>Ga0209415_10005566_pt1 | contig 22588 bp, 16 predicted proteins | sample PeaSoiSIISIP2007_FD_187696 | JGI IMG/M metagenome (GOLD analysis project Ga0209415, IMG submission 187696) | Peat soil microbial communities from Weissenstadt, Germany - SII-SIP-2007 (SPAdes) (version 2) | ecosystem: Environmental > Terrestrial > Soil > Wetlands > Peat | place: Germany... | reverse complement strand
TACGGCGTGGGCGGAATCATCGCGCCGTTTCCCGGCATCTGGCTGATTGACCAGCTGCTCGTTTGGATGAAGCTGGCTTAGGATTGAAGGAGAACACCATGTGGAAAGAAATTGCCCCGGCATTTCGAGTCACGATTCTGCTGACCATCGTCACCGGGCTTCTGTATCCGGGCGTCGTCACCGGACTTTGCCAGCTCCTATTCAGGAACGCCGCCAATGGCAGCCTCGTATCCGCGAATGGCCAGGTAGTGGGCTCGTCCTTGATTGGCCAGAATTTCACCAAGCCTGAGTATTTCCAGCCGCGGCCTTCCGCGGCGGGCGCCGGCTACGACGGATTCGCTTCGGGCGGCTCCAACTACGGCCCCACCAATCAGCATCTGATCGATCGCGTGCAAGCTTCGATCGACCAATTTCACAAAGACAATCCCGACTTTAAGGGACCGATTCCCGCCGATCTCGTCACGGCTTCCGCGAGCGGCCTCGATCCGCACATCAGCCCCGCCTCCGCCGATGCGGAAGCGGCGCGAATCGCCAAGGTTCGCGGCCTGCGGCTGGATCAAGTCGAACAGCTCATCGCCAAGCACACTGAGCAACGTCAGCTTGGGTTTCTGGGTGAGCCGCGAGTGAACGTTCTCGAGCTGAACCTGGATCTCGATCAATCGTTTCCCACCGCCGCACACTAGACTCTGAACCGGAAGCGCGCAGTCTGCCTGCTTCGAAGGAGGCGGGAGCTTTAGCTCCCACGCAAACGGCTGACCAGGGCGGGGACCTCAGCCGCTGAAGCCGTTCGGGTCTCTGTCGTCGTTCTTCAATGTGAGGTTCATGAATCGCCTAACGCTTTTCGGTTTGCTGGCTGTTTCCGCGATGTTGGTTTGCTACGCGTTCGAGCGCCGCAGCCGCTGGTTCATCCTGGGTTTCGCGATCTCCTGCGCACTCGCCTCCGTTTACGCCTTTCTGCAAGGCGCTTGGCCTTTCTGCATTGTCGAAGCAGTTTGGTCGGTTGTAGCCGCACGGCGATGGCTATCGGATTCGCCGGAGAGCGGGAGCCCCGCGCATTGATTTCGCCTCCTCGGACCTATTCACTCCCCCTTGGTTCGCCATACAGCATTTTTGCTTGTGGGGTTCTTGCATTTAATTAGCTTGAATCAAAGAAAAGAAGAGTCTACCTTCGCTCCGTTTCTGTTTCCGCCACGACCGCGGAAATAACGGGAGCATCTTGTGCGCGATCCGCGTTCGCCCCAGTGGTTCACTATCGCGATCCTTTTCGCCTTCGCCGTAAGTCTTCTCGCTCGTCCGGCCGCTCCGGCCCCCAATTGGCCGAAGTTCATCGAGTTTGCGACATTATTTGAAAGCGCCGCCCGCCGCGACCAGTCGAAACGGGTCGGCGAGTGCGATGCCTCCATCGTGATGGCAGTTGGGCTTCGGCACTGGGAGGACAGGGAACAAGTTCTTTCTTTAGGAGGGCACGGCTTTAGTCGTGCCGTAACAGCTGTGTCTGCTGCGCGGCTTTAGCCGCTGAAGGCACAAATCGCACCCCAATTGAGAAGGAGATCATCGTGAAGACGAAACTGAATCTCATGTCGTGGCTCATGATCGCTGCTCTCGCGATTCTCGCATTCGCCGCAACTCCCAACTCGATCGCGAATCAGCCCGCCGATCACTGGGTCGGCACCTGGGCCTCTTCGGCGCAATCGCTCGATCCCGCGAAAGCTCCGCCGAATGCGGCGCCTCCGCCGGTCTTCACGGACGCCACATTGCGCCAGGTTTTTCACGTTTCCATCGGCGGTCAGGTGATCCGCTTGCGGTTCTCAAATGAGTTTGGCGATGGGCCTCTGGGGATCTCTTCCGCGCATGTGGCGTTGTCTTCTGGCCCGGGCGCGATCAAGACCGATTGGGACAAGCCGCTGCTGTTTGCCGGCCAGCCGTCAGTCAGCATTCCGCAAGGCGCGCCGATGCTTTCCGACCCACTCGATTTCGATCTCGCGCCGCTTTCGGACATCGTGGTCACTATCCATTTCACCTCCGTACCAACTATTCTCACCACGCATCCCGGTTCGAGAGCCACCTCGTACTTGCAAACGGGAGACGCCGTCTCGACCGCCGACCTGTCGCAGGCCCTGCACTTCGACCGCTGGTTCTTTGTAAGCGGAATTGACGTCCTGGCGAAGAGTTCTGCCGCGGCGGTCGTCACGTTGGGCGATTCCATCACCGACGGCGCACAATCCACCACCAACGGCAATACCCGCTGGCCCGACGAACTCGCCCGCCGCTTGCAAGCCAACAAGAAAACCGCAAACGTCGCGGTGCTCAACGAAGGAATCGGCGGCAATCGCATCCTCCATGACAATATCGGCGCAAACGTGCTGGCCCGCTTCGACCGCGATGTCCTGGCGCAAAGCGGCGTCCGCTGGATCATCATGCTGGAGGGAATCAACGATCTGGGCAACCTCCCCCGGGCCGCCGCGCACCATGAAGACGCGCCGACGGCCGAACAACTCATGGCCGCGTTTGAACAGATCATCGACCGCGCGCATGCCCACAACATCCGCGTGTACGCCGCGACGATTCTGCCGTACGAAGGAGCCTTCTATTTCTCCTCCGAGGGCGAAGCCGATCGCCAGAAACTGAATAATTGGATACGCACCAGCGGCAAATTCGACGGCGTGATCGATCTGGACGCCGTCACCAGGGACGCCAAGGATCCCGCGCATTTCGCCGCGATCGTGGACAGCGGCGATCACCTCCACCCCAATAGCGCCGGCTACAAAATAATGGGCGACGCCATCGACCTGAGACTTTTCGGTAAATAGAAAGTGGACCAGGCAATTCAGCTTGTCCGCGGAAGGGCGCGTCCGCCCGTCTTTCCGCTGTCTCGGGGGGACTTGTGGACGATCAACAACGAAAGCAAAAGGAAGCCGAACTGGCCTCCTGCGAGCGCTACGCCGAAAAGGCCTACGACGCCATGTACGACGCGCATTCGCCCTCCGACGCCACCGTCCTTTACAGCGACGCCAAAGAAGGTTTCTACACAGCCCTTGGTATCGCGCGCGAACTCGGTCTCGACGACGAAGTTCGCCGCCTCGAAGCGCGCCTCGCTCACGTAAAAAGCGTTTTTCGCAGCCAATTCAGCTAGGCTCTTCCGCGCTGCACTCCTAAACTTGCGCACTTATCCATCCTCATTCATTCCCGTCAATGAGGGAGATTTCGTTTTTGCCGGAGACTGGAAGCTTGAGGTTCGTCCAGTGCTCTAGAATAACGATTCTCTCCTGGCGAGCGTGGCGGGAATCGTTGCCACGGGCCTTCGATCCGTTTCCGGTTTCGCGGCGGTCTTCAGCCGGGAAGCAATCGAATAGGGGTTCGCAATTTCTCTCGCGGGTATGGTACAAAAGCGTTGGCACCGTGCCAGTTAGCGTTTGGTGCGCGCGCAATGGAGGGCCAAGAATGAAACGGAGCCTGGTAGCTACGTTGTTCGCTGTCGTAACGCTCATCGCCGGCCTATTCGGGTCCGCGGTAGCTCACGCCGCGAAAAAGCCTAAGGACATCAGGAGGGCCACAGTGCAAGTCAGCGAGTTTGGTCATGTGCCGGATGGGACGACGATTCACCTGTACACGCTCACGAACGCGAAAGGCACGGTCGCAAAGATCATGACCTATGGCGCGACGGTGACGGAGCTTTGGGTGGCGGATCGCACGGGACGGAAGCGCGACATTGTGTTCGGTTTCGATTCGCTCGATGGGTACCGCGGGCCGCAGCCATATTTCGGGGCCATAGTGGGGCGATATGGCAATCGCATCGCCAAGGGACATTTCACCCTCGATGGCACGCAATATACCCTCGCCACCAATAACGGGCCGAACGCGCTGCATGGCGGCATCAAAGGATTCGACAAGGTCGTGTGGCAAGCACAGCCGGTGGATGTCGAGCACGCCGCGGCCGTGAAGTTTACGTACCACAGCGCCGATGGGGAAGAGGGTTATCCGGGCAATCTGGATGTGTCGGTAACGTACACGCTCACGGATGACAATGAATTGAAGCTTGACTACACGGCGACGACCGACAAGGCGACGGTTTTGAACGTAACGAACCATAGCTACTTCAATCTTGCGGGCGCGGACTCGGGCACCGTCCTCGATCAAGTTATGTATTTGAACGCGGATAATTACACGCCGGTGGATTCGACGCTGATTACTACGGGCGAAATTGCCCCGGTGGCGGGGACGGCGTTTGATTTCCGCAAGCCCATGGCGATCGGCGCGCGCCTGAACGCGCCCGAACTCAAGGAAGTGGGTGGGTACGACATCAACTACGTCGTGAACGGAGAGGCGGGCAAAATGCGTCTCGCCGCGCGCGCGGAGGATCCGAAGTCCGGCCGGACGATGGAGGTCTGGACGACGCAGCCCGGCATTCAGTTTTATATCGCCATCGGCCTGGATGGCAGCATCAAGGGGAAGCACGGCGCGGCGTATCCGAAGTACGGCGCCTTCTGTCTCGAGACGCAGCACTACCCGGATTCGCCGAACCATCCGAATTTTCCATCGACGGTGCTGCGGCCGGGCCAGACGTACAGCCAGCAAACAGTTTTCAAGTTCTCGGCGAAGTAGTTCGCTTGGAGCTGTGGGAGTTCAGGCCGGCGGCTCGAACGCGGAATGCAATGCCGGGTAGAGCCGCCGGTAGGTACCGTAATTCTTCTGCATGACCGCGCAACTCTCCGCGCGCGGCGGAACGCGGCCGGCCGTGCGCACGGCGGCGTCGCAGGCTTCGTCCACGCTCTTCCAGGCGCGCGCGCCCACGCCCGCAAGAATTGCCGCGCCGTAAGCCGCGCCTTCTTCGGCCTCGAGAAATTCCACTTCGTGTGCGTACACGTCCGCCTGAATCTGCCGCCACAATTTGGATCGCGCGCCTCCGCCACCGACGCGGATTCGTTCGACCGGAACCCGCATCTCGTCGAAAATCGTAAATGTATCTTTCAAGCTGTAGGCCACGCCTTCAAGGATCGCGCGGACGACGTGGGCGCGCGTGTGCGATGCGGAAAGTCCCAGCAGTGCGGCGCGCGCATTCGGGTCGAGATGCGGCGTGCGCTCGCCCATCAGGTACGGCAGCCAGAACGCGCCGGCGGCGCCGGCGGGGACCTCCGCGGCTTCCTCGGTAAGACGGTCGTACGGATCGCGGCCGTCGTCGGCCCCGGCGCCGAATTGATCGCGAAACCATCGCAGGGAAAGCCCAGCTGCTTGCGTTACCCCCATGACGTGCCAGCGGCCCGGAATCGCGTGGCAAAACGTGTGTATTCTCCCGCGCGGATCGAGAGCGGGGCGATCCGTAGCGGCGAAGACGACGCCGGATGTGCCGATCGTCGCGCTGACCGCGCCGGGCCGCACGATGCCCATCCCCACCGCGCCCGCGGCTTGATCTCCTGCGCCCGCGACCACCGGCGTGCCCGCGGCGAGTCCTGTCGCGGCCGCGCCTTCGCGGCTCACCTTGCCGCACACGTCCGGCGATTCGCACAGCGGCGGCAAAAGATCGCGCGAAAGCTTCGTGGCGGCGATTACTTCGGAGGACCAAGTCCGCCGCGCGACGTCCAGTAGCAACGTGCCCGACGCGTCGGCCATGTCCATCGCGTACTCGCCCGTCAGGCGGAGACGCACGTAGTCTTTCGGAAGCAAGAGGTGACGCACCCGCGCCCAATTCTGCGGCTCGTTTTCGCGCACCCACAGCATTTTGGTGAGCGTGAAATTGGTCAGAGGCGGATTGCAGGTGAGCTGGATGAGTTTCGCCGTGCCGATCGTCTCCGACAATTCTCGCGACTGCTTCTCCGTCCGCTGATCGCACCAAATGAGCGCGGGACGAATCACCTCGCCCGCGGCGTCGAGCAGCACGGCGCCGTGCATCTGGCCCGAGAAGCCCACGCATGCAATTTCGCTCGCGTTCTTGCCCGCCGCGGCTAGCGCCTTCTTCACGGCGAGACCGCAAGCGCGCCACCAGTCGCCGGGATCTTGTTCCGCCCATCCCGGTTCCGGGGAAGCGAACGGCGCGTGCTCCTCCGTGCCCGAGGCGATCACGCGGCCCCGTTCATCTATCAATAGCGCGCGCGTGCCGCTCGTTCCCACGTCGATGCCTAAGAACATGTCACGATTCTCCTTGGTTATGCCGGCCTCGCACTGATTGGATGCAGGGGAATCCTACCGCATTCCCGTGCGGTCTTGGCGGCAACTATTTCAGATAGCTTGCGAGCCAATTCTGTACGGTCTCGTACCAGAACTTGCTGTCCATCGGCCTCAGGAGCCAGTGTCCGTCGTTGGGAAAGACGACCAATTTCGACGGCACTCCCTGGCGTTGCAGCGCGGAGAAAAATTCCATCACCTGCGTATAGGGCACGCGGTAATCCATCTCGCCGGTAGTGAGCAGAATCGGCGTCTTGAATTCACCGAGTTTTGCGGCGTACGTGCTGGGCGACCACTTCGCGTAATCCTGCGGGTTGGTCCACGGCGTGCCTTTGAAATCGTGCTCGACGAACCACAATTCCTCGGTTGAACCGTACATGCTCGCCTCATCGTACGGCCCCGCGTGGCTCATGAGGCACTTGAAGCGATTCGTGTGCGTGGCGATCCAATCGATCATGTAGCCGCCGTACGACGGGCCGGCGGCGGCCAAGCGGCTGGCGTCCACGAACGGATAATTTGCCAGGACGTAGTCCACGCCCTTCATCAAATCCTCGTAGGGCGCACCGCCCCAATCGTCTTGGATCTCATCCACGAACGCCTGGCCGTAGCCGGTCGAGCCGTGGCGATTGATTTGCAGCGTGACGTAGCCCGGCGCGCCGAAGACCTCCGCGTTCCAGCGAAACTGCGATGCTCCCCACGCGTCTTCCCACGCGGTTTGCGGCCCGCCGTGCGCGAGAAGCAGGAGCGGATATTTCTTCGTGGGATCGAATCCGGGCGGCCGGGTCATCATCGCTTGCACGCGCTCGCCTTTCCCTCCAGTGAACCAGAAGAATTCCGGCTTTGGCAGATCGAGCTGGGCAAGCAGCGCGGCATTCTGATGCGTCACTTGCTTCACCACCAGATTTTCGCCGCTTGGAGCCACATACACATCGGCCGGCGCGGTCGCCGACGAGCGCGTGAAGGCGAGCCATTTACCGTCCGTGCTGATTGAGAGATTGTCGTTGAACCCGTCGGTGATGGCCTTCGCCTCGGCGCCTTCTTCGGGCGCAACCTCGAAGATGGGCTGCCAAAACTGCTGTTGCGCGAGGAAATAGATCGTCTTGCTGTCCGGCGCCCAGAGAATTTGGTCCACCCAGAGGTCGAGCGACTTCGCGAGTTGCACGGACGTTCCGGACGCGCGATCGTAGAGCATTAAGCGAAAGAGATCGCTTTCGTACTCGGGCGTGGCCTGCGAGTGGTAGGCGATGTAGCGGCCGTCCGGGGAATACGTTGGGTGGCCGTCGAAGCCGGGATTCCTGGTGATGCGCTTGCTCGGGCCGCCGGCGGCGGGAACGATGAAAAGATCGCCGTTGGTGCTGATGGCTTCGGGGCGATCCGTGACGGCGGTATAGCAAAGCTCTTTGCTGTCCGGCGACCAACCGATGTCGCCCGGATCGCCGCGCTCATCGGGGGGAACGTCGTAGTCCGCGCCCGTCGTCAGATCGCGAGTTTGCTTCGTGGCCACATCGACGACGAAAAGATGGCTGCGCCGTCCATCGCTCCAGTGCGTCCAGTGGCGGAAAAGAAGATGGTCGTACACGCGCGCTTTCACCGGATCCTTGGCAATTGCATCGAGTCTCGCGCGATTGCAGGCGTCATCGGAGCAACCGGGAAACACGCTCGACGTGAAGGAAACCCAGCGGCCATCCGGCGACCAGTGTATGTTGTCCGCATCGCCGGAGAGCGACGTCAGTTTTTGGGATTCGTTTCTGCGCGTCGAGGCACGCTCGACAACGTAGACTGCGGAAGTTCCGTCGCGCTGCGATAGAAATGCAATTCGCGAACTGTCCGGCGACCATTGGGGCAGGGAATCGGAGCCGCCGTTCGTGATCTGGGACGCCTCGCCGCTGACAGTGGACACAATCCAAATATTATGGAGCGTCTTGTTATTCGCGGTGTCGGGCGTCTGCACCGTATAGGCGACCCATTTGCCGTCGGGCGAGATTTGCGGCTCCTGAACGCGGGCCATGTGGATGAGGTCGTCCACAGTGATGGGCCGTTTGGGCTGCGCGTGGGCGTTTGTGACGACGAAACCAAGCAACGAAATCGCCAGAATCAATTTTTCAAGACGCTTCATCGTGAACCTTTCGAGTGCGAAATGCGGTCGGACGCCACCGCCCAACGAATTCTAAGTCCGAATTGTGGCAAGAAGCCATTTTCCCCGTGAACTTCCGGCGCCGCCCTATTGAATCGGGATACCCAATTGCCATTCGAGAAACGCGATGATGCGCGCGGAGTCCGTAACTTGCTGGCTCGCGGGCGTTCCGCCGGAGTGCCCGGCATGCGTATCGTAGTGGAGAAGGATGGGGCGACCGGGCGCGGCGTTCGCCTGCAGGAGAGCCGCCATTTTTCGCGCGTGCAGCGGGGCCACCCGCGTATCCGAATCTCCGGTCAAGAATAAAACTGCCGGATACGCGACGCCTTTCTTCACGTTCTGGTACGGCGAATAGGCCAGGAGATATGGAAACTGCTTGGGATCGTCGGAGGAGCCGTATTCCGGCACCCACCACTTCGCGACGAGAAATTTCTGGTAGCGCAACATATCCAGCAGCGGAAACGCGCACACGACCGCGCGAAATAGATCCGGCCGCTGTGTGAGCGCCGCGCCAACCAGCAGGCCGCCGTTGCTCCCGCCGGAGATTGCCAGGCGCGACGGGCTGGTATAACCGCTCTTCTCAAGATACTCGGCGGCAGCGATGAAATCGTCGAACACGTTCTGTTTGTTTCCAAGCATTCCCGCTTTGTGCCAGTCTTCGCCGAATTCGCTTCCGCCGCGCAGGCTGGCATCCGCGAACACGCCTCCCGCTTCCACCCACGCGGCCGCAGTCGCAGAGAACGACGGCTGCTCGGCCACGTCGAAACCGCCGTAGCCGGTCAGCAGGGCGGGATGGGTGCCGTCGAGCTTGATCCCTTTCTTGTGCACGATGAACATCGGCACGCGCGTGCCGTCCTTCGACGTGAACCAGACTTGGTCGACTGCGTAGTCCTTCGCGTCAAACGGAATCTGCGGCTGCCACCATACCGCGCTCCCGGCCTTTGTGAAATCGTAGCGATAGATGGCCTGCGGGACCGTGTAGGTGCTGAATGTGAAAAACGCTTCGGAACTGCCCCACCGTGTGGAGAGTCCGTAGACGGAACCGATCGCCGGCAGCGGAATCTCACGCACCAGTTTTCCGGCGGGCGTGAACACGCTCAGGCGCGTGCTGGCGTCTTGGGAATAGCCGACCACCAGCATCCCGTTGGCGGCCGTGACCATCTCGATCACGCCGTCGCTCTCGGGCACGGCGACTTTCCAGTTTTCTTTTTCCGGATGATTCAGGTCCACCCAGAGGACGCGGTTTTTCGGCGCGTTCCAGTTGGTGGTGAGAATCAGATTGTCGCCGGCAAAAGCCTCGTCGAAGCGCGCATCGATGTCCTTGACCAGCGGGTGAATGGGGCTGTCGTGCGCGAGGTCTTTGATCCAGATTTCGGTTTTTGTGGCGGCCGCGCCGTAGCTCACTTCGATGGCCAAGTAATGCCCGTCTTCTGAGAGATCGCAGGTGATGATTACGCCGGTATCGTAACCCTGGCCGAAAATCATCTGGTCCGTCGACGAGTTGGTCCCCATGCGGTGAAAAAAGACGCGGCTGCCTTCCGGCAGCATCTTCGCGTAGTAGATTCCCTTGCCATCCGGAGTGAGCGAGAGGCCGAAGTAAAGAGCGCGAGGCAACGCATCGCTTAGCTCATAGCCCGTGTCGACATCGAGCAGGTGCGGTGTCGTTTCGTCCTCTCCGCCCTTGCGCACGGCGTAGGCGATCAGCTTGCCGTCCAGCGAGATATCTTCCAAGATGACGGTCGACCGATGGTCGGTGGCAAGCGTGGCGGGATCTACGAGCAGTTCGTCCGCTCCGGTGATTCCCCGGCGCACGAAGAGCGACGCTTGATCCTGGTCGGCGCGGCGCTTCGAGAAGAAGTACCGCCCGCCACGCTCGATCGGTAAGCCCGCCGCATCCACTTTGAGAAATTTCGCGAGCCGCGTTTTCAAGGCATCGAGTCCCGGCAGGGAATTGAGCATGCCGTCGGTGTAGGAATTCTCGTCGTCGATCCATTTGCGGGTGGCGGAGGAATTCTGGTCTTCGAGCCAGCGGTAGGGATCGGTCACCTTGGTGCCGAAGTAGTCGTCCGTGACATTCTCGACCTGGGTCGGCGGCGGCGCGGCCACGTGATCCGGAGCGGGCACTGCCGCGTCGTCTGCGGCTCGGACGCGCCGGAGTGCGGGCGCCAGAGAAATGGAAATGAGAATTGCGGCGATGCAGAACGATTTGGCGAATGTAGCGAGGTGCGATCCTGAGGTTCCGAATAGCGGGTTTCTAATCATGCGGCTCCTTTAATTCTTTTGCGATGGAGCATGAGCGCTCGTCCCCGTGAGAATGTTTTCGCGCGAAGCTACTGAGCCGGATTCGCAACGAGGGGCTGCATCGTCTGGCTCAAGATGTCCGGCTTGGCTGCGACGCGCACGAGATGTGGAAATCGCTCGCCGAGATGATAGTGCACGCGATACGTCTGCGAGTACCCGTCGTTCTCCACCAGAAGCACAATCGGCTCCGCGGATCCCTTTGCCGACCGAATGGCTTCGTGCAACGCCTCGGGCGACCACTCGCGCCCGTTCACTTCCTTCAATTTCATTCCCGGCGCCAAGCCGGCCTCGGCCGCGGGTCCGCCGGGAATCACATCCGAAAGCGTACCGTTCTTATCGCCATTTTCGGAGACTACATCCATGCCCAGGGTGAAATTCTCGATGACTTCACTTTCGGCCTCTTCTTGGGATTGTATGAATCGATTGGGCTTGTCGTCGAAGGCGAGTTCCCAGCCGCCTTCGGTGATTCCGGCCGTGGGTGGATGCGGCGTGATCTCGTCGAGGCGATCGTGAAAGAACTTAGGCCAGTCATACGGCGCGACTTGATTCAGCGCCGTCGTCACCTCCTCGAATGTGTATGGAACCATTTGCGGAGGCGTGGAAGGCGCGCCGTAGAGAAGTTTGCAGTAGTCGTCCAGCGATTTCTTGCCCTGCGTCAACTGGCGGATCGTCACGTCGGCTTCGAGCCACATCAGCGCGCCTTCCTCGTAGAAATCCACGGACCGCCGCCACGAACGCCAATTGTGATTCGGCACGACGTACAAGAGTTGCGCGGAGACCGCCGTGTCTTCGAGGGGGCGCCACGAGCGCCCCGGCCAATCATTCAGATAGGCCGCCACAAATGCCAGCCACTCGCGATAATCCTCCGGAGATTGCGCGCCGCTTCGCGCGGCGAGCATTTCGCCGAGATATTCCGTCAGCCCTTCGTAGGACCACAGCATGTCGGTCTTCATCGGCTGCTGGTAATCGGGCGTCGCCAAGCCGGCCGGGCGGCGGTATTTGCCGTTCCAGGAGTGGACGAATTCGTGGCTGAGCAGATCGGCGTTGTTCAACCACAGCAGCGAATCGAGGAACATGCGTTCCGGCGCGCGATCGTCGCTGGATTGATGATGCTCGAGGCCGCTATCGTCCATGTGATCGCTGAGCGCCAAGAGGAAATCGTAATGATTGTAGTGGCGCGCCCCGAATAGCGCGCCGGCTTCGCGTACCAGTTGGTTGTAGCTGGCCAGTTCATCCTTGGAGATATCCAAGGCTTCTTTGGTGTCTGCGGCGACGTTCAGATGATGAGGCGGTTTGATATCCGTCGCCAGCGGGATCGAGCGGAAATATTCTCCCGAAAGCACCGGTGAATCGATCAAATTGGTGAGCGTGACGGGCTTGAACGTGATCACGCCGTCGTCGTCCTGATTGACCGATTCGAGCGCCGTGCCATATTTCCAGTTGCCCGGCAGTCGCAAAGTGGGCAAATACGTCAAATCGTCGGACTTCACGCCCTGCGGGTAGAGCGTCAGGAGGCACCATTCGAGAAAAACCATTTTTGGGGTGGCGGACGGCCCGCTCGAATATCCCAACCCTTCCGCGGGTGTCACGTAGTCCAGGGAGACGCTGAGTTCCGTGACTCCATCGGGAATGGTTACGTGGAATGCGTACATGTCCACGTCGTCGCGATGCCATTCGAGCGGCTTCCCCGCCGCGGAGAATTTCAGGCCGACCAAATCCTGGATCGGGCCCGTCGGACCGTGCTCGCCGGGAATCCACTGGGGATATTCCAGCGTGAGCGGCCCGGGCGAAACGGGGAAAAGCAATCTCGCGTGGAATATTCTTCGCGGCGCTTCGCTGAGGTCTGCGTAAATCCGGATGGGAGCGCGCGATCCCGCGGCGGCAGGCGAAGTCCCGGGAGCCGGAGGCGTTTGCGCGGCGATTCTGCCGGTGAGAACGAGCAGTGAAACCGCAGTCAATACGACAATGCCCAGCCTGCGGCAAAAATCGCGAGGCATGAAACCTCCCTTGTCTCCCGTACGCTCAATGTGAGCTGGGGTTGAGCCGGCGTGCGCGGTCCGAATCGCTTAGCTTAGCACACCCATGTTTCAGCGCCGAAGCGCCGTCGGACGCTTTGGCTGATAGAGTCCGACAATGCCGCCACCCGGAAGGGGCACCTTCGTGATGGAACCCCATCGCTCCTCGTGGACGGCAGAACATTTCACACCCTTCTTCGCGAGAGCGGCGATCTCGGCTTTCAAGTCGTCGCACATGAAATAGAGTTCGTGAATGTCGTTCTTCTCGCCGGGGTGGAACGCGGCTTCCGCGGGCGGCAGCGCAAAGATCAGCCACCCGTGGCCAGCGTCGACGGATTTGAATCCGAGAACGTCGCTGAAAAACGCGCGATCGGCCTCGGGATTCTTACTGAAGAGAACGACGTGAGCGCCGGAAATCATCTTGATTTTCCCTCCCAGTGCTTCTTCGGAGCTATCCCTTTCCGTCCCGCAGAATCTCGCGCGCCGCGTTGAATCCCGGCGCGCCCATCACGCCGCCGCCCGGATGCGTTCCTGACCCGCACAAATACAATCCTCGAATCGGCGTACGATATTTCGCCCAGCCCGGAACCGGGCGCATAAAAAATAACTGCCCTGGATTCATTTCGCCGTGGAAGATATTGCCGCCCGTCAGACCGTAAATTTCTTCCATATCGAGCGGCGAGAGCACCTGGCGTTCGCGCACCAAGCTGCGAAACCCCGGCGCGTACTCTTCGATCAAATCCATCACGCGATCGGCATAACTTTCTTTGATCGCATGCCAATTCGATTCGCGCAAATCGTAGGGTGTGTACTGCAGGAAGATCCCCATGATGTGTTTGCCCGGCGGCGCGATGGAATCGTCGCAAATCGTCGGAATCGTCATCTCGATCATGGGCTGCCTCGAGGGCGCGCCGAATTTTGCTTCGTCCCAGGCGCGCTCGACGTAATCGAGATCGGGGCAGATGTGCATTGTGGCGCCGTGATACGGCATTTTCCCGGCTCCTGACGCGGGCAGCGCCCGAAAACTTGGCAAGCCGTCGAGTGCGAGATTGATCTTCATCGAGCAACCCTTCATGCGAATCTCGCGCACCGCTTTTGCGAAATCCGGAGGGAGATTCGCCTCGCCGACCATGCCGAGAAATGTGCGCTTCGGATCCGCGCCGGAGACGACAATGCGCGCGCGAATCTCTTCGCCGCCTGCCAAAACAACGCCCGCAGCGCGCGCGCCATCGCCTGATCCTTCGAGCAACACGCGCTCGACCGTCGCGCCCGTGCGAATCGTGGCCCCGGCCGCGCGCGCCGCCCCCGCAATCGCTTCTGAAACCGCACCCATCCCGCCGCGCACGAATCCCCACAGCCCGCGGTGACCCTCCACTTTGCCCATGACGTGATGCAGCAATATGTAGGCGGTGCCGGGCGTGCGCGGGCCGCCGTTGGTTCCGATCACGCCGTCGGTGGCTAACGTCACTTTCAGCGCCTCCGACTCAAACCAGGCCGAGAGAAAATCCGCCACGCTGTCGGTGAATATCTTTGCGTGGCCGATGCGCTCGTCGTCCGGCATTTTGCGAAGCGTCCAAGCGAGTCCCGCCAATCCCGCGAGATCGCGCCACTTCGATCGCGCCACGTTCGGCGGCGTTTCGAGAAGCATTCGTTCCGCGAATTGCGCCAGCCTCTCGATGTAGTTTTCGTATTCGGGATACGCCGCTGCGTCGCGTCGCGAGAATTTGGCGATCTCCTCGCAGGTGCGCTTCTGGTCCTGCCACATGGTGAAGTGGCGTCCGTCGGGAAACGGCGTGAAGAAGGCGGGATCCTTGGCGTAGACGTGATAGCCGAATTTCGGCAAGTCCAATTCGCGAATGATGCGGTCCTGCATCAACGAACACAGATACGACGCCGTGGAAACTTTGTAGCCGGGCCAAATTTCTTCGGTGACGCAGGCGCCGCCCAGCAGTTCGCGTCGCTCAAGCACCAGCACCGCGCGTCCCGCCCGTGCCAGATACGCCGCCGTAACTAGCCCGTTGTGCCCGCCGCCGATAATGATTGCGTCCCAGACCCGCGCCATCCGCGCCCCCTCCGCCTCACGCCAAGCACGCGAGCGTATCCGACTCCGCCTGCTGCGGCAACCGCTGGAACGCTTCGCAAGGGGTTCGGCTCTATCCGCGCGCGACGCTTGCAGACCAATCGCGATACAATGTGCCGCGGCGTCGCGACGAGAACCCCTCGAGGATGTCGGCGCAAATTGTCCGTCGAACTCGCGAAGGAGAAAGATCATGTCTGACAAAAAAGTGATTGCAGTTTTGGGCGCAACCGGAGCGCAGGGCGGCGGCTTGGTTCGGGCCATTCTTGACGATCCGAACGGCGGCTTCGCTGCGCGCGTGATTACCCGCGATGTGAACAGCGCGAAAGCGAAGGATTTCGCGGCCCGCGGCGCCGAGGTCGTGGCCGCCGATGTGGACAATCCCGAGAGCTTGCGGAAGGCGTTCGAGGGCGCGCACGGGGCTTATTGCGTTACGTTCTTCTGGGCGCACTTCTCGCCGGAAAAGGAGATGGCGGAGGCGAAATCCATGGCGGAGGCGGCCCAGGCTGCCGGTCTGCGGCACGTCATCTGGTCGACGCTGGAAGATACGCGCAAGTGGGTGCCGCTGGGCGACAACCGCATGCCAACGCTTCACGGCAAGTACAAGGTGCCGCACTTTGACGGCAAGGGCGAGTCTGATCACTTCTTCGCGGATGCGGGAGTCCCGACGACGTTTCTGCTGACGTCTTTTTATTGGGACAATTTTATTTACTTCGGCATGGGCCCGAAAAAGGGGCCGGACGGAAAATTAGCGATCACGTTTCCGATGGGGGACAAGAAGCTGCCGGGCATTGCCGCCGAGGACATCGGGAAATGCGCTTACGGCATTTTCAAAAGGGGCAGCGAGTTCATCGGCAAGACCGCCGCAATTTCGGGAGAGAATCTTACGGGCGCTCAGCTCGCCGCTACGTTTACGGAAGTGTTGGGAAGGGAAGTCCGTTATAACAGCGTGCCGCCCGAGGTCTACCGCGGATTCGGTTTCCCCGGCGCCGACGATCTGGGCAATATGTTTCAGTTTAAGCGGGATTTCGAGGAGTATTTCAGCGGCGTGCGGAGCCCCGATTTCGCGCGGAGCTTGAATCCTTCACTGCAAGACTTCAAGACCTGGCTGACGAAGAATAAGAGCGCCATTCCGCTGGAAGACGCCGCAGCCCGCGCCTAGAAAAGGAGCGTCCGCATGGCCGTGACAAAATCTTCCGCGCATCGCCGTCCTTTCTCGAATGAGCCGCTGACGGATTTCTCGAAGCCGGCGAACCGCAGGGCCATGCAGGCGGCGCTCCAGAAGGTCGCGAGCCAATTGGGGCGTAAGTATCCGCTGTGGATCGGCGGTCAGAAGGTGCGCACCAGCGAAGAGTTGCGATCGCTCGATCCATCGAAGCCTTCGCGCATCGTAGGGGTTTTCTCCAAGGCCACGGCGGAAATCGCCGGCAAAGCGGTGGAGGAAGCGGCCCGCGAATTCGAGTCGTGGCGGCACGTTTCCGTCGCGAAGCGCGTCGAGTTGCTGTTTCGCGCGGCCGGCAAAATTCGCAAGCGCAAATTCGAGTTCTGCGCGTGGCTCGTCTATGAGGTCGGCAAGACGTGGCCCGAAGCGGACGCGGACATCGCCGAGTTGATCGACTTCTGCGAATTTTACGCGCGGGAAATGCTACGGCTCGCCGGACCGCAGCCGGTCACTCCCGTCAGGGGCGAGAAAAACTACCTCGTCTACATTCCGCTCGGCGTGGGCATAGTGATTCCGCCGTGGAATTTTGCGGCGGCGATTATGGGAGGAATGGCGGCGGCGGCGCTCGTCACCGGCAACACGGTCGTCCTGAAACCTTCCAGCGACTCTCCGACCATCGCGTACAAATTCGTCGAGCTGCTTTACGAGTGCGGGCTGCCGAAGAACGCGCTGCAATTTTGCCCCGGCTCCGGGGCCGAAGTCGGCGACGTTCTGGTCTTGCATCCGAAGACGCGCTTCGTGGCGTTCACCGGCTCGAAGGACGTGGGGCTGCGCATCGGCGAACTCGCCGCGAAGCCGAGGCCGGGACAAATCTGGGTCAAGCGCACGGTGCTGGAGATGGGCGGCAAGGATGCCATCATTGTGGATGCCGACGCCGATCTCGATTCCGCTGTCGAAGGCGTCACCGCTTCCGCATTCGGCTTCCAGGGACAAAAGTGCTCGGCGTGTTCGCGCGCGATCGTGGTGCGCAAGGTGTATGACGAATTTCTGCGGAAGCTGGTCGCCCGAGTGGGCAAGATCCGCGTCGGCGAGGCCGAAGATCCGGCGAATTACATGGGCCCGGTGGTCAATCAGAACGCGATGAAAACGATTTTGGGTTACATCGAGGTGGGGAAGCAGGAGGGCCGGCTCCTCACCGGCGGCGGGCTTGCGCCCGGCGACGGTTACTTCATCGAGCCGACCGTGATTGCCGACGTCGCACCCAAGGCGCGGATCGAGCAGGAGGAGATCTTCGGCCCCGTTCTGGCCGTGATTCCCGCGCGGGATTTCGGTCAGGCGCTGGAAATTGCCAACGACACGGAATTCGGGCTCACCGGCGGCGTCTACTCCCGCAATCCGAAAAAACTGGAGAAGGCCGCAGAGTCGTTCCACGTCGGCAATTTGTATTTCAACCGCAAGTGCACCGGAGCGCTGGTCGGCGGACACCCGTTCGGCGGCTTCAATATGTCGGGGACGGACTCCAAGGCGGGCGGGCGCGACTACCTGCTGCTGTTCCTCCAGGCAAAATCCATCGCAGAGAAGAAAAAATCGTAGATTGCGCGGGAGAGAACTCTAGCTGGGACGTTTCGCGCTGCTGCGGCGGATTGCCGTATTCCCCAGCCCCGCGGCGAGGATCGCCCCGGGTTCGACTTCGAGATCGATCTCGTTTGTCTGCGCGAACGCGGCGTCGGGGGAACTGCTCTGCCGCGTGCCGCAATAGGGACAGTAGTGGAACTTGGGAGCCAAGGCTTGCGAACAGCTCTCGCACATCAGTCCCAGATTTGCCTGCATGGGAATGGCCCGCAGAATCTCGTCGAGCGTGGTGACGCCGTCGCGCACCAGATCCAGCCCGCTTTCGGCCAGCGTCTTCATTCCGCTGCTGCGCGCGAGGCCGCGTAATTCCTCGAGCCGCACCGTGGTGCGAATCGCGGCGCGCAGCGCGTCGTCGAGTTGGAGCAGTTCGTAAACGCCGATGCGGCCCTTGTAACCGGTGCCGTTGCACTCGGGACATCCCACCGCGATCCTCATCTTCGACGGCGGATCGGTGAGGCCGTGCTTGACCATGCGCAGCGATTCCTCGTCGGTGATGGGCTGCTCGACGAAGCAGGTGCACAATTTGCGCACCAGCCGCTGCGCCAGGATGCCGTTCACGGAGGAGGCGATCAAGTACCCGGCCACGCCAAGGTCCAGCAGACGAATGATCGATTCCAGGCTGCCGTTGGTGTGCAGGGTGGAGAGCACGAGGTGGCCGGTCTGCGTGGCTTTCATGGCGATTTCGGCGGTCTCGCGGTCGCGGATTTCGCCGACCATGATGACGTTGGGATCCTGCCGCAGGACGGATCGCAGCGCGCTCGCGAAGGTCATTCCCGTTTTCGTGTTGATGTTGACCTGGTTGATTCCTTGCAGTTCGTACTCGACGGGATCTTCGATCGTGACGATGTTCACGGCGGGATTCAGGATGACACTCAGGCCCGCATAGAGCGTCGTGGATTTTCCGGAGCCGGTCGGCCCGGTGACCAAAATCATTCCCTGGGGAAGATGCAGGAGATCGTCCAGCTCGTTCCGAATGGATTTTGGCAATCCCAGCTCGCTGAACGATTTCAGGTTGGTGTTGGCGTCGAGCAGCCGGATGACGATTTTCTCGCCGTATTGCGTCGGAAGGCTCGAAAGGCGGAAGTCCACGCGCCGCTCTCCCAGCTTGACCATGAAACGGCCGTCCTGCGGATTGCGGCGCTCGGCGATGTCCATATCGCCCAGGATCTTTATGCGGGAGATGAGGGCATTGTGGATGCCGCGATTCAGGCGGCGCGACTCGTGCAGCACGCCATCATGGCGCATGCGCACCAGGGTCTCGTCACCGAGGGCCTCAATGTGGATGTCGCTCGCGCCCGTCCGGATCGCCTCGTGCAGCAGGGAGGAGGTGATTTCAATCGCCGGGGTGCGACGATGCAGCAATTCCGCCTGCAATTCGCGGAGGGCTTCGATATTGCTTTCGCGCTTGCTGGTGGAAATGAATTCCATCTGCCGCGCGGCTTCGGCATTTTCGTCGTCGGCGAATTCATCGGCCGAGTCGAGCGCAGGGCCGAGCCGATACTCGCGGCGGATGGCGCGCAAAATCTCCTTGCGGAATCCGAAACGCGGAGAAAGCTCGCAGCCCGCGGAAAACCGCACCTGCGAAAGCGCGTCCAGATTTTGCGGTTCGGCCATCACGACCACCAGGCAGCGGCCATCCACCCGCAAAGGCAGAGTGCAATGCTTCTCGGCTATCTTCGCGGGGAGAAGTTTGAGGACATGCGCATCGGGCTCGACATTCTGGCAGTCCACATACGGGATGCCGGAAACCTCCGCGATCGCGGTGATGAGCGAAACCTTGTCCACCAGCGAGCGCTCGAAGAGGACTTCGCCGAGACGCATCAGTTTCGTCTTTTGCGCCTCGATCGCCTTCGTGAGATCGGCCGCTGAGATGTGTCCGCGCTCTCGAAGCAGCTCTCCCAGTTTTCGCCTAGCCATGCGCCAATCCTCGATTCTTTTTCGATCTCCCGCCGTTACGCCCAGCCGGCCAAGGCGCGAATGCGCGGCCGAGTGCTAAAGACGCCCGAGCAATTCCGCCTTCTCGTCCGCGGTCAGAACCCCGCGATGCGCCAGCAGTTCGATCAGCGCCCCAAGAATATCGGAGGGGAGGCCGGGGCCTTCCCGGCGTTCGGCTACGACGCCATGGCTGGCACATTCGTCGCGCAATGCAAGCCACCGGGCGATGATCTTCGTTTGTTCGGGTTTCACATCTTGGAAGCGAATGCCCATTCCGAGCCCGGGTTGAGTGAACCGGACTTCACCATCCAGCTCGACGCTCTTCAAATCGTGTTCGATCCGCACCTGCACTCTTGTGCCCTCTGCGAAAGCGTTGAGCGTGTCCGCGTAACATCCGCCGAGGCTCAGATCCGCGACGCGGCCCTTAATTGAGGCCTCCGAGCTCTTCTCAAGGATTTCAATGCGCGCGGCCAAAGGGGCCCGCTCGTTCTCCCGGCGTTCAGACTGCTGGGTGGTCTTGACCGAAGATTCCGTCCCGGCGGGAATTGTGGTTGGCATGTGGTCTGCACCTCAGACGTTTCTTGAAAATTCAGGTTATATGCTCCGATATGAAACAACAACGAGGCCGCCCGAGTGGGTTTCTAGCGGGCTACCTGTACTTTTTCCCAGGCCACCTGTACCAAGGTACAGGTGCCAGATTGAAACAGTGGTCTATAGGAGGGGCGGCCTCGCTGAAGAGAGTCAGGGCAACCCGGCTGGTGCGGGTCGGAATGAGGGGAGTTTCCGATTTTCGGGCTCAGGGCTTGTACTTGTGGAGGAATTCAACGCCGATCCCATAAAGCGAGTTCGGCAGCTTCGTTACGCGGGCTATCTTTCCTTCGATACACCACAAGTCGTCGGGTTGGCTCTGCCGGCATAATTCGACTCTCACGCGCAATCCACGACGGAAATTGCCGGGCAGCGCGACGAAATACATTCCGGTGCGGCTGAAGTCTCGAGTGCGCCCGGTCATGGGTTTGAGCGAAAGGTCGTCGAACGTGATGCGAAAAGTCATCCCAACCTTTGAGCGGCGTATCTGCCTGCGGTCCGCTTTGGGCCAGGTTTCCAGGCTGCGATTGCTTTCGACAAGTGTACCGAGCCAGTTCACTCGCGCCCTCCATCCGTGCCAATCTGGAACAGACTTTAGGGGGCGGGCCTTACGGCGTCCATCCCCCGAACGTACTTGTTGCATCCCAGTACATTAGTACCCCTGGCAGGCACGATCCGGGGCCAAGCCTTAAACGGGCCTCGGAATTGACATCTGTCCGGCTGGGGAGTACACACGTAGGAACGCAGATCCGCCTGGAGATGGAATGACGATTGACCGACGAAACTTCTTGTCCGCCGCCGCGACCGGGGCCGCGGCTGGCGCCGCTTTTCCCGCGCTCATGGGCCCCATGATGGCGTTTGCCGCACAACAACAGCAGCAGAGTCCAACACCGACTGTTCTCGATGAAGACGTGATGAAGTTTTGGACGCAGCAGGTCCGACGTGACACGCTGCAACGAGGGGGCCCGGAAGAACCCCAAGACGAAGCGCTCCTGCCCGAATTTCTGATTTTCACAGAGGAGCACGGCTTTCGCTCCATCTCCGAGGTTGAGGACTCAGAACTCACCCCGGAGGGCGACGTCTCCGTAAATATGTGGGTGAATGGTTTTCGGCCGGCCGGCCGGGAACTCGATAAATTCGAGAGTCAGAACACGGCCTCGCTGCGAATTGATGTCCAGCAGCGCAAGCCGCTCATTCCGATCCTTGAGCCGATGGCCTGGGTCGCGGCCGCTGCTATGAACCCGACGAAGGGTAAGGGCACGGTCCAGATGACGGACCTGAACTACACCGCGAACGGCAGGATGCAGAACATGCCGCTTCCCGCGGGTTACGGGCGCTGGACCTGGAATCTCTTTTTGCAGAAGCCCGAATCCTTTTTGAGCAAGTTCATCGGCTTCACGTTGCAGGAGGCGGTGAAGTTTTCGCCCCTTTTCACCTTGCCGGCGGTGGCCACTCCGGCCCTGCACGCCATTGACAGTATGTACGGTTACTGGATGGCGGTTTCGCACACGGATTGGATCTTCAGAGCGCCTAACGTGGACGTGTACGCCACCCAGGACACCAAGGACCTTGTGAATACAGCCACAGCCGTGCCGCTGGTGGATGGAACTTACGTGTTGGTGCCGCGCACGTCGCTGGGCCAATTCGATAAGTCCAAGGTGAAAGACTTTGAAGTGCAGCGGGGCGTGATCGTGCCCAAGGGCACGGCACCCACCGACGTCTTCAACGCCTGCAAGTCTTGCATGCCCGAGTTCACCTATCTTACGGTCAAATTGACCGTCAAGAAACTCAACATCGGCGGAACATCGGCCTGAGCGGCGAGATCCCGCATCGAGCGGCGGCGAAGGCCGTCATCCATTTCGGCTTTGCCGTGGGAGGAGTCGTCACCATCCTCCTCGGTCCCATCCTTCCAATTCTGATCGCGCGCTGGTCGTTGAGCGACGAGCGGGCCGGGATTTTTTTCACGCTGCAATTCCTCGGCAATCTATTGGGCGTCGCGATTCTCGGAGTCCTGCTTTCTTCTCGCGGCTACCGGACGACATTGGCGGTCGGCTACTTCCTGATCGCCGCCGGCGTGGCAGGGCTCGCTCTTGGAATCGAGACAATCGCCATGCCGTCAACCGCGGTGTTCGGCGTCGGCCTGGGACTCGCGCTTTCGGCCTCGAACCTTTGGGTTACGGAGATTTCTCCCAAGCGCCGCGCTGCCGCGCTAAGCATTTTGAACGTGGCTTGGGGCGCCGGGGCGATTGCCTGCCCGCCGCTAGTATTTTTTGCGCAGAAGGCTCATCGGCTCGAACTGTTGCTGTTTTGCGTCACGGGATTCGCGGGCATTGTGGCTTTCTGCCTCGCCGGAATGGATATCGAGCCGCCAGCGCAAAAGGGCGAAGAGCCCGGCAGAGTCGCTCCGGAAATCGGAAAGCGCACGGCTTTGGCGCTCAGCGGATTATTCTTTTTGTACGTCGGAGTCGAAAGTTCCGTTGGCGGGTGGGGCGCCGCGTTTGCGAAGCGCGTGGGAGGTCCAGCGGGCAGCCCGTGGGAACTTGCGCCCATGTTTTTCTGGGCCGGTCTAGTGGCGGGGCGAATTG
>Ga0209415_10005563_pt1 | contig 22605 bp, 25 predicted proteins | sample PeaSoiSIISIP2007_FD_187696 | JGI IMG/M metagenome (GOLD analysis project Ga0209415, IMG submission 187696) | Peat soil microbial communities from Weissenstadt, Germany - SII-SIP-2007 (SPAdes) (version 2) | ecosystem: Environmental > Terrestrial > Soil > Wetlands > Peat | place: Germany... | reverse complement strand
CTGGCCATGCCGTCCAACCTGCTCGCGCACCACCTGCACGTGCTGGAACAAGCCGGGATCATCACCCGCCGCCGCTCTGAAGGCGACCGCCGCCGCACCTACCTGCAGCTGGTCCCCGGCGCCCTGGACTCGCTGGCCCCGCCCACAGCCCGCGCGGCGCTGCGGGTGCTGTTCGTGTGCACCGCCAACTCCGCGCGCTCGCACCTGGCCGCCGCGCTGTGGCGCCGGGCCAGCACCGTCCCGGCGGTATCGGCCGGCACGCATCCCGGGGCGGCGATCGATCCCGGCGCCATCGCCGCCGCCGGACGTCACCGCCTGCCGCTGCCCCGGGTGCGGCCCCGGCACATCAGCGAGGTCCGGCGCGAGGGCGACCTCGTGGTCACGGTGTGCGACCTGGCCCATGAGGAACTCGGCGAGGCCCTGGCGGTGCACTGGTCCGTACCGGACCCGGTGCCGGCCGGCGACCCGGCCAGCTTCGACGCGGCACTGGCTCAGCTAGCCGATCGCGTCGGCCGCCTGGCACCACGCCTGACGGCCCTCTCCTGACCCGGTCGCCTTCCCGCGCAACCGGCCGGGGACGGCGCGATAGCGGCGAGAGTGGCCAGCGCCTGGACCATCCGCCAGCCTGGGTAGCCGCGGCGGCGGCCACCGGCATGAGGTTCTCTGGTGGCCGCGCGCCGGGGCATGGTGCCCGCCGTGGTTCAGCAGCATGCGGACGTGGAGGCGGCCGGCCCACTTGCGCTGCCGGCGTCGGCGTCGCAGCAGCCGGGGCCGACGTGGTCGTGGTCGTAGAAGTCCTGGCTGTCGGCCAGGACCGTGTAGATCTCCCAGCCTTCGCCGTCGGGGGCGCCCTGGACCCAGAACTTGTCCTGCCGGGCGTAGCAGCAGGTGGTGTCCCGCTTGTCTACCGATGCGAGCCCGGCCGCGGTGAGCCGGGCCTGCTCGGCGTCCACGGTGCCGGTGTCGGGGACCTCGATGCCGAGGTGGTTGAGGGTGCCGCCCTGGCCGGGGTTCTCCAGCAGGACGAGTTTGAGCGGCGGGTCGGCGATCGCGAAGTTGGCGTAGCCGGGCCGGAGCTTGGCCGGCTCGGTTCCGAACAGCTTGGTGTAGAACGCGACGGCCTGGCCGATGTCGTCGACGTTGAGGGCGAGTTGCACGCGGCCGGGCATGAGAACCTCCGAGGATGAGAGATCGATGACTGTCTATATCTGTTCTCCCGCCGAGTTTGCCATAAGACATTGAATTCTGTCAATATAGATCCATGTCTAAGTCTGTACTGGAGCTGAGCCCGGCCGACAGCGCGGCGTGCTGCCCGCCGCTGTCCCAGGTGCCGCTGTCGGCCGAGCAGGCCGGGCAGGTCGCGCCGCTGCTGAAGGCGCTGGCCGAGCCGGTACGGCTGCGGCTGATGTCGCTGGTGGCCTCCCATCCGGGCGGCGAGGCCTGCGTGTGCGATCTGGCCGGGGCGTTCGACCTATCCCAGCCGACGATCAGCCACCACCTGAAGGTGCTGCACGAGGCCGGCCTCCTGGACCGGGAAAAGCGCGGCGTATGGGTCTATTACCGGGCCCGGACCCAGGCGCTGGCCAGCCTCGGCGCGCTGATCGGCCACCCGCCGGCCATCTGAGCGTGACACGCACCAGCCAGGATCGTCGCGCCGCGGCCCGTTCGGCCCATCAGTCCTTACCAGTAGCAGCGGCCAGCGGCGCGGTACCGGCGTCACAGGTCAACGCCGAAGACCGCTGCCTGGGCCGGTCGCGCCGGGTGCGGCGGTCGGGGACGGGTAATGCGCGATCAGGTCCATGCCAGGGGGATGCCCGCGTGCGGCAGAAGCCAGCAAGGGCGCGGCCCGCCGTCCGCGAGGGGGCCGCGCCCTTAACGTGGCCGACTGCGTTCAGATGGTGACGTCGACGGTGGTGACCCGTCCGTAGTCCGCCTGCACGGAACGCTCGGCCCGCAGGCCGCCGGGGGCCAGGACGCGCAGCGTCCACGAACCGGGCGCAGCGAAGAACCTGAAGCCGCCGTCGTCTCCCAGCGGGACCTCGGCCACGAACTCGTCTCCGGTGCCGAGCAGGCGCGCGTATCCCGGGCTGACCGCGGCGCCGTCCCGCGTGACCTTGCCTTCCACCACCGCCTGGCTGCCCGCCGCGGCGGGCGCGATGGCCCCGCCGGCGGGCGCGCCGCAGCCTTGAGGCATCATCGGGCCTCACCCAGCTCGATCGGCACGCCGACCAGCGACCCGTACTCGGTCCAGGAGCCGTCGTAGTTCCTGACGTTGGGCAGGCCGAGCAGTTCGTGCAGGACAAACCAGGTGTGCGCGGAGCGCTCCCCGATGCGGCAGTAGGCGATGATGTCCTTGCTGAAGTCCAGCCCCGCGTCGCCCTCGTACAGCCGGCGCAGCTCGTCGTCGGTCCGGAACGTGCCGTCCTCGTTCGCGGCCTTGGACCAGGGCACGTTGCGCGCGGTGGGAATGTGCCCGGCCCGCTGAGCCTGCTCCTGCGGAAGGTGCGCCGGGGCGAGCAGCCGGCCCGCGAACTCGTCCGGGGACCGGACGTCGACCAGGTTGCGCTTGCCGATCGCCTCGATCACCTCGTCGCGCAGCGCACGCAGCGAGCGATCCTGTTCCCGGGCGGTGTAGCTGGTCCGCGGCCGCTCTGGCACGTCGGTGCTCAGCTCGCGTGAATCCAGCTCCCACTTCTTGCGGCCGCCGTCGAGGAGCAGGACCTTGTCGTGCCCGTACAGCCGGAAGTACCAGTAGGCGTACGCCGCGAACCAGTTGTTGTTGCCGCCGTAGAGCAGGACCGTGTCGTCGTTGGAGATGCCGCGCTCGGACAGCAGCGCCTCGAAGCCGGTCCTGTCGACGAAGTCGCGGCGGACCGGATCCTGCAGGTCCTTCTTCCAGTCGATCTTGATCGCGCCCGGGATGTGGCCCTTGTCGTAGGCGCTGGTGTCTTCGTCTACTTCCACGATGACGACGTGAGGGTCACCGATATGGGCCTCGGCCCAGTCGGCGTCCACGAGGACGTCGGAACGACTCATGGTGGAGTTTCCTCTCTTGTTTCAGAAGCTCGCGTTTCTCCGGCCGGTCACTAGGCGGACGGCCGGACCCGCAGGTTCCGCTGGATGAACAGATACACCTGGCAGCCCAGGCAGAAATCGAAAGCCGCGTTGAGGAACGCCGCGATCAGCGCGAAGGCGGTGAAGACGATGCCCACCACCGGCGCGCCCAGCGCGTAGCCGAGAACGCCGCCGGCCGCGAAGACCAGACCCACCCCTTGCGAGAATCGCGGCGGGGCTTCGGCCTCGGTCCTGGCGGGCGGCCCGAGCCGCGGCCGGACGAGACGGCGGTACACGACGCCGTACGGCGCGTACCGCAGCCCGAACACGGCGCCGATGGCGAACACGAGCAGCTGCGCACCGAGTAGCCAGGCGCTGCCGGTGATCAGGACCACCGCCAGCACGACGGTGGTGATCACCGCGCCGAACCGGGGCCCGCGTGGGTCGATGTCCATGGTCATGCTCCTCGCCATCAGACGGCTACCGTCGTCAGCCGCCGCCACGCCTCCCGGCTGTCGCGGGCGTCGGCCTCAGCCGAACGCGGCGCCGCGGGGTCCGGGAATCAGGGCGGCCGGACGCGGACAGATGGCGGTGGCGACATGGCAGAAGTCGACGGCCCGCCGCTTGGTCAGCATCTTCGCGGCCCGGGACATCACGAACCCGATGGTATTCGGGCCAGGTCCGGCTGTCACTCTGCGCCCCCGTGCGGACCGGGCCCGGGGATCACCGGGGCCAGCGCGGCGATCACGTCGGCCTTGCGCGGCAGGCCCACCGCGCGCCTGATGATGGCGCCGTCCGGTCCGAGCACCAGGATGGTGGGGGTGCTGTTGATCCGCAGCCGCCGTACCAGGTCCAGCCGTGCGGCGGCGTCGATCTCGACGTGGGTCACGCCGTCCACCATGGCCGCGACCTGGGCCAGGATCTGCCGCGTCGGACGGCACGGGGCGCAGAACGCGGTGGAGAACTGAACCAGGGTGGCGTGAGCGCCCAGGCTGCCGCCGAGGTCAGCCTCGGTCAGGGCACCGGCCTCCGCGCGGTTCGTCTTCCCCACGGTCCCGGCTGAGGAGGAACGGAATCGCCCGGCGCGGCGGCGCAGCGCCACCCCTAGTACCGCCGCCACGAGCAGAGCCGCGGCCAGCGCGATCAGCCCGCCAGTCACGCCCAGAGACAGCACCGGCGCCGCGCGATACATTCCCGCTGCCGCCGGCCGCGCCCCCGTCAGGTTGGGGTGACCGTGAGCAGGGTCCTGTTACCCGCCGTGATCACGAACTTGCTGATCGACCCCGCGGTGCTGGGCATTGAGCCGCCGTACCAGACATGACCCTCGTCCCGGGCCGTGGTCCAGGCGGCCACCTGGGTCCGGGTGCCGTCGGGGTGAACCACCCACATCTGGCAGGTGGTGCCCTCTGGAATGTGGCCGACCAGGACCTGGAACGCGTTGCCCCACAGTTGCTGCGAGTAGGCGACGGTGGCGGTCGCCCCGGTGGTGTGGTCGGTCCCCGTCACGCTCTCCCAGACGCCTGACCCGGCCGAGACGACCTGGGTCCGGGTGACCGTGGTCGACGTGGCGGCCTTCAGCCCGCCGAACAGGCCGCCGGCGATCGCCACCACGGCCGCGGCGGTGGCCAGGTAGCGCCACCGGTTCCTGCGGCGCCTGGCTTCGGCCAGGCCGAGCACGGTGCCGAGCAGTTCCTCGGGGGGATCATCGGTGGCGAACGGGCGGACGGTGTCGTCGGCGCAGATCCGGCTGATCTCGTCCGGGTTGACCCGGGCCAGGAGCGCGGGCAGGCCGGCCAGGCCGGCCAGCTCGTCCCGGCAGTCGCGGCAGGTGACCAGGTGAGCATCGACGAGCCCGCGCTCGGCGGGATCGATGGCACCGAGCACGTAGACGCCAAGCGACGGCCTGGCCTCCGCGCAATCCCACGTCTGCTGGGTCATGGCGCCAGCCCTCGTTCCTGAAGCGCCAGCTTGAGTGCCTTCAGGGCGTAAAACGTCCTCGATTTGACCGTACCTGCCGGTATGCCCAGCGTGGCCGCCGCCTCCGCCACCGAGCAGCCCCGGTAGTACGTCTCCACGATCACGCGCCGATGGTCCGGGCGCAGGGAGGCCAGGGCGTCCGCCACGGCCCACGATTCAAGCGTCCGGTCGGCGTCGTCGTCAGCCGGGAGTAGTTCCAAGGCCGCCTGCCCGGTCTCAGGCGGACGTGCCTGCCGCGCACGGTAGGAATCGACCGCGAGGTTGCGCGCGACGGCAAACAGCCATGGCCTGGCCGGCCGGTCGGCCAGCGCCTCGGGGTGGCGCCACGCCCGCACTATCGTTTCCTGCACAAGGTCCTCCGCACGCTGCCTGTCTCCGCCCGTCAGGTGGAGGGCGTAGCGAAGCAGGGCGCCGCCGTGTTCGGCGTACAGGGCCCGGACAAAGGCTTCGTCTGCCACCCGCCCTGAGCGGGGCGCGGTTCCCGCGTTTGGCACACCATTGAAAACGCGAGGCGCGGCCTGGTGGTTCAATTCGCCCGGAAAATTCCTGCCCCCGGGCCCCTGGCCGGGCAGATCGGGATTCGGACGGCTGGGTGGTACGTGCTGGCTCATGCTCACCCGCTGCGGGTACGACTTCGGAACGTACTGGTGTGACCACTCTAGGGTGTCATCCACTCAGTGTGCCGCAATACCGGTGGATTGCCCAGCCCGTAAGACTTCCGTTCTCTGTTTCTTCCCGCGGGGAACGATCCCCCCCAGACCCCCCCTGCTGTTTCTCCCGGGGGGACCCATCCCCCCGGACCCCCCTTGGGAGAGAAGCCTTTCCCCCCAAACCCCCTCGGCTAGCCGCCGGCGAAGGGGGGGAGCACCTCGATCCGGGCTGCTTCCGGAAGGACCAGGTCGGCGGACAGGCGGCGGCCCGCGGGCACGCCGTCGACCAGGAAGGAAGATGCCGCCAGCACCGAGCGCAGGCGCTCGTCATCCCCGCGCCGCTCTACGATCACATCCAGCGCCTCGGCCAGCGTCTCCGCTTCGACCGACTCCGCGGCCACGCCCGCCGCTTCCCTGGCCGCGGCCCAGTACTGGATTGTCACTTTGGCCATTTCGGATATCCTTTTTGTCAGCGGGACCCGGGCGCTGTTGCCCCCGGGTCCTTGTCTGTTTATACAAGTAGTGCCCGCCGCCGCGGGCGGCAAGGCAAGCCAGGTGCGCCCGCACCAGCGAGTGGAGGTGCCGTCGAGTGAGTGACCTGCTGCTGATCACCGCTGCGCTCGAACCGTCCGCCGAGATCCTGCCCGCTCTGGGGCTGCTGCTGCACCCGGTCCGGGTGCTGCCCGCGGACGCTTCCGCCCTGGTCGAGGCCCCGCCCGCCGACGCGGTGCTGGTGGATGCGCGCCGGGACCTGGCGCAGGCGAAAAGCATCTGCAGGCTGCTGAGCACCACCGGCCTGGACTGCCCGTTGTTCGCGATCGTGACCGAGGGCGGCCTGGCCGCGGTCAACGCGGAGTGGGGTGCGGAGGACGTGATCTTGCACACAGCGGGCCCCGCTGAGGTGGAGGCCAGGATCAGGCTCGCCCTCGGCCGCCGGGCCATCGCCGCGGTGCAGGAGGCCCCGGACGAGATCCGGTCGGGCGAACTGGCCATCGACGAGGCCACCTACGCGGCCCGGCTGCGCGGACGGGTCCTGGACCTGACCTTCAAGGAATTCGAGCTGCTCAAGTTCCTCGCCCAGCATCCCGGCCGGGTCTTCACCCGGGCCCAGCTCCTGCAGGAGGTCTGGGGATACGACTACTTCGGCGGCACGCGCACGGTGGACGTGCACGTCCGGCGGCTGCGGGCCAAGCTCGGCCCGGAGCACGAGGCCCTGATCGGCACCGTGCGCAATGTGGGCTACCGCTTCGTACCGGTCAAGACCGAACGGGCCGAACGCGGCGGCGAAGACCGGACCCGGAGTGCCCCGGGCGGCGCCGGGCCGGTCCGGGGCCCGGGCGCCCGCACCGCGGCATCCGCCCGGTAGCCCATGACGCAGTGGTCGATCACCGGCGGCAGGCTCACTCCGGCCCAGATCACCAGCGTCCTGGACCTGGCCGGGGCCGCGGCCGCGGCCGACTCGGTGGCGCCGCTGTCGGAACACGTGCTGCTGCACCTGCGCTACGACGCAGCCCAGGGCCCCACGCCGGGCCGTGATCTCGTGCTGACCGTGGACGGCCAGATCGCCGGCTACGCGTACCTGGACCCACCCGGGCCCTGCGACCCGGACGTCAGCGGCGAACTGGTCATCCACCCGCTCCACCGCGGGCACGGGCTGGGCCTGGCCCTGGTGCGCGAGCTGATCGCCCAGGCGGGCGGGCACCGGGTCCGGCTCTGGGCACACGGGGACCTGCCCGCGGCGGCCCGGCTCGCCCGGACGGCCGACTTCGAGCGGTTCCGTGCCCTGTGGCAGATGCGCCGGTCCCTGCGTGACCCGCTCGAGGCACCCCGCCTCCCGGCTGGCACGACGCTGCGCACCTTCCGTCCCGGCCGGGACGAACCGGAGTGGCTGAGCCTGAACGGCCGCGCGTTCGCCGAGCACCCGGAACAGGGCGCCTGGACGCGGCACGACCTCGAACTGCGCGAACAAGAGCCGTGGTTCGACCCGGCGGGCTTCTTCATCGCCGAGCGCGGCGGCGTCATGACCGGCTTTCACTGGACCAAGGTCCCCGGGCCCGCGGACGCGGACCAGGGCATCGGCGAGGTCTACGTGCTCGGGGTGGACCCCGGCGAGCGCGGCACCGGGCTGGGCCGGGCCCTGACCCTGGCCGGGCTGCACTACCTGCACGACCGGGGCCTGACCGAGGCGATGCTCTACGCCGACGAGGACAACGTGCCGGCCATCCGGATGTACGAGGGCCTCGGCTTCATCCGCTGGAGCACGGACGCCATGTACTCTGCTCCCTCGGGGGGAACAGACCCCCTCGGCCCCCTTTCAGGGGGGACTACCGGCACGGGCTAGTTGGCTTGGCGGATGCCCAGCGCCTGGTCGAGTTCGGCGCGGGTCAGCGGCCGGTCGGTGGCCGCGACCGCGCTCAGCACCTCGGCGTAGAGTTCGATCTCATCAAGGGCGACGCGGTCCTGAACACGAAGGTCCAACTGCCTGGGAATCGTGCTCACCTCCGGCGCCGATCGCGACTCCGTTCGCTTGGGGCCCAGGTTACGTGCCGACACTGCTCCTCCGCATGACCCAACAGGGCCATTCGCTTACCACCTTCACGTGCGGTTTTACCCAGCCAGACGGTAACGATTCCGCCAAACTGCCGCGCAGTTGACGTCAATCCGGTAGTGCGTAGCCACAGAAGGCGCAGCCGCATCTCCCCCCAAAGTACTCACATACCGCAACACTCCTATATTGGACATATGGGTATAAATGGGGGCAGTAGTTCGTTTCGGTTGCGCAGGGCAGTGATAACCGGCCAGAGTCATGCTCGTACTGCCCTGTCCACTCCCGTCCTGAGCACGCGTACTACAGAAGTAGCGGTCCCGCTCGTCACTTAGGCGGTTCTGCGCCTCACTAGCACCGCTAGTCTCCGGACACCGTTTCCCGCCTACTTCGGACTACTTGATCTCGGAAAGCCATGAATGACAACAGTGATCTCCTGCCGAACCTCGTGCACGAAGATGCATTCGAAATGCAGATGCGCGGGTACAGCCGCCGCCAGGTGGATGAGTTCATCGCCCGCTGCCGCAGCCAGATCCGGGACCTGGAACAGCGACTTGCCCATGCCCTTGACGACCAGGAGGAACTCAAGCGCGACCTAGCCACGGCGCGCCAGCAGGCGCTGGGCGCCAAGCCCGCGCACGAGGAAGTGAGCGAGCGCATCGCCCAGATTCTCAAGCTAGCCGACGACGAGGCCAGGTCCCAGAAGTCCAAGGCCCACGAAGAAATCGTCCGGCAGCGCAACGACGCCCAGCAGGAGGCGGACAAGGCCCGCGCCGAGGCCCGTGAGCAGGCCGAGCGCATGCTGACCGCGGCCCAGGAACAGGCCGAGCGGGCCATCACCTCGGCGCGGGCCGAGGCGGAAAAGACGCTGAACGCCGCCCGCACCGAGGCCGACAACACCACGTCCGACGCCAAGAAGAAGTCCGAGGCGGTCCTGGCCAGCGCGAAGGCACAGGCCAAGAAGGCGCTCGACGAGGCCACGGCGCGGGCGACCGCCATTCACGACGGGGCGGAGCGCCGCCTGAACCTGCTGTCCACCAGGCACGCGGACACGATCAAGCGGCTTTCCGACATCCTCGACGGGGTGTCCTCGCTCGTCGCCGCGGAGACCGCCCGCATGTCGCTCGAGGATGAGGTCGACCAGGCCACCGCGAAGGGGATCGCCGCGGCCGAGTCCGCCGGCGCGGCACGCCCGGCCGCGGCTCCGGCGGGCTCGAACGGGCCCACGGGCCCGGCCGCCGGGAACGGGCCCACCGGCCCGGCCACGCCCAGCGGGCCCGCGGGTCCGGGCGCCTCGGCCGGCCCACGCCCGGCCGCGCAGTCACCGGCCGGCACGGCGGCGGCGGCACGTCCGGCCGCCGCGCCCCAGCCCTCCTCGGCCACACCGAGCCAGACAGCCCCGGGCGCCCCGTCTGCGCAGGACAAGCGCGCGCCGGCCCGTACCGGGGTCCTCGACTCGGACGAGCACGGCGACGGCGTCCGCCTCGTGCCGGGCAGCGACAACTAAACGCGAGCGCACCGATCAGGCGTCATCCTCGAGGCCCTGGGCCAGCAGGTCCAGGCGTCTCAGGATGACGCCTTCGCGTAGGGCCCAGGGGCAGAGTTCGAGCTGGTCGGCACCCAGCAGGTCCAGGGCGGCGTCCGCGACGATGGCGCCCGCCGGGAGCTGGGCCACCCGGCTCGCCGATACGCCGGGCAGCCTGGCCCGCTCGGTCTGCGACATCTTGGGCAGACGTTCTGCCAGCGCGGTCAGGTCGGCGTGCCGGAGGACGCGCTTGACGTACGGGCCTTCGTCGGACGGGGCCGCGCCGGCGATCCTGGCCAGCTGGCGGAAGGTCTTCGACGTTCCCACCACGTGATCGGGCGGACCATGCCGCAGCATGCTGCCCGTTTCCCGGCCGATCTCCGCTCGCACGTGCTTGCGCAGGCGGCGCACGTCCGGCGCGGCCGGCGGATCGGCGGGGATCCAGTCCCTGGTCAGGCGGCCCGCGCCCAGCGGCAGCGAGGTCACCGCATCCGGCTCCTCGTCGAGTCCCGAGGCCAGCTCGAGCGACCCGCCGCCGATGTCGATGATCAGCAGCCGGCCCGAGGACCAGCCGAACCAGCGCCGGGCGGCCAGGAAGGTGAGCCGTGCCTCCTCGTGCCCGGTCAGCACGGTGATCTGCGCGCCGGTCTGGTCCCGGATCCTGGCCAGGACGTCCTCACCGTTCTTGGCCTCCCGGACCGCCGAGGTCGCGAACGCGATGAGGTCCTCCACCCCCTTGTCCTCCGCGATGCGCAGCGCCTCGACCACCACGTCGCGCAGGCTGCGCTCGCCCGGCCTGGACAGCGAGCTCTCGTCGTCCAGGTGATCCGCGAGCCTCAGCTCGGTCTTGTGCGAGAAGGCCGGCATCGGCCGGGCGCCCGGGTAGGCATCCACCACGAGCAAGTGCACAGTATTCGACCCCACGTCGAGCACCCCAAGTCGCATACCCTGACGCTACCTTGCTGATGATCCAGAAAGCCTGGCTGCGCCGAGGCTGTCGCATCTGATGGCGATTCGGCCCGCTTTGGATACTACTTTTGGCGGCTTTTCAGATAATTTATTCCGAACGGCCGGTGGTGCGCGTACCGGGGAAAGGTTCTATGGGACGGAGGCCCGCCATGCGAAACGGCGAGGTGTCCTACTGGTGGCAGGCCCGCGGCGTGCCGCCCCGGCGGCCGTCGCTGCCGGGCGGGACCGAGGCCGACGTGTGCATCGTCGGGGCCGGCTTCACCGGCTTGTGGACCGCGTACTACCTCAAGCGGGCCGACCCCGGGCTGCGGGTCATCGTGCTGGAGCAGGACTTCGCCGGGTTCGGCGCCTCGGGCCGGAACGGCGGCTGGGTCACCGCGTCCCTGCCTGGCTCACGTGCCCGCTATGCCACGCACCCGCGCGGCCGCAGCGGCGTCCGCGAGCTCGAGCGGCACCTGCGGGAGACGGTCGACGAGGTGGCCCGGGTGTGCGTGGCGGAGGGCATCGACGCCGGCCTGGTCAAGGGCGGCACGCTCACCGTCGCCACCTCGCCCGCGCAGGACGCCCGGCTGCGACGCCAGCTGGAGCACGAACGGTCGTGGGGCGATGGACCACGGATCGTTAGGTATCTGAATAAGGCAGAACTGGACTCCAGGGTGCAGGTGACCGGGGCCGCCGGCGCCCTGTTCTACCCGGATTGCGCGCGCGTACAGCCGGCCGGCCTGGTCGCCGGCCTCGCGGAGGCGGTGACCCGCTCCGGCGTCCTGCTGTACGAGTCGACCCGGGTGACGTCGATCTCGGCTGGCCTCGCGCGCACCTCGGCGGGTGATGTACGGGCGCCGTACATCCTCCGGTGCACCGAGGGATTCACCGCGGGCCTGCCCGGCCAGCACCGGACGCTGCTGCCGATGAACAGCTCGATGGTCGTCACCGGGCCGCTCAGCGACGCCGCGTGGAAGTCCATCGGCTGGGAGGGCTGCGAAACGATCAGCGACGAGGCGCACGCGTACATGTACGCGCAGCGCACCGCCGATGGCCGGATCGCGCTCGGCGGGCGCGGCGTCCCGTACCGCTTCGGCTCCGGGCTCGATCACGACGGGGCGGTGGCGGCCTCGACCGTGGCTCAGCTGGGCCGGATCCTGCGCCGGATGTTCCCCGCGACGGCCGAAGCCGGCCTCGACCACGCGTGGTGCGGGGTTCTCGGCGTGCCCCGGGACTGGTGCGCCACGGTCATGATGGACCCGCTCACCGGCCTGGGCTGGGCCGGCGGCTATACCGGCCAAGGGGTGGCCGCGGCCAACCTGGCCGGCCGGACGCTGGCCGACCTGGTACGCGGGGTGCCCAGCCCGCTCACCACGCTGCCCTGGGTGGGCCACCGCTCACCGCGCTGGGAGCCGGAGCCGGCCCGCTGGGCCGGGGTCCATGGCCTGTACGCCCTGTACCGCACGGCGGACCGCCTGGAATCGGCGGCCCGCTCGTCGCGCACGTCCCTGCTCGCCCGGGCGGGCGACCTGATCTCCGGTATCCCGCACTAGCCCGCCGAAATGGAGCCTTAGCGGATGAACCGGAAGCGTGGTTCGGTCAGCAGGCTACGTCAGAAGATCTTCTTGTAACCGCTCCGGTACGAGACGCCCCCGTGGCTGTTGTAGCCGATGACGTACGTCTTCAGGTGCGAGGAGTAGGGGATCGTCCCGAACCGGCACTGGGTCGTGCCGTGGCCAAAGGCCACCGCGCCCAGGTTGCGCGAACGGGAGCCGCTGGAGTTCGTCGCCACGACGACCGCGCCCACCGCGAACGCGCTCCCGGTGTCCTTGGCGCAGACGTTCACGTAGATGCCCTTGCTGGTCTTCTTGTAATTGCCCCAGGAAGATATTCCGCTGTGGCTGGGGAAGGAGAGCTTGTGCGTGCTCGAGTGCGGAGCTGCAGAAGCCGGCAGCGCGCTGAGAGCGAGCATCGCCGCGGACGCGGCGATGACAGAGAGTCGGCGCAGCATGGGAACCGTGTACCTCCGTGTCATCTGTGGCGGGGAGAGCCAAACGTAGCAGCATCCGGAGGAGCGGCGCACGGAAACGAGGCCGGCGTGTCCGGTGGGCCGTACCGCGGGCCGGCTCGCTTGACCCAGGCTTAAGGCCCTGGTTACCCTCGAATTCACCATGTGGGGCTACGCGGCGAGACATCTGCTGAAACATTTCAAAATTGGCATGATCCTGCTCGCCGTGACGGTTGCCCTGTCCCTGGGCTGGTCCTACCTCTCGCACCTGTGGTTCGCCGTCATCGTGTCGTGCACAGGCTGCGCCGCGTTCCTGGGCGTGGCCAACCGCGACGCGTGGCGTCAGACCGCCCGGGCCGACCCTCCCCCGGCCAGGGCCGCCCAGGCCCCGACGCGGGGGGCCAGGGGGGCTTTGGGGTTCGTCCCCCCCGAGCCAGCAGAGCGCGGCAGGCGGTCCCCCAAGGCGCGGGCCCGCACCCGCCAGCGCGGCGAGCTGCTGCACCCGGACGCCACGGTCACGCTGTCCGACGAGCGCGCGGAGACCGGGGTCGACGACGTGTTCGCCACCTTGAACCGTGAACTGGTCGGCCTCCTCCCGGTGAAGCAGAAGGTGGAGGAGGTCGCCTCGCTGCTGCTGGTGGACCGGGTCCGGCAGAAGTTCGGCCTTTCCGCCCCGCGGCCGAACCTGCACATGTGTTTCACCGGGGAACCCGGGACCGGGAAGACCACGGTGGCGCTGCAGATGGCCGATCTCCTGCACCGGCTCGGCTACCTGGAAAGCGGGCATCTCGTCCATGCCATGCGAGATGACCTGGTCGGGGAGTTCATCGGGCACACCGCGCCGAAAACACGACAGGTCCTGGCTCGCGCCATGGGCGGCGTCCTGTTCATCGACGAGGCGTACTACCTGCATCGTTCGTCCGATTCGAAGGACTACGGCCAGGAATGCATCGATATCCTGCTCCAGGTCATGGAGAATGACCGCGACAAGCTCGTGGTCATCCTCGCGGGTTATAAGGACCGCATGGACGAATTCTTCGCGTGCAATCCGGGCATGAGCTCGCGGATCGCGCACCATATCGACTTCGCCCCCTACCAGCTGGACGAGCTGGTGGCCATCGGCCGGGCGATGCTCGACCGGGCCTCGTACTATCTCTCCGACGAAGCGGAAGCGGCCTTCCGTCAGTACCTGATCCACCGGATGCGACAGCCGCGATTCGCCAACGCCCGGAGCGTCCGCAACGAACTCGAGCGGGCCCGGCTCCGCCACGCGCACCGCCTGGCGGCCGATCCGCAGCTGAGCCGGAGCCGGGATGACCTCATGCGCCTCGAAGCCATGGACATCCTGACCAGCCCGGTGTTCTCCCAGGCCATCACGTAATCTCTCTGGGTGCGGACCGTTCGCCCCGAAGGAGAGTGGATGTGAAGGCGCTGATGTTCCGGCACAACCTGGCCCGCGAGGCGGTCGCGACCATCGGCGGGCGCGTCGGCCGGCACGCCTTCGTATCCAGGCTGGCGCCGGTCCGCATCGAGGACGTCGACGAACTGCCGCTTCCGGCCGAGGACTGGGTGCGCGTCGAGACGATCTTCTCCGGGCTGTGCGGCTCCGACGTGAAACAGATCCTGCTGAACGGCTCGCGCGATAACCCCCTCACCGCGCTGGTGTCCTTTCCGCACGTGCTCGGGCACGAGGTGGTAGGGCGCCGCACCGACACCGGCGAGCGGGTCGTGCTGAACCCGTGGCTGTCCTGCGGGCCCCGCGGCATCGACCCGCCCTGCGAAGCCTGCCGGGCCGGACGCTACCCGTGGTGCCGCAACTTCCGCTCCGGCGACCTGCCCGTCTCGATCCACCTCGGCAACTGCGCCGCCGCCTTCGGGGCGCACGCGGAGCGCTTCGCCGCACACCCGTCCCAGCTGTTCGCCATCCCCGGCCACGTTTCCGACGAGGCGGCCGTGCTGGCCGACCCGGTCAGCGTCTCGCTGCGCTCGGTCCTGCTCGCGCCCCCGCCGGACGGCCGGCCCGTGCTGGTGTACGGCTCGGGCACCCTGGCGTTCGCGGCGGTCGCGCTGCTCCGCCGCCTGTATCCCGGCACCGAGGTGTGGGCGGCGACGCGACCCGGCGCCCGCGCCGCGCTGGCCACCCGCCTCGGCGCGCACGTCGCGCTGTCCTCCTCGCCCGACGAGCTCGTCGCCCAGGTCGCTCGCCGCGTCGGCGCGACGCCGCTGCAGCCGTGGAGCAAGCACGACTGGCTGCAGGACGGCCCGGCCGTCGTCTACGACACCATCGGCTCGACCGAGACCGTGGAGACCTCACTCCGGCTGCTGGCCACTGGCGGCACGCTCGTCATCTCCGGGGTCGAGCCGCCCAAGCGCTTCGAGTGGACGCCGCTGTACTTCAAGGAACTGCACGTCATCGGCTCCAACGGCTTCGGCATCGAGGAGGTCGGCGGGGTGGCCAAGCACTCCATGGAGCACTACTTCGACTTCGTCGCCGGCGGCCTGGACCTGACTCCGGTCATCACGCACCGCTTCCCGCTCGAACGCTGGGACGAGGCGGTCCTGACGCTGAAGGACTCGCGGCGCACCGGCGCCGTCAAGGTGCTGCTGGAACCCGCGCGCTGACCGGCCCAGCAGCGCCGGCCCTAGGCCCGATGCGGTCGGAGATCGGCACGGACCTCCCGCGCCAGGGCACCAGGCCCGCGGCCGGCGGCGCCGATGTCACGCGGCGCCACCTGAGCGTCAGGCCGACCGCGGCCACCGCGCCGATCCCGCCGCCCGCGGCGATGACGGACGCCGGCGTCACGACCTCCGCGGCGGCGCCGGCCGCCACGAAGGCGGCGCCCTGGGCGACGACGACGCCCATGCTCGCGATGCCGAACGCCTGGGCCCTCCGCTCGTCAGGCACCCGGACCACGAAGGCGGTGTTGACCGCGAGCTGGTAGGTCCCGGATGCGGCCGCAGCCGAGAAGATCACCAGCGAGATGACCAGGCTCGGGCGAAGCGCCGTCAGGACGAGGGTGGCGCCGGTGGCCGCCGCCAGGGGCCCCATCAGCGCGAGCCGGCGGCGGGGGCTGACGAACCGGCTGAACAGCGGCGTGGCGATCGCCGTGGCGGCTGCCGTGGACGCCAGCACCAGCCCGGTAGCGGCCGGGCCGCCGCCGAGCCGGGCCGCGTACGGGGCGGCGATGCCCTGCGGGATCGTGTAGAAGACCACCAGCCAGCCGAGCAGTACGAGGGTGCGCAGGGCCGGGTCGCCGAACACCAGCCGGAGCCCCGCGGCCGCCCGGGCCAGCGGCGAGCCCGGGCCGGCATCCGGGCGGGCCGCGGCGGGCCTGGCCCTGGTGCCGAGCCCGATGAGCAGGGCGGAGGCGACGAACGTGACCGAATCGATGAGCAGTGAGGGCCGCACGCCGAAGAAGCTGACCGCGGCTCCTCCCGCGGCCGCGCCGGCCACCTCGGCGGTCAGGTAGGTGGTCTGCATCACCGCGGTGCCCAGCGCGTAGCGCTCGCCGGGCAGGATGCCAGGGGTGATCGACGCGCGGGCCGACTCGAACGGCGAAGCGAACATGGTGGCGGCGAACAGCAGCAGCACCAGCGCGGTAACCGGCATGCCCGGCACGGTCATCGCCACGACGAGGACCGCACGGACCGCGTCGCACGCCACCATCACCGTGCGGCGCGGGCGACGGTCGGCCAGGTCGGAGAGGAACAGCCCGCCGATCACCCACGGCAGGTACCCGGCCGCGTACGCCACGGCCGCCAGCAGCGGCGACCTGGTCCGGTCATAGACCAGCACCGCCAGCGCCACCAGGGCCAGGCGATCGCCCGCCGCGGACAGGATCACCGACAGCCACAGGGCACGGAACTCGCGCACCGCGAATACGTCGCGGAACGTGGCGCGCGCCGGCGGAGCAGCCTTCACCGTGCGGGTCAGCCGGCGGCCGTCGGGCGGCGGACGCCGTAGCGGTCACGCTCCGCGATCCGGGCGGCGCGCGTCAACCTGCGTTCCATCCGGCCGGCCTCCCCTCTCCCGGCGGGAGTCCCCTGACGGGGCGGCCCTGCGGGAGGAAGGGCCGCCCAGGCCGTCCGCGAACACGGATCCTGCCGTTGAGCAGCCGGTCAGGTCCATGTATCACGCACGGCGGCTCCTTTCCTCCGAGCCGCTTCCTACGCACCATTCACCGTCCGCCGATCACTGAACGCAACAGCGTAAACGGGTATTAGTCACAAAATGGCCAGATGTGACGGTACGCATACAGTTACATTTAGCTATACCTGGCCCTATTGTGATGGTTCGCGAAGTCTGCGAATGTGCAGGTCGCACCCCCGCCACCGGCAGGTGGTGCCAGACTGCTGCCGTGCTGCGGGAGACTGAACCACGGCTGACACGCCCGGTGCTCGTACTGCTGGTCTTCGTGTGTGCGCTGGTTCTGGTCGACACGGTGTTCTTCACCGCGCTGACTCCGCTGCTGCCGTACTACACGCACGCGGCTCATCTATCGAAGGCGGGCGCGGGCCTGCTGGTCGCGGGCTACCCCCTGGGCACCCTGGTCGGCGCGCTCCCGGGGGGATTGCTCGCGGCGCATCTGGGCTACCGCCGAGTGGTTTTTCTCGGGCTCGGCCTAATGAGCGTCTCGACGTTCGTCTTCGGCTGGGCGTCGGCGGCGGGGGTCCTCGATGCCGCCCGCTTCGTCCAGGGCCTGGGCGGAGCCTGTACCTGGGCCGCGGGGCTGGCCTGGCTGTCCACCGAAGCCCCGGAGAAGCGCCGCGGAGCAGTGATCGGCACGGCGCTCGGGGCCGCGGTGGCGGGGGCGCTGTTCGGCCCGGTGGTGGGGGCGGTGGCCGATGAGGTCGGCACCGGTCCCGCGTTTTCCACCGCGGCGGTACTGGGGGCCGCCCTCATGGGGGCGGCGTTCGTGATGCCCGCACCGCAGCCACCGATCCCTCAGGGACTGCGGGAGATGCTCCCCGCGCTCCGCCATCGAGAGGTTGGCATCGGCCTGTGGCTGACGATGCTGGCCGGGATGGCCTTTGGCGTGCTGGACGTGCTCACGCCGCTGCGCCTGGCCGAGTTGGGTGCCTCGGCGTTGCTCATCGCGGCGACGTTCCTGGCGGCTTCGGCGATTGAGGCGGGGCTCTCACCGCTGGCCGGCCGTCGGGCGGACCGCAAGGGCGCCATCTCTCCGGTCCGGTTCTCGCTGGCGGCCGCGGCAGCGGTCAGCCTGCTGGCCCCGGCGCTGGGGACGGTGCGGTTGCTCGTGCCGGTGCTGATCGTCGGCATGCCGGCCTTCGGCACGCTCTTCACTCCGGCGCTCAAGCTGGTCAGCGAGGGCGCGGACTGGCTGCACCTCGACCAGGGGCTGGCGTTCAGCCTGGGCAATCTCTCCTGGGCCAGTGGCCAGGCCCTCGCGGCCGCGGGCAGCGGAGCGCTGGCCCAGGCGACGTCGGATCTGGTCCCGTTTGCTCTGCTGGCTGCCGCCTGCCTGGCGACCCTCTGCGCCATCGGGCTCAGGCCGCGCCGGACCGGGCTGCCGCGGGGTTAGCGCGGCGCCGGACTTCAGCCAGGTGGCGGCCAGGCGAGGGAGCCGCCGGTGGCCGGTACGGCGAGGGTGACCAGGGAATTTTGCGTGATGCGGGTGTCGGGGTGGTCGGGGCCGAGCACCCGCTCCCGGTCGGCGAGCAGACCGCGGAATTCCTGTTCAGGCTCGATGTACTTGCCGCCGAAGCGGTGCGCGACACCGACCTGGAAGCGTAGCGACAGGACTTGCGGATGGTCTGCTCCCAGCCGGCTGACATGCTGCCAGGCGGACTCAGCGAGTTGTTGTGACGCGAGGTATGAACCCGCCCACACGAAGGCCTGCGCGGTCGACACGGTAACCTTCGCTAGCTGCAGGAGGTCGGTATCGGTGAGCCGGCTGGCGAGGTAGCCGTAGACCGCGGTCAGGTGCGGCACCAATTGCACCCACGCGGGCCAGTTCCGGGGCCGGTCGCGGCGAAGCCGGGCGGCTGCCGTGAGCAGAGCGACCACGATGGTGCCGACCTGCGCGGGACCCTCAGCATCGACGCGCAGACGGCTGGTTTCCGCCACGAGGGGGTGAAATTATGCACCCCGGCCGGGCGGCGAGCGGATCGGGGCTGGTGGTGATCAGGCCCACCGATGCCAGCGCATCCAGCCCCTCCACGGCCCCGTCTGGCCCGTCTTGGCAGGTTCGCCCCAGCACTGCCGTATTCAGTAGCCGGGTGGGAATGAGAACTCCGGGAGCCAGGCACGACAAGATGCGCATCAGCGGCCGGGCCTGTGGCCGCCCCTTGGCGGCCAGCGCATCCAGAGACAACTCCCAGGTATTGATCACGGTCGCCCGGTCGTCGGCCGCACCATGGCCCATCATCGGCCCGAACCGTTCGTCCAGCGCGCGCGTATAGCCTTCGAAGGTCCGTTGAGCGGTGAAATCCGACGCCAGCTGCGACCCGGCATTATGCAATGCCAGCGGCAAGCCGCCCAATCGCTCCGACAATACTGCGGCATCCTTTGCTGTACCGCCCGCCGGCGCCAGGTCCGCCAATATCTGCGCGCCGGTCTCAGCGCCCAGCCAGCCAACCTTATGCAATTCCGAATACCGGCCCCACGCGGACGGGTCCATTTCCCGGCTGGTCACGATGATCAGGCCCGATGTCGAGGGACGGATCCAGCTCGCTCCTCCGCCGACGTCGGCGTCGTCGATCGCGAGCGCGTCGATGTCATCGGCATTATCGAAGACCAGCAGCCATCCGGGGCGGTCGTTCAGGAAGCGCCACAGCAGATCTGCGGGGCTGCGCTGCCCGGCCAGCGCCTCCGCCACCTCACCGGGAACCGCTCCCAGCTCGCTGGCCAGGCCCAGCAGTTTCGCTCTCACTGACTCAGCATCGGTGGCCGGGACCCACCACGTCGGCCGGCCTGAACGAGCAACGTCCTCTGCGGCGCGCAGCGCGACCGTGCTCTTACCAGTGCCGCCCAGGCCGGCCAGGACGTGCGCCAGCCCATCCGGCGCCTCCGCCAGCCCGCGCAGCCGCGCCAGCAGATCGTCGCGCCCCCGCACGTGAGCCGGCAGCCTGCCGGCCGGTGGTCGCAGTACCGTTGCCGCCAGCCGGGTGGCATTTCCGACTGGCGCTACCGGCTGCGCCCACACCCACGGACGCTCATCTGGAGCGGCAGGAGGATGCTGGCCCCTCGACCGCGCCTGCATGACCCCCGCTATAGCCGCGGCCGCCCCGGCGACACCGGCCAGGGAGCCGATCACCGTCCAAGCTAAGGTCGCATCCACGCCGCAAGCCTACCGAGGGCAGATGAGGATAGGTGAGGTGAGCAGGCCAGACGGACCGGCCGCTTATGTCAGGGTTCGGAGGAAATCCGGGAGTTGCCAGCTGCCGTCGAAGGCGGGGCGTCGGGTCCGTAGATGCGGAAGTAGACGAACCAGCCGGTGCCGGGGCTGGTCTGGTCTGGGCCTGGTAGAACCATTTCTCCCGGGCGTACAGGTCGGTGTAGTTCCCGGCGTCGAACGTGCCGTTCTCCGGCCGCAGGACCGCCCACTCCCAGTACGTGCCGTCCCACACGGCGCGGTCGGGACGGCGGTCGGCGAAGGACTGCACGCACAGCTGCGCGTGGCCCATCTGGGCGGCCTTGGTGAGGATGCCGGTCATCCGCCCGTCAGGATCGAACGGCTGCCCCTTGGCGATGCCGAGCTGCGCCAGTTCGCCGTACTGGAACCGGTACGCCGGGTTCGGCGGCTCGGCCTCGAGGATCTCATGCAGCACCCGCCAGTAATCCAGGCTGTCCTCCCACCGGACGGGGGTGAAATCGGCGCCGTCGATCGTGGTCAGGTCGGTCCAGGCCGGCCTCAGACCAGGGTCCCGCATGCGTACGCCCCAGGCCAGGTACCCGGCGAGCGGCCTGCATCACAGCTGCGCTGGATCGCCTCTGTGGGATAGAGGCACCGGATGAGGGGAGCCTGCGGTGAGCCGAGGCTATTTGTTGCGGCGCGCGATCATGGTCTTCGCGGCGTCTTGGATTCTCGCCGGCGCTTTTTCGAGCATTGCGTACGCCGCCACCCAGTTCGGGGCAGAGACGCCACCTGCGCACATGAGCCATCGCGCGTGGCTACGCGACTCGGTCTCGGAGGCAACCGGGGGAACCGTGACCGAGGCGGCGCCCGGTGCGGGAACGCGGGAAGCGGCCGAGGTGCCGTCGCAGGTGGACACCGGGACAGGCAGCATCGACACCCCAGAGGCGGCGGGATACGCCGTCGGCGTTCTTGCTGGTTATGTGGCGATCTTGACCGGGATCGCCTACTTCCGAGATCCGCTTCGGAAGGCTCGCCGACGTACACGATCGACGCTCTCGCATAGCCTGCCGCAAGGGGCGCAGGTCAGGGACGTATCCGTCCTCGCCCAGAACAACAAGAAAACCGCCATCCGGCGGCTCGTTGTTCAGCTGATTGGTTCATGCGTAGCGGCATACGGTGCCTACGTATTCTTGGTCCCGCATTGGTACATCTACCTGGTGATCGGGCTGGCCATTGTCTGGGCAGGCGGGCGGTTCCTCCATCCTGGAGGAGCGGGCCGCGATAACAATCGCGCGATCCTGGCCGGATCACGCAGGATCCGGGTCACGGTGATGCTGTCCGTAGCATCGGTGCTTGTCCTCCTCGGACTGGCATCGGTAATCATGGCCAGCCTGGACCACGCGCAGCCGCCGGACGCGGTGATAAATGGCGTGCCCGTGCAGACCCTTGGATCTGTCTTCGGGATCATCGGGTTCATCTTGGTGGCCCTCGGCGCGATCATTTCCCGTTTCGCGCGTCGGCTCGCGGCAATCGACGCTCACCGGCTGATGCTCCGTGACGCCAGGCCGCCAGTGCTGTACTTGCGGTCGTTCGGGGACGACCGGCTGAAACTGCTGACGGCGACTCTTGGCAGGCCGTCACTCATCGAGCGGTTCACGCTCCGCAGGTTCGACGCCTTCGAAGAAATACTCGTCCGGCATCTCTCGCACCATGGCCCCGTGATAGCCCTCAACCCGCCGGGCACGAAGCTCGCCCCGCTGGGCGCCGCCCGGGAAACCATCGATTCGGCCGACTGGCAATCCGTCATCGCTGGCTGGATGGCGCGGTCCGCCATGATCGTCTTCGTGGCGCCCCCAGGTCAGGTCACCAAGGGGCTCCACTGGGAGCTGGGGACCGTCTCGGCTAACAGGCACTGGCATAAAACACTTCTCGTTGTTCCGCCCGTGCCCCCGGAGGACCTGCAGCGGAGGTGGCGGGAATTTCTAGACGCATGTGCGAGGCTCTGGCCGTTTACACCCCCGTTGCCCGCGGAGGACCCGCGTGCGCTGGTAGTGGCGTACAGGAACAGCGGGTGGATGGTGATCACTGCGGACCGGCGGACCGAGTGGTCATACAGCGCGGCGCTGAAACAGGCGCTCGATGATTCGGCCCAGCCTGCTCCGGTCATCACGGTTCGATGTCAGGCCTGCGGGCACGACAGCAGGTTCATGCGGTCAGTGATAGAGCCGCAGCCACTACCTCGGTGTAGTCACTGCAATCATGAAATGCGCATTCGGTCCCGGACCGATGCTGTCGCACGCCCAGAATCGGCCGTCGTCACAGTACGCTGCGGTGCCTGCGGACGTAACACCCAACTGCCGCGAGCGCGCGTTGAGCCGCAGCCGCTTCCCCGCTGCGGTAACTGCAATCAACAAATGCGCATACGGGTTCAGCGATAACAGTCTGCCGCTGATACGGACGTATACGTCCCTCCGGGCGAGTGCCATGACCAGCCGCCGACGTACCTGCCGGAAGGCAAGGAACAAGAACGCGATCATGCACGGCGCCAGATGATCAGTCACGATTGAGGTGAGAAC
>Ga0209415_10005562_pt1 | contig 22605 bp, 19 predicted proteins | sample PeaSoiSIISIP2007_FD_187696 | JGI IMG/M metagenome (GOLD analysis project Ga0209415, IMG submission 187696) | Peat soil microbial communities from Weissenstadt, Germany - SII-SIP-2007 (SPAdes) (version 2) | ecosystem: Environmental > Terrestrial > Soil > Wetlands > Peat | place: Germany... | reverse complement strand
TGTACCAGCGCGGCAGGTTGCGGTTGTAGATTTTGCCGTAGCGGTGGTTGAAGGCGAGCGCGCCGAACAGATTGCCCGAGTGCAGGTGCAGGTAGTTGCGGATGTCGTGCCGAGTCCAGCCCTTTGCGGCGATGGTGCGCGCGTGCTCCGGCCCGATCACCACCGCGCAATGGCCGCTCGACACCGCGTTGTTGTTGGCGATCGTGCTCATCGCCGAGCAGATCGTATCGAGGATGCCCTCGGGATCATCGGCGACATGGTTGGTGCAGCTGTGCGGCGGCTCGGCGGCGATAACGAAGACGGTCGAGTCTTCGGGCGCGAACCCCTTCTCGACGTGGTAGGGGGCGAATGGGCTCTCGGCTTCGTTCTCGGCGACGCAATAGGTGTATTTGCCGGGGTGGCCGAGGGTCGATTTGTCGAGATCGCCCGGCGTGCCGCCACCGACATTCAAGAGAATGAGGCGGATCGCCCGGCCGATCGTCGCATTGGCGCGATTGCCCGATCCGAAGGCGTTAGCGCCGCCGTTCATGCCGATCTCGCGCGCGACCGGACCGTTGACGACGAGTAGCGGTCCGGCCATGTGCGTCGTCGCCTGAACGCCGTTGAGGTTAAAGGCTTGCGTCGTCAACGCCAGCATCGCCGCGCGCACCACCGGCGCGTATTCGGGCTTGCATCCGGCCATCACCATGTTGACCGCGAGCACCTCGCGGGTGAGGCCGCCATAGCGCGGCGGCACCTTGCATTCGAGGAAATCGGGCTCGCCGCCGAGCGCGGCGATGCAAGCGGCAACCCGCTCGGCGGTCGGCGGCACCACCGGCAATCCGTCGGTCCAGCCTTGCGAGAAATACCACTCGACGAGATCGGTATCGGCCGGAACGCGGGAAATGGTCAAGGTGCTGTCAGGCATGGCGGCGATCTTATGTCACGGATGGCGGCTGCAGCCGAGTCGCGCTACCGGTCGCGAGCGGCCAGCGATAGCGATCGAAGGTGAGACCGACCACCTCCATCTGCCCGTCGATTTGCGCGCCCGACCCTTCAGCGACGCGACGCGAGCGGGTGTTGTGCGGCAGGATGGCCGAGATCGCGTAAGAGAGCTGCAGCACGTCGCGCGCATAATCGCGAACGCAGCGTGCCGCTTCGCTCGCGAAACCCCGGCCCCAGACGGCGGGATCGAAGGTGTAGCCGAGCTCGCACTCGAACGTCAGCGCGACGTCGTCGGGCACTCCCTCGCGCCCGAACCATCCTCGCCGTATCCCGCGTTCCGGCGCCGCGTTCTCGACGACAAGTTCCATCAGGCCGCAGCGACCGATCAGCGCGCCGTCCTGCTTGCGCAGCACCGCGAGGTATCCGAGCGCCTGCATCTCGTAACTGGTCAACGTTGATTGCAGCCACGCGTCGGTCTGCTGGGGCGTGCGCGGCCGGCCTTCGGGATAGAGACCCTGCGCGACCTCCGGAAGCGCATGGATGCGGGTGAAGAATGGCAGATCGGCGGGCGCGACCCGCCGCAGCAGGAGGCGCGCCGACTCCAGTCGGTCGGTGCCGTGCGCGAGGGTCATCGCCGTGAGTAATGCGAGCCCATGCTGGTCGCGTAACCGGGCTCGACCCGGACATCGACCAGCGCGACGCCGCCGGCTTCGACGGTCTCGATTGCGCTGCGCAGGGTGCGCACCAGCTCGCCAGGATCGCGCACCGGGCCGAAACCGGTCGCGCCCTGACCGCGCGCCAGGGTCGCGATATCGGGTTCGGGGTCGGCGATGCGCTGACCGATCCAGCGATTGCCGACCGGGCGGTTGCGCTGTCGCGCCATGCGGTCCTGGTGCAGCTCATCGTTGAAGAACGAATTGTTGTTGGCAACGACGATCAGCACCGGGATGCGGTAGTGGACAGCGGTCCATAGCGCGGTGACGCCCATCAGCGTGTCGCCGTCGCCGAGAACCGCGATCGGCAGCCTGCCGCTACCGCGCAGCGCCAGCGCGGCGCCGACAGCCATCCCGGGTCCGCCGCCGATCCCGCCGCCGCCATCGCCACCCAAGAGGTCGAGTGGGTGCGCGGTCTCCCAGGCGTGGCCGCCCCAGGCGAGCGGGGTGCGGATCAGGCAGGTCTGCCGGCTGCCGACCGCATCGCGCAGGCCGGCGGCGAGCGAAACCGGGGTGATGACGTTCGGCGGCGCGCTCGGAGCGCTGCCGACAGGCGCGGCGGCCTCCTTCCGCTCGGCCCAACCCGATGCGCGCGGCTTGAGCAGCGGCAGGATCGCCGCGACCGCGACATCGGGCTCGACCGCCAGATGCAGGTCGATCGGCGGCAGGCCCTGGTAATCCATGCTCCAGCCGTTGTGGAGCTGGTGGTCGAGCGAGGCGAGGATCACCTTGCTCGCAACCTCCTTTCCGTCCCACGCGGTCTTGAGCGCGCCGCCGAGATCGACCCAGTCGAGGCTCAGCACGACATCGGCCGCGCGCAGCACGGCGCAGGCCTCGGGGCTCGGATTGTTGCCGGCCGGCGGGCCCTGCAACCTGTGCGCCGTCGGGAAGGTGGCGCCAGTCTTCGGATCGGTCAGCACGATCGCGCCGAGCGCTTCGACGAGCTTGAGCCGCCGCTCCCACGCCTCCTCACTGCGCGCCACCCGGCCCATCAAGATCACCGGGGTCTTCGCCCCTTGCAGGAGCTCGGCGGCTTCCTTCGCCGCCTCGGGATCGGGGGCGACGCTCCGCGGGCGGCGCGCACGCTCAGCCTTGGGCAGCGGCGGCAAATCGCCAATGCGGGTCTCCTGCAACGCCGCGTCAAAGCAGACATAGACCGGCCCGCAGGGCGGGGTCGTCGCGATCTTGTAGGCGCGCAACACCGATTCCGGCACCGCGCCAACCGAGGCCGGCTGGTCGTCCCATTTGGTGTAGTTGCGGATGAGCGCGCCCTGGTCGGCCGCGGTGTGGATCCAGTCGATCCACGGCCGCCGCTTGTCGGCGGCGACCGGCCCGGTCGCGCCCAAGAGCACCACCGGTACACGGTCGCACCAGGCGTTGAACACCGCCATCGTCGCGTGCATCAGCCCGACATTGCTGTGGACGATCGCCCCCATCGGCTTGCCGGTGACCTTGGCATAGCCATGCGCGATCGCCACCGCGTGCTCCTCGTGCAGACAAAGCAGCATCTGCGGTGCCTGGTTGCCGAGGAGGTTGACCAGGCTGTCGTGCAGCCCGCGATAGGAGGCGCCGGGGTTGAGCGCGACATAGGGCAGGCCGATCTCGCGCAGCATCAGCGCCATCACGTCGCTGCCCCAATAGTCGCCGGTCTCGTTGGCCAGCGCCGGGCGCTCGATCGCGCCCGGACCCTGTCCCGCGTCGCTCCCCCTATCGCCCATGGGTGCCCCCTCTATCGGACACGCGGATTAGATCAGCCTGGCCGGGAAATGCCAGTGCTTAACGCAGAACGGGGCCGCGGCTGACGCCGCGACCCCGCGCGAGTTGGCCCGGCCCCGATAGAGAGCCGGGCTTTATCGTCGGTTACGACTTGTTCTGACCGGCGACGAGCCGATCCTTGATCTTGGCGTACTCGGCGTCCGACAGGATCTTCTTCGAGGTCAGCTCGCTCGGATCCTTATAGGGGCGCCCCTGCACGATCTTGGCGGCGTCGCCGTCGGTCATGCCGGGCAGCGCCTTCAGATCGGCGGCCGTCGCGGCATTGATGTCGACCATCGCCGCCTTTGGCGCGGGCGTGGTCTGCGTTACCGGCTTGGCCGGAACAGCAGGCGCGGGATGCGCGACCGTACCGGGGAGGTCGGCCGCGAAGACCGGTGCCGCGATCGTCAAGGCCAGAAGGCCAATCGATAGTGGGGAGAGCTTCAACATCGTAGTCTCCGAATTGGGACGAGAAGGTTCGTCACCGCCCAAAACGAAACCTTCGGTGAAGTTCTTCCCGCTTCCACACAAACGTCATAATTAAGGTAATTCAGCCGTAATTACTTCGACAATGGAATAAAACGGCGTTGCCTAGAAACAATCATTTGACGTTCCCGGCACGATAGCCATCGCTCAAGGTCTGCAGGAAGGCGATGATGTCGGCGCGGTCCTGTTCGGACAGCGCCGGCGCGTCGCCCGGACGACGGTCAAAGGGCGGCTCGACATTGACATTGCCGTGGTATCGGGCCGGAAGATCGTCGAATTTGGTGACGGTGCCATTGGCCGCCGGGAAGTAATATTTGCCGGGATCGGTGTCGCGTTCGACGTAAAAATCGAGCACTTCCTTGAGGCTGTGCATCACCCCGTTATGGAAGAAGCTCTGGCGCAGCGCGACATTGCGCAGGGTCGGGGTGCGGAACTGGCCGCTATATTCGGCGCGGTCTAGGAAATCGGTGCGCAGCGGCCCGCACAGGCCGAGATCGAAATAGGCCGGGTCCTTGTTGGCGGCGATCTCCGGGTTGCGCGGCACCCCCAGCGCGTTGAAGCCGAAATCGGTGAATTGCGGCGCGGTGCCATCGGCAGCGCGGGCGCTGCGATGGCAATGCGCACAATTACCTTTGGCGGGATCGTCGAAGAGGACGAGCCCGCGCGCCTCCTGCGCGGTCAGCACCGCCTCCCCGGCGAGAAAGGCATCGTACTTGCTGGTGTAGGGGTAGAAATCCGCCGGACTCTGCTCAAAGGCCTCGAGCGCTTCGACAATCGCCGCGAACGCTTTGGTCCGATCGTCGAAGACCTTAGGCCCAAAAATCTTGCGCAGCGCCGCGGCATGCGGCGACTTGGCAACCGCCACCACAACCGAGGCCTCGTCGGGTTTGGCCATCTCGAACGGCGACAGCAGCGGCAGGCGCGCTTGATCGCGGCCGCGGTCGACCCGCCCGTCCCAAGTCAGCCCGCCGGTCGGGCCGTTATCGACGCTGGGATCACCCTCTTCCTCGGAATCGAAATAATGCTCGGTGAATTGTGGGACCGATTGCAGGTAGCGCAGCGACGGCGTCGCGCGCAGACCGGGTTGCTGTAGATCGGCGCCGCCGAACTGAACCGGCAGATCGTTGGCCGGGCCGAAGGCGTGCGCCGGATCGTGGCACGAGGCGCAGGAGAGCTTGCCTGAAGCGGACAATGCCGGGTCGCTGAAGAGCGCCCGGCCGAGTTCGGTCATCTCGCGTACCTGGGTATAGACATCGGCCCGAGAACGGCCGCTATCGGCGTGAACAGGCCGGCACGCGAGCGCCAGCACAGCGAACGCCACCCCTCCAAAGACCGCCGCGGAAACCGGCCAACGCATCGCGCGAGGATGACCGAACGCGCAGTTCAATTCCAGGTCCGGGTGGCACATGAATCCGATCCCAGTCCGTCACAAAAGTGATACAGACGGGCGGTTTAATCGCCCGCCTTTTCTCAGCCGACGGTCGTTCCCGATGAAACATGCCACAACCTTGGCGGCAATCCTGGCCGCCAGTTCCTTTTGTTGCGGCGTCGCCGGTGCCGCCGATACGCCGGCCAAACCACCGGGGGTCGTCGGCCAGATCGACACGATCGTCGTGATCTACGCGGAGAACCGCAGCTTCGACGATCTCTACGGCTTCTTCCCGGGGGCCAACGGTATCACCGCCGCCTCGAAAACCAGCCTCACTCAGCGCGACCGCGACGGCAGTGTGCTGAAGGAGCTGCCGCCGATCTGGGGCGGGCTCACCGGCAAAGGCGTCACTCCGGTCGTCAACGAGGCGCAAACCGCGCACCTGGCCAACAAGCCGTTCGCCATCAACGACCCCAAGGGCTTCAACCTGCCGCTGAGCGTTGCCACCCGCGACATGTGGCACCTCTTCTATCAAAATCAGATGCAGATCGACGGCGGCAAGAACGACATGTTTGCCGCTTATGCCGATGCGGGCGGGCTGGTGATGGGCCACTACACGATCGGTGCGGCGGATTTGCCGCTGTGGCAGGTGGCGCAGAAATACACGCTCGCCGACAACTTCTTCCAGGGCTCGTTCGGCGGCTCGTTCCTCACGCATTTCTGGCTGGTCTGCGCCTGCACCCCGACCTACCCGCATGCCGACCAGAGCCCGGCAAAGAACTTAATCGCGACCGTCGATGATACCGGCACGGCACTGAAGCTCGCCGACAACTCGCCGAAATCGGCGCTCGATGGCCCGCCGAAATTTGTCCACGCGGGGCAGATCACGCCGGATTTCTATGCCATCAACACGATGCAGCCGCCCTATCAACCGAGTTCAAACAAGCCGCCCGCCGACGGCGACCCCACGCTTGCCGACCCGGCCGCGGCGACGACACTGCCGCCGCAAACGATGCAGAACATCGGCGATCTGCTGTCGGAAAAGGGCATCGATTGGGCCTGGTACGGCGGCGCTTGGCAGATGGCGCTCGATCATGACTCCGACCTAAAGTCGGTTGAGTTTCAATATCATCATCAGATCTTCAACTATTTCGCCGACATGGCACCCGGTACCGACGCGCGCGCCAAGCACCTGCGCGATGGCGGGCGCGACGGCGCCGCCTTCCTCCAGGCGATCGACACCGGGACGCTGCCGCCGGTCACCTTCTACAAGCCGCAGGGCAACCTCAACGAGCATTCGGGTTATGCCGCGGTCCTCGCCGGCGACCAGCATATCGCCGATGTCATCGCGCATCTCGAGAGGAGCCCGCAATGGGGTCACATGCTGGTGGTCGTGACCTATGACGAGAACGGCGGCATCTGGGATCATGTCGCGCCGCCCAAGGCCGACCGTTGGGGCCCCGGCTCGCGCATCCCGACCCTGATCGTGTCGCCCTACGCCAAACGCGGCTTTGTCGACCACACGCAGTACGACACGACGTCGATATTGACCTTCATCACCGAGCGCTTCGGACTTCCGGTGTTGCCGGGGCTAACCGCGCGCGCCGCCGCGCTCAAGGCGCACGGCAGCAAGCCGAATGGCGACCTGACCGCAGCACTGACGACGACGACGCACTGAAAGCAGTTCGGGCGGGTGACAGCGCCGGCCCCCGCCCGAAACCGCCGAACTCAGAAGATGCGTCTTAGCAGGGCGCGCACCAGCAATTGCCGGCTGGTCCGCACACGCGGTGACGGCCCGGCGCACATTCGCCCGGGCCTCCATTGCAGGCGGCGGGGTGGACTGGCGTGTATGGCCCGGCCAGCGGAACCGGCGACGCCGGAGGTGCGGCACTGGCCTGGAGGGCGAGCGCGCCCAAGGCGGCGGTGGCGGCGATAGCGGCAGCGATAATGAGGCTTCTCATCGGTGGTTTCCCTCCTTTGCCTTTGTCGCAAGCAAAGGTTCTCACCGTTCGGTGAATTTCGCCAGAGCGACCGCGATCCACGGTTCAAAAGAACCGTCAGCCGCCGGTTGCGCCTCACACCGTCAGATAGGCGCGAACCGCGGTTTCGTCCATTTCACTGCCGCGGCCGGACAACACCACCTCGCCGCGCTGCATCACGACATAGGCGGCACCAAGATCGCGGGCGAATTCAAAATACTGCTCGACCAGGAGAATCGCCATGTCGCCGCGCTCGGCGAGGCTCTCGATGACCCGGCCGATGTCCTTGATGATCGACGGCTGAATGCCTTCGGTCGGCTCGTCGAGAATCAGCATGCGTGGACGCATGACAAGCGCCCGGGCAATCGCGAGCTGCTGCTGCTGTCCGCCGGACAAATCGCCGCCCTGGCGGCCAAGCATCTCCCTCAGCACCGGGAAAAGTTCGTAAATCTCGTCGGGGATGTGGCGGAGATGACGCGGCAGTATCGCGAACCCGGTTTGGAGATTTTCGAGGACCGTCAGTCGCGGAAAGATCTCACGCCCCTGAGGGACGAGCGCGAGGCCAGCGCGGGCCCGATCGTAGGGCGCCAAGTTGCTGATGTCGGTGCCTTCCCAGAGGATATGCCCCGAGCGGATCGGCAGCAGGCCAAAGATCGCGCGCAAGAGACTCGTCTTGCCGACCCCGTTGCGCCCAAGGATGCAGGTCACCTCGCCTTTTTTCGCGGTTAGGCCAACGCTACGCAGCGTGTGGCTGGCCCCATAGAATTGATCGACCCCGTAGACCTCAAGCATCGCTCAGCGCCCAAGATAGACTTCGATGACGCGCGAGTCGTCCTGGATCTCGTCGATCGATCCTTCCGCCAGCACCGATCCCTCGTGCAGCACCGTCACCTTGACGCCGAGGGCGCGGACAAAGGCCATGTCGTGCTCGACGACGACCAGGCTGCGGGTCCGGTTGATGTCGCGCAGCAGCTCGGCGGTCTGCGCGGTTTCCGCATCGCTCATCCCGGCAACGGGTTCGTCGACCAGCAGCAGCTGGGGTTCCTGCGCCAGGAGCATCCCGATTTCCAGCCACTGCTTCTGCCCGTGCGACAGATCGCCGGCGCGCCGGTGGCGATCGTCGACCAGGCGGATCGTCGTCAGCAGCTCGTCGATCCGTTCGCGCTCGGACGCCTTTTCCCGCGCCCACAGCATTGACCGCGGATTGCGGTCGCCGGCCAGCGACAAGAGCAGGTTTTCGCGCACCGAGAGCGGCTCGAACACGGTCGGGCGCTGGAACTTGCGGCCGATGCCGAGCCGGGCGATCGCCGGCTCGTCGAGGCGTGTCAGGTCGTGATCGGTATCGAAGATGAGAACGCCGCTATCCGGCTTGGTCTTGCCGGTGATGACGTCCATCATCGTGGTCTTGCCGGCGCCGTTGGGGCCGATCACCGCGCGGAGCTCGCCCGGTTCCAAGGTCAGCGACAGGGCATTCAGGGCCTTGAACCCGTCGAATGTGACGGTCACGTCTTCAAGCACGAGCAGCGGGTCGCTCATCCGGCGAGCTCCCGCGCCGCCGACTCGGCGGCGGCGGCACCCGGTGCGTTATCGGCTGCGGCCTCGGGCCTCGCGGCCCCGCCGCGCAGCATGAACAGACCGATAATGCCGCGCGGAAGGAACAGCGTGACGAGGATGAACAGCCCGCCCATCGCAAAGAGCCAGAATTCCGGGAATGCGTTGGTCAACCACGTCTTGCCCAAATTGACGAGGATCGCGCCGAGGATCGCGCCGGCGAGCGTGCCGCGGCCGCCGACGGCGACCCAGATTACCGCCTCGATCGAATTGCCGGGAGCGAACTCCGAGGGATTGATAATGCCGACCTGCGGCACGTAGAGGGCGCCGCCGATCCCGGCGATGATCGCCGAGACCACCCAGACAACGAGTTTATAGGATTCCGGACGGTAACCGAGAAACCGGGTGCGCGATTCCGCGTCGCGCACCGCGATCAGTACCTTGCCGAAGCGCGAACGGGTCATCCCCCGCGCCAAGAGGAAGGCTGCCGACAACACCGCAGCGCTGATCAGCATGAGCCCGGTCGCCGTGCTCTCGCGGTTGAGCGGGAAACCGACGATGTCCTTGAAATCGGTCATCCCGTTGTTGCCGCCAAAACCCATGTCGTTGCGGAAGAAGGCGAGCATCAAGGCATAGGTCAGCGCCTGGGTGATGATCGACAGATAGACCCCCGAGACGCGCGAGCGAAACGCGAACCAGCCGAAGGCAAAGGCCAACACCGCCGGCACCAGCATCGTCATCGGCAGAGCGAACCAGAAATGGTCGAACCCTTGCCAGTACCAGGGCAGTTGCTTCCAGCCGATGAAGACCATGAAATCGGGGAGGATCGGGTCGGCATAAACGCCGCGAGCGCCGATCACGCGCATCAGGTACATGCCCATGCAGTAGCCGCCGAGCGCGAAGAACGCGCCGTGACCCAGGGTGAGAATTCCCGCGTAGCCCCAGACCAGATCGATCGCCAACGCGAGGATCGCGTAACAGAGGTATTTGCCGACGAGCGAGATCACGAAATTCGGTACGTGCGCCGCGCTGGCCGCCGGGGTCAGCAGGTTCAAGGCCGCGAGCAGCACCGCCGCGCCAAGGACGCAGCCCAAGGTGATCGGGGTGAGCCGGTCGAAACGCATCATGCTTCGGCAACCCTACCCTTGAGCGGGAAGAGGCCACCCGGCCGGCGCTGGATGAAAAGGATCAGCAAGACGAGGACCAGGATTTTCGCCAGGACCGCACCGGCGAACGGCTCGACGAACTTGTCGACGACGCCGAGCAGCATCGCGCCTACCAAGGTGCCCCACAGATTGCCGACGCCGCCCACCACCACCACGATGAAGCTGTCGATGATGTAGTTCTGACCGAGATTGGGGCTGACATTGTCGATCTGCGACAGCGCGACCCCGGCCATCCCGGCGATCCCGGAACCGAGGCCAAAGGTCAGCGCGTCGATCACTGGGGTGCGAATGCCCATGGCCGCCGCCATGCGGCGGTTCTGCGTCACGGCGCGGATGCTGCGGCCAAGCCCGCCCCAGCGCAGCGCCGCCATCAGGGCGCCAAGAACGAGGATCGCGAAGAGGATGATCCACAGCCGATTGACGGTCAGCGTCAGTCCGCCCAAGTCAATCGAGCCGCTCATCCAGGCGGGCGACGACACGTCCTGATTGGTCGGCCCAAAGATGGTTCGCACGGCCTGCTGCAAAATGAGGCTCAACCCCCAGGTGGCGAGCAATGTCTCGAGCGGGCGCCCGTAGAGGAAACGGATCAGCGTGCGCTCGATCAGGACGCCGAGCGCGCCGGCCACGACAAAAGCCGCCGGCACGGCGATCAGCAGGCCGAACTGATCCAATGCCGGCGCGAACGCAGCAATGAGGCGCTGGACGACAAAGGTCGTGTAGGCGCCGGTCATCACCATCTCGCCATGCGCCATGTTGATGACCCCCATCACCCCGAAGGTGATAGCGAGCCCGGAGGCGGCGAGCAGCAGCACGGCGCCAAGGCTGATGCCGTAATAGACATTCTCGGCCAGGCCCCAGAGCTCCATCTTGCGATCGATGCCGGCGATGGCGGTAGCGATCGCCGCGGCAACCGACGGCGGCTGGTCCTGGAGCGACTGCAGAAGGCTGCGCGACTGCAAATCGGCGCGGTTGGCGAGCTCGTGAACCGCGGCCAAGCGATCGGGCTCCGTTCCGTTGCCGGATTTGAGGAGCGCGGCGGCATGCGCCTCGCGCAGCACACGCGCGACCCCCGCGTCCTGCTCGCTGACTAGCGCCTTTTCAATCAGCGGTAGAGCGCCGGGATCGGCCGAGAGGAACAGCGCCTCGGCCGCCTTGCGCCGGGCCGCCGGGTCTTTGGCGAACAGGTCGAGCGCACCCTCCGCGGTCTCGATCGCGGCGCGGACCGTGTCGCTGACGATGACCTTGCGAATATTGTTCAGCGCCGGGGCATCGACCGGATCGCCGGTGCGCGCATCAATGTACCCCTTGTCGGTACGGATATAGAGCGGCGGGTCGGGCCGCGGCCATTTCCAGGCATAGAGCTTGCCGTCGCGCAGCGCGTCGAGGACCGCGGCAGCGCGCGGATTGCCCGAGATCGCCAGCCCGGTCACCCCGCGCGCCTCGACATCTGCCGTGGTGGCGGTAATGTCGGTGAACGGATCCTGCTGGGCTCGCGCCATCCCCGGCAATACCAGGAACAGCGCGAGTATCAGGGTGACGAGAAAGCCACGCGGGAAGGCGCGCCGAGGGCGGCAACCTTCCCGCGAAGCCAGACCCATGTTGCTCAGGCCTTTTTCGTTCCGAGACACTTGCCGGCGACGACGTCGTAGCTGCCGCAGGACATCGGCGGCAGCCAGTCACCGATCAGGTTCTTGCTTTCCGGCAGGTAGGGCGACCAAGGCTGGGCGACGACGAGACCTGGGGTTTGCCAGACGACGTTGAACTGCCCGTTCCCCTGGATCTCGCCGATCAGCACCGGCTTGGACAGGTGATGGTTCGGCATCATCGTCGAGTAGTCGCCTGACAGGTTCGGATAGGACACGCCGACCATCGCGTCGATCACCGCGTCATGATCGGTGGTGCCGGCCTTCTCGACCGCCTTCACCCACATGTTGAAGCCGATGAAATGGGCTTCCATCGGGTCGTTGAAGACGCGCTTGTCGTCGTTGACCGATTTCTGGAAGGCGGCGACGGTCTCCTTGTTGAGTGGCGTGTCGCCGCTCATGAAATAATTCCAGGCGGCCAAGTGCCCGAGCAGCGGTTTGGTGTCGATGCCGGCGAGTTCCTGTTCGCCGACGCTGAACGCCACTACCGGGATGTCGGTTGCCTTGATGCCCTGGTTGCCGAGCTCCTTGTAGAACGGCACGTTGGCGTCGCCGTTGATCGTCGAAACCACCGCGGTCTTCTTGCCGGCGGAACCGAAGGCCTTGATCTTGGCGACGATCGCCTGCCAGTCGGAATAGCCGAACGGCGTGTAGTTGATCATCAGATCGGCGTCGGTGACGCCCTTCGACTTCAAATAAGCTTCGAGGATCTTGTTGGTCGTGCGCGGATAAACGTAGTCGGTGCCGGCGAGGACCCAGCGCTTCGCATTGACCTGGTCCATCAGGTAGTCGACCGCCGGGATCGCCTGCTGGTTCGGCGCCGCGCCGGTGTAGAACACGTTGCGGCTGCACTCCTGCCCCTCGTACTGCACCGGGTAGAGGAGGATGCCGTTGAGCTGCTCGAACACCGGCAGCACCGATTTGCGCGAGACAGAGGTCCAGCAGCCGAACACCGCGGCAACCTTGTCGACCGAGATCAGCTGCTTTGCCTTCTCGGCGAAGAGCGGCCAATTCGACGCGGGATCGACGACGACTGGCTGCAGCTGGCGGCCCAGGACGCCCCCCTTGGCGTTCTGCTGGGCGATCAGCATCAGCATGACGTCTTTGAGCGGCGACTCGCTGATCGCCATAGTCCCCGACAGCGAGTGCAAAATGCCGACCTTGATCGGTTCGCCGCCTGCTGGTGCGGCGGTCTGCGCGTGGGCCTGTGGAATTAGGCTCGGGACGAGATCGAGGCGCGACGCGGTCAGCGCCAGCCCCGCGCCGAGCAGCCCGAGCTTGCGGCGGTCAATGGTGAATTTTTCGGATGACATGCGAATCTCCCCATTCGGCGCACGGCGGGGGCGCCGGCGTCTCGGGGAGGTTCAGCAAAATAGAGGCCAAGGTCGCCGGAGCGTGGATTTGCCCCGGCACGATTTGCCCAATTCTTAGCCATGCCTAGTTTCTAGGCAGTCTGGTGGATTCTTAAGCGTGCCGGGAAAGCGTCCCTCTGCGACCGGAGCAAACCATCTAGCGCAAATCAGGCCAGCGTGCATCCTGAGCGAGATACTCTGCCGATCGGATCGCCGTCGCCAATTCCGCGGGCGTCGCCATCGGCGGCTTGGCGCCACCTTTCAGTCCATCGAGTGCCGTGCGTACCGCATGCACGGTCGCCGCAAGGATCTCTTGTGGGTAAACGACGAGCTTGATGCCGATCCGCTCGAGGTCCGCGTCACCCGGCATGAAGTGCTTGCCGGCGGGCGAGGTCACCGCGAGCGCAGGCTTGCCGTGACAAGCCTCGATGGACGCGCGCATTTCCTCCTCCGACTGAGGCGAATCGAGAAACAGGATGTCGGCGCCCTCGGCAACGAAGCCTCTTATCCGTGCCAGCGCCTCTTCGAACCCGCGCGAAGTCCGCGCGTCGGTGCGCGCCAGCAGCAGGATGCCTTCATCGCGGCACGCCTCGACGGCCGCGCGGCAGCGCAGGATGGCGGCATCGCGCTCGACCACCAGCTTGGCGCCGCTATGGCCGAGAGGCCGTGGCCACGCCTTGTCCTCAATCAGCACCGCGGCTGCACCGCGGCGCGCGTAGGCGTGAATCGTCTTCTGCACGGCGAGAGCGTTGCCATGGCCGGTATCGCCGTCGGCGAGCCACAGCACGTCCGGCGCGGCGGCGATGCAAACCTCGACCGCGTCGGCCATTTCGGCAAGGCTCAGCAAATCCATGTCGGGCATCGCGAGGCGCATCGCCGAAATGCTGGAGCCAGAAACGAAACCGGTGCGGAAGCCGGCCTCAGCGATCAGGCGGGCTCCCATTCCGTCGCCGCAGCCGGGCATGATCTGGAGGCGAGGTTCGTCGAGCAATGCTTTCAATGCGGCGGCTTGGGGACGCATGTCGGTTCCTTTCTGCGATCGGACAAACTACAGGGAAGCGGCGAGGGTCGCCTCGACGCTGCACGCCATAGCCAGGAGACGGTGATCGTCACCATGCTCACCGACCATCATCAGCCCGACAGGTGCGGCACCAGGCGGCTGGATCGGCAAGGTGATCGCGCAGCGATCGAGGAAGTTGATTACCGCGGTATTGCGCAGGATTAAGCCGTTTAGCCGAAAATAATCCTCGTCGCGCGCGAATGCGGCGATCGGCGGTGCGGTGATCGCGACGGTAGGCATCAGCAGCGCGTCAAAATCGGCGGTGCGCGACGCGACGCGGGCGATGAAATCGGCGCGGGCGGCGCATAGCCTGATATAGGCGGCGGCGGTGACGTCGCGGCCAAACTCGATCCGCGCGCGTACCCTCGGGTCATATTCATTGCCCCGCCTGGCCAGCAATTCCTCGTGCCAGGCAAAGGCCTCACTATTGACGAGAAGACCGCGGTCGCTAAGCCTCGGATATTCGCGGAGTTCATCCAGCGGCAGGTCGACGATACGGGCGCCGGCGCGCGACAATGTCGCGCATGCCTCCGTGAAGGCGCTTGCTACTTCGGGGGCGAGGTCGTCGAGCACAAAGCTCTGCGGCACACCAAGCCGCAATGCCTCGATCGGGACCAGCTCGGGCACGATCGGCGTCTCCCCCGCCATGACCGCGTCGGCAATGGCGCAGCAAGCGACGCTGTTCGCCAGCGGCCCGATTGAGTCGAGGGTCGTCGAAAGCGGTATCGCTCCCTCGCGGGAGATGCGCTTCGCGGTCGGCTTAAACCCGGCGACACCGCACAACGCCGCCGGTATGCGTACCGAGCCTCCGGTGTCGGTGCCAACCGCGACAACCGCGCAGCCGTCCGCCACCGAAACCGGAGCGCCGGCCGACGAGCCGCCGGGAATGCGCCGACGGTCGTAGGGATTGCCCGGCGTCCCATAGTGCGGGTTGATCCCGACGCCGGAGAAGGCGAACTCGGTCATGTTGGTGCGCCCGACGATGACCGCTCCCGCCGCACGGAGGCGCGCGACGATCGGCGCGTCACGCGTCGCCGGCGGCCGATCGTCGAGAGCTTTCGAGCCGGCTAACGTCAGCTCGCCGGCGACATCGAACAGACCTTTGATCGACACCGGCAACCCGGCCAGCGGCGACGCGACATAGCCCGCTTTGCGCAATTGGTCTTGCGCCTCCGCCGCTTCCCGCGCCTGGCCGGCATAGACCTTGGTGAAGGTTCGTGAGCCCTCGCCGGCCGGATCGGCGATCCGCGCCAGCGCCGCCTCGACGAGCGCGCGGCTGGTCGTGCGGCCAGCTGCGAGATCGGCGGCGAGGCCGAGCACGGTCGGCTTGGCAGCGTCCATCGCTGGCTCAGCCCTTGACCGTATCGAGGGTCGGCAGGCGATCGCGGTCCTGCGGATCGTCCCAACCTTTGAAATTGGGGCGCCGCTTTTCGGCGAAGGCGGCACGCGACTCCATTAAATCGCTCTTGGCGCCATGCTCGTGCAGCGCCGCGGCCAGGGCTTGCTGTTTGGCCGACGGCGCCGGTCGCATCTGCCGCATCATGTGTACGGTGTTGACCCGTGAGGCTGGCGGCAGCGTCAGCAAATGCTCGGCCATCGATAGCGCCGCCGGCATCAATTGGTCGGCCTCGACCACCCGGTTGAGAAAGCCGATTTCGTAGAAGCGCTGCGCGGTGAAGCGGAAGCCGAGCGCCATCTCCATCGCGATCGGATAGGGCAGGTTGGCAATGTGCCCGTGATTGTAGCCGCCGAGAAGCCAGCGCTTCGCTTCAGATACTTCGAAGATCGCCTCCTTTACCGCGACGCGCAGATCCGTGCGCTCGACCAGCATAAAACCGCCGCCCATCGCGTAACCATTGACCGCGGCGATTACCGGCTTTTCCAGAGCGCCGGACATAAACGGATCCTCGATCGCCGGCCGCGTCCCGCCCGGCGCCTTGTTCGCCAGCGACTCCTTCATATCCTCGCCGGCGCAGAAACCGCGCCCGGAACCGGTAAAAATCGCCACTTCGAGCTCGTTGCTATGACGGAATTCCGTCCAGGCCTCGGCGAGGAGCGTGCGCATCTCATGGCTTAGCGCGTTGAGCCGGTCCGGCCGGTTCATCCGCACCACAAGGATTTGTCCGTGACGTTCGGTCTCGACGATGGACATGACCTGCTCCTTCGACTTTAGCGCTCAACGCACTCTATCCAAACCACTCGACACTTGGCAGGCATGGTTTGGGATACGGGCAGCGCTCCGTCGCCACACGCTCCGAGAAAGTGTGACCGATATCGAAGAGTTGAAGGGCGGGCGAAGGTTGGTAGGCCCGGCAGGAGTTATCAAACCACGGTGCGTCAACACCATAGACTGGCTACCCGGCGCAACGGCGCACATTGACTCCAAAAGGCTTTTTGCGGGAGTGGCTACCCGGCCTGGCACGTTCGCCGGCGCTTTCGTGTCGATCGCCTTGGTGGCGGCCTACATCGTCGCCGTGGCCGTGATCATTGGGGCGCTCCGATGAGCGCGCCGACCGACAACGCGCGGGGCGCACTGGCACCGCGGGCCGAGCTGCAGACCATCGAGCCGGAAAAGCCGCAGCTCGAGCCGGTAATGGTCGAGCCGCAGAAGCCGCAGCCCAAGCCGCGCAAGCGAGACCTATATCGAGAGGAGCTCGACAGCATCTATGTGCCGCCGGGGCGTCGTCCTATCCGCCCCGACACCGTTGCCGCGCTTGCCGAATCGATGAGGGAGGTGGGGCTTCTCCATCCGATCCTAGTCCGCCACGTTGAGGGGAAGGTGACGCTGCCCGATGGCGGGGAGGTGGATTCCGCCATGCACCTCGTTGCAGGGCGCCACCGGCTGGAGGCGGCAAGGCTGCTCGGATGGGAAGAGATCGATTGTGAGATCGTCGACTTATCCGACCGCCGCGCGCGGATGGTCGAGATCACCGAGAACCTCCACCGCAAAGAGCTCACGGCGCTGGAGCAGTCGATCCAAATTGCCGAGTGGATCCGGCTCTCGGAGGAGGAGAGACAGGCGGCTCGAGTTGCGCCACCTGTTTTGGCGGACGGTCGGAAGGCCGGGCCGCAGCATCAACAGCGCGGCGCCAGAGCGGCCGCACGCGAGCTCAACCTCGACCGCGCAGCTGTTCAACGTGCCGAGAAGATCGCCACGCTACCCGCCGAGGTGCAGGCCGAGGCAACGAGCCTAGGTCTAGATGACAATCAGAGCGCGCTGCTGAAGGCGGCGAAGGCCGCCACGACGGATGAGCAGATAGGCGCGCTGCGGAATCATGCGGCGCCCAAGCCGCCAGCGCCCAAGGCCGCACCACCGTCTCGGCCAGCCACGTCGGGCCGGTCATCCGCACGGCGCAGGGACGAGGCGATCGTCGCACTGATCCCGCTGTTGCGGGCCAAGCCCGAAGAGACAGCCGAAGACATCATGCACGTACTGGCGGACGAGCCGGGCCTCGCTGCCCTCCCATTTCACCGGCGCGTCGAGCTAGGCCGCGGGCTGATCAAGGCGCTAGCGTTGTCACCTGCCGACCTGCGATCTCCAATCCCCCCGGTGGCGGCAGTGGCACCCCCACCGGCACCCGTCGCGCCTGAGCCTGTCGCACCTGACCCCCACCCCGCGCGCACGGCGACGGTCGAGGCCGCGGCCGAGCGGGGAATTCACCGCCGCAGGCGTCTTGCCGATGACCTGCCACGGGGCGAGCCTCGGTTCGCCAAACACGTCGCGACGGGCGATCTTTTGCAAGCCGTCAGGCTGGAAATGAAGCGGCTCGGAATCAAGGTGACCGAATTGGCCGAGCGTATCGGCCGGTCGGAGAGTTACGTCGCCAACGTGATCAACGGCTGGGGGAAACCACTCCAAGCCAACATCGAGGAGCGGTTCAGGCGCTTCCTCGACGGGGCCGAGCCCCTACCAACCGCGACGCCTGATGAGGACAACGAGCTGCGCGCGGCGGTGAACGCTACACGCACGGCCCGGGGGCACACGCACGAAAAGCTGGCGGCAGTCCTCCAACCGCGACCGGACGGGCGTCGCTGGTCCCCGAGCGGTATCGGCAACGCGCTGAGCGGCATTAAAGGTCCTCTGAGCCCAGAAATGCGCGCGGCGTTTGAGGCGTACGCCGCCCAGTCCGACTAAAGAGCGACACGCCGCCGCGTAATTTTGGAGCGCCTCGCTCAGTGGGCAGGCGCCGGATGAGTAACCCCGGCCCAGAGCGAGTGTTCCGGGTGCGGTAGGCGCGGCGGTGATGCCGGTTTCGACCGTATCCCCTTGCGGCTGCCCCAGCGGGCGAAGCCCTCCAGCCGCGCCGCGCACACCTCGATCGAGGCCAGGGAGATTACCGCGGTAAACTCCGGCAGGCGAACATCCGCCGGTCTTGACGGCCCTCAGCGTCGGGCCGCACTCGAGGGCCGCAGCAGCGGGTGTCTAGCCGCGCGGGCATTAACCGGCCGGCAATACCTCCCCGAGATGCTCTGACGGCGCACTATCGATCAGCAATGCCATGACCCTTCAAAAACGAGGATACCTGCGTCTTTGGATTGCGCTCTCTGGGGCGTGGATGGTCTGGCGGTTTTGGTGGATCGCGAACAATTGCGTCCTGTCCGACGGGGACTTCCTCCGTTGCCACCGATCGCCGGCCTATTTCACGTTTGATGTCCCCATGTCGCTCACCGACACGGTGCTCTGGCTGTTGTCCTTCCCGGTCATAGCTCTGATCGCCGTGATCACGGCTTGGTGGGTCACGCAGGGTTTCAGCCCGCGCTCAAATTAGGACTTGCGCGCCGGCGCACGTTTTGGCGCCCGATTCGCTCATTTAGGATTGTTGCAGAAAAAGCACACAGGGGCGCCGCCCTGCTTGCTGGCCGCCAGTAAGCGTGTCCCCGGCGCGACAGTTTGGGACGCCGGGGATTTTCGCGGATAATCGGGTCGATCACGCGGCACTTGCAATGCCCGGATCTTGTGGCCGTTGCACCGGCCAGGCGCAAGCTATAGCGTCTCGCCCCACAAAGCGCAACCACCAGTCACGGCCAGCGCCAGCACCGCGAGGTCCGCCGGGCGTGGACGCATTCAGTACACCAGCGCGCCGGGTGTCTGCCTCACTGGGGGACGCGACGAAGAGGCATGGTGCTCCTAGGCGGGATTCCAGTCGCAGGCGGGTCGCACCGTCAATAGCCGCTAATCCAGGGATGACGCGACAATTCTCAGGGTTGGTAAGTGTTGCCGTAGTGTCGGCCATCGCACTCCTCGCCTTTCCGCCAGTGTCCAGGGGCCAGACCCCGCCATCGATCGGCGGCGGGTACACAGACGTCATCGCGATCCCACCTGCGATCGAGGTGATTGGTGGCGCGCTATTCAAGCCTGCGGGCGCAGGGCCGTTTCCGGCGGTCATTTACATGTCAGGTTGCGGCGGGATCGATCCTCCGGCGAACCGGGCTCAACAAACGGCCACAATCGACCATCTGCGCTCCAAAGGCGTCGCGGCCCTGATCGTCGATTCTTTCACGCCACGCAACGAACCCAAGGGTGTGTGCGCCAATTTGGGCAATTTGGATGGAGAAACAGCCATTCAGTATGCCTCTCGCGGCAGCAATGACGCCCTAGCTGCGTTGAAAGTCCTCAAGGCGATGCCCGACATCGATACGAAGCACATCTTCCTCATGGGCTTTTCCCTCGGGGCGTATTCGTCGCTTCTCGCGACCGACACGAAGAGTCCGAACCACGACGCCAAGGTCGCAGGTGTCATCGCGTACTATCCCTTCTGCTACGATGGCGTTGATCCGTCGGTTCCAGTTCTCGTCATGATTGGCGAGAAAGACGACTGGACCCCAGCCGCGAAATGTCAGGCGGTCACAGGCAAGAGCAATTTCGAGATCGTCGTCTATCCCGGCGTTACGCATGCCTTCGCAGTGCCCTTTCCAAAGCCCGTCGACGTTCTCGGGCATCACCTGGTCTACGACGAAAATGCGGCGCAGGACGCGCAACAGCGCGCTGACGCCTTCATGGCCGCGCAAATGAAGTAATACCAGGTCTCGCAACAGGCGATCTTTCCTCTAGGGCAGTCCCTGGGCTAACCGTTCTGTCCGACGAGCCGGTGCCGCGCCGGTCGAAGCGAATGAGCCGACAGAATGAGCTAAGTCGTAAAATAAATTGCTGCGCCTCGGGGAGTACCCATTGCAGTTCAACATCGTTGGCGTAGCCTTGAACCCAAACCAGATTTCTACGCTGTGAGCACTTCGTGGCCAAGGTCGGGGAACGGCAGAAAAGGGGCAAAATGAGCCGGTCAGTGCCGCATCGTCGAACGTCGCTTTAGGGTCGGACACCGGACCTTCCTCTGCCGGCTGCCCGATGTCGCCTTCGCGCCGGAAACGGACATTCACGCGACCGTGATGGGAACGAGGCGAACGCCTAACGCTTTAAGGGTTACGCAACCCCGCCTGCCGCATCAGGGGCAGCACCTCGCGGCCGAAATATTCGAGGTCGGGCAGGTAATCGAAGAAATTGACCTGGACCCCATCGCACCCGGCATCGGCGAGTTTGACAAACCATTCGACGATCTGCTCCGGGTTGCCGACGAGGTGCAAATTGCCGCCGATCACCCATTGCGTACGGCTGTGCCCGCGCCACGATGCGGTGTCGCCGCCGATAAAGGTCTGGACGAAATTGTCGGCCGCGACGGAGTCCTCATTTTCGAGGATGGTCCGGTAGGCACGGTGTGCCTCCGCTTCCGTGGCGCGACAGATCACATGCGGATTGATGATGGTTTTCACCTCTCGCCCGTATCGGCGTGCGAGGTCCTTGATCCTGGCGTTGTGCGCTGGAAGGGCCTCACAGGCTTTGACCGGATCGGCCCCCGTCAGGCTGGTGATAAAGATCAGGTCGGAGTGTTTTGCGGCGTAGTCGAGCCCTGCTCCGGACGAGGCGGCATTCACGAGGAACGGACGGCGCTGGCCCGGCTTCGGCGCCAGGAACGCCTTCTCGGTCCTCCAGAACTGTCCGTCAAAAGTCAGTTCCTCGTCTTCGCTCCACAGGCGTTCCATGATGGTAGTGAACTCGTCGGCCATCGCGTACCGTAGGTCATGCTCGATCGGCTCGAGGCCGAACATGCGGTACTCGCTGGCCTTGTAGCCGGTGACGATGTTGATGCCCCACCGGCCGCCACTGATGTGATCCATTGCCGCGCCAAACTTGGCGAGATGGAGAGGATGCCAAGCGTAGAGGACGTGCACGGTGTTGATCAAAACGATCGACTTGGTCAGCGACGAAAGCGCTGCGTTGGCGATGATGGGATCGACCTCGTGCTCGCGGAAATGCATCTCCCCGCCATAGCCGCCTTTGCCCAGCCATTGCGCCAGGCCGAACACGAGATCGAAGCCAAACTCCTCGGCCATGCGCGTGCAGCGAGCGATGTAGTCGAAGGTCCACGACGTCGAGCGCGGCGCCTTCGACGGGCTCCAGGCGCCTTCTTGCATTGGCAGGAACAGGCCGAGCGCGAGTTTATGGTTCGGCAGCCGCGTCAGCGGCGAAGCGATGCTCATCGCTATCCTAGTTTCGCGCCAACGGGGCTGAGATTTTCACACAAACTCCCCTGAGTGGGCTTTCGCGTCGGGAGAATGCTCATATTCCCAGCCGTGCGCGCACCTCGGCCGAACGGTCCCATAAATTGGGCAGCATTGTATTGGCGTAGCCCGATACAAAGGGCTTCATTGAGCCGCTTTCGAGGACGAAAATGTGGCGTGCGACCGCACCGATATTGGCGCCATAGGCGTGAATGCTGATCGAAGGCCGGTCGACCAGACAATTCTCGACCTGGTGGATGTCGCCGATCTGCGGCGATACCGCGGTGACCGCACCCGGTAGCAGACGCTCCTCGCCCGCGCAGGAAAGCCGACCGCCAGGGTCGATCGAGTAATTGCGCGAGACCTCTGCGCCGCGCAGCATCCCGATCAGCCCCCACACCGTGTGGTCATGAACCGGAGTCCGCTGCCCCGGTCCCCACACAAAACTAACCACTGAAAACCGCTCCAGCGGGTCACAGTAGAGCAGGTATTGGCGGTAATGCGCCGGGTGAGGCTGGGCGAATTCCGGTGGCAGCCATTCGTCTGTGGCGACCAGCCGGCTCAAGGCAGCGCCACCGTGCTCGCGTATATCAGCCTCGCCCGTGCCGGCGTCGCACAGTCTTGTCAATTCGCAGAGGAAACGCCGGAGGCAACCCTGCCCGTCAGCCATCCTCTCCTCCCGTGCCAACGACTTAGCGCCGATCTTATCGCCACGATGGCGGGAAGGGTAACCAAGAAAATCGGGCGGACGTTTATGGCGGAATTGGGTGAACCTCCAAGGTACAATCTCAACGAACCGCAAAATTTCGGCCGCATCGGACTTTCGCACTGATGGCTTTGGACGGCTCAGTCGGATCGTTTCCGAACTCGCGCGGGGGCACGCGTACACCGACGTCCTGCTCCGCAATGACCGGAGTGGGTGGAACAGATGGTGTATCGCGGCGGCTGCGGCTCAGCGTAGATAATGAGCGTGCATCCCCTTCTGTGACGATGATTGGATCGAGGTCGGCTTGGCCTCGGGCATCGAGGAAGGAGCGATCAGATGGCGCATTT
>Ga0209415_10005561_pt1 | contig 22605 bp, 18 predicted proteins | sample PeaSoiSIISIP2007_FD_187696 | JGI IMG/M metagenome (GOLD analysis project Ga0209415, IMG submission 187696) | Peat soil microbial communities from Weissenstadt, Germany - SII-SIP-2007 (SPAdes) (version 2) | ecosystem: Environmental > Terrestrial > Soil > Wetlands > Peat | place: Germany... | reverse complement strand
AAGGCCGAGGATTCCCGAATCAGGCTCTACAACTACTGAGAGCCACTGCAGATTCTGTTCGCAGATGCGGCAGAGATGTTTGCCACTTCCCCGGTTCATGGGCTGATGCAGATGACCCGGTATTTCTCCAGGCGAACCGGGCAATGAATGGAAACTTTAACAGCTTAGAAAGATGAGGTTACATATCAGCGTGAAGGATTTCTCCGGAATGACCAGTTGATTTATCAGATTGGGTGGATAATTTTTCTCAGAAGATTGAAAAACGCCTCGGGATCGACAAGAACAACACGGGAGACGGTAATAACAAAGCAGCTTATTTACGGTAAGCAGACGTCCTCGCCATCGGCGCATCCAAGGTTCTATTAATTATCTATCGACAGCTCCGTGCGCACGAGGGCAAGGATCGCCGAGTGGGGGACGATAAGGTACTTCTTCCCCTCGAACTCTATCTCCATGGCGGAGTCCTTGAGAAAGATAGCGTAATCCCCTTCCGAAGCCTGGAGCGGAAGGTACCTCACTTCCTTCTTCCCCGCAGTCCACGACTCATCAGGCGCAGTATCCGGGATCGCATATCCCGGGCCGACCTTCACCACATGACCGCCGAGAATTTTTTCCTTTTCCTTGACCGAGGGCGGAAGATAAAGCCCCGATGTGGTCTTGTCCATCATTTCATCAGGATTGATGAGGACCCTGTCCCCGACGATGATAATGTTCTTTTGGGTTTTCATAACAATCCTCACCGCTCTGGATAGACCCGTTTCAGGTGATGTGTTTTTTCCTTTCTGTCACGTGGGCGAGAATCCCCGCGATCCAGTATCTACGGCCCGCGAACCAACGATATGCGATGCGGGACAATGCTGATGCTCCCGGCAGTTTAAACAGCGCGGCGACAAAATGATAACGCCTGAGTCGCAGAACGATCTCAGGCAAGGCTTTCTCCCCCACCATCACCGTGCCGTCAGGAAGAATCAGATGCATGGCATTCATGCATGCAGCCTGCTCTATTTCAGGAAATCGGCCGATCGTGGCTTCCGACTGGCAGGGCACCATTTCAAAGGCGTCCGGCGCTTCGTGTTCGCCGATCCATTTCACTGTGCTTGAGCAGATCGGACAGCTCTTGTCGAAAATGAGCGCTGCTTTCCCGATTTTATGTCCCACTTGCGACTGTTCCATATTATAGGCGCATCCTCCGTTTCCCGCAAGGACGCGGCTTAAGAAGAGGTGCTTTCCCCCCCTTCTTAACTATTTATAGCTCCTATAACGCATGCGTGTCAAGACGAAGAAGCAGAACGATGTATCTGGTGGGAGCAAATGCCCCCTATAACCAGCAAGCCTTCCCCCTAGTTATCCTCTGTTGTATGTATGATAGCGTTTTTTGGCAGAGTGCCGCAACAAAGTTCATAGATTCCCTCTTAGTTTCTCAGCCTGAAGAAGCCGCTTTACCGCCAGTTCATAGGCTGCTTTGCGCATTCGGCAATGCTTTTCGCGGCAATGGCGGTGGACGTCGTTAAAGGCAGTTATCATGATCTGTTTCAGTTTTTCGAGGACCTTGTCTTCCGGCCAAACGTCGTTGCTGAGATTCTGGCTCCACTCAAAGTAGCTTACCACCACGCCGCCGGCATTCGCGAGAACGTCCGGGATAAGCATCACGTCCCTGCTGAATAAAATATCGTCCGCAGCTGCCGTGGTCGGAGCATTTGCGAGTTCAAGGATAATTTCCGCCTTCACGTCTTTTGCGTTGCTCGCATCAAGCTGGTTGGAAAGCGCAGCAGGAATCAGCACATCACAGTCCGCAGTTAGAAGTACAGTATTGGAAATCTCCTGAGCACCCGGGAATTTCGTGACACTGCCCATCTTTTTCTTGTATTCCATCACCGCAGGGATGTCCAATCCGTCCCGGTTCAGGATGCCGCCATTTACGTCACTGACGGCAATGACGGAATACCCTCTTTCGAAGAGCAAACGCGCAACGTTCTCACCGACGTTGCCGAATCCCTGGACCGTAACGCGAAGTCCCTGAGGCTCCATGCCCCGGTCCTTTAAAGCCTGCTCAAGCACATGAATCCCGCCCAAAGCCGTCGAATACCGCCGTACCGTTATGCCGCCCAGTTCCGGCGGCTTTCCCGTAACCACAGCAGGCACGTGCTCCCGCTTAATCCGCTCGTACTCGTCGAGGATCCACGCCATGATCTGTTCGTCCGTATATACGTCCGGAGCAGGAATGTCCTTGAATGGCCCGATATGGTCGGCAATGGCCCGGATGTACCCACGCGTCACCAGTTCGAGATCGCGGCGGGACAGGCCAAGGGGATCAACGGCCACACCGCCTTTGGCGCCGCCGAAGGGGATGTTCACCACCGCGCACTTTAGCGCCATGAGAAAGGCAAGTTCGCGGGCATGTTCCTCGTCCATCTCGGGATGAAAACGAATGCCGCCTTTTGCGGGCCCGCGCGCGTCGTTGTACTGTACGCGGTAGCCCGTGAACATCTGCGATTTCCCCGTCGTCATTTTGACGGGAAAGCTCACGGTAAAGGACCTGCGCGGCATAGACAGAAGATCGAGTTCGTCCTTCGTAAGGCCGAGGTCGACGTAGATCGCCTGCAGTTCTGTCATACCAAGACTGCGCAGATCTTTTTCATCAAGATGAAGCCGTTCATGGTTGCGGTTCATTTTTTCCCCTCGGAAAGCAGTTTTGTGTGCGGAATTGGGATTTCGGAGCGAGCAACAACTGCTGTTTGCCTCTAACTCCGAGCATATAACTGTAAACTTTATTATTTAGTGAGCCCCGTCTTCCTCGCCGTTTCAGCCACAGCGGCGGCAACATGGGCGGGTACCTTCCGATCGAAAGGACTGGGAATGATATAGTCCTCATGCAGTTCCTCGGTTTCGATGCTGTGTGCGATGGCCCTTGCTGCAGCAAGCTTCACTGCCTCGTTTACGCCCCGCGCCCGCACATCAAGCAGGCCCCGGAAGATGCCGGGGAAGCCGAGCATGTTGTTAATCTGGTTGGGATAGTCCGATCTCCCTGTGGCCATAATCCGGACGAGAGGCAGGGCCTCTTCAGGCGCGATCTCGGGATCAGGGTTCGCAAGCGCGAAAACGACGGGGTTTTTCGACATCTTGCGGATATCGTCCGCAGTAATCACGTTCGGAGCCGATACGCCGATGAAAACGTCTGCCCCCTTCATGGCATCGGAGATGCTCCCTTTCACCCTGCGGGGATTGGTTATCTTAGCGAGCTCGCGCTTTGCAGGGTCCATCCCCTTTTTCCTGCCGCTGTACAGCGCTCCGGCACGGTCGCAGACAATGATGTCTCGAACGCCTGAAACAAGCATAATCTTCGTTACCGCCGTCCCGGCCGCGCCAGCGCCAACGACGATGACCTTGAATTTTTTCAGGTCCCGCTTCAGGAGCCGCGAAACATTTATAAGCGCCGCGAGGGCGACCACTGCTGTACCATGCTGGTCATCGTGAAACACGGGGATATCGAGCAACTTCCGAAGCCTCGTTTCTACTTCGAAACAGTGGGGCGCGGCGAAATCCTCCAGATTGATGCCGCCAAATGCGGGTGCGATATTCTTCACCGTGGCCACGATCTCGTCCACGTTTTTCGTGGCAAGGACGATCGGGAATGCGTCGATTCCCGCAAACTCCTTGAAGATCATGGCTTTGCCTTCCATGACCGGCAGCGCTGCCTCAGGCCCGATGTCGCCCAAGCCGAGCACGGCGGTGCCGTCCGAGACGACGGCTACGGCATTGCCTTTGATCGTATAGCGGTAGGCGTGTTCCTTATTTTGATTGATATCCATGCAGACACGCGCCACCCCGGGGGTATACACTTTGGAGAGGTCGTTCCGGTCGCGCACTGGCAGCTTGTTTTTCACTTCGATCTTCCCGCCCTCGTGAGCCAAGAAAGTGCGGTCCATGATCCGGATCACTTTAACCCCCCGGATGGCCCTGATGCCCTTCACAATCGCTTTTTCATGTTCTTCATTCTGCGCGTTCACCGTTACGTCGCGAATGATCTTTCCCTTCTCCACGCGAACGATGTCCACGGAACCCAGATCTCCGCCTGCGCTCGAAATGGTCATGGCGATCTTCGCGAACATCCCGATCCTGTTTTCGATTTCAACCCTTATGGTGATGCTGTAGCTGGGACTGCAGCTCAAACCCGGAACACAGAAATCTTTCATCGTCGTTCACCTCTTCTCTAATTATAAAGGCAATGAGGTCAAGGGTCAACTCATACCTTCCAGGCCTAAAACCACGCGTACAGTCACCAGAAACTGTTTTTCCTAGGCCTGATGACCAAAAATTTCTCCAATCAGCCTTCTGATGAACCAAACACCGTACATAGGGATTTCAAGTTGAAAGCCGTCGATACCGTGAGTGTTGGAAGTATCGCGAGGTTATGCTCAATTATAGCTTGCGTTTTTTATTGGAAAATATGGATGCAAAACATCTCAAGAATCTGTATAATTGGAACGTATGTCCGATTTTCGCATCGAAAAAGACTCACTCGGCGAAGTGAAGGTCCCGAAGGACGCACTCTACGGCGCCCAGACCCAGCGCGCTGTTGAAAATTTTCCCGTAAGCGGTATCCGCTTTCCCCGCGTTTTTATCAGAAGCCTCGGGCTAATCAAGGCCGTGGCAGCTGAAGTGAATGCGGGGATGGGATTGCTTGACGCTGGAATCGCCAACTCGATCCATCTGGCCGCGCTCGAAGTGGCTGATGGCATCTGGGACGATCATTTCCCGCTCGACATCTTCCAGACCGGCTCCGGCACCTCCACGAACATGAATGCTAACGAAGTGATCGCAAGCCGGGCCTCTCAGATCCTCGGCGCTCCCGCAACAACGGTGCACCCCAACAATCATGTGAACATGGGGCAGTCTTCGAATGATGTTATCCCAGCGGTCATTCACGTCAGTGCGTATCTCGAAGTGAGCGACGCGCTCCTGCCCGCGCTCAGGCATCTCCATGCATCGCTAAAAAACCGCGAAAATGAATTCGGCGAAGTCGTGAAGACCGGCAGAACGCACCTCATGGACGCCATGCCGGTAACGCTGGGACAGGAGGTAAGCGGGTGGGCCTTCCAGGTCGAGCAAGCTATCGAGCGGATACAATCTTCCTTGCCCCGCCTGGCACAGCTTGCTATCGGCGGTACCGCGGTTGGTACGGGCATCAACGCATCTGCGGACTTCGGGAAAATCGTCTCTGCAAGGCTTGCGGGCCGAACCACCTTGCCCTTTGTAGAAACGGCGAATCATTTCGCGGCGCAGGCGACCATGGACACGGCTGTTGAGCTTTCCGGCCAGCTCAAGACCACCGCATCATCCTTCATGAAGTTGGCCAACGATCTCCGATGGATGAATAGCGGCCCCCTCGCGGGCCTCGGTGAGATTTTCCTGCCCTCGATCCAGCCGGGCTCGAGCATCATGCCGGGGAAAGTGAACCCGGTTATGTGTGAGATGATGATGATGGTCTGCGCCCAGGTAATGGGCAATGACGCCGTGATCGCAAACAGCAACCAGCTGGGGAATTTCGAGCTGAACGTGATGCTTCCCGTGATTGCGCACAATCTGCTTCAGTCGATCACGATCCTTGGCACTGCTTCGCGGCTCTTCGCGGACAAGGCAATCACCGGGTTTACTGCGAACCGCGAGCGCATCGCTGGTCTCGTGGACAAGAACCCGATCCTCGTCACGGCCTTAAACCCCGTTATCGGCTACGACACTGCCGCCCGGATCGCGAAGAAAGCCTATGCTGAAGGCCGGCCATTGAAAGATGTTGCTGCTGAAATGACCGAACTTTCAAAGGAAGAGCTGGACAAGCTGCTCGACCCCAAGCCGATGACCAAAGGCGGGATTACGAAAAACAATAATTAAGGGACATTTGGCAGCATCCAGGTTTTTACTTCAAAACGAAACGGCAAACTCGGACCCGAAATGAAGGATTAGTTCATGTTATTACCTACATCCACTGTCGGCAGAAAAATCATAATGGCGATCTCGGGCCAAATCCTCGTCATTTTCATAGTAGTTCACATATCCGGCAACTCCTCGATTTTTTTCCATAAACTCAATGCCTATGCCGTCACCCTTCATACCCTGCCGGTCTTTGTGTGGGGCGGGCGCATTGTCCTCGTCCTAGCCTTCCTCCTCCATATATGGTATGGCACAATCCTGAAGCTCGAAAACAGTGCGGCGAAACCGCAGTCCTACATTGTAACGAACTACCGCCAGGCAACATTTGCAGGCCGTTATCAGATTTGGACAGGCGTCATCATCGCCGTCTTCCTTGTCTATCATCTTCTTCAATTCACCTTCCAGGTGACAAATCCCCTGATCGCGGCAAATACCCGCCCGGATGCCCTTGGCAGACCAGATATCTTCACGATGGTCGTGCGCAGTTTCCAGCAGATCAGCATTTCAGGCATATACATAATTTCCCTGGCCGCCTTGGGGCTGCACTTGCTCCACGGCATCCAGAGTTCTGTCCAGACCTGGGGACTGACGAATGACAGGACGCTGCCGGTGATCGAGAAAACCGGAACGGTCGCTTCAATCATTCTGTTTTTATGGTATATAACCATACCGGTGGCGATTGTTGTTGGAATTTTGAAGTAACGGCTCTTATCGTCATTCCGGACATGATCCGAAATCCAATTAGGTGAAACTGAGCTTCTGGATTCCCGCCCTCGCGGGAACGACAATCATGATAGCACAAAGGCAAGGAGCACTATGATGCTCGACGGAAAAGTACCATCCGGTCCGCTTCACGAAAAATGGGACAAGCGTCGCGCAGAGATGAAGTTGGTCAACCCTGCCAACAAACGGAAGTACCGCGTCATCGTCATCGGAACCGGACTAGCCGGCGCTGCAGCCGCCGCCTCGCTTGGCGAGCTGGGATACAACGTTGATGTCTTCTGCTTCCAGGACTCACCGCGCCGCGCCCACAGCATCGCGGCCCAGGGCGGCATCAACGCGGCAAAGAACTATCCCAATGACGGCGACAGCATCGAGCGGCTGTTCTACGACACGATCAAAGGCGGCGACTTCCGATCCCGCGAAGCGAATGTGTACCGCCTGGCACAGCTGAGCACGAACATCATAGACCAGTGCGTGGCCCAGGGCGTGCCTTTTGCGCGGGACTACGCAGGCTACCTTGACACGCGCTCTTTCGGCGGCGCCCAGGTATCGCGCACCTTTTACGCCCGTGGCCAGACTGGACAGCAGCTGCTTCTCGGCGCCTATGGCGCGCTCTCCCACCAGGTGGCAGCGGGCACAGTCATGCTTCACCCGCGCACGGAGATGCTCGATCTTGTCATTGTGATGGGCGAGGCAAAGGGAATCACGGTGCGCGACCTGGTGACCGGCAATATTGAGTCATTTGCAGCGGATGCGGTCTGTGTCTGTTCTGGCGGCTATTCAAACGTCTACTTCCTCACGACGAATTCCATCATGTCCAACGTCAATGCAACGTACCGAGCTTATAAAAAGGGGGCCTTCTTTGCCAATCCCTGCTACACACAGATCCACCCCACCTGTATCCCCGTCACGGGAGCACACCAGGCCAAGCTCACGCTGATGTCCGAATCGCTCCGGAACGACGGCAGAGTCTGGGTGCCGAAAGAAAAAGGAGACAACCGGGCGCTGAGCGATATTCCCGAGCCCGAGCGCGATTACTATCTTGAACGAAAATACCCGGCCTTCGGAAATCTCGCGGCCCGCGATGTCACTTCTCGCGCGGCAAAGGAGGTTTGTGACGAAGGACGGGGAATCGGTCCAGGCGGACGCGGCGTGTACCTAGACTTTGCAGACGCCATAAAACGCCTCGGCGAAGATACCATCCGTGAACGGTACGGCAACCTCTTCGAGATGTATGAGCGGATCACTGCTGAGAACGCGTACCAGCAGCCGATGCGCATCTACCCCGCACCGCACTATGCAATGGGCGGGCTCTGGGTGGACTACAACCTCGAAAGCAACATCAGGGGGCTGTTCGTGCTCGGCGAGGCGAACTTCTCGGACCACGGCGCAAACCGGCTCGGCGCGAGCGCCCTGATGCAGGGGCTGGCGGATGGCTACTTCATTCTTCCTTACACGATCGGCAACTATCTTGCCGAAACAAAACCGGGAGCATTCAATACGGAAAGTCTGGAATTTCGCCGGTCACGGCATGAGGTCGAGGCGTTCACGAAAAGACTGCTCTCGATCAAGGGAAGGAAAACCGCTCACGAATTCCACCGCGACCTCGGCGAACTCATGTGGGACAACGTGGGAATGACGCGGAGTGAAGCGAACCTGAAGCAGGCGCTCAAACGCATACCCGAGATTCGCGCCGAGTTTTGGCAGAACGTGGCCGTCACCGGCAGCGGGATGGAATTGAACCAGGAACTCGAAAAAGCGGGCCGCATCGCCGATTTCCTCGAATTTGCGGAACTCCTGGCCAGGGACGCGCTGCAGCGGGACGAATCGTGCGGCGCCCATTTCCGCATCGAGCACCAGACACCGGACGGCGAGGCTGTCCGCGACGACAGGAATTTCAGCTACGTCTCGGCGTGGGAGTACAAGGGCCCGGACAAGGAACCGGAGCTGCACAAGGAGCCGCTCGTGTTTGAGCATGCGCACCTGGCGGTGAGAAGCTATAAATAAAAAAGTTCCTCATGACGCTCAGGGATCAGGAATCTTCATCTAATCTTCATTTAATCGTTAAGCCCTGGACTTTGAGAGTATCGGAGTCTTATCCATGAATCTCACACTCTATGTCTGGCGCCAGAAAGGGCCTCACGAAAAAGGAAAGCTCGAACGCTACGAGGCGCACGACATCAGCAGCGACATGTCCTTCCTCGAAATGCTCGACGTCGTGAACGAAGGCCTGGTAAAAAAAGGCGAGGAGCCGGTCGCCTTTGACAGCGACTGCCGTGAGGGCATCTGCGGCACCTGCGGCCAGGTCGTAAACGGCATTCCTCATGGTCCGCGAAAAAAAACGACGGTCTGCCAACTCCACATGCGCCACTTCAAAGATGGCGACACAATCTATATCGAACCTTTTCGCGCTCGCGCCTTTCCGGTGCTCAGGGACCTGATCGTCGACCGGGGTGCCTTCGAAAAGATCATCCAGTCAGGCGGCTATATCTCGGTCCATACCGGCGGTGTGCCCGATGGGAATGCGATCCTGATCCCCAAACCGGATGCTGACAGGGCAATGGACGCCGCCGAGTGTATCGGATGCGGGGCCTGCGTTGCCGCCTGCCCCAATGGTTCTGCCATGCTTTTTACGGGGGCAAAAGTATCACATCTTGCCACTCTGGCCCAGGGGCAGATCGAGGCGGCCCACCGAGTCTGCGTCATGACCGAAGAGATGCTGAATCAGGGGTTCGGCAACTGCAGCAATCACTATGAATGCGAGTCTGTCTGCCCCAAAGGGATTAAGGTCAGGTTCATCGCGAAACTGAACCGCGAGTTCATCAAGTCACGGATACCGGGAAGCGGGTGCGAATAAGCATATGCGACCCGTAACACTGAGCAAAAGCCATGGATATCCGTCGTCCATTATGAATTGGAGCTACAGACGGATTCGCGGCAATCTTGTAGCCGCATTTGAGGTTGCTTCCTTATTGCACCCTTCGCAGTCATGTCTTCGGTGTAGAGGAGAGGTTCACGATCATGCTCACACCATTCCGCATCTTCGGTTTTGCGGGCAGCCTGAGAAAAGGCTCCTACAACAAAGCCCTCCTTCGCGCGGCAGCGGAGTTGCTTCCCGGGTATGCGGAGCTCGAGATTTTCGATCTTGAAGGCATGCCGTTGTTTAACGCGGACCTGGAGCAGAGTCCGCCGGCAACAGTCAGGGAATTCAAAGCCGGGGTCAGGACTGCCGATGTCCTGCTGATTGCCACGCCGGAGTATAATTATTCTATTCCCGGCGTGCTCAAAAACGCGATTGACTGGGGTTCACGACCTCATGGCGACAACTGCTTCGAGGACAAGCCCGTTGACATCATGGGCGCCTCGATCGGCATGATCGGCACTGCGCGGGCGCAATACCACCTCCGCCAATCCTGCGTGTTCCTGAACATGCATCCCGTGAACCGGCCCGAGGTCATGATCCCTTTTGCCAAGGACAAGATTGACAAGGATGGCAGGCTTACGGATGAGCAGACCAGGGCCAAAATCAAGGAACCGATCGATTCTCTCACCGCCTGGGCGCCGGGAGGCTGAAAATAAATTAGCGCTGTGCCGTTTGGCGGCATCAGGCCGCGTATTGAGGGAAGCCGTGTTACAATTAAAAATAGAGATGCAGTTGTCTACGAAGGGAAAAGTGCGTTGTATCAAAAGTTTCACGAAGAAGGGGAAGCAAAGGAAGCAATCGTGAAGGGCGGAAAAGGCTGAGGAAGTTTTATTAAATTTCCCGGTGTTGATCTGCGCTGTGTGTCTCAAGCTTTTAAATCCATGTAAGGAGGGAACCATGAAAAGATATGTTGCATTGATCATGACGTTGCTGCTTGTCATCCCTGCTGTCGCCCTGGCAGGAACGGTGAAACTCGGGTTTATCAACTCGATCACTGGTAAGGAAGCTCCGATTGGTGAGAACCTGTCGAATGGCGTTACCCTCGCCATCGAGGATCTGAAGAAAAAGGGCATTGATGTTGATCTTATTACAGAAGACGATACCGGCAAACCCGACAAGTCGCTGGCGGCGTTCGAAAAGCTAGCGACCCGGGACAATGTTACGGGGATTGTTGGCCCGTACACGTCGGCCACGGCAAACGCCGACGCCAAGGTTGCTGAGCGCTACAAGGTCCCTCTGATCGTGCCTGCAGCCTCGAAAGAGGAAATCACGCGGCAGGGCTTTAAATGGACCTACCGCGTTTCCGGCACCACGGGTGACTATGCGGGAGTCCTGTTCGATCTCGCTACCACGCTTGGCAAGCCCAAAACTATCGCCATCCTGAATGAGAACACCGACTTTGGCGTCTCGGGAGCGAAGAGCGCTGAGACCATCGCAGCACAAAAGGGCATAAAAGTGGTATTTGAGGAATCCTATTCGGCAGGCTCTCCGGACTACCGTTCCACGCTCGCCAAGGTGAAGGCTGCGAACCCCGACCTCGTATTCATGGTATCCTATGCGGCTGACGCCATCCTGTTGATGCGCCAGTCGCGCGAAATCGGCTTAACACCCATGGCTTTCCTTGGCGCCGGCGCCGGGTTCTCGGTTGCCCAGTTCGCCCAAGAGAAGGATATCAGCCAGGGTGTCTTCTCATCTACGCAATGGACCGAGGACGCGCCGTGGGCCGGATCTAAGGAATGGTACCAACGCTACGTAAAGCAGTTCGGCAAACCGCCCACCTATCATGCGGCTTGCGCCTATGAGTCCATGATGATCATGGGCCAGGCAGCGGTCGCCGCGGGCGGTGACCGGGAAAAGACGCGCGAGGCACTGCATACCGGAAAATGGAACGGCATACTCGGCGAGGTCCGGTTCCAGGACTACAACGGCTACCAGAACCAGCGCAAGGCCGTAATGCTCGTGGAGCAGGTGCAAAACGGACATCACGAGACTGTGTGGCCGCTTAGCGATGCGGCCAAGAAACCTATTTGGCCCTTCCCGGGCTGGTCGAAATAACTCAGGCAGAGGAGCGGTCTTAGCCCGCTCCTCTCGTTTTTTATTTCAGTATGTCCGCGGCGGCTTTTTATGAATGTCTTTTTTCAAGCCCTCATCAGCGGTATCCTGATCGGCGGGGTGTACGCGCTGATCGGCATCGGGCTGACGATCATTTTTGGCGTCATGCGGGTGATTAACTTCGCCCACGGCGATCTACTGATGCTCGGCATGTACCTAACCTACTTTCTTTTCACCCTTCTACATATTGATCCCTTTGTCTCCATCATAATAACCATCCCGCTGATGTTTCTCTTCGGCGGTTTGCTGCAGAAAATTATCATCAACCGCGCCCTCAACGCGCTACCCCAGAATCAGATCCTGCTGACCATCGGGATGGGGCTGGTCATGAGCAACTCGATCATGCTTGCCTTCACCTCTGATTACAAAATATTGTCCACTACCTATTCATCGAGCAGCGTCACACTCCTGGGGATATCGATCTCCGAACCGCTGGCCGTATCCTTTGTGATCACCTCGGGCATCACCACGGCGCTTTACTGGTTCCTGTACAGGACCGACACAGGCCAGGCCATCAGAGCTACGGCCCAGGACCGCGAGGCGGCGCAGTTGATGGGAATAAACGTAAAGCGCATGTCGATCATAGCATTCGGAATCGGATCGGCCCTGGCCGCCACCGCGGGCGCGCTCATTTCGCCGACCTACTACATTTACCCGCAGGTGGGAAGTATCTTCACCCTAAAGGCCTTTGTCATTACCGTGCTCGGCGGCATGGGCAGCATTTTCGGCGCCACCCTCGGCGGCGTGCTCATCGGTATGACGGAGTCCATCGGCGGCGCCTACCTCGGTTCTGGCTGGAAGGACGTCATCGTGTTTATCCTGTTCCTGCTGGTGCTTCTGTTTAAACCCTCCGGTCTGCTGGGCACATCGAAGGATTAACGGAAACGCATGAATTGAAGTCTTCACAACACGGGAATAACATTTGCCGCGTAGTCGCTAAGGACGCAAAGGAAATCTTTAACTCTCGGCATTTATCCGACGGATATTCCGCACTCCTTCGCGACCTTCGCGCCTTGGCGGTTTCCGGTTTTTGGTTCCGGCTTGTCCGGGTTAGGAAAAAATGAGACGATTGATGAATAATATGGGGGGGATCAGCGCTATACCGCTGCTTCTGTCGGTGGCCGCGGTCGTCCTGCTCTTCCTGGTCCCTAAATTCGTAACGAGCACCTACGCGCTCCACATCATGATCCTGATCTTCATCAGCGTCATCACGGGATCGGCCTGGAACATTTTGGGCGGCTACACGGGCCAGTACTCGGTGGGCCACGCAGCCTACTTCGGCGCGGGCGCCTACACGACGATGATCCTGCTGCAGTACCATCACATTGCACCCTGGTACGGGATCTGGGCCGGCGTTGCGGTCGCCTTGGTGGTAGGCCTCATCATCGGTTCCATCTGCTTCCGTCTGCGCGGGCCTTACTTTGTCCTGGCGTCCATAGCCGTAGCCGAGATTTTTCGCGTTTCGGCCCTGAACCTGAAAGACCTGACCAATGGCGCCGAAGGCATCCTGCTCACCGATATTCCGCCGCTCAAAATCGGCGACACAGTCATCACCGACTTCCTGTCCAAGGTGCCCTTTTATTACTCCGGGCTCGTGATCTCTCTCGCCGTCATCGCGGCAACCTGGATGGTGCAGAACTCGAAACTGGGTTACTACATCCAGGCCATCAGGGAGGACCAGGATGCTGCCCACTCGCTGGGCATCAACCTGACCCTGTACAAGAATGCAGCTCTTTCCCTCTCGGCAATATTCACGTCCCTGGCAGGCAGCCTGTACGGACTGTATATCGGTTTTATCGACCCCGGAACGGTCCTTGCGCTCGACCTGTCGGTCAACATCGTGACAATCTGCATCATCGGGGGCATCGGCACCGTCTTCGGACCGATGATCGGAGCTGTGGTCCTCGTTCCCATCTCCGAAGCCCTCCGCAGCAACATGATAGCCCAGGCCCTGATCGACTCTGGGCTGGTCAAAGAAAACTCCGCTTTCGGGGCTTTCCTAAAGGATCAGTTGTCCCATGCCCACGTGCTGATGTACGGTATTCTCCTGATAGTCGTTATCCTGTTTATGCCCGACGGGATGCTGGGCTTTATCAAGAAGCTCACGGCAAAAAAACGGAGGGTGGCGGCCTGATGGCGATACTCGAGATCAAGCGCGTCAGCAAGTTTTTCGGCGGTCTGGCGGCCAATTCCGATGTCACCTTCGAAGTGAACGAGGGAATGATCATGGGCCTGATCGGCCCGAACGGCGCCGGGAAAACAACCCTGTTCAACTGTATCACCGGTTATTATCCGCCTTCGCGCGGCGAGGTCTTTTTTATCGGCAAGCGTATGAACGGCCTGCATCCCGATGCCGTGTGCAAGCTCGGTATGGCCCGCACCTGGCAAAAGGTCCGGCCGCTGGCCAAAATGAGCGTGGTAGACAATGTCATGGTCGGAGCCTTGTGCCGGACCAACTCGCTCAAAAAAGCGCGCGAGATGGCCTTGGAGCAGCTCAGGGTTGTACATCTCGAGGATCGCGCAGACTTTCGCGCAGGCAGCCTCCCTATAGGCGAGCGCAAAAAGCTGGAGGTGGCCCGCGTTCTGGCCACGCATCCCCGGCTGCTGCTACTTGACGAGGTCATGGGCGGGCTCAACCCGGCCGAGAGCGAGGAGATTATCGGGCTCATACTCGACATCAGAAAACGCGGCATCACCCAGATGGTCATCGAGCATAACATGAAGGCGATTATGCGCATATCCGACAGGATCGTGGTCCTGAACTCCGGTGAAAAACTGGCTGAGGGAACCCCCCTGGAAATTGTCTCGAATAAAGCGGTCATCCAGGCTTATCTCGGAGAGAGTAATGCTTAAGATCGAGAACCTGCATTTCAGTTACGGCGACCTCAAGGTACTCTGGGATGTGAACATCGATGTGCAGGACGGAGAAATTGTCACAGTTGTGGGCGCGAACGGGGCCGGCAAGTCAACGCTCCTCATGAATATCTCGAGGCTTGTAAAGCCCGGATCCGGCGGCATTGCATTCAACGGCATTGACGTAGAGAAACTCCCTGCCCATAAGGTGGTGGAGCTCGGCATCGTGCAGGTGCCCGAGGGGAGGAGAATTTTCCCTCAAATGACCGTCGCCGAAAACCTCAGGATGGGGTCCTTTATCGAGAGGGCGCGGAGGAAAAGGGCTGTGAACATGAAGCGGGTATATTCCCTTTTCCCGCGCCTGAAGGAACGGGAAAAGCAGTTGGGCGGCACAATGTCGGGGGGTGAACAGCAGATGCTCGCCATCGCCCGTGGCCTCATGGCGGACCCGAAACTGCTGCTGCTTGATGAACCGTCTCTCGGTCTTTCCCCTCTTCTGGTAAAAAACATCTTTGAGGTCATCAACGAGATCCGGAAGCTGGGGGTAACGATCCTGCTCGTCGAGCAGAATGTTTACCAGTCCCTGAGAATCGCGGACCGCGGCTATGTGCTGGAAACAGGCAGAATCGTGCTCAAGGACAAGGGTGAGGCCCTGCTGAACGATGAGCACATCAGAAAAGCATACTTGGGGATGTAACAGCGTCGAGACGGCGCGAGGACAGGTTCGTGGGAAAGGCGGCAATTGTCTGCCTTTTTGCATACCGCTCAACGCCAAACAGGGAGGTGTATATGTACGTTTCAGACTGGATGACAAAAAAAGTTTTCTCCATCGAACCTGACGATTATCTCTCCGACGCCATATACCTTATGCGCGAAAGATCCGTCAAGCACGTCCCGGTTTTGAGGGGGGAAAAATTGAAAGGCATTATTTCCGACCGGGACATCAGGGAATACAGCCCTTCGAAGGCGACCTCGCTCGATGTTTACGAACTGCACTATATCCTGGCTAAGACAAGGATCAAAGAAATCGCAAAAACGAAAATTATCACCACGACGCCCGATACGCCCGTGGAAGAGGCGGCCATGGTCATGCTCGATAATAATATTGGCTGCCTACCCGTGCTGGATGACGGCATGCTCGTCGGTATCATTTCCGACAAGGATATTTACCGCGCCCTCGTAGACATCACCGGCGTCAGGCACGGTGGCAGCCGGATCTGTGTCACAATCGAAGACCGGCCGGGCTCCATTAAGGATGTCGCCGACCTCATCCGGAAACACAACTTTCGGCTCCAAGGGATACTTACGTCCTATGAAGGAGTGAAAGAAGGCTACCGTCGGGTGGTTATCCGGACCAAAGGCAAGGGAGATTTCAGCCGCCTCAAGGCCGACATCGAGAATGCCTTCCGGAGCTGCGAGGTCAGGAAAGGCTAATATCAAGTACTACTCTTCTTCCGATTCCAGCAGACTTCCTTGGCACCCCATCACCTGCCGCTTCATGGAGTAAAGCACCAGCCTGCTTCCCTTCCGACCGGTGACGTGCGCGCCGACCCCGTATCTCCAATGCTTGATTTCGTCACCAGCAACTTGCGCGCCTTCAGGATGCCGCTTTCACCCGTTTTGCCTTATTCGCCCGGCAAGCATTCAACTGCTTCATAATCAGCTCGACGGGCAGTGCATTCAGCACATCCTTCTTCTCCACCCATCCCCTTCTTGCGACAGAAACGCCGTAGGCCATGAAATCGAACTGGCTCGCAACATGCGTGTCCGTGCTGATTACGAGAGGAACGCCGTACCTGAGCGCCATCTTGATATGCAGATCGTTGAGGTCCAGTCTCAGGGGATTGGCATTAATCTCCATGGCCACGCCATATTTTGCCGCTTCTTTTAATACTGTGTCCATGTCTACGGCGTAGGCCTCCCTCTCGCCGATCAGTCTGCCCGTAGGATGGGCGATCACGCTTACAAAGGGATTGCGGATCGCCGAGAGGATCCTTTTCGTTATCTGCTCCTGCGTTTGTTTGAAGCCCGAGTGTATCGAAGCCACAACGATGTCGAGGGCGGAAATCGCACTATCCGGCAGATCGAGCCTGCCGTCGGAGCGGATGTCGATCTCCGTGCCTTTTAAGATCCTGAAACCCGAAAGCTTGGCATTCGCATCGTCAATAACCCTCATTTCCTCGGCAAGACGTTTTTCATCAAGACCATGGGCGACGCCGAGGCCCTTGGTATGGTCGGTTATTGCGATATACTGGTAGCCCTTCTTTCTCGCAGCCTCCACGATTGTGCCAAGGTCATGACTTCCATCGGACCACCGCGTATGAACATGCAGGTCCCCCCTGATGTCGTCCGGGGTCACCAGATCAGGCAGCTTGCCCTCCAGCGCCGCTTCTATTTCGCCGGTATCCTCGCGAAGCTCTGGCGGAATATAGGGTAGCTTGAGGGCCTTGTACACATCCTCTTCTTCTTTTCCGCCTTTTCTCTTTCCTCCTGGTTCCGTAAATACGCCGTATTCGTTGATCTTGAGTCCGGCCCGCACCGCCATTTCACGAAGCTTGATGTTGTGCTGTTTGCTGCCTGTGAAGTACTGAAGCGCCGCGCCGAAGGATTCTTCTTCAACAACTCGCAAGTCCACCTGGATGCCGTCCTCGGTTACGACCGATGATTTGGTCTCGCCATGCGCCAGCACTCTGCTCACGTTCGGGAGCTTCACGAAAACATCCATGACCTGTTCAGGTTTTTTCGAGGTGGTGAGGATGTCGATGTCCTTCACCGTTTCTTTCCAACGCCTGATGCTGCCGGCGACCTCGATCCGGTCCACGGGCGCGCCGTCCTTCATCCTCCTGACCATATCCTCGGCAAGCGGCAGGACTCTTCCGAGCAGACGCCGCTCTGCCCCCCGTTTAAGGATTTCAATTCCCTGAAGGATGTTGTCTACGGTCTTTTTCTGGATTCCCGGAAGCCCGGAGAGCTTACCCTGGTGTATGGCCGTCTCCAGCTCAACGATACTTTTCACCTTGATCTTTTCGTGCAGCATCTTAGCTTTTTTGGGGCCCAACCCGGGAACAGACAAAAGCTCCAGAACGCCTTCGGGGATTTCCTTTTTCAACTCTTCGTGCTTTGCGATCGCGCCTGTTTCAAGATACTCGCGGATCTTGGCGGCGAGGTCCTTGCCGATCCCGGGGATGGATTCCAGTTCTTCCCGGGAGAGCCCTGACACGTCCTTTGACAGGCCGTCGAGGTTTTGCGCAGCCCGCTGGTAAGCCCTTATGCGGAACAGGTTCTCGCCCTTTAGTTCAAGAAGTTCGGCGATCTCACCGAAAATTTTAGCTATCTGCTGGTTTTTCATGAGCACTCCCGTCGCCATGCACCACGACTCAACCAGGCCGTTAAAAACGACGGTCTTCTTCTTTAATTTTAGCACCAGAGAAATAAAAAAGCCGGAGATCCATCACTCCGGCTATTCAATGGAAATAAAAGACTATGTTTTTAGGAACGGTTGCATGTCGTCAACGAATTTCCGTTCAAACAGGTAGCGGCAGAAAATGCGCAGACCGTTGCCGCTCTTGTCCACCTCGTTTCCATCGGGATTGTAAACGCGAAGCGAGAGGATCGCTTGAACGGAGGGAAGCGGTCCGATAAGTAATCCGTCGCACCCGATGCCGAAATGAAGGTCGCAAATCGTCCTGATCAGGTCCGGTGTCAGCAGAAGCGGGTGGCTTCTGGGATCGAGGACCAGGTAAGTTTCTCGGCGTAGGATAATTAGAAAATTGCAAGGTTAGAGAGAGCGAACACGTCATGCGGTGGAATGAATCTTCCAGATCACCTCGAAATTGCAGATGATGATATCCGGATCGCCTGAGTAGTCTTTCACGATCTCGCCTTTGGCGTCCAACGCCAGAAGCAAGTCGTTGGCTTTCAAAAGCGAGCCGTCGTATCCGGCATTCTGCAAACGGGTGATGACCTTTTTCAGGAATATTCTGCATTGTGCTTCATCGATGATCTTTTTGCGCACGGCCTTTTCCAGGTCCACGGGCTTGAGCAGGACATCGCCCTGTTTCGATACCCAGTCATCGGGGCCGTTGTAGTACCCGCGTATCGTTATGTAGTTGTGCTCGGCTGCTAGGACCGGATTGCCGTCGGGATCAACGATCCCCCGGTGGGACTGGTACTTTCGGGAATCGGCGGATATTTCGATCTTCAGACTTCCGGTCACGTAGATTGCCCGCACATAGGCGGTATGGATCCCCATCTCATTCAGTGTCTGCGAAATGGCGAACTCCTCGAACGGGCTGTTTATGCCGTACTTTCTGATTTTCTCTGTTTCCTCGACGTTATACTTTTTGCCAATGGGGATCTCGCCCACTCTTGACGTTTCCCATACCAGATGGATGTTGTCCTTGGTGACTGTGTAATACACTTCATTGTCGTCGGACAGGCTTAGGCACGGCGTCTTCCGCCAGCGCTCCGGGAGAAAATAATCGAACAGACGCCCGTTCCGGCCCACAACCCACATGCGTCCGCCCGTGCTTTCCGCGCGACCGAATATGTACGGCACTCCGAGGATTTCCGTGCGGTTCAGGTGCGAAGGCAGCGGCGTGGGGTTGAACCGGTCCCGCATGTCATCAAGATAGGAATGCCGCCTCGACGCCTTGACCCGGTCTTCGTGTTCAGGCGTCCGGAAGAGAAGCTCATAATCGATGATCGAGTATTTGCCTACGTCCAGCAGATGATAGACGAAGTCCACCTGTTTCCGCGCCGCTTCGGCATCTCCGTTCGCGCCTGCTTGTTTGATGCGCTCGCAGTCTTCCTCGTCAAGAATGACATGCTCGGGCTTCATGTCGGCCATGAGGTACCCTTTTTTGCTTAGGTCGTCGAAAGCTTTCTTCTGCATGGTCTGCAGGTGATACACGAGGTCGGGCATTTCGATTCTGATATGCTCGAAGATCTCCACGAGATTTTTACCGCAGATCCACTCGTAGATGAGCTTGTACTGTTTGAGGATGTCGATGTCGATGCCGGGATGACGGGCGCGGATGCGGTTAATCTTTGCCCGGGACCGTCCGCTCTGCCACAATTGCATTTTTTGGGGCGGTACATAAATTGCCAGGGGCCGCTGCGCCCTTATCCATTCAAGCCGCTGGCCGACCTGCTTGTCGGCCATCTCCATGACCAGGGCGAATTCCTCCCAGGGACTGTTGAATTCGGCACTTACAAATTCTTCGAGCGTGTGGGTGTTGAGGGGAACATCCTCCCCTACACGACAGTTTTTGACCACCAGGTCCAGGCTGGTGCCGTTCACGCGCCTCGTAGGTACGCGATACACCGAACTGGTACCCAACAACCTGACTCGATGCCTCGCGAACCAGCTTTCTTCGTACCAGTTTTTGATTTCAAGTTGTTCCTGGTGGGGTTCGGCGAACCGCGTGAAATACAGATCGCCGCCGTCCTCGGTCTTGGTGTGAAGGTACACCACGCCCAGAACGTTCACCAGGGCTTTCTGTAGAGCTACCTTTTGCATGTACCTCACCGTCTCTGATAATATCGAAAGGAAACATCGGTTGGCAGAACCAAATTCGTCCCGTCTGCCGCTTTTTCCCCCGCAAATTTCACGAAGTCCATTTGTGTGACAATTTTATCTGATTCGAGCGCAATCACGAAGATAGATTCTCAAACGATATGCCGTGTTTTTGCTTGCATTACAAGCGCGTTCCGGGTTCCCACGCAACCCGTATGCCGCTCACCATCACATAGTACGCACAGATATGCCGAGTGTCAACATGATTTGATTTGCCACCGGAGTGAACAGGAGAGGAAACTGCTAAGAGCTCATTGAACTTATCAGGTGGGAAATGCCCCCTTCCTTGATCGGAAGAGGGCATGGGTGCGGTAACATTGGAGATGAACATCGAATGCTGCAAATGGCGAACGAAGCTTATTCCAGACGCTTTCTGAACTCCTCGAGCTGTTTCCTGAGCCGCTCCGGAAGCCTGCTGCCGAACAGTGCAAAGTGCTGTTCGATGTCCGGGAGCTCTGCTTTCCACGCAGCGAGGTCCACGTCCATGAGCGCCTTCATGTTTCCGGCTGGGATATCAAGGCCCTTGAGATCAAAATCGCCGTCCTTCGGCATGAGACCGATCGGAGTTTCCCGGGCGCCAATCTTCCCGTCCACACGTTCGCACATCCACTTGAGCACCCGGCTGTTCTCGCTGAACCCGGGCCACAGGAACCTGCCTTCCGCGCTCTTCCGGAACCAGTTCACATAGAATATTCTCGGGGCTTTGGCGCCCAACCGCTCGCCCATGCCGAACCAGTGTTGAAAATAATCGCCCATGTGGTAGCCGCAAAACGGCTTCATGGCAAAAGGATCGCGTCTCAAGTTACCGACGGCCCCGATGTTCGCAGAAGTGGTCTCCGACGCTGCAGTCGCTCCCAGAAACACGCCGTGGTCCCAGGAAAAAGCCTCGAAGACAAGCGGCACGACGCTGCTGCGTCGGCCGCCGAAGATGAAGATGTCGATCGGCACGCCCTCGGGATTCTCCCGGTCTTGGTAGATGACGGGGCACTGCGATACGGGCGCCGTAAAGCGGGCATTCGCGTGCGCTGCATCTTCTTTTTTCTCAGGCGTCCAGTCGCGTCCTTTCCAGTCAATTGCATGCGCTGGCGGGTCCTCGGTCATGCCCTCCCACCAGACATCGCCGTCGTCCGTGAGCGCGCAATTCGTAAAAATGATGTTCCCTTTCAACGTGTCCATGGCCATGGGATTCGTGTCATAGGAAGTGCCCGGCGCGACGCCGAAGAACCCGCTCTCAGGATTGATGGCATGGAGCCTGCCGTCGCCCCGGACCTTCATCCAGGCGATATCGTCGCCGATGCACTCGCACTTCCATCCCTTGATAGACGGCTGCATCATTGCGAGATTCGTCTTGCCGCAGGCCGACGGAAATGCGGCGGCGATATGATAATGCTTTCCTTCCGGGCTGGTCAGGCGGAGGATCAGCATATGCTCCGCCATCCAACCTTCCTTCCTCGCCATATTCGAGGCGATGCGAAGGGCGAGGCATTTCTTCCCGAGCAGCGCATTACCGCCATAGCCCGACCCATATGACCAGATCAGGTTTTCTTCCGGGAAATGGCTAATATACTTCTGCTCGATCGGGGCGCAGGGCCATAAGGAATCCTTCTGCCCGGGAGCAAGGGGGGCTCCGATGGAATGGAGGCAGGGGATGAACTCACCGTCCGTACCCAGCACTTCCAGCACCTTCGAACCGACCCGGGTCATGATATGCATATTGCAGACCACATAGGGGCTGTCAGTCAGTTCGACGCCGATCTTTGAGATCGGAGATCCTATGGGCCCCATGGAGAACGGGATCACGTACATCGTACGGCCTTTCATGCTTCCCTGGTACAACCCCCGCATGGTTTTCTTCAGTTCGTCCGTATTCACCCAGTTGTTCGTGGGGCCGGCCTCTTCCCGGGAACGGGTGCTGATGTAGGTGCGGTCCTCCACGCGGGCCACATCACTGGGATCGGTGCGGAAGAGAAAGCTGTCGGGGCGCTTCCTGAGCGGGATCGCCATGCCCTGTTCCCGCATGAGCGACATTAGCAGGTCGTACTCCCGCTGCGAACCATCGCACCAGTACACATCGTCAGGTCGGCACATCTCGACGATCTCGGTCACCCATCTATTCAACTTCTCGTTGCGCGATTCGCTTTTCATTGCCAAATCTCCTTGGTCCCCTCTCCGCCTTCGGTACATCCCGCATGAGCGTTCGCTCACCTTTTCCGGTGAATTGTATCCTGTCTCACTGCATTGAGTCGTCGTTCGCTTACTCCGCGGAGGAATATTATGCACAATCAGCAGAAAAAAGTAAAGAAGCAATCATTGTTGACATCCTCCCCGGCCTGAAGGCCGAGTTTTTTACGACGCGGAAGATAAAAAAAGCCCCGTGCTAAGCACGGGGCTTTCACTTGCCTTTTCCATTCGGCTCTTCAGGTCACTTTTGGACGCTTGCCTGCTCCATGATCACGCTGTATTTATATCCCATGCCGAAATCCTTGTC
>Ga0209415_10005559_pt1 | contig 22607 bp, 17 predicted proteins | sample PeaSoiSIISIP2007_FD_187696 | JGI IMG/M metagenome (GOLD analysis project Ga0209415, IMG submission 187696) | Peat soil microbial communities from Weissenstadt, Germany - SII-SIP-2007 (SPAdes) (version 2) | ecosystem: Environmental > Terrestrial > Soil > Wetlands > Peat | place: Germany... | reverse complement strand
TTGACGACCTTGCCGGAGTCGTCCTTCACGTCCAGATAGAAGCGGGCGTGGGGATTCATCCACTCCACCTTGGTTACAGTGCCCTTCAATTGAATCGGCTTGCTACGATCGTACTCCGCCGAAAACGAATGATGGGCTAGCATTGGCACGGCGGCTAACATTAGACCACCCGCCATAAAACTGAGCATCTTAGCTCTCATCGCAAAAACCTCCAAACAGGAAGATATCGTGGTACACCGCCGTGTGACGGACTGGATCTATACTACACATGGAGACCTTGGATGTCAACGGGCTTTCAGCGGTCTCCTGGGCATTGGAAGTAAACGGAACTAAACCAGTTCTCCGTCTGGTTCTGCATGCGGAAGAGGAGGCGCGCGTCGCATGGAAACCGCCCTGGCGATGGACCGCCTGCATTTCGCCTTCACGGCCACGTTCCACTACCTGTTCCCGCAGTTGACCATGGGTTTGGCGCTGCTGATCGTCTGGTTGAAGACGATCGCGCTTAGGACCGGCGACGAGCATTACCACCGCGCGGCGCGCTTCTGGGCCAAAATCTTCGCCATCAACTTCGCCGTGGGCGTGGTCACCGGCATCCCCATGGAATTCCAGTTCGGAACCAACTGGTCGCGATTCTCGAAGTCCGCCGGCGGCGTCATTGGACAGACGCTGGCGATGGAAGGCGTGTATTCCTTCTTCCTCGAATCCAGCTTTCTGGGCCTGTTTCTTTATGGTGAGAAAATGCTGGGGCCAGTTGGGCACTGGGTCGCTGCGGCGTTGGTCTGGCTGGGTTCCTGGATGTCGGGATTCCTCATCGTCGTCACCGACGCCTGGATGCAGCATCCCACCGGCTACAAGCTGGGACCGAGCGGCGAATTCGGCCTTGCCAGCTTTTGGGACCTGCTACTGAATCCGTGGGGGCTGTGGCAGTACGCGCACGTCATGATGGGGGCCGTCGCGACGGGAGCCTTCGTTATGGCTTCCACGGGTGCGTTCTATCTGATTGCGAAGCGTCACGAAGCGTACGGACGCATCTTCATTGCCACGGGCGTCGGCGGAGCGCTGTTCGCCAGCTTGTTCCTCCTGGCCACCGGCGATGGACAGGGGAGGAACGTCGCCGTCTATCAGCCGGTCACGCTGGCGGCCACGGAAGGGTTGTTCACCACAGCGCAGGGCGCGCCGCTCGCGATCCTCGGCCAACCCGACACCAATGCCGGACGTCTCGATAATCCGCTGCTGCTTCCCAAGGTGCTCAGCTTCCTGACCTATCGCCACTGGGCGGCGGAGGTCAAAGGTCTGAGCGAATACCCACGCGACTTGTGGCCGGATCAGGTGCCTCTGCTCTACTACAGCTTCCACATCATGGTGGGACTGGGGACCATCTTCATCGCCATCGCCGCGATCTGCGCGGTATGGCTGATGCGCGGCCGGCTGTTCGATTCGAAGCCTCTGCTGTGGATTCTGATGCTCTCGTTTCCATTTCCGTACATCGCCAACACCGCCGGCTGGATGACCGCGGAGCTGGGCCGCCAGCCGTGGCTGATTTACGGCATACTGCGCACCGCCGACGGCGCTTCGCCCCAGGTTTCCGAGGGCAACGTCTTGTTCACGCTGGTCGGGTTCATGGGGATCTACATGGTGCTGGGCATGCTCTGGCTCTTTCTGATTTACCGCGAGCTGGAGCACGGGCCGGAAGAACGGGAGCGCCCGGTATGATCGAAATCTTTTGGTTCTGCCTGGTGGCGGTGATGATCGCCGGATACGTGGTGCTGGACGGCTTCGATCTGGGCGCGGGCGCGATCCATCTGCTGGTGGCCAAAACTCCCGAGGAGCGTAAGCAGGTTCTGGCGTCCATCGGGCCGCTGTGGGATGGCAACGAAGTCTGGCTGCTGGCCGCCGGCGGCACGCTGTACTTTGCCTTTCCGGCGCTGTACGCCTCCAGCTTCAGCGGATTTTATCTGCCGCTGATGATGGTGCTGTGGCTGCTGATCCTGCGCGGCGTCTCCATCGAATTCCGCAATCACCTCGATTCACCGGTGTGGACGCCGATGTGGGACGCCGGATTCTGTGTTTCCAGCGGGCTCCTCGCGGTGTTCTATGGAGCGGCGTTGGGCAACGTGGTGCGTGGAGTGCCGTTGAGCGCAAGCGGCGATTTCTTTTTGCCTTTATGGACCAATTTTCTGACAGGCGCGCAGCCCGGCATTCTCGATTGGTACACGGTTCTGATCGGCGTTCTGGCTTTAGCTGCGCTGGTGGCTCATGGAGCACTGTGGGTGCGGTATAAAACCAGCGGCGAGCTCAGCGCTCGCGCCGGGAGATTTGCTCGTGGAGCATGGTGGCTGCTGGGAATTCTCACGCTGGCCGCTACCGCCGCGAGCTTCGCCTTGCAGCCGCACATCGGAGCCAATTTCCGCTCATATCCGTGGGGTGCGGTGTTTCCGCTGATGGCCATCGCCGGATTCCTGGGGATGCGCCGGCGCGGTGAGCTCGCGGCGTTTCTCTCCTCCTGCGCCTATCTGGTGGGAATGCTCACCAGCGCGGCCTTTGGCGTGTTTCCTTACGTGCTGCCGTCGGTTGGGTCTCCCGATTTCGGACTGACCGTCTACAACGCAGCGCCCGCGGTCTACGGCCTCCAGATCGGATTGGCGTGGTGGATTCCCGGCATGGTTCTCGCCGTGGGATATTCGGTGTTCGTGTATCGGCGATTCGCGGGGAAAGTGAATTAGGTTCGGTGACTCGCAGGACGCTACCCTGAAAGAAGGAGGGCAGTACGATGCCAGTTCTCGATTGGTCACAATGCCCTGCCGTGGAAAGCATTCCCGGCAAAGTCGGCGGCGCATGGGTATTTCGGGACACCCGGTTGCCGGTTGGCACGGTCATCGAGAATCTTGAGGACTTAAGCGTCGAAGAGGTGATGGAACAATTCGACGTAACAAGCAGCACACTGTAAAAAATGGACAGACATGTGGCTCAGGTTACGCTGCTAGAGAGTTTTGATCTTGGAAAAAACACCGCACAAAACGCAGGAATTGAAATAAAAGTATTCGACAAAGGCTCGGAAGGGAAACGCGGCATAACTCGGCACAATAAGAATTGGGCAGGGTTCATTTGCGTGGTGGGCCAAAAGCGCTAAGACAGAGAAAAAAAGGGGAAGCGTTCACCGACGCTCAGGTTAGGTTGGTCTGACTTTGCTGACCTCATGAAGACAGAGGTTGCTTCTCGAAAACGGTAGGTTTTGAGACTCCGAGCGGGCTCCCTGAAAATCGTGGGCTTGCGTCTCTTAAATTGTCGTAAAATCAGGGCATGAGATGCGGCTATGCCCGCGTCTCGACTAACGCTACGGCGTTTTCGGTGTTCGTGTATCGCCGACGCCATCGAGCGGGCGTGACGTGGAGTATGCTGATGAGCATGTGGACCAGGCTGTGGTTCCTATGCGGGCTCGCTGCCGCTGCATTTGCTCAGGACACCCCTGCCGATCCGAAGGATCTACTCCTGCGCGTCCGCGATAATCTCCTGGGGACGATCCAACGGCTGCCGAGATACACGTGCACGTTGACCATCGACCGCGCTCAGTATGAGCCCGACGCTCTCCATCGCGCGCCGTCCTGCGACGACCTTATCGGCCAGCAGAGAAAGGGACAGTCCAAGACTCGACTCTCGGAATCGGACCGCCTGCGCCTGGACGTCGCCATCGCGGCCACCAACGAGATTTATTCCTGGGTGGGCGAAGACCGCTTCGACGACCGCGATCTGTTCGATCTGGTCCGGCAAGGCGCGGTTCAAACGGGAAGCTTTTCGACCTTCCTCACTTCGATTTTCAGCGGCACTTCGGCCACGTTTTCCTACAATGGCGATACAACATTGAACGGACAGCCGCTGGTTGAGTTCGGATTCCAAGTCCCGCCCGAGAAGAGCAACTATGTGTTCGGGAACCGGCGCGAGCACGTCACCACCGGATATGGAGGCACTTTTCTCGCCGACCCTAAAACCGGCGACCTGGTGCGCCTGGTGGTCCGTACCAGCGAGCTTCCCGCGGAAGTTGGCTCCTGCCAGGCGACCACCACGCTCGACTACAGCCACGTGCACCTCAACGATTCGGATTTCCTGTTGCCGCGCGAAGCCTTGCTCGACATCCTTAACACCGACGGCGTGGAATTGCGCAATCGCACCGTGTATTCGAGCTGCCACGAGTTTCTGGGGGAATCGACGGTAACGTTCGACGAACCGGCCGAGGCGGCCTCGCTTGCGGCGACCAAGGCTTCGGCCGCGGGTCCGTTCAGTTTGCCGGCGGGCCTCCCGTTCAAGGTGGCCTTCACGCAGCCCATCGATACCGCGGCGGCGGCGGCCGGCGACCGGATCAAGGCCAAGTTGACCAGCTCCATCCGCGACGCTTCGTCCAAAGTTTTGGTTCCGGAAGGCACCGAGATCGCGGCTCGCATCTTGAAGATGGAACGTTTTGAGGGACCGCCCGCATCTGTCAGAATCATCGTCAAGCTGGAAACTGTGAATGCGGAAGGAGCGCCCCGACCCTTCCATGCCACCATGATTTTGACGGGCCAGCGGTTTGAGAAAAGCGCTGGCTTAGAGCGGAGTGTGCCGCTTGGATCGTTCGACACGCTGGCCGACTCCGGCGCCGCGATGTTCGAATTCCGCGATGCGAAGCCCAACTTTGTGGTCAAGAGCGGGCTGGAATCCGCATGGACGACGGCTGGGCCGTAGCGGATCTGGCGCTTCCGCTCCCTTCGGTCACGGCTCAGTAAGAGCGGACTGCCAAGCGCTTGAGCGCGTCTCCTTGCAGTCTGTAAGAGTTCCACTCTTCGATCCGCGTTGCTCCCAAGCGGCGGTAAAACTCAACCGCCGGCTGATTCCAATCGAGCACCAGCCATTGCAGCCACCCTCCGCGTTCGTGGGCCAGCCGGGCCGTGGCCGCGAGCAGCGCGGAGCCGAAGCCTTGGCCGCGATAGCGAGGTTCCACGAACAGGTCTTCGAGAAAGATTCCACGGCGGCCGCGGAAAGTCGAATAGGTTTCAAAGTACAGCGCGAAGCCGACGGGTTCATCGCCTAAAAAGGCCAATAAGGCCTCGGCGACCGAACGCTCGCCGAACAACGCATCGCGCAAATCCTCTTCGGTCGAGACCACATCCTGCGACATACGCTCATACTCCGCGAGCTTGCGAATAAACTCCAGGAGCAGGGGAACGTCCGGCCCGGTGGCTTTCCGGATCCGGGAGCTCACTGCGGCGGAGGCGGAGCGGGACCGTGCGGAGGACCCTGCGGACCTGGACCCCGCAAGCCGCCGCGGCCGGATGGGAACCCGGAGATGCGCCGCAAGTTCAGGGTGGAAAATGTAACCCAACTGGCGCCTTTCGAGTCCTTCTTCGCAATTTCCACCAGGAATTGCCACGTTTTTTCCTTGGCGTCCCAACTCCAAGTTTCCCGGAACTGCGACGTGGGATAGTCAAAGTTAAACTCCAGCTTGTCGCCTTTGGGAACCCCGTATCCGGGGGTCTCCGCGCCGCGTGCACCGTTGGTGTCTACCCGAAAGGCGACAAAGCGTTGCAGGACCGTATCGAAGCCGACATGCACCACCGATTCTGCCGGCCCGTCGATTTGCTTGCGGTGGATTCTCAAGAACTGATGCCCCAGCACCCACTCGGCATCCGCCCCTTCACGCACCGGCACCCCCCGAATCGTGCCTGTGATTGCCCAGACACCGACCAACTGATCCAACAATTCGCTTTGGAGGGGTGGCTGCGGAGCAGCCGGGCCGTTTTGCGCGCCCAACGTCGAAAGCAAAAAGGGAGCCAGCGCCAGTGCGGACCAGCAACTCTTTCTTGGTGGGCGGGGCTTCGCCATCTATCGTCAACGTACCACAGTTGTTAAGGCTTGGTGACCAAGCGGCCAACTTCGAAGGCGCGCTTACGGCCGCTGGTGACCACTTCACCGGAGTACTTCAACTTGCCGTTCACGGTCATATCCACAGGGCGCGAGGCAGGGTAATCGAACGCCAGAACGTCTCCCTCGGCAAGGTCGAGCAGCATCCCGACGCTCAGGGTGGGGCCCTGCAGCCGCGCATCCAGATGAATCATGGCCGACCGAATCAAGCGCAAAACCCGCAGGTGTTCGTCTTCGGTGGCCAGCGTTTTGCGCACGCTCCACTGCTGGTCGAATTTCTGACGCAGCATCTTGACGATGATGGAGGGGATGCCGATGTTCATCATCCCGGCCATTTCGCCAATGCGAATTTCAATGCTGATGGCCACCACGGCCTCGTTGGGCGCCAGAATCTGGAGCAGCTGCGGCTCCGTTTCATGGTTCTCGATGGAAAACTCAATGTTCGACACCGCCTGCCAGGAGACACGCAGGTCCTGGAGGAAAACGCGCAAGAGCCCTTCCAGAATGCTCTGCTCGATCTCAGTAACCTTGCGCGTCATGCGGACCATTTTCCCCGGGCCGCCCAACAGCATTTCCAGGATGGGGAACACCAGCGAAGGATTAATCTCCAACACGGCGTTGCCGTCGAAGGGTTTCATTCCCAGCACGATCATGCTGGTGGGCGAGGGCAGGCACTGGGTGAACTCCATGAATGGGATCTGCTCCACACTCACCAAATTCACGGCGACATAGGCGCGCAAGTACGCCGAAAGACTCGACGCCAGGTTGCGGGCGAAATTTTCGTGCAGCAGTTGGATGGCGCGAAGCTGATCCTTGGCGATCCGGTCGGGACTCCGGAAATCGTAAAGCTGAACCTGTGTTTTCGACTCATCCGCTGCGCCAGCGCGCATCTTTTTGAATACACCGTCGATTTCTTCCTGCGAGAGTACCCGGTCTACCGCCATGTGCGTCCATCGGCGGTTCTGGCGCGAAGCTCGATCCAGATGATCCTGTATACCGCGCTGAATCCGGGGCTATTCGACTGAGGAACGGTCGAGTTGTTAAAATGGTGGCGTAGAGCATGTCCACTGCGGAGTGAGGCTTGGAGCCTATTCCGCAGAGGGGCACATCAAATGGTTACCTCGCAGGAAGCTTTCGAGAAGGAGGGATGGGTTCCGTACACCTCCCAGGTTCCTTATCAACCCGGTGATGTCGTGACAGTCAGGGGCGGTTGTGTGATGCCATTGGGAATAAAGGTAGTCATTCAGAAAGAAAGCAGCCGGGCTGAGATCCTGGAGTACATCGCGAGGAATTGGCCAGGCCTTGGCATTCACCGAATGGATCGGTTTTACTACCGCGCGGTGGTGGAATGACTTCCGTTGGTGAACCCTCGCCTCCGGACCGGCCGCGGGCACGAGCGGCGCGCCGGAAACACACTAGCGAATCTGAGCGGGCTTGCGCAGCACGAATCCATCTCCGGTGTAATCGATGATGTAATCCATGTCGGCGACCTGATCGTCGGGCAAATGCATCTGGCTCTGTTGAAAGATCTTCAAAGAGCGATCGTTCCAGGCCAGCGCCGCGAGGAAAGTCATATCGTAACTGCCGTCGAAGGGATCGCTGAGAAAGACGATCCGGCTTCCGGGCTTGGGCTGAAGACCCAGCTTCTTGAACTGAACCAGCATATCCGCGGTGTGTTTTCCCGTAAGCAGATACCCGTAGACCTGGTAGCGATGGACAATTTGGGTTTCATCGGCGTAGGCGGCCGCACAGCCCAGTAAACACAACCCCATGGCAACCATCCGCGCCGGACGACCGGCGAAGAGTTCGCGCGCCAGACGCCAGGACACCGCCCGGCACAGCATCGCCGCCGCGATAGCCCATCCCGCGGCCACAAGATACAGGAGTCCGGCGCCGCGTCCGGGCAAGAACACGATCGGCAACGGAGTCGCCATCACCCAGATCCACAGGAACATCCAGCGCGGGTCGCGGGGGCGGCGCACGAGTCCGGCGATCCCCGCGCACAGCAGCACGCCCCACAACGTGACGGCGTGTTCCATGGTGAGCCCGTCGGCGTAGAAAATGGTGTTGAAGAATCGCGTGGTCGATTCCGAAAATCGCGCCCAGGTGAGCACGGGCCGGTAGGCGTCCATGGCCGTGAGACTGCCCGCGCTCAACGCCTTTCCCAAAATGAAGACGGCCGTGATCGCACCGGCGGCTAGCGTGGGCCAGAGTCGCCGGAGCAGCTGGGCGAGTCCGGTTGAGCGCTCCCCAAACAACAGCTCATACGCCAGAACCACCACCGGCAGCGATACCGCCATTTCCTTGGAATTCAGCGCGCAGACATAGAGCGCGAGAAACACGCACCCCTGACCGACAGTGAGCCGCGTTCCACGCTTGCGGCGGTGGATGTAATAAAGCAGCGCCGCGAAGTAGAAGGTGGCGCAGAGAGTGTCGTAGATAAACGCGCCGTCGAAAGACAGGTTTCCCAGGTTGGCTTGATAGGCGACGGGAAAAGACGCCAGTACGGCCGCCCACCAAGACCGCGATACGCTCAGCGCGAGTTTGTAAAAGAGAATCGTGTTCAATGCCAGCAGTGCAATCCGAACCCAGGTATACGGAACCGGGTTGAGCTCGAACAGGTGAAACAGCGGAAGATAGTACACCGCGGCCATGGGGCGAACGAAGTTGCTCCAGAAAGTCAGATTCGCCAGGAGCACCTTCCACAGCGGGGGTTGCCAATAGCCGTAGATGTTCATCATCTCGTCGGGGCCGAAGTGAGATTTCAGAGCGCGGCTCTGGAAGGCCCAGAAGAAAGCGGCGATCAGCAACGCGGCGATGATTCGGGGTGCGTTCTTGCGAGCGTATTTGGCGACCTTTCCAAAAGAGGCAGGTCGTAGACCTGCCCCACGAGGGCCTGTCAGTATTGTGTAGCTCTGTGGCGCAGGCCTGCGGCCTGCGAGCCGCACCGGCCAGCGGAATCGCAGAAAGGCCATCCCCAGCAGCATCGAACATAGGCTCAATGCCGCTGCTGGAAGCAGCCAGCGCGAACGGTAGCGGAACTCCAAAAGGTGCTCGCCCGGCCCCACGGCAACGCACTGAAACGCTTCGTGACATCGCTCGATCTGAACCGGTGCGCCATCGAGTGTGGCGCTCCAGCCGGGATAGAACTGTTCGGACAACCGGAACACGCCCCCCGAGGGCGAGTTCACGCGGAGCCCGCGCCTTTCCGCCTGCCACTCGATCACAACGGCGGAGCGGCCTTCGCCGTTCTCCTCCCATGCGAAGGACGGTTGCGCATCCTTCAGCTCGAAGACCTTGTAATAGGAATCGTCCGGCAGCATCAATCGGAAGTTGGGATTCTTCAGGAGCTCTGAGTATCCCGGCGATTGCTCGGCGCCGATGACATAGCCCACGCCCAGCAGCCGCAGCGCGGATGGATCGTCGGGATTCAAATCGAACAGGCGGTTGGTCTGGAAGTGGCCGATCTGGCCGATCAACTGCTTGTATTGCGCGGGCAGGCTCGGGTCAAACCCCTGCGGCGTGGCGAAACCGAAATGCCGGAGAGCCGCGGGATTGGGGCCGAAATCCTGCACCGCCCAGCGATACTCACGATGCCGCTGAAGGTCGGCGTAGGTGGCGGCGTTCATGCCGGGAAAGGTTTTGCCGGTATAGCTGATGAAATTTTTCTGTGGCTCGCCGTTGAATTGCTTGCTGGTGCCGAACGCCTTGTAGTCGACCGCCGCCAGCAGAATCAGCGCGGCGGCAACGGCCCAGCGGAGCGTGCGTCCAGTCCGCGCGAACAAGTAGATCAGCGCGAGACAGAGAGCGGTCCCTCCGATCGAGTCCCATGCCGACTTCGCGCCCGAGGCCATCGCCGGTCCGTTCCATAAAATCAGCAGGCGGATCGACCACGCGACGGCTAATGTGATGACTGCTGCGACGGCCCAAGGTGATTGAGTCCAGGAATTGGCAGGTCGATGACCTGCCCAACGAGGACCTGCCCCACCAAGGAATACGGAATCGAGGCCGAATGCGGCCAATGCCGCCAGCGCGGCGAAAACTCCGGCGAGGAAATCCCAATCGACGGTTACCTGTGCAAGAGGCGTACTCCCGATCGCCCAACCCACCAGTCCGCCGAAATTCACCAGAAAGAGCAGCGACGCGAGCAGCACGGCGAGCAACGGAACCGAGTCCCCGAATTTCTTGCGCATGGGCAACAGCGCCAATCCGGCTAAGACAACCGCGCCCAAATATAGATAGTCGTGAAAAGAGGTTGCGGGCGTGTCGGCGCCCAGATCGAACTTGGAATAGTTGGGTATGAAATAGGAGATGTAATATTCGGGGTGCTTCAACCCGCTCGACGAGCTGTATTTCACCTCCGGAGCTTGGAGCCGGGCGGATTCAAGCGCGGGCAGCATTGCCACTGAGCAAAATAGCAGCGAGGCGGCCAGCGCCGCGGATGTCCAAAGGCCCAGGCGCAATCCGGCGCGACGCCCGAATGAATACGCCCCTGCACAAACGGCGAACACGATCCACATCGGTGGATAGCCGCCCAGCAGACACATCGCCGACGCCAGCGCCAGCTTCCACAGCGGACGCCAGTCGCGGCGCTCCTCCGCTTCGTCGACCGCGAGAAATGCCAGCGGCAGCCAGGCATATCCGGCCAGCAACCCCAGGTGCTGCAGGTTATTCATCATGTATCCGCCGAATGCATAGCCGCCCGCGCCCAGAATCGAGGCAAGCCAATGCAATTTCCGGCGGTCATGGAGCCACACATAGCACAGGATAAATGCGAGCCAGACGTGCGCCAGCGCCAGATATTCCAGCGCGCGATAGGGGAGTTTCGCGGAGCCCCACTTCAGCGCGAACATCAGCCACATGGGCGGATAGAAAATCGCCGTCTGCGTGTTGCCGACGAAGCTGAGACCGCAGTAAGTGGTCGGGTCCCACTGCGGAAACCGGCCCTGCTTGAAGGATTGAAACGCATAATCGGCAAGAGGATAGTGGAAGCCTTGGAGGTCATAAGGAATCCGCGTGCGCGGCAGCACCGATGTATATTCGATGAAAAACAGGGCCGTGAAGAGCAGAGAGAGTGCGGCCACGTAGCGGGTTTTGATCATGAGGGGACTTGCGCGGGCTTCTCGTATTCTCGCATTCCGACTCATCAGGGTTAAGGATGAACGCTAGAATAGAGGCTTGGAGCGATTCTACGTCAAGACATTCGGTTGCCGAGCCTCCCAGGCCGATGGCGCGGCTCTGGAGGCGGCGCTCGCGGCGCGCGGCCTGTCGCAAACCTCGGGGGCCAGCGCGGCGGACCTGGTGGTCCTCAACACCTGCACTGTGACCGCGGCCGCCGACGATGAGCTGCGCCAGGCTGTGCGCCGTATTCATCGCGAAAGTCCGGACGCACGCATTCTTGTGACGGGCTGCTACGCCCAACGCGCTCCCGAGGAGATCGCCGCGCTGCCGGGCGTGTGGCTGGTGGCCGGTAATTCTCACAAGACGCAGATCCCCGATCTGATTTCGACAGCGGCCCCCTACCACGGACAGGTCGAAGTCGGCGATATCTTCGCGCAGCACGATTTTCTCAGCAGCCCGGTGGAGGATGCGTTGGGCGATCGCACGCGTCCCAATCTCAAGATCCAGGACGGCTGCAACAACCGCTGCTCCTTCTGCATTATTCCGTTCGTGCGCGGGCGCAGCCGCAGCGCCCCCGCGGATTCTGTGATCGCGCAGGTGCGGCGGCTTGCCGAGAAGTACAAGGAAGTGGTGCTCAGCGGCATCAATCTGGGCCGCTGGGGCCGAGACCTCGATCACAAATTGAGGCTGGTTCACCTGGTGCGCCGGCTGCTTGATGAGACCCCGGTGGAGCGGCTGCGGCTCAGCTCGGTCGAGCCGATGGATTTCTCCGACGAGCTTTTATCGCTGATGGCGGAGAGCCCACGCATCGCGAATCATGTGCACGCGCCTCTGCAATCCGGCTGCGACCGCGTGTTGCGGCGGATGCATCGCAAATATCGCCCGCGGCATTACGCGGATCGGATCGCGAAGGCTCGGGCACTGATGCCGGATTGCGCCGTGGGCGCCGATGTCATGACCGGTTTCCCGGGTGAGACAGAGGAAGAATTCGAAGAGTCGCGCGCATTTATCGCGAGCCTCCCGTTCACCTACCTGCACGTGTTCACATATTCGGAGCGGCCGGGGACGCCCGCGGCGGAAGCGGCGTCGCAAGTGCCGATGGAAGTGCGCAAGCGCCGGACACATATCCTGCGCGAGCTGAGCGCTAGCAAGGGCCGCGAGTTCCGCGCTTCGATGGTCGGACGGACGCTGTCGGCGGTGACGATCAGCTCAAGCAATGACGACGGGCGCAGCGCCCTCAGTGGAAATTATTTGAAGATCGCGCTCGCTTCGCCGCGCGAGCCGAACCGGATTGTGGATGTGCGGATCGGAGGATTGACGGCGGATGGGCTGAGTGAGGCGGGCGCGCTGCGGGTGCTATAGACACTATTTCTCGACGACGACCGACGTGGCGCGCAACGTATCGTGTCCCAGGTCGAGGCCTATCGCCATCACGTAGGCGCCCTTTTCCATCTTTCCCTGATCCAGATCGAACGCGGTACGAGAATCCAGAAGCACCGTCGTACGCCCGCGCACACGATCTTCCTTGACAAGGATGCGGTCCGGGCGCACAGAGACAATCTTACCCTCGGCCTTCGCGACATTCGCCTCGACCATTTCCGCTGTCAGCTCGCGGTCGGGGTATCCAACAACGACTCTAGCGCCCACCTCATCGCCAAGCTTGAGAACGCTGGTGTCGTGAAAAATCTCTCCGCGCCAAATGTTCGCATCGGGGGTGAGGTGAATAACACAGACTCCCTTGTCGTTCTTCACCGAGAGAGTATCCTTCGTGAACGCGACCAAGTGGCCGCCGCAAACGGAGATCTCCTTTAGATGATGCGGTTCCATGTCAACCCCATGGCCCTCTTCCACGGCGGCGACAACCGAGGCGATCACGGCGCTATCCGCGTCTCGGGTGCATTTCATGTAAATCTCATCGCCCACAACAAGCTGGTGCATGCTTTCGACATCCGTTCCGTGACGCCAGATCTCGGCATCGGGCGCGAGGCGCGTCGTTATGATCTTCTCGTTGAACTTGAGCGTGATGGAATCCTGCTGGGTCGAGACCAGCCAACCCCCGAGACACTGGTCTGGGGGGACTTCGTCGGGCTTCGGCTGCGCGGCGAGACTGCCTACGAAGCAGAGTCCGAGGCAGACGGGAAGCAGTCTTCGCATGTCCACAATTTTACATCTGGCGTCACATCTCGCGACGGTTCTCCAGCGACTTCATCATGGTCACTTCGTCGGCGAACTCCAGGTCGCTGCCGACAGGAATGCCCATGGCGATGCGAGTCACCTTCATCCCCAGAGGCTTCAGCAAGCGCGATAAATACACCGCCGTGGCTTCGCCCTCCACCGTCGGATTCGTGGCCAGGATGATTTCTTGCACGTTGCCGTTGGCGATGCGGTCGAGCAATCCCTTGATCTTCAACTGCTCCGGACCGATCCCGCGCAGCGGCGAGATCGAGCCGTGCAGCACGTGATACAACCCCTCGAAGCTGCGCGTGGTCTCGATGGGCAGAATGTTGTGAACCTCTTCCACCACGCAGATGGAGGAGCGGTCGCGATGAGGATCGCGGCAATACGGGCACAGCTCCGCGTCGCTGATATTGTTGCACTCGGCGCAAATCCCCAGATTGTCTTTGACGTCGAGCAGCGCGGCGGCCAGGCGGGCGGCATCGTCGCGCGAGGCGCGCAGGGTGTGAAACGCGAGCCTTTGCGCCGATTTCTGCCCGATCCCGGGCAGCCTTCGGAACTCATCGATCAGCCTTTGCAGCGGGGCCGCGAAATCGGGCATAGCGGACTAGAGCAGGCCCGGCGGCAAACCCAGCCCGCCCAGCAGGCCGGCCGTCTTGCGCTGCGTTTCTTCGTCCACCTTTTTGGCGGCTTCGTTGCAGGCGGCCAACACCAGGTCTTGCAGCATCTCCACGTCGCCGGCCACCTCGGCGTCGATCTTCACGCCGGTGACGTTCTTGTGACCGTCCATCTTGACGGAGACCATGCCTCCGCCGGCCGAGGCTTCCACGCGAATCTGCGCGATTTCCTCCTGCATCTTCTGCTGCATCTTCTGGGCCTGCTGCATCATGGCCTGCATGTTTCCTGGCATCTTCATGCTTCGTTCTCCCTCAAATTCCGCACCGCGCGCACCTGGCTCTCGGGGAAGAGCTCTTTGAATCGCTGCACTTCCGGATGCCCCAGGGCTCGTTCAGACGCCGCATCATTCTGAACGGGCTGGGCAGCCGATGACGGCTCCGCGGCCGTGCGCGGGGCGTCGCCCAGCTTGATGGTAATCTTAACCGCTTTGCCCAAGACGCCCTTAACGGCGGCGGCGAAGGCTGCGTCCTTCAGGAACATTTGATACATCTTGGGCGTGGTGAACACCAGCTCCACGTCGGATTCCGCCAGCTCACTGTGTTCGAGCGCATCGGCGAGATTCGCCTGCTTCGCTTCGATGAGCGCGGCGTGCAGGCGCGAGCGAAGACTGCCTCCGGTCGGGGCCTTTGGGCTTTGCGCCACGGGTGCTTGCGGCGCGGAGGTCTTCGGCGCGGGAAGAGGCCCGGAGGGCCCGGCGGGCCGCCCCAAAGACGCGAGAGCCTCCTCGATCGGCTGCAATCGTCCCGCATGAACCATGCGCAATAATCCCATTTCCAGATGCAGCCGGGGTTGGAGCGAGCTCTGCAAATCGCGGAACAGATCCAGAGTCAGTTTTAGGTAACGCGTCAAATCTTCCTCGCGGAACGACGCAGCGGTTTCCAGCATCCGCTTCTGCTCGCCTTCAGAAGCGCCCACCAACCGCGTGTGACCTGCTTCAATCTTGACCACGAGAAGATTGCGCATATAGCGCGCCAACTCCCGCGCGAAGTGCTGCAAGCTGCGGCCATTGGCTTCGAGCTCGGCGACCACCTCCAGCATCTTGTGCGCGTCGCCCGCGATCAAGGCCTGCGCCACGCGCTCCAGGCTCTCGACCCCGAACATTCCCAGCAGTGCGCGGACCTCGGAGGCTTCGAGCTTGGTCCCGCAGCAGGCGATGGCCTGATCGAGAGCCGAGAGCGAATCGCGCACGCTGCCTTCGCCCGCCTGCGCCAGCACCCCCAGCGTCTCTTTGTCCGCCTCGATGCCTTCGAGCTTGGCGATGTGCTCCATGCGCTCCACCAGCTCCTTGAAATCGACGGAGCGGAAGCTGAACTGTTGGCATCGCGAGGCAATGGTCGAGGGGATCTTGTGCGACTCGGTGGTGCACAGCAGGAACACCACCCACTCCGGCGGCTCTTCCAATGTCTTCAGGAGGGCGTTGAAGGCTTCGCTGGTGATCTGGTGGGCTTCATCGACGATAAAAACCTTGTAGCGATCTCGCGCGGGACGGAAGCGGACGTTTTCGCGCAGCTCGCGCATTTCGTTGATGCCGCGGTTGGAGGCCGCGTCGATCTCGATCACGTCCATGGAGCCGCCGGCGGCGATTTCGGTGCAACTGGCGCACACGCCGCAGGGGTGGGGCGTGGGTCCTTTTTCGCAATTCAGGCAGCGGGCCATGATGCGAGCGACGGTGGTCTTGCCGGTGCCTCGCTGCCCCGAGAAAATATAGCCGTGCGCGATGCGCCCCTGGGTGATGGCGTTTTCGAGGGTGGTCTTGACGTGTTCCTGGCTGATCAGCTCCGCGAACGTCTGCGGCCGGTATTTGCGGGCGATCACCTGATACATGAGGAGGGGGAAACGGAAGTATTATGCCAGACCCCGGGTGATCCGCGGCACACGAGTTAAACCACTACCGTTGCTTCCTTCCGGACCTGGCGGGGTTCGCAGCCGCCCGTTGCACGAAGCCCGGAGCCTGACAACCTCTCATGCTAGCAGGTTTGACCCGCTCCTTCGCGTTGCAGATCTGGTTAAAGATCCGCAGGCCAAGCAGCAAACTGAGTTGACACACCTTCAGCGAACTGGAAACGGCATCCCGCGGCGTCTGGATCAGTTGTTCCTGCGCGACCAACTCGCGGTTGATAGGCCGAGATCTCATAGGTTTGCCTTGACTTTGGCGGACGAGCATGATACATTCCTCGCACGTTCATATAGGCGATCTTGATGGGGATCCACGGGTATAAACTCGTCCCAGACTTTGGTGGGCAGTTGCTGTAAGACCGATTGGTTTGATTGAAGGGGCATGACATGAGATTCGCAAAGTTAGCGATAGCTGTTCTTTCCTTCACCTATGCCGCGTTTGGGCAGACCGGCGGAACGATCACTGGTGTGATTTCGGACCCTTCGGGAGCCCTGGTAGCGAACGCTCCGGTCGAAGCTAAAAACACGGACACCGGCGTCGTCTCGACGGCCGCGACCAGCGCCACCGGCAATTACGAGCTCGGCGATCTTCCTGCCGGCACGTATGAAATAGACGTGGCCGTCCCCGGATTCAAAAAGTCCGTCCGGACGGGGGTCACGGTCCAGCAACTCCAAAACACACGCGTCGACTTCGCCCTTCAAGTCGGTTCGGCCGGTGAGGCGGTCACGGTTGTCGATGTCGCTCCGCTCCTGCAAACGGAGTCCGGGGATGTAAGCCACAACGTCACTACCCAACTACAGGACGACCTTCCGATGGGTGCAGTCGGCACCATCCGCAATTCCACGGAGGTGGTGCTAACGATTCCCGGCGTGAACGGTTCCCTCACCTCGATTAGTATCAATGGCACGCCGGCCGGCAGCGAACGGATCCGGATCGACGGCCTGGACGCAACCTACACCTTGGGCAACGTCTACTACTCGTTCGGAGCGCCGAGCGTGGATTCGCTCCAGGAGGTCGCGGTGCAAACCAGTAACTATGCGGCCGAATACGGTCAGTCGACCGGCGCCGTTTTAAGCTACACCATGAGGTCCGGCACCAACCAATTCCATGGATCTCTATACGAGTACTTGGAGAACGAAGATTTCAATGGCCGCGGCCCGTACTCCCACACTCGCCCCAAAGCTCGCAACAACGACTTCGGCGGCACCGTCGGCGGACCCGTCTGGATTCCCAAGATCTACAACGGCAAGAATAAGACCTTTTTCTTCTTTAGCTACGAGTCCCATCCCACCACTACCACCACCACCACCAACCTGCTCACTGTTCCCACGGCGCAATATCAGGTCGGGAATTTTAGCGCAGCTGAGGCGGCGACCGCCAATAAGATCATAGGAACGGATCCGCTGGGCAATCCTATTATTGCGAACTCGATTTACGATCCGGCCACGCAGCAGCTGGCGCCCAATGGACAGCTTATCCGGACTGCGTTCCCGGGCAATATGATTCCGTTGACGCGCCTCGATCCGGTCGCCTTGAGAGTTCAAGCCCTAATCCCGCAACCGCAGGGACAGTTCGCGACCCAGTTGATCAATAACTACGTAAACCCATATACGGTCCATGCCAAGGACTATATTCCTTCGATTAAGATCGACCACTCAGTGAGTTCCAAGATTCGGCTGAGCTATAACTGGGGGGAAGTGCTGATGGCCACTCCCGGACCGCCCACCAATACCAGTGAGGATGGATTTCCCACGCTGCTTTCCAATTTTCTCCCGACAAATTGGCCCACCACCAACAATCGCCTCAACTACGACCAGACCATCACACCGACTCTGCTCCTGCATTTGGGGGGTGCGTTCGTGAAGAGCTCGCTCTCGATGCCCCCTGCGGTGACGGGTTACAATGCGACCACGGGAATCGGATTAACTGGGCCATTTACGCCGTTGGAGTTTCCGGTATTCACAGCGATGACGGGGGCTAACAGCACCGGCGGCTCCAGTAACCTAGGGGTGAGCGGCGGCATTGATGGAGAGCAGCTTACGCTAGAAGAAAAGACTAACTTGGTGGCCAACCTTACCTGGGTCAAGAACAACCACACTTACAAGTTCGGCGCGGAAGCATCAATTGAAGGATACCCCAATTACAATTACCTAGATCTCAACGGTGTTTTTAACTTCAGCGCGGCGGAAACAGGTCTCCCCTATTTGAACGCGGCCAACCCCCCGGGCACCAGCAACACCATCGGACTCCCCTATGCCAGTTTCCTGCTGGGTCTAGTCGATAACTACCAGGTCGACGCCCCGGCGGTCGCCAGGCTCGGGAAACACCAATTCGGGTTTTACGCTCAGGACAGTTGGAAGATCACGCGCAAGATTACGCTCGATTACGGGCTTCGCTACGATTACTCCACCGCTGGGAAAGAGCAGTATGGCCGTTATGGGTTTTTCGACCCCAGCGTGCCGAATACGCAAGACGGTGGACGCCTCGGGGGCGTCACCTACGGGGCGACCTGCGGTTGCGGGAATAATTTTTTCGATAGCTATAAACTTGGGCTTGGGCCGCGACTGGGACTGGCCTATCAGTTGAATTCGAAAACCGTGCTCCGCGCAGGAGCAGCCCTCCTTATCGGCACTACGCCCGACGTTGGCATACAAGCGCGCTCCGTCACATCGGTGAATCAGGTAAATTCAACTGCATGGGCCCAGGCGCCCATGACCTTGGCCACCGGCGTTCCGCTGACCTATGCTCAGATTGCATACCCCAACTTTAATCCGAGCCACTACCCCGTCGTGCCCATTGCGGGCATGCCCGGATCAGCGCCAGGGAGCTGGATCGATCCGCACGCCGGGTACCCCAGCAAGACGTATCAATGGAGCGTCGGCGTGCAACGGGAGATCGTCCGAAACCTGGTGGTGGACGTAGCCTACGTGGGGAACCGCGGCGCGTGGTTGCCGTCGACTGGGGCGGTCAACTACAACGCGAACACCCCGCAGGCCCTGTTAGCCGACGGGCTCGACATCACTACCGCGTCGGCTCGGGCCATCCTGGCTGCTCCGATCGGCAGTGCGGCGGCCGGCCCGTTCTTTGACAAGCTGCCGTACGCGGGTTTCCCGCTGACCGCGACTGTCGCGCAGGCGCTGCGACCGTTCCCGCAGTTCAATACCGCGCCGGCGGCGCTGTGGGCGCCGCTGGGAGATACCTGGTATGACTCCTTGCAACTCAGGGTGACGAAACGGTTCTCGCACGGTCTTAATGCCGGCTATAACTTTACCTGGTCGAAGAATCTCCAAGACGGCGTCGAGGGAGATCAAAACGATCCTTTCAATAGGGGGCAAGACAAGTACATCTCGGGCTTAGACCGGCCGCTGGTCAGCAATATCACCTTCACCTACGCGGTGCCCGCCGCTCCGTGGGTGAGTAACAAGGTCCTGAAGTACGTTCTGAGAGACTGGACCATGGGAGCCCTCCTCACTTACGCCAGCGGGACTCCGATCCTGGTTCCCAGCGCCTCGGCAAATCTGCTATCCACCGAAACGTTCGAAACGAATTCGTACCTGGATCGCGTCCCTGGACAACCGCTGTTTCTTCAGAATCTCAACTGCCACTGCTTTGATCCGACCAAAACTCTGGTGCTGAATCCGGCCGCGTGGGCGCTTCCGCCTGCCGGCACGTGGGGGACCTCCCCGGCGTATTACAACGACTATCGGTCCCAGCGCCATCCCACGGAGAACTTCAATTTCGGACGCACGTTCAGCATCCGCGAGGCGATGAGCCTCAGCGTTCGGGCGGAGTTCGTGAACATCTTTAACCGCACGGTGCTTCCCGCCCCAAGTTCGACGACTCCGCTGACGGCGCCGACTTGCTTCGTGTCGGGCAACACCGGCGCCACCGGCGCCTGCAGCCCCGGCGCTACGATCGCTTCAGGCTTCGGCTTTGAGCAAACGGCCGCCCTCGCAAGCGGGGCGCGGACAGGCCAGATAGTCGCTCGCTTCCGTTTCTAGAGCGCGTCGTTTCTAGAATGCGTCGGGGACGGCAGGCAGCAAGACGGGAAGAAAGGATTCCCGAATCACGGAACGAAAGAAAGCATCCGACGATCCGCGGGATTTGCCGAACCTCTTCGAAAAGTGCGTGAACGGCTGTGTGGCCGTGCGTTCCTGCGTAGCGCTCGTAATCCTGTTGAGTTGCCGCATATTGTCCGCGCAGACGGTGGAGGATCCCCAAGCACAGTACAACCGAGGGGTGGAGTATTGGTATGGGAATGGGGTTCCGCAGGATTACGTGGAGGCTAAATAAGGCAATGATACAGTTGACAAAATGGCAGCGGGAGCGGGCGAAGAAGAAGACCGCAAAGAAGGCGTAGTCAGTTCGCCGCAAAGATCGCGGTGAGGAGAGCGGTGACCACAGGGACCACCACGCAAATCAGGAAAGGGGTTGGCCGCGGCGTCTCGGGTGTGTGTTCCATAATGCCATAATACAAGCGCTCCAGCCTGTCCCGCTACCCTCTTTTGCCAAGTGAGTTATTGCCCTAAATAAGGCGAGTGTCTATCACTTGACATAGATAAGCCACCTGACGAAGTTGTAGTACCGACTCGTCGCTGCCGTTCTCCACCGCCCTGCTGTATGTAGCTCGGACCCCGGAACGCATAGAGTATCCAGCCCCGCGGGCAGTGGTGTTCCCTCTGCTATCGCTTCCGATACCAACCCACGGAGTCGTGATTGTATTGCACGTCGGTCAGGCCAGCCTGCCGCATCGACCCGCCCGGCACCTCAGGCAGCCGGTCGTTGGTCAGCAAGAGACCTCCACGCTTCAGCATGGCGCCAGCGTTCTCGAGCACCAGCGACCGCTCGAACGCGTCGTAATAGATAAAGATGTTGGTGCCTACCATTAGGTCGAATCGGTCCGCCTCGGCCAGATTGATGCGTTCGAGAACGATATCGAGGTCCAGCGGCTCGCACGCCAGCACCACTTCCGGACGGATTCGCACCGCTCGCGTTTCCAAGCCCTTCCCGCCGTTTATGGATTGAAAGATCTCCGGCGGCCGGATCGGCGCAACCTCGGCTCCCACCCGGTCGCCTAGCGAACGCCAGTAGGCGATGAGGTCGGCCGGCCACGGATGCGCGACCTCGCGCGGCAACTGGATGACGTAACCGGTGTTCATCCTGGCGCGTTCGCGGGCGCGCTGGATGTGGTCGATCACTCTGGAGCTGATGTCGAAAATCGACATGGATACGGCGTTGGCTCTCGCCAGCCCCAGCCGGACCAGCGAATCGTACAACGCAAAGGGTTGCAGAGTCTGCTGCGGATAATAGTCGTAGCTGGATTCCTCGTTCTTGTCGATAACGTCGAGGCCGGGCCCGATCACTGCCACGCGAGCCACTTGACCTTCGCGCAGCACACCGCGATTTTTCAGATCGCGCAAGGCCTGTTCGATGGAGAAATTAGGGAAAATGCCGGTATCGAGCGAAACCCCACGATCGCGGAGCAGCCCCGGCCGCCAGTTGAAAATCGCCGCTGGATCGGGAACCGCCTCCGGCTGAACCACATCCGGGTGGATGAGGCGCTTGGCTTCCTCGGCGCGCTTCGCATAGGTCCCCATCTCCTGAAGGACTCGCTGGAGGTTGTTGTAGATGAAAACGCCGGTCTCGCCGGGGGCGCTCGGATCGATTCCCCGGCTTCGTAGAAGACCATTCAGAAAAGTGAGACGTTCATTGTCTCCCGGACTCCGCAGACCCGCAACCAAATCATCCACCCGGGCCCGTAGGGTCCCGGCCTTCGAAGCCTCAGTGAGGCCTTCCACCTTGATCCGCGGCTGCTTCGTGAAGGAGGTCCCGTATAACAGAAGATTCACCATGGAGTCCAGATCGCCCTGCTGAAGACGCGCTCGAATGGCTTTGTCCTCCCGTTGGCTCCAGGCGCTCCACTTGGCCTCATTTGGGTTTCGAAGCTCGGCAGGCAGCAGGTCGCTCGGCTGATCCAAAACCGGTTTCACACTCGCATAGGAGGTAAAGACGCGGTCGGCCGCGAGCACGCTCAGAGCGACGCCGCAGACTAGCGGAAAGATTAACGATATCCACGAGAGCCGCATTTTGAATTGGCCTGTCCGTCCAGTTCCGGGAAGTCGGCGCTACGCTTCCTCCAGTTCGCCACGGCGCGCGGGCTGACGCGGCTGGTTCAGGGACTGCGCCTTCAACAAGCATCGTGAACGATATTCACAGAGCCTGTCAATAGAGGAAAGGCCGACGACTCCGGTGACGCCTCCGACTCCCTTCCTGTCGGCATCGGCGGCGCCATACAAATCGCCTAAGGCGCGCTCGCACCTCCTTCATTTTGCTGTATTTTGGCCCCTTGACAGCGTCGAGCAGCCGTAGTACCATTCCAGCCGAGTCGGTTCCCGGGCCGAGGTCAGGTTGCCCACCTGAAGAAGTCCGGTCGCGAGGGAACGCATTTTGGTTGCTGTAAGAACCGCCGTTAGGAATTTTGAAAAAGAAACTGCGACTTTACTTAACTGCGAAGAAGGAGCAGAGAGTGGCAAGAAGAACTACGTTGATCAAACTTGCAGCACTATGTGGCTTTGTCCTGCTGGCTGTTGTCTGCGCAATCGCAGCCCCCCCGAACACAGGCCCAAAGAATCTCGGATATTCAGAACTTTCTAACGGACGCGGTGGAACCAACGTGGAAGCCTTTGTTGTTCCGGCTGGTTTCGACAAAGCGCGGTCTTTGGCAGCCTTCAAAGAGACTCTTTATCCGTTGCTTCGCGCCAACTGCTCCGGGTGCCATAGCACGGAGAATAAATTGGGAAGTGGAGCTCAGGCGCCGCTTCACGCGGACGTCGATGTGAATCTG
>Ga0209415_10005558_pt1 | contig 22608 bp, 20 predicted proteins | sample PeaSoiSIISIP2007_FD_187696 | JGI IMG/M metagenome (GOLD analysis project Ga0209415, IMG submission 187696) | Peat soil microbial communities from Weissenstadt, Germany - SII-SIP-2007 (SPAdes) (version 2) | ecosystem: Environmental > Terrestrial > Soil > Wetlands > Peat | place: Germany... | reverse complement strand
ACCGTGGTGGACGCCTACAACACCAAGCCGCAGGGCGTGGTGTACATCGTGCAGCCCTGAACAGAGTGCAGCCCTGAGACAACGGCGGCGCTGTCAGGGCGGCCCGGGCCACCGGCGGCGGCGCGCGCCGCCAGCACGGCTCCACGGGCCTTAGCCGGCCAGCAACTCCTGGCGAAGTCGCTCGATGCCGCGCAGCTTGTGCGCGCTGTCTTCCTCGCTGATCCCTTCACGGCTGCGGACGCGCTCACCCAAGGCGTCGAGCCTCTCCAGCTCGCCGCGCCGCAGGACGGCTTGCTCCTCGGGGGGATGACGCCGCAGCGCCCGGTTGAACGCCGCGTTGGCGTCGACGGCGCTGCCCAGGCCCAACTCCCGGGCGATCCCGGCGAAGGAGCGGCCCTGGTCGCGCAGCGTCAGAACCTGTTCGTCGACGACGTCATCAGCCATGCGCGTGGCACCCGGCCCGCGCTCGGGGAACCCGGCTCAGAGGGGCCGGACGCGCTTGGCCTGAAGACCCTTCGGTCCCTGCTCGGAGTCGAAATCGACCTTCTGCCCCTCGATGAGCTCGCGATAGCCCGAACCCTCGATGGACGAGAAGTGCGCGAAGACGTCCGCGCTGCCGTCGTCGGGCGTGATGAACCCGAAGCCCTTGGTGGCGTTGAACCACTTCACGGTACCTGTGGCCACAGAATTTGCTCTCTTCTCCACGCTCAGGAACTTGCGGGGGACCGTTTGGCAACCAGCAATGACGCACAGCTCGCGTGAATTCTGGCCGTCCGCTGTCTCCGATCGTACTCGCTACCGCCGGGGGCCCGCGCCGGTGGGCGATCCGGGCACCGAAAGAGGGGGGTGGCGTCGCCCTCCAGAGGAAAGTCGGCCTCCCGACCGGGGTCCGTCGGCCCCGGAGAGTAGGCTCGGGCATCGTCCCTCCCCGAGGTCGCCCCCAGGCGCTGCGGGCGCTGACCTTCTCGGATCATCCCGACGGGAGCGCCGGCTCATATTTGCAAATGCCGTCCGCACGCCTTGTGCTGCGCCATGCGGCGCCCGTCGTCTTCGAGAGCGTGGTCGCCCCCGTCGCCGCCTACTACTGCCTGCTCGTGATCGCCGGGTTCCGCGGCGCGCTGCTCGGCGCGCTCGCCTGGTCGTACTTCATCGTCGCCCGCAGGCTCGTGCGCCGCGAACGGGTGTCCACCCTCCTGCTGCTCGGCACCACCCTCCTGACGCTGCGCACCGTCATCTCCTTCGTGACCGGAAGCGCCTTCCTCTACTTCATCCAGCCGACGGCGAGCACCTTTCTGGCCTCGGCCGTCCTGTTGTGCTCGGCCCTCCTGGGCAGGCCGTTCACGCAGCGCTTCACGCACGACTTCTGCCCTCTCACCCCTGAGCTGCTGGCTCGACCGACCGTCCGCCGGTTCTTCGTGCACGTCTCGTTCCTGTGGGCGCTGGCCATGTTCCTGAACGGCGCCATCGTCTTGTGGCTCCTGCTCACGGCGTCGAAGGGATCCTTCCCCCTCGAGCGCAGTGCGATCTCGGTGTCGCTCACCGCCGTCGCCATCTTCTTCTCGGTGACATGGTTCGCCCGCAGCATGCGCCGCGACGGCGTCACCGTGCGCTTCGGCGGATCCCTCCCGCTGGCTGCCACGGCCCCCGTTTCGTAAGCCGCACGCACTGGTCGACGCGCCGACGGGAACCGGCGCGCTAGGGCTGTGGCCCGCAGCGGCCCCCGAGCCCGATCCAGGCACGCCACGCCTGATACCCGCCGATGAGGTCGGCGGCCCGGTCGTACCCCAGGTCGACCAGGGAAGCCGCCGCCAGGCTCGATGCGTAGCCCTGCGAGCAGACCACGACCACCGGCTGGTGGCGATGGCGGACCTCGGCCAGCCGGTGAGCCCCGGCGGGATCCAGCCGCCACTCGAGCACGTTGCGCTCCACCACCAGCGCGCCGGGGAGGTCCCCCTCGCTGCGGCGCTGCTGCGCGGGGCGGATGTCGATCACGAGCCCGTCCCCGGCCACGAAGGCGTCGAGCTCGTGGGGGTGGACGCGTGCGATGCGTCGCCGGGCGTGTTCGACCAGGTCGTCGGCAGAGGCGGTCACGGCACCGCCGGGGTGCCCGGGAACCGAGCCGTGGACTCGGCCTCCACGGCGCCGTCGGTCATGCGGAAGTACGTCATCGACGTCAGGCGAGGAGCGTAGACGTGGACGCTGAGCGCCGGGACGTCACCGTCGTTCACGACGTCGTGGATGTGATGGCCGGAGAAGTGGACGGGGCGCCCGGGTCGGATCGTGGTCGTGGCCAGGACCGGACGTCGCCGTCCTCGGTGCACGACGCTCGTCTCGGTCAGCTCGCCGGCGACCACCACGACGGCGCCCGACGATCCGCCATGGTCGTGGAGCTCGACGGCGCCGCCGGGCGGCCAGGCGATGACCCAGGCCTCGAGGGCAGGCGACGCCACCATGCGGTCCCACCGTCGACACGCGGGATCGACCATCCCCGGCCACGACCGGGCCACGCCTCCCAGCGACTCCGCCACCGCCACCAGCGCAGCGCCAGCGACTCGGCGCCACCCTCCCACCGCGGCGCGTCCGGCGGCCGCGGGCACGTCCGCCGCCTCGGGGCGCCGGGGGGTGGGCAGCGACAGGCCGGCGGCGATCGACATGGATTGAGGGTACCAGAAAAGCCGAGTAAGACAATCGGATTTATGGGATTTATGACTTTCTAGGGGCGCCCTGTGCGATGGGCCCGGATTCCAGTATTCTTATGCAAATACTTTGATAGGCCTCCGGGCGAGAAGAGCAGGTGAGGCGGCGTGCACATCCCAGCGAGAGTCGACTACGGGATCAGAGCGCTGTTGGTGCTCGCCGCCAGCCCCAATCCGATGACGGCCCAGGAACTGGCGAGGGAGCAGGACATGCCCGGCCGGTTCCTCGCCGGGATCATGACCGACCTCCGTCGGGCCGACATCGTGGTCACGCAGCGAGGAAGCGGGGGGTACCGCCTCGCCCGCGCCGCTGACGCCATCACCCTGGCCGACGTCATGCGGACCCTCGACGGCCCCCTGGCGCGCGTCCGGGGCATGCGGCCCGAGGCGACCGACTACGACGGACCGGCGAAGCACCTGCAGGGGGTGTGGATCGCCGTCCGGGCGCAACTGCGGATCCTGCTCGAACACGTCACCCTCTCCGACGTCATTGCCGGACGGCTTCCCGACATGGCAGGCGACCTGCTCGGCCGCCCGGCGCCGCTCGTGCTCCACGCGCCCGTCGACCACGCCGGGGAGGCTCCGACGGCGCTCGGCGCCTCGATCTGACGGGGCCGTCGCCGCCCTCGAGACGCCGTGGTGAGGGAAAAGAGCGGCGCGTACGGGCACGTCCCGTGGCTGGGCCCCCGCGACTCCCTCGACGCGATGGTCTGCCCGTGGGCTGCGATGACGCCGGAACCGAGCGGCTCCCGGCGACCAGCGGCCCGGGCACCGTGGCACGCGTCGTGCCACGGTGCGTCGCCGTGGCATGTCCGGCCGGGCAACGGGACGTCGTCCTCGGCGCGCACGCCGGTCCTCGAGTTGCGGGGCGCGTGAGGGCCCGTGCGGCCCCCGGCGCCGGGCGCTACCCCGAGGTGCGCCGCGGGGCGAAGAACTGCTCGACGGCCTCGGCCAGGCCCTGGGCGATGACGTGCTGGCCGCTCGGGCCGGCGGCGATGGAGCCCTCGAAGGGGTCGGTGATGAACAGCGGCTCGATGAGCGCCCCGGGCATCTCGCTCGGGGTGGAGAAGTAGCCGGGCGACGCCGGGCCGAGGAGCAGCAGGTGCCCGTAGGAGGCGGCCGAGCTCGACAGGGCGGGGCCGCCCAGCGTCGAGTCCTCGAGGACCCCCTCGCTCGGGATCCCCCAGCCCTGGGCGTCCATGGCGGAGACGACGTCGTTCTGCACCAGGGTGGCCAGCCGCAGGCTCGCCCGCCAGAACGGTCGATCGGCGTCGTAGCCGGTGACGCTCCCGGCGTCGGTGGAGGACGCACCGGCGTCGAAGTAGATCCCGAGCAGGATGTCGGCCTTCGCCAGGTTGGCACACACGTCGCGCGCGGCGACGTCGCGATGCTCGCCCTGCACGGTGAAGATGCCGTCGGACAGGTCCCCGCGTTGCTGGCGCACCACGGTGGACGCACGGGTGCGCGACACCACGACGCGGAAGCCCTGGGCCCGCAGCAGTGTCATCGTGTCCAGCTCGACCGGGAGGGTCTCGTCGGCCTCGTAGATGGTGCTCCCCGACTCGGTGGTGCCGACGGACCCCGGGTCGAGCCCGCCGTGACCGGCGTCGAGGAAGACCGTCTCGTGGCGGTCCCCCGACGTCGGGGGGAGCGAGACACACGAACCGGCCACGAAGTAGCCAGGGTCGAGCTGCTGCGCCCCGGGCTGCGCGGCGACCGGATCCAACGGCCCTCGGTCGTGTCCCCCGTCGGAGCGGCTCGCGACGACGAGGGCCACGGCCACTGCGACGACCACGGCGGTGGCGGCCAGCCGCCGGCGGCGCACGCGCGCCGATGCCGTGCGACGCCTGTCGACACCCCCACCCGCGGTCATCGGGTCAACTCGGCGCCGTGGCGGGCGCCGAGACGGTCCCGCCGGGGCGCGACGCACGGCAACACCTCACACTCCGAACGATCGACGCACGACCCTGACCAGAGTATGAAGATCTCCTTGGGGCCCGCTGTGAGCTCCGGCGCACGGACCGGCTGACACCGCACGGTCACGGTGCGTGCCCGGCGCCACGCCCTGGTGACGCGCTCGCCTAGGGAAGCGGGGGGCGGCCGGCATCCGCCGGCTCGTTCTCGGCCTGCCGCACCCACGTGGCGTACATCTCGGCATAGCGGCCGCCGCGGGCCACGAGGTCGTCATGCGGCCCCGTCTCCACCACCATGCCGTCCTCGACGACAGCGATCCAGTCCGCCCGCTTGGCGGTGGACAGCCGGTGGGCGATGAGCACGGCGGTGCGGGCCTGGAGCAAGACGTCCAGGGCGGCCTCGATCTTCGTCTCCGACTGCAGGTCGAGGTTGGAGGTGGCCTCGTCGAGCACGAGCACGCGGGGATGGGCGAGGAACGCCCGGGCCAGCGCGATGAGCTGCCGCTCGCCCGACGAGAGGGACTGGCCGCGCTCGTGGACCACGGTGTCCACGCCGTTGGGCATGCGCTCCACCACGTCGGACAGCCCCACCTTCTCGACCGCCTCGCGCACCTCGTCGTCGGAGGCGTCGGGCCGGGCGAAGGCGATGTTGTCGCGAATCGTCCCGGCGAAGAGGAACGGCTCCTGCGGGACGACGCCGAGCTGCCGGCGCAGCGAGCTCATCGTCACGTCACGCAGGTCGTGCCCGTCGATGCACACCCGGCCGGCGGAGGGGTCGTAGAACCGGGTCACCAGCTTCGCCATGGTCGACTTGCCCGCCCCGGTGGGCCCCACGAAGGCAACCGTCTCCCCCGGGGCGATCCGCAGGTCGACGTGGCGCAGGACCGCCGGCGCCGAGACGTCGTAGGAGAACGAGACGTCGTCGAATACGATCTCGCCCTCGATCACGGGGAGATCCACGGCCGCCGGTGCCTCGATGACGCTCGGGGGGGTCTCGAGCAGCGTGCGCAGCTTCAGCACCGACGACTGGCCCTGCTGGAACGAGTTGTACTGCTGCACGAGCAGCTGGATGGGCTGGAAGAACCGGTTCAGGTAGAGGAAGAACGCCACCAGGGCGCCGGGGCTCAGCTGGTGGTGGATCACCATGGTCCCGCCGATGGCCAGCAGGGCCGCCTGGCCCATGACGCCGACGAGCTGGGTTCCGGGACCGTAGACGGCGTTGATCCGGCCGGTGTAGTTGTTCGCCTCCCGGTAGTCACCCACGACGTTGCGGTGGTGCAGGACGTTGTGACGCTGGCGGTTGTGGGCGGTGACGACGCGCACGCCGTGGAGGCTCTCGGACAGGTCAGCGAGCACGTTGGCGATGCCATCGCGCACGCGGCTGTAGCCGCGCTCGGACGCCCGTCGGAACCACAGGGACATGACGAGGAGGAGGGGCAGGACGAGGAGGACCGTGATCCACGCCAACCGCACGTTCAACGTGAACAGGACGACGGTGATGACGACCATCGTGAGGCCCTGGATGGCGAACTGCGACAGCCCGTCTTGGATGAGCTGCTGCAGGTTCTCGATGTCGCTCGTCATGCGCGACATGATCACGCCGGCCTTCTCGTCGGTGAAGAAGTCGAGCGACAGGCGCTGCAGATGGGTGAACACCTTGATCCGCAGGTCGTGCATGACCCCGGCGGCCAGCCGGCCCGTCACCTTGACCTGCCACCGCTGTGCCAGCGCGGTCAACAGGACCGAGACCAGGTAGAGGCCGGCCATGAGCGCCACCACGCCAAGATCGCCTCTTCCCACCATGCCCCTGTCGATGGCGATCTCGGTGAGCTTGGGCCCCACCTGGGTGATGACGGCGATGACCACCACCAGCACGGCGGCCACCGACAGCAGAACGGGGTACTCGCCGAGCAGCCGCCTCAGGGTGAGACGCCGGCGCTCGGCGGCGCCGGGCTGCTGGCTGAAGGCCGTTTGCGCTTCGGCGTGCTCGGGCTCGGAGGCCAGGAGCTGGTCGACGCCCGCTTGCAGCTCGGCCGGGATGCCGGCGAACGGCAGGTTCCCCACCGGCTCGCCCGGCCGGCCACCCCCGCCCATCGGCGGACCGAACCCGCCGCCGCCCCACATGGTCATGACGCCCCGCCCGTGGCCCGCCCGGCACCGGTCTTGGCCGCCCCGACCGGCACCGAGGCCCCGTGGCCGGAGACGGGGATCTCGCCCTCGGCCTCCTCGGCCTGGGCCAGCACCTCGGCGTACAGGGGCGTGGTGGCCAGCAGTTCCGTGTGGGTGCCGTCGGCCACGATGCGGCCCTCGTCGAGCAGCACCACCCTGTCCGCCAGGCTGATCGTGGACAGGCGGTGGGCGATGATGAGCGTCGTGCGGCCCTTCATGAGCACGCGCAGGGCGCCGTGGATCTGCTGCTCGACCTGCACGTCGATGGCGCTGGTGGCGTCGTCGAGCACGAGGATGGGCGGGTTCACGAGCAGGGTCCGGGCAATGGCGATCCGCTGCCGCTGGCCGCCCGACAGCGTGTAGCCGCGCTCGCCGACGATCGTGTCGTAGCCCTCGGGCAGGGCCCGGATGAAGTCGTCGGCGCCGGCGGCCACCGCCGCGGCCACGATGTCCGACGACGTGGCCGTGGGATCGCCGTAGGCGATGTTGTCGGCGATGGAGACGGAGAACAGGAAGGGCTCGTCGAGCACGATGCCGATGTGGGAGCGCAGGCTCGCCAAGGTCACGTCCCGCACGTCGTGCCCGTCCACCCGCACGGCGCCGCTGTCGACGTCGTAGAAGCGGGGAAGCAGGCGCGCCACGGTGGACTTGCCGACGCCCGTGCGGCCCACCATGGCCACCGTCTCACCGGGCGTGAGATGCAGGTCGAACCCCGAGAGGACCGGTGCCGAGCCCGAGCCGGGGTACGAGAAGCCGACCCCTTCGAAGCAGATGTCACCCCGGCACTCGGTCAGGTCGACGGCGCCCGGCCGGTCGACGACGGTCGGGGTCTCGTCCAGGATCTCGTAGATGCGCCCTGCCGACGCCGCGGCGCGCTGGCCCATCATGATGATCATCCCCAGCATCATGAAGGGGGCCTGGAGCATGAGCAGGTAGGCGTTGAAGGCCAGGATGGCGCCGTAGCCGAGCTGGTGGTGGATCACCATGTCGCCGCCGACCAGAAGGACCAGGGCCAGGCCCACCTGGGGCAGGTTCTGGATGGCGGGGCTCCACCTGGCGCGCAGGTCGGCATCCTTCACGTATCCCCACCGGACGCGCTGGGCCGCCGAGGCCAGCGCCTTCAGCTGCTGGGGCTCGGCGGCGAACGACTTGACCACGCGCACGCCGTTGATGTTCTCGTCCACGATGGTGGCCACATCGGCCAGGCGAGCCTGGATGAGCCAGCTCACCGGGAACATCGACTGCCGCATCTTCACGCCGACCAGGTAGATGAACGGCATGGTCGCCATGGCGACGAATGCCAGGGGCACACTGATCGTGAGCATGTAGATGAACGCCACCACGGCGATGCCGCACTGCACGAGGATCATGGGGGCGAACGTCATGTACATCTGGACCGAGCGGATGTCGGAGTTGGCGCGCGAGATGAGTTGGCCCGACTGCACCCGGTCGTAGAAGGGGAACGACATCCGGGTGAGGTGCTCATAGATGATGTTGCGAAGGTCGAACTCGATTCCGTACGCCGTGCGGAAGAGGAAATACCGGGAGATGAATCCGACGATCCCGCCGGCCAGGCCGAGGCCCACGATCCACCACACGTAGATGCTCAATTCGACGCTGTGGTGCTGCACCGAATTGGTGATGGCGTGGTTCAGCAGGTCGGGGATCTGCACCTGCAGGACGAGGCCGGCGAACGACAACACGAGCGACGTGATGAAGATGCCCCGGTGGGCACCCATGACGGGCATGGCGCGCCGGAGCCACGACTTCGAGCGGTCCGGGTCGATGGTGGCCTTCGGTGCCTTGTACCGGGCGACCTCCGACAGCGGTTGGAACGCCGAGCCCCCGGGGGGCGCCTCGGCCCGGTCGTCGGTGCGCCGCGGCGCTTGGTGCGTGAGCGCGCTCACGGCCGCTCCGCCTGGCAGGCGCGGAGGTAGGAGCGCAGCGCGGGGAGCCAGCGGGCGATGTCGGCCAGGGCCCCCGCGCCGTCGTCCTCGTCGCCGAGCATCCGGGCGATGTCGGCCATGCGGGTGTCGACGGCCGCGTCGGCGGCGGCGATCATGCGCCGGCCCTCGTCGGTGACCCCGAGGGAGATCCGCCGCCGGTCTCCCTCGATGGTGCGTCGGTCCACCAGGCCCCGGGCCACCAGGCCGTCGATGAGGGCGGTCACGCTCGGCGGGCGCACGGCGAGCTGCTCGGCGACTGCCGACGACACCGAGGAACCCTCGTTCAGCAGCCCGAGCACCCGGTACTGGGGCAGGGAGAGATCGACGCTGGCCAGTCCCAGCTCGACCTGCTTGGCCAGCCAGGCGATGGTCCGTCCCGTCCCCCGACTCGTCAGCACCCCGTGTTGTTCGGCAGTCACACTGTTAGAGTACCTAATAAGTTGGCCGCGGGTGGCGCCCACCCCCGGGGCGGCGGGCCGCCCGCCGGATGTCGGGTTCACAGTCACCTCACAGCGTGACTCAGGTGTTTCACAGTGTCACCGAGCACGCTGGTGGTGTGGACACTGTGACCGATCCTTCCGACAGGGCCGACCGCCGGGACGACGCGACCGCCGGTCGCCCCCTTCCCTGGTCGGCCCCGGCCAGCGCCGACGCGCCGCCTGGTGCCGAGACGACCCCGCCGGCATCCGGCTACGGCGCGCCAGCGGGCTCCGGCACTCCCGGAGGGTTCGATCCTTCCGGGACGTACGACGCCGCACCGGGCTACGGCGCGCCGCCGGGAGCGGCGGCACCCCCCGGCTACGGGCCCCCGCCGGGGTACGGGTGGCCGCCGCCGGGTCCGTCGGGCTCCGGCGCGGGGGGCGGTCGCCGCCGCCTGGGCACGCTCCTGCGCAGTGCCACGACGGCCTGGATCCTCGTCGGGGTGCTCGTGTTCACGGTGGCCGCCCTGGCCACGGCGCTGACGACGCGCAGCTCCACGGCGTCGACGGCGTCCACGCCGTCGAGCCGCACCGCCCCGAGCTCGGGGGGCGCCGCGGCGCGCGGTGGGTTCTTCGGGGCAGGCACCGGGGGCTCCGGTGTCGTGGGGACCGTCGCCAGCGTCTCCTCGGGAACCTTCACCGTGACGGACCGCACCGGGCAGACGGTCACGGTCGACGAACAGTCGTCGACCACGTACTCGAGCGGGAGGACCAGCGCCTCCTCGAGCGCCGTCGTGACCGGGGCACGGGTCGTGGTGCAAGGCACGCGCACCGGCACCACCGTCAAGGCCACGCGGGTCGTCGTGCTGCCGGCCGGCGGCTTCGGCGGCGGGGGCTTCGGGGGCGGCTTCCCCGGCGCTCCCGGATCCGGGGCGCCCAGCTAGCACCACGCCCGTCGCGGGGAGACGTCTTGGGGAGCGGCGCCGTGGGGGACGAGCGGTGTGGGGGACGAAAGGAAGCGACCCCGGGTCCACGTGGTCGACGTCGTCGTCATCGGCCGACGGGCCAATGCTCGGAACTACGATGGTCCGACACTGCGAGCCGAAGACCCTGAGGTTCGACGGAGGTCAATGGGCGCACCTGCGGATCACCCCACAACGCCCGGCGTGACCCCGGGTCCGCAGCGGCGGGACCGTCCCCCGTTGTCAGGGCCGCACTGGGGCACCGTGGCCCCGCGCCACGAGGACCCGGCGGTGCGCCGAGTCTCCACCCGTGCTCCTTAGCGGGTCGAAGCAGGCGCCGCGGCAGCCGACCGGGGCCGTCGAGAACCCCGCCGACGCGCCGGCGCAGCCAGGCGAGGAGCAGAGATGGCCGTGGGTGTGGCGCGCCGTCGTGGTGGTCGTCTGCGTCGGCGCCTTCGCCGGGCTCACCGCCGTGCTCTACCTGGCGTCCGTGCACGCCGTTTCGGCCAATTCGGACGGCGCCACCACCGTCCTCGAGGGTCAGGCGATGCGTTCGGGGAATCTCCGGCTGACCGGCTGGGCGCTGTCGCTCGACTCCTTCTGGACGGTCGACGCCGTCTTCTACACCGTGGGTGTCCTGCTCCTCGGCGTACGGCCCGTACTGCTCCACCTCGTCCCCGCCGTCATCGCCGCGCTGGTGGTGTGCACAGGCGTCTTCCTCGCCCGCGACGGCCGGCGGGGCGCGCCCGGCGTGGCGGCAGGCGCCACGGTCGTGGGCCTCCTGGCGCTTCCGGGCCATGCCCTGGCGTACTTCTTGCTCGAAGGCGCGTCCCACGTCGCAACGGCACTGTGGTGCCTGGTGGCCTTCGCCGGGCTGCGTCGAGCTCGGTGGGGTCTCGGCTGGGCCCTCGCCGTCATCTTCCTGGCTGCCGGCGTCCTCGGTGATTTTCAAGTGGCGGCCGTCGGGGTGCTCCCTGCATTCCTGGCCGGCCTGGTGGCCATGGCGCGCACGCGGCGCGTGCGCAGCGGGGCCCCCGCCGTCGCCGCATCGGTGGCCAGCCTCCTTCTCGCCGGCGCCGTCCATGCCCTCGTCCAGCTGGAGGGCTCGTTCACGATCGGCAAGATCCAGCCTCGAGCGACGGGGTCGCAGATGCTCGAGAACCTGAAGAGCATCCCCACCGACGCCGCCCGGCTGCTCGGGGTCGGCCGCGGTCCGCTGGGAACGGGCGCAATGCCCAGCGCGCTCCAGGCGGTGCACGTCACCGGGCTGATCGTCGTGACGGCGGCGCTCCTGGTGGCCATCGCCGGCCTCGTGGCCGGCATCGCCAAGGGGCCGGCCACGCCCGAGCACGGCGCCGGCGCCTGGCGGATCGACGACCTCCTGCTCATCGCCTGCCTCGGTGACCTCGTCGTCTTCGTGTTGCTGGCAAGCTCCCACGATCCCAACTACGAGCGCTACCTCTCGGCGGCCGTCATCTTCGCCGCCATTCTCGCCGCCAGGCTGATCGGCCGGATCGCCGCCACCTTCGGCTCCACGGTCCTGCGCCGATCCGCAGCGGCGCTCGGCGTGTGCGTGATCGCGTCATTCGCAGCGGGGTTCGCCTCCACCCTCGCCGCCCCACAGCCTGCCGAGCCGTACGCGCAGCTCGGGACGTTCCTCGAGTCCCAGGGCCTCACCTCCGGGCTCGGGGACTACTGGAGCTCGGCGATCACCACGGTGGCGACGAACGGCTCCGTGTCGGTCCGTCCCGTCACCACCGATCCCCACGGCCGGGTGGTGCGCTACGGACGTCAGTCGGCGGCCTCGTGGTACCGGGGACGGTCCTTCGCCTTCGTCGTCTACGACACCGCGATCCCGAGCGGCATCACGTCCGAGTCGGCGACGACAACGTTCGGAGCCCCCGAGCGTACGTTCCTCGTCGGGCCCTACGAAGTCCTCGTCTGGGCGCGCCCACTCACCGTGTCGGTTGTCGGCTTCGACCCCGGATAGGGCGGCGGACCCGCACCGGGCCGTCGCGCCGCGTCGAGCGACCGCCCCGCTGGCGCCGAGGGCCGTGCCCCGGTGCCAGAGACGGTCCGGTGCCAGAATCGGTGATGATGGACGACGCCACGGGGGACATCGGCGCGCTGTGGGCGTTGTTCGCCGAGACGCAGTGCCGGGGGTACTCACCCCTCTACGAACGCATCTGTGCGGCGGTGGCCGACGAGCGCGAGGTGCTCGAGCTCGTGCACGGCGCTCCCCCGGCGGCGCACATGCCACCGGTCCTCCTCGCCGCCGTCCACTTCCTGCTCCTCGAGGGGTTCGAGCACCCGCTGGCCGACGTCTACGCAGGCCGATCGGACGCCGATCCCGCCCCGTTGTTCCTGGACGTCTGCCGGGCGCGGCGCGACGACGTGGTCGCCTTGCTGGCGCGTCGCCACACGCAGACCAACGAGTGCGGCCGCAGCGCGGTCATCGGCCCGGGACTCACCTGGCTGGCTTCCCAGTTCGACGCGCCCTTGGCGCTGGTCGACGTGGGCACGAGCGCCGGCCTCAACCTCCTGTGTGACCGCTACCGCCTGGACTACGCGGCGCACGGAACCACGGGGCCCACCGACGCCGCCGTCACGATCCGCTGCCGCGTCGTGGGGGGCGATCCCCCGATCGCCCCGTGCCTCCCGCCGCTCGCCTCCCGGGTGGGGATCGACCGCGCCCCGGTCGACCTGTCCGATCCCGACGACACGCGATGGCTGCTCGCCTGCGTCTGGCCCGACACGGGCCGTCTCGATCGCACGGCCGCCTCGATCCGTCTCGCCCAGGAGCACCCCCCGCCGGTCGTGGCCGGCGACGCCAACGAGGTGCTTCCCGGCGTGTTGGGCGACCTCCCCGACGGCGCCGTCCCCGTCGTCCTCACCACCTGGGCGCTCGCCTATCTCTCTGTCGAGGAACGACGGCGCTTCTGCGACGTGTTGGCGACGGCGTCGCTCACCCAGCCGATCGCCTGGTTGAGCGCCGAGGGCCCGGGGGTCGTCGACGCATTCGCCGCAGTGACCCCGCCCGCGCACAGGACCATGGCCGACGTGCTCGGATCACTGATCTTCGAGTCGGGACGCGGCCGTGCCCAGCCGCTCGGGTTCGTCCATCCCCACGGAGGCTGGATCGACTGGCGGGCGCCGGCGGTGGGGTGAGCGGCTGACCCCCCGGGGCATCTCGGCCCAGCCCGTCAGCCGGCGGGGACGGCGGGAACCCCGAAACCCACCAGGCCGTCGCTCCACAGGGGTGCGTAGCTGACGACAGAACCCGTCGACGGGGCCTGGAGGACGGTGCCGGCGCCCACGTAGATGGCCACGTGTTGGACCGCGGTGGTTCCGTCGTCCCAGAACACGAGGTCGCCGGGCTGGGCGTCACCGGCCGGCACGGGGGTGACGGCGGCGTACTGGGCCTGGGCGGTGCGCGGCAAGACGATGCCCGCCTGGCCGTACGCCCACTGCACGAGCCCCGAGCAGTCGAAGCCGGCGGCGGGGTCCGGCACGGGAGTCTCGCCGCCCCAGACGTAGGGCACCCCGAGCTGGGAGGCGGCCGCCCAGATGGCGGCGACGAAGGCGTGCGGGAGCGGCGGCGCCGTCCTGTCGGCCACCACGGCGTCGCGTCCGGTTGACTGAGCGGCGAGGTAGCCGGGGCTCACGGCCGTGTCCCCCACGCTGACCGCGGCGAGGGACGCGGCCTGCGTGGCGGCGGCGACCATGGCGGCCTGCCGGGCACTCGTGATCTGCGAGAGATCGGCCCGGACCGCGGTCTCGGTCGCCTCGAACGCGGCCTCCTTGGCGGCGAGCGCCTGCTCGTCGGTCTCGAAGGCCGACGCCGCCGCCGCCGTGTCCCCGATGGCCACCCGCTGGTATTCGCTCGCTGCGGCCGTCACCGTGGACATCGAGAAGAGCGACGTGGTGCTCGTCGCCGGGATGTCGTCGATGTAGGCGAGCACGGCCTCCACCTGGAGCCGTCGGCGCGCCACCGCCAGCTTGGCGCGAGCGGCGGCGATCGCTGCCTGCGTCGACGCCTCCTGCTGGTGCAGCGTCGTGAGCTGCGTGGTCGCCGCGTCGTAGGTCTGCGCCAGTTGGTCGAGCAGCGCCCCGGTGCGCGTGATCTGCAGTTGGAGCGCGGCCATCTGCCCCGCCTGCGCCGGCGTGAGGGTGACCGGGGTCGCAGCGGTCGTCGTGGTCGACGAGGAGCCGGGCGCCGTCGAGGGCGTCTGCGTGCCGGCCCCAGGGGGGACCGTCGGAGCGCTCGGGGTCGGCGGCGGGCCCGACAGCGTGGTCGAGCTCGTCGTGGAGGCCGGCGGCGGCGTCGCCTGGGCGGGCGCCGGAGCCCACGCGACGCCCAGGGCCAGGATCCCCGCGGCGAGCACGCCTCGGATGGCCACCGTGCGGTGACGGACGGACGGCGGGACCCGGCGCAAGCTCGGGATACTACGCGGGCCAGCTCGAGACCCACCACGGGGGATCCACCGACCGCTCCCCCCGTCCTACGGGAGCGCCGCCGGGCACCCCGGAGCGGGACGCGGACGGGAACCCCGTGGGGCGCTCACGGCCCCCCGGCGACGATGGGCAGGCCGGCGGGGCCGGCTTGGCACCACGCGTCATCGACGGCCACGACCTCACGACCGCCGCGCTGGAGGAGCGATGCGCCGAGCACGGCCCGGTATCCGGCGGTGCAGTACAGCCACAGTCGACCCGCGGGGAGATCGGCGTCCGGCAACCGGTGCACCGGAAGGTGAAGAGCGCCCTCGAGGTGGCCTGCGTCCCACTCCTCGCCGCGTCGGAGGTCGACCACCGCGACATCCTCGCCCCACTCGGCGGCGAGCTCGGCGAAGCTCGCCCGGCGCAGCCAGGCGGTCTTCGTCTCGGCGGCGGGAAGCGCCGTACCGACGGGCAGGTCGAGCCCGATGTGCGCGAGGGCCCGGCGCGCTCGAGCCAGCTGCAGGTCGTCCCCCGCCACAAGGGCGAACGGCGCCTCCCAGGCCATGGTCCACCCGACATACGTCGCGAGCGGACCGTCGACACCGGCGTTGATCGTGCCGGGGACGTGCGCGGCCGCGAAGGCCGCACGGGGGCGGACGTCGATGACCCACAGACGCGCCGTCAGTGCCGCGATCTCGGCAGCCGAGAGCGTCGGCACCGGGTCGCCGTAGGCGGGTCGCGTGAGGCCGGCACGGTTGCGGGGGCCCATGTGCCCGTAGTACGCGGGGAACTCACCGAATCCGGCGAGCAGCGTCTTCACGAACGCCTCGCAGTCGAGCCGGGCTGCCAAGTTGACGCGCCGCTCATCGCCGATCGTGGTCTGCGTCCCGGCGCACGACGTCGCCGAGCACAAGCTCCCGAAGCCGTGCGTGGCGTGGACGCCGGTCTCGGCGGGCAGGTCACCGAGCAGCCGTCGGACCGAGGCCCACTGGCGGGCGGCCAGCTCCGCCGACACATCGGCGCCGTGCAGGTCGGTCCGCCCGACGGTTCCGACGAGGAGCGATCCTCCGCTGAACACCGCACAGGGGTCGCCGTCGGTCACGACGAAGGACTGATGGTTCGGCGTGTGACCGGGGGTGGCCACCACGTCCACGCGCAGGGCGCCAACGCTGAATTGCTCCCCGTCGTCGATGCCGTGCGCCCCGCGGACCTGTTCACGGGCGCATACGGCGTAGACGGCGCCTGTCGCCGCCGCGAGTTCGGGACCGCCGCTCACGTGGTCGTTGTGGAGGTGGGTCTCGACCACCCTCTCGAGCACGAGGCCACGTGAGCGCACGACATCGAGCACGTCGCACGGCGGTCGAGGCGGATCGATGGCCATGGCCCGGGCACCGTCGCTGACGATGTACGAGCGGTTGCCCAAGTCGGGGGCGTCGAGCGCGATGACGTCCATCACCCGGTCACCGCCAGGGGTCCTCTGCGCAGTGAACGGGCGACGCACGCCGGGATCCTCTGTCGGTTTCGACGGGGTCGTTCACGACGGCCCAGTCCCGCCGCGCACGCCGGGGCACGGGTGGGCCCGTCAAGGTCTCAGAACCCCGCCAGCGGATCGCTACCGGCTCCGGACCATGGCCCATGGACCCATGCTAGAGCGGCCGGCATCGCTAATCCCACCAAATACATAGAGAAAGATGAGCATTCTGATCGAGTTGCTCAGCTTTCGACCCCGCCTCGCGCCGCGCTCCCGAGGGGCGGGGAGGGGGCCTCGGCGCGATGCACAGGACGAGAGTGGTAGAGAGTCTCCATGGACGTTCTCGTCGTCGTCGGCAGCAACCAGGCTCCAGCCCGACTCACCGACAGGGCGCGCCACGTCCAGCACCTCGACGCGGGCGATGCACCGCCTGACCTCATCGGAGCGCTGCGGGCCCGCATCCCTCGCAGAGTCGGCGTGTGGGGGCCCGTCATCGAGGCGGCGTCCGTGGCCGCGGAACTCCGGCGAGCGGGCCTGCCCACCGAGCTGTTCACCGATGAGCCGATCCCCGCTCACCTCCGCCAGACCCTGGCCGGCGTGGACGTCCGTCCCGTGGCCGACCCGGGCGCGCCCATGGAGGTGGTGGAATCGCTGGTCGAGTTGATCGGCCAGACTCCGATGATCCGCTTGGACCGCACCGCCCGGGACCTGGAGTGCACGCTGATCGCCAAGCTCGAGCTGTTCAATCCCGGCGGTTCGTCGAAGGACCGCATCGCCTTGGCCATGATCCTCGCTGCCGAGAAAGACGGACAGCTCAGGCCCGGTGGCACGATCGTAGAGCCGACCAGCGGGAACACGGGTGTGGGACTGGCCATCGTCGCCGCCCGCCGCGGGTACGCCTGCATCTTCGTCTGCCCCGACAAGGTAGGAGCAGAGAAGATCGCCCTCCTTCGTGCATACGGGGCCGAGGTCGTCGTCTGCCCCACGTCGGTGGCGCCCGAGCACCCGGACTCCTACTACTCGGTCTCGGATCGCCTCGCCCGAGACGTGCCGCTGGCCTGGAAGCCGGATCAGTACCACAATCCCGAAAACCCCCGGGCACAGTACGCGACGACCGGTGCGGAGATCTGGGAGCAGACACGCGGCCGTGTGACGCACTTCGTGGCCGGCATCGGCACGGGCGGGACGATCACGGGGGTCGGTCGGTTCCTCAAGGAGCGCAAGCCTTCCGTCCAGATCATCGGCGCCGACCCGGAAGGGTCGGTGTACTCGGGGGGATCGGGGCGCCCGTATCTCGTGGAGGGGATCGGCGAGGACTTCTGGCCGACGACCTACGATCCCTCCGTCGTGGACCGGGTCGTCGCCGTCTCTGACGCCGAGAGCTTCGCCACCGCCCGGCGTGTCACGCGCCAGGAGGGCCTGCTGCTCGGTGGGTCAGGTGGAACGGCGATCGCGGCAGCCCTCGTGGTGGGCCGTGACCTTCCGGCCGACGCCGTTGTCGCCGTGCTCATTCCGGACTCCGGTCGGGGCTATCTCTCCAAGATCTACAACGACACCTGGATGGCCGACTACGGCTTTCTCCATGCCGCCGGAACGACCGTGGGCGATATTCTCGCCGGCCGTGACGCTTCGCTGCCGTCACTGGTCCACACCCACCCCGACGAGACGGTCCGACAGGCCATCGCCATCCTGCGGGAGTACGGCGTCAGCCAGATGCCGGTCATCAAGCACGAGCCCCCCGTGGTGCTGGCCGAGGTCGTCGGTGGGGTGACCGAACGCGAGCTCATGGAGGGCGCATTTGCCGACTCGGGCGTGCTCGACCAGCCCGTGAGCGCCGTCATGGGCGCCCCCCTCCCGACGATCGGCGCCGGCGAGCACGTCCAGGTTGCCGTGGGACGCCTCGAGGGAGCTTCGGCACTGGTCGTTCTCGATCGAGGCCACCCCATCGGCGTCGTGACGCGCTCGGACGTCCTGGCCGCCTTGGCGACAGGGTCGCGCTGAACCCATGGGCCGAGAACTCGATCTCGCCGGCCTCGGATTCGAGACCCGCTCGGTGCACGGTGGAGGAGGCCCGGACGTGGCGACGGGCGCCGTCAACACCCCTGTCTACCTGTCGTCCACGTTCGAGCAGGACCGTGTGGGCGAACATCGGGGCTTCGAATACGCACGCTCGGGCAACCCCTCCCGGGCCAGCCTGGAGGCGAACATCGCCCTGCTCGAGGGAGCCGATTTCGGGTTCGCCTTCGCCAGTGGCCTCGCCGCCGAGGACGCCGTGTTGCGCCTCCTGAGTCCCGGCGACCATCTCGTTCTGCAGACCGACAGTTACGGCGGGACGTACCGGTTGGCCACCACCATCCACCGCCGCGCCGGGATCGACGTCGATGCGGTCGACCTGTCCGGGCTGGAAGACGTCGTGCGGCCCGAGACGCGGATGGTGTGGGTGGAAACGCCGACCAACCCTCTGCTGCAGGTCATCGACATCGCGGCCGTGGCCACCATCGCCCACCGCCACGGTGCCCTCGTCGTCGTGGACAACACGTTCGCCACCCCGTGGATCCAGCAGCCCCTGGGTCTGGGGGCCGATATCGTCGTCCACTCGACGACGAAGTACCTGGGCGGGCACTCTGACGTCGTCGGCGGGTTCGCGGCGACCAACGACGCGGCCTGTGCCGAACGTCTGGCGTTCGTGCAGAACGGCGCCGGAGCCGTGCCGGGCCCCTTCGACTGCTACCTGGTCCAGCGCGGTGTCAAGACGCTGGCCCTGCGGATGGAGCGCCACTGCGCCAACGCCCTGGCCGTCGTGGAGGGCCTGCTCGGCCATCCCCGGGTCGCCCAGGTGCTCCATCCGTCACTGCCCGACCATCCCGGTCACGACGTGGCGCTCAGGCAGATGCGCGCCTTCGGCGGCATGGTCAGCCTGCGGCTCCGGGGAGGCGAGCGGGCCGCGCTCGAGCTGTGCTCCCGCACCCGCATCTTCACCCTGGCCGAGAGCCTGGGCGGCGTGGAGAGCCTGATCGAACATCCCGGACGGATGACCCATGCCAGCACGGCCGGCACCAGCAACGAGGTGCCCGGTGATCTCGTACGGCTGAGCATCGGGCTCGAAACCGCCGACGACCTCGTCGCCGACCTGGACGGCGCCCTCGCCGGCCTGCGCTGAGCTCATGTCCCGGTGGTGGGGCCCCGCGCCGGGGACGGATGCCGTCCGGCGACTACGAGTGCTTCCCCGCGCCCACGAGCACCGTCTTGCGGTGCACCGCTTCGGCAGGGCGGTGGCGGGCCGGGGCCGCACGGGCCTCGGGTTCCTCGGCCCTGACGTGGGCGACGAGGGGTGATCTCGACAGAACGAAGGCGCCGAGAAAGAGGCTCAAGAGGGCGACGATCTCGAGCGGCCCCCGGAGCCCGCTCGTGTGGATCCGGTCGCCGAACAGCGCCAAGCCGATCCCCATCGAGGCCAGCGGATCGACGATGACGAGCGCGGCCTGCGAGGCGGTGACCGGCCCGGCGTGGTAGGCGTTCTGCGTCAGGAAGACGGCGGCGAGCCCGGTGCACACCATGGCGTAGACGTGCCAGTGCGTCAGCAACTGGTACCACGTCGGGTGGAGATCGCCGGTCACCTGCTTGATGAGGGCAGCGGTGATGGCGAACATGATGGCCGCCGCGGACCCGAACATCGCCGCCCGCCAACCCGGCGGGCCGAACTGCGCCAATGCGATGGCGAGGGCCACGACGCTGGCGACGACCCCGGCCACGACCACCCACCCGGTCAGTCCCGGCGTGAGATCCCCGCCCGAGGGGACGGCCGAGGCGAGGAACAGGGCCAACCCCCCGGTGGCGATGACGGCGCCCAACCACTCCTTCCAGCTCAGGCGCTTGCGGAACCAGAACGCCAAGATGGCGACCAGGAATGGAAGCTCGAGGACCAGAACGGGCTGGACGATGGTCAGACGACCGAAGTGCAGGGCAAAGGCCTGGAACAGGAACCCGGCGATCAGCACCACACAGCCCAACAACCAGACCGGGCGGCGAACGGCGAAGCTGATCAAGCTGAACCGCAGCGAATGGTCGGCGGGGGCGTCCTCGACGCCCATGCGCTGGAGCACCGTCGTGAGCGCATTGGCCAGGGCCCCACCCACCGCGAGGATATAGACCATGCCCGCTTCCTACCCACGACGTCCCGTGACCCAGCGTCCAACCCCGCGCCGTGGGTCGGTATTCCCGCTGTCGACGTACCCGCGGCCGTTCGGCGGAGCCGGGTGGACCGCCTCCTCAGATCCGGGGGAGGTGCTGGGGATGCTCCAGCAGTCGCCGAAACGGGTCCCCGAACCGGGCGATGCGCTCGGGGAGGGAGCGGATCGTCCACCGTGCGGTGGATGATCCCGGTTCGTCGAGCTCGTCCCATTCGATCGGTACGGACACCGGCGCACCCGGTTCGGCCCGGATGCTGTAGGGAGCCACGAGCGTCTTGTTGATGGCGTTCTGCGTGTAGTCGAGGCGGGCGAGGCCCCGTCGACCGCTCTTCTGCCATGTCCAGCTCACGAGCTCCGGCGCCGTGGCTCCCACGGCGCGCGAGAGGGTCTCGACCCATGCCCGGGTCTCGTCGAAGGTGTAGCCGGGCTCGATCGGGATCCAGATGTGCAGCCCCCGCTTCCCGGTCAGTTTCGGGAGTCCGAGGACGCCGAGGTGGTCGAGGCCGGAGCGAAACAGGCGCGCCAGGTAGATGACGTCGTCGAACGTCGTTCTGTGGCCGGGGTCGATGTCGATGAGGGTCCAGGTCGGCTCCTGGACGTTCGCCAGATGTGACGTCCAGGGGTGCAGCTCGATGGCGGCGAAATTCGCCATCCACGCCAGGGCGGGTGGGCTGTCGAGGACCGCGTAGTCGTCGCTCTCACCCGGGCGCGCCGCGGCGTTGTGCCATCGGGTGAGCCAGTCGGGCGCGTACCGGGGGACCTGCTTGTGCCAGAAGCCCGGGCGCTCGACCCCGTTTGGGAACCGGTAGAGGTTGACCGGCCGATCGCACAGGTAGGGAAGCATGACCGGCGCGATCTCGGCGTAGTAGCGCACCAGGTCGCGTTTGGTGAACGCCGGCCCCTCGCCGACCCCGGGCACGAGCACCTTGGTCAGGTTCGTCAGCTTCAGCTTCCGGCCTTGCAGCTCCCATTGGCCGCTGTCGGCCATGTGCTCGAGCTCCTCCAACTCGGCGGCCGTGGGCGCACTCCAGCGCGGCTGCGGGCCGCCCGCAGCGGGCGTCATGCCCGGCGAGCACGGGATCGTGCCCTGGCCGGCGAGGGGGCGGCTCCTGCGCCCCGCCCGTGCGGGCACATCCGGGTTGTTCGACTCCTCGGGCGACTGGTGCTCGTGGTCATCGGGCGTCGTTCCTCCTCGTCGTCCAGACCCGCCCGGGGGCGCCCCTTGCCGAGCGGAGATTCCGGCGCTCGACTACCCGCAGCGCCGTGACGGGAAGCGCCCGTGCCCTGCTCAGGCATACGTTCGGACGAGGCGGAGCACGTCGCGGGAATCGGGGCCGTCGCCCCGCAGCGAGGTGGCCGACACGTCGACGCGCCGGGCCGCCACCGCACACAGCTCCGCCGCCGAACCGCTGATGGTGGTGAGGGGAGGATCGTCGGGCACGAAATGCCACGCCTCGCCGCCTGGTCCCACCAACAGGAACGCCACCGGTCCCCTCATCGAGCGGCCCGCCGAGGCGAAGGCGTAGGGCAGGGTCCGCCACGCCAGGCGAGCGATCGGTCGCAAGCGGCCGGTGGGGGGCACCGTACGCCCGATGGCGCCAGCGACGTCCCCCGTGTGGATCCATGTCTCGGCCAGTCGGGTCGTCGCCAGCGTCCGCCCCGACAGCTCGCCGGCCACCCACGTGACCCGAGTGGACAGGTCCATGGTGGCGAGAATGTCGAGGAGCCGGGCTGCTCCCGACGACCATCGCGCCCGCAGGGCTTCGCCAGCCAGTCCCCGCTCGCGTGCCACCATCAGCGCGGCGCCGGCATCCACCGACCCCACCGGCGCCGCACCCTCGGTCAATTCGGCGGCCACGACGGCGAAACGCCCGGTGGCACTGCCGATGGCCAGTTCGTCTGTCTGCGCCAGGTGCAGCACGACGTCGGCGACGTCCCAGCCCTCGCACCGGGTGCACGCCGACCACTCGGCATCCCCGAGGTCCCCGAGCAAGCCGGCCAGCTCCCGTTGCTGTCCGGCCAGCGCCTCGACGACGGCATCCATGGCGCCAAGCGTAGGCACGGGACCGGCTCCCGGTGCAGCCTCGTGCTCCCCGCGCGCGACTCAGGCACCCCGGCGCGGTGGGGAGCCGCGCCCCCCTGCGCCCGGCGAGCGAGCTCGATCGGCCTCCCGTGCGTTGCGCTCGGCCTGTGCTCGGCTCCGGCGAGCCAGCCGGAGCGCCTCGGCGGCCTGCGCTTTGGCGCGCTCGGCCTCGCGCAGGTTCGCTGCGGCTCGGCGCTGGCGATCCGACGCCTCGTCGAGGCGCCGGGACAGCTCCTGAACCGACGCCTCGGCGGACTCGAGCTCGGCGCGGCGCCGTGCTCGTTGCTCGGCGGCCGCCCCCAACGCCGCTGCCTCGGCTCGG
>Ga0209415_10005557_pt1 | contig 22609 bp, 22 predicted proteins | sample PeaSoiSIISIP2007_FD_187696 | JGI IMG/M metagenome (GOLD analysis project Ga0209415, IMG submission 187696) | Peat soil microbial communities from Weissenstadt, Germany - SII-SIP-2007 (SPAdes) (version 2) | ecosystem: Environmental > Terrestrial > Soil > Wetlands > Peat | place: Germany... | reverse complement strand
GATGGTCGCGAGCGGCGCCTTCCGCGAGGACCTTTACTACCGTCTCAACGTCATCCAGGTGCAGATCCCGCCGTTGCGCGAGCGGGCGGACGACATCCCCGCGCTCGTCGATCACTTCCTCTCGCTCTTCGCCACCCGCTACCGGCGCGAGCGGAAGGCCGTCGACCGCGGCGCGCAGCGGGCGCTCGCCGCCTACGACTGGCCGGGGAACGTGCGGCAGCTCGAGCACGTGCTCCTGAACGCGTGGCTCATGAGCGACGGGGACGAGATCACGACGATCGACCTCCAGCTGCCGGCTCCGACGCGATCCGGCCGCGGGGCGCCCGGCGCGGCCGACGAACGCAAGCCGCGCGAGCCCGTCGCGCAGAGCCCAGGGGAGTTCAAGGACGAGGAGAAGCGGCAGATCCTGGAAGCGCTCACCGCGTGCAACTGGAACCGAGTCCAGGCCGCAAAGCAGCTCGGGCTGCCGAGGCGGACCTTCTATCGGCGGCTCAAGGAGTACGGAATTCTTTAGCTTCCGGGACGATCGTCGCCATGCTGCGCGAGCTCACGCCCGAGAAGCTCGACGTCCCGCGCTGCACGGCGACGAGCCCGGCGACGCGCGACTACCGGCCCGCCGAGAAGAAGACGACCGAGTAGCCGATGGCTTCGTGACTGCCGGAGTCGTTCGCATACGAGTGCCGCTGATCGCCACGGAACGTCACGACATCGCCGGGCGCGAGCGTCCACCGCTCACCTGCGACGAAGAGCTCGATGCCGCCGCGCTCGCACGTGAGGTACTCGCGAGTCCCCGGGTTGTGCGGGACGCCGGACATCCTCGAGCGCGGAGGGAGCTGCATCCGCTCGAGCGAGAGGCCGGGGAGCGGGTCGGGGAGGAGCTTCCGCACGACGACCTCCCCAAGACGGCGCGTCGGGAGCGCGGCCGCGGAGATGTGGCGCGCCGTCGTCCGCGGCGCGCTGATCAGCTCCTCGACGGACACCGAGAGAGCGGCGGCAACCTTGTGGAGCACCGCCAACGTAGGGTTGGCATCCCCGGACTCCAGGTTCGCCCAAGTGGCGCGAGGAATGCGGGAGCGCGTCGCCATTTGCTGCTGCGTCAGTCCGTGCGTGTCGCGAAGGTGCTTGATGTTCGCGGCCAGGTGCCCGGCAAGCGTCGCGTCGTGACGAGGAGGCATCGGGTCACGATGCCGGAGGACGAGCCGCCTGCCAATACACTGGCAGCGGCGACGACGTCCTGGCGCCGGTGAGTCATCGATCCCTTCGAGAAGGCGAGGTCACCATGGAGACGAAGGCATCTCATTGGCTGGTCACGGGGGGAGGGCGAGGGCTCGGGCGGGCGGTCGCGATCGCGGCGGCCAGAGACGGAGGAGAGGCGGTCGTGGTCGCACGGACCAAGGCCGAGCTCGAAGAGGTCACGGAGACGATCCGCCGCGGCGGGGGCGTCGCACACGCGATCGCTGCGGACATCGCGGACAAGGAACGCACCCACGCGATCGCGGGGGAAGCCGCCGCGCTGATGGGCTCCATCGACGTGCTCGTCCACGCGGCCGCGACACTCGGTCCCGTGCCGCTCGAGCCCGTGCTCGAGACGCCATGCGAGGACCTCGAACGCGCGCTAATGGTCAACGTGGTCGGCCCTCATCGGCTCACGAAGGCCATCGTCCCCTCGATGCTCCTGCGGGGAATCGGCGTGATCGTCCACGTCAGCTCGGACGCGGCCATCGTGGCGTATCCCGAATGGGGTGCGTACGGCGCATCGAAGGCAGCGTTCGAGCTCATGGCGCGCACGATGGCCGCGGAGGTCGCGTCGTCCGGCGTGCGCAGCCTCATCGTCGACCCCGGCGAAATGGACACGCAGATGCACGAAGACGCGCTCCCACACGCGGACCGGACCTTGCTCGCGCGGCCGGCCGACGTCGCGGAGAAGATCCTGGCGATCGTCCGCGACGGCCGCCTCGGTCCGAACGGCGCGCGGGTGGTTCTCTCCCACGTGGAGTCGTGGTGAGCCCCGCGCGGTGGCTCCGTGACCACGCCGCGAACGATCGCCTCCTCGCGGTCCACGTACCTCTGGGGACGCGGACGGACGCGCGCGTCCGCGACCTTCCAGCCCTCCTCCGACCGGCCGACCTCGTGGTGATAAACGACGCGGCGACCCTCCCCGCCTCCATCGTCGTCCGCCACGCGGACGAGCGGTTCGAGCTGCGGCTCGCCTCGCGCGTCGTCGACGGCAGCGCGTGGGGCGTCGCGTTCGGCGCGGGCAACTGGCGGACGCCGACCGAGCTTCGCGGGATCGCCCCGCGTGTCGAGGAGGGAGACGCGCTCACGATCGACGGCACCGGGGTAACGGGGCACGTCGTCGAGCGCCTGCACGGGCGGCTCGTGCGCGTCGACTGGGAAGTCCCGACCGCCCAGCTCCTCGCCGCCATCTATGCGCACGGCCGTCCGATCCAGTACTCGCACGTCGATCGAGAGCTGCCCCTCTGGGCGGTGCAAACCCCGTTCGCGAGCAGGCCATGGGGGGTCGAGATGGCTTCTGCCGGACGCGCGATCGGACCGAGCATGGTTTCGTCGCTGCGCGCGGCCAACATCTCGGTCGCGTGGCTGACGCACGCAGCGGGTCTTACCTCGACGGGTGACCCCGAGCTCGACGCGATGCTCCCGCTCGCCGAGGATTTCGAGATCCCGCTCGAGACGGTCCGAGCGGTGGGCACGGCGCGAGCGCGCGGGGGCCGCGTGATCGCCGTCGGCACCACCGTCGTGCGCGCCCTCGAGTCCGCGTCGGAGACCGGAATGCCTCGGCCGGGCCCAGGAACGGCGACAAGGAAGCTCGACTCGAGCTACTGCCGTCGCGTCGTCGACGGCTTGCTCACCGGCTTCCACGAGTCCGGATCGACACATCTCCGGCTGCTCTCCGCGTTCGCTCCGGCCGAGCTGCTCACCGAGACATACAGGCACGCGGACCGCGAAGGCTACCTCTGCCACGAGCTCGGCGACGTGAACCTCATCCTCGCGTCGTGAGGTTTCGAGTAAGCTCCACGCCCATGCGCCGAACGCTCGTTCTCGCTCTTCCGGCGGCCATCCTCCTCGCGTGCAGCCAGGAGACGCCCCCGCCCAGCACGCCGCCCAGCCCAGCATCCGCCGGCGCTCCCGCGGTCGCCCCGTCTCTCGCCGTCGGTGCGCTCGCCCCCGACTTCACGGCGACCGCGTCGGACGGCACGCACATCCAACTGGCCGCGCTGAAGGGGAAGCCGGTCGTCGTCTACTTCTATCCGCAAGACGAGACGCCCGGTTGCACCAAGGAGGCCTGCTCGTTTCGCGACGCGTGGAGCTCGCTCTCGTCCAAGGGCGTGGTCCTGATCGGCATCTCCGCCGACAGCGACGAGTCTCACCGCGCGTTCGCGAAGAGCCATCAGCTCCCGTTCCTGCTCGTCAGCGATCCGAAGGGAGAGATCGCGAAGAAGTTCGGCGTTCCGCTCACAGAAGGAGCGACCGCCCGCCAGAGCTTCGTCATCGCCGCGGACGGCAACCTGAAGCAGATCTACCGCAAGGTCGACGTCACGGTTCACGCCGCGCAAATCGCCGCCGACGTGCAATGAAGGAGGGAGGTGCTCGGCTGGGGGTCCTCGTGGATGGGGTGCCGCTCCCCGACGACGAGGCGCGAGAGGTCTGGGACGCGTTCAGCGCGTACATGGAGGAGCACCGAGGCGACCTCGGCGGATTCGCGCGCACACGAGGCTTCGCGAGCGCTCACCCGCGGTCGGAGGGAGGTCGCGCGATCCTCGCCCTCAGCCATGCCGCGCCGCAGGAGCCCTACGGCGGGACGGCCAAGCCCGTAGACCCGCGCTCGAGGCCGCAAGGAGAGAGCCCGAAGCGACGCCGGCGATAGCGCGCCTGGTGGATCTCCCGATCCCCACGCACGGACCACCGCGAGGCTTGCGGCGGCTGGGCTCTCCACGAAAACGGCGCGGGGGGGATACGACCAGGCCGGTGCGAGCCTTGCACTCACGTCCTCCAGTCCACCCACAAGGTCCCCCTCCCATGACCATCGCCTACGTCGCAGAGACCCGGGAGCACGCGTTCATGCTCGACGAGGAGGGGGTCTGTCTCCACGTCCTTCGACGCGCCATCCGTCTCGGCGGCCTCGGCGCTGTGGTCGAGGACACCTCCGACGCGGCGACCCGCTGCGTCGGCGCACAATACGTGGCGACGCTGGACCCGACCGCCTCCGGATTCCTCGCCCACGAGCCTGCGATTGGGCTCCCCCTCGTGTTCGCCAAGCTCGGACCGAGCGGGAGGATCAGCCTCGTGCGAACCGGTCCGCTCGAGAAGTTCGAGGCGCGCGGGAGCGGCCTGCATGATCTCCCCACCCAGCCGCGCGACTTGCTCGCCGACACGCAACGCAACGCGAGTCCCGCCATCCGCTACATGCCGGGCAGCGACCAAACCGACGAGGACGTCCCGACCCTCCGCTTCGCGCGTGCGATTCCGCGGGGCCTCGCGCCGGCCTCCGCCCCCGCCGCGACCCTGCGCGGCGTCGGTCCGCGCGGCCCGCGAGTGGCCTAGCGCTCCCCTGCGCGCGCAGGCCCGCCGGCCCTTCGCGAGACCCGGGTCGGCGATGGACATGCTTGGGCTGCGGTGGTAGTGGCGGGGCGCTCGTCTCCCCTCGCCTCCCGCTCAGGACGCATGCTCCTCGCAAGCTCTCTCCTCATGACGACGCTCCTCTCGGCCGACCTCGCCGACGCCTCCGTGCTCGCGGTCCCGAAGGGGGGGGTCACCGTCGACGTCGACCTCACATTCCTCTGGCCGATCGGCATCTTCTTGGTGCTCATCCTCGTGCTGAAGCCGGTGCTGTTCGACCCGATGCTCCGCCTGTTCGAGGAGCGCGAGCGGCGTATCGAAGGGGCGAAGCTCTCCGCTCGAAAGTTGGACCTCGCGTCGGCGGAGGCGCTGACGACCTACGAGACGGCGATGAAGAAGGCGCGCTCGGCGGGGAACGCCGATAGGGAGGCGCAGCGCGCCGACGGCCTCAGGACGGAGAGCGAAATCGTCGGCAAGGTCCGCGAGGTGACGACCGAGAGCGTGAACGCAGGGCGGAAGACTCTCCAGGTCGAAGCGGAGACCGCGAGGGCCGCGCTCAAGGCGGACGCCGGCGCCCTCGCCGGGGCCATGGCGAGCCGCGTGCTCGGGCGCGAGGTGCGAGGATGAGGCGCCCGATCTGGACGAGAGCCATCACGACCTCCGTCGCTGCCGTTGCCGTGACCGTGTCCGGGCTCGCCGCCGCGGCGCTTCCTCCGCCGAGCCACGTCGGCCCGTCGCAGGTGATCGCTCCGGGCGAGCCGCTTCCCGAATCGGGCCCGAAGGACATCAACTGGTCCGACTTCGGGAACAAGGACCAGCCCCCTTACTTCGCCTCGGTCATCAACTTCGCCGTTCTCGCGTTCCTCTACGTCTACTTCGGCAAGGCGCCCATCGCGGCTGCGCTCAAGGCGCGGCGCGAGGAGGTGCAGAAGCAGATCGAGGAGGCCCAGAAGATCAAGCACGAGGCCGAGGCCCGATCGAAGCAGTACGCGGCGAAGCTCGGGGAGCTCGATCAGGAGCTCGAGAAGACGCGCGCGACGCTCGTCGCGACGGGCGCGGCGGAGAAGGCGCGCATCGTCAAGGAGGCGGAGGAGAAGGCAGCGCGGATGCAGAAAGACGCGGAGTTCCTGCTCGAGCAGGAGCGGAAGCAGCTCCGCGTCGACCTGCAGCGCGAGGCGGTCCAGACGGCGCTCGCCGCCGCCGAGGAGCTCCTCCGTGCGAAGCTCACCCCCGCCGACCACGAGCGCGTCGCCGAGGAGTTCCTCGCGTCGCTCACGGCTTCGCGCTCCGCACGGGCCGGAGGTGCGTCGTGATCGGCGCGAACGTCGCGCGTCGCTACGCGAAGGCGCTCCTCGAGATCGGGACGGAGTCGAGCACGCTCCCCGCCCTCGTCGACGACCTCGCCAAGATCGCGGAGGTCTACTCCTCCAGCCCCGAGCTTCAGCGCGCGCTCGACAACCCGCTCGTCGCACACGACGCCAAGAAAGCCATCCTGGCCGAAGTCGCCGACCGAACGGGCGTCAGCACCGTCGCGAAGAACGCTCTCCTCCTCGTCGGCGACCGGCGACGGCTCCACGCCCTCCCCGCCATCGCACAGCTCCTCCGAGAGATGAGCGACGCGAAGCAAGGCGTGCTCCGCGCGGAAGTGACGTCCGCCGTTCGCCTCAGCGACGCGTACTACGCCAAGCTCCAGGCGGAGCTGGAGAGGATGACCGGTCAGAAGGTCGCGATCGACAAGCGAGATGACCCATCGCTCCTCGCCGGCGTCATCGCGCGCATCGGCGACCGCGTCTACGACGGCTCGCTAAGGAGCCGCCTCACCGAGCTCGGCCACGCGCTGCTCCCCAACTGACGAACCCGACCCCACATCCACGCCCCCCGGACGCTCGACCGAGCCCGCCGCCCCCGGCACTCCAGTCTCACCCAGAGGAACCTGACCGATGCAGCTTCGCGCCGAAGAGATCTCGCAGATCATCAAGAAGCAGATCCAGAGCTACGAGAAGGCCGCCCTCACGATGGAGACGGGGACGGTCCTCTCCGTCGGAGACGGCATCGCCCGCATCTACGGGCTCGAGGGGGCCATGGCGGGCGAGCTCCTCGAGTTCCCCGGCGGTCTCATGGGCCTCGTCTTGAACCTCGAGACCGACAACGTCGGCGCTGCGCTCTTCGGCGACACGACGACCATCAAGGAGGGCGCCCAGGTCAAGCGCACGGGGCGCATCATGGAGGTCCCCGTCGGCGAAGCGCTCGCGGGCCGCGTCGTGAACGCCCTCGGTCACCCCATCGACGGCAAGGGCCCCATCGAGACACCGCACCGTCGCCGAGTCGAGCTCAAGGCGCCGGGCATCCTCGCCCGCCAGCCCGTGAAGGAGCCGCTCCAGACGGGCCTCAAGGCCATCGACGCGCTCGTCCCCATCGGACGCGGGCAGCGCGAGCTCATCATCGGGGACCGGCAGGTCGGCAAGACGGCGGTCGCGCTCGACACGATCCTGAACCAGAAGGGGCAGAACGTTCAGTGCTTCTATATCGCCATCGGCCAGAAGCAGTCGACGGTCGCGAGCGTGGTCGACCGCCTCGCGCAGTTCGGCGCGATGGAATACACGACCGTCGTCATGGCGGGTGCGAGCGAGTCCGCGCCGCTCCAGTTCATCGCGCCGTACACCGGCGTCACGATGGCCGAGTATTTCCGCGACAGCGGCCGTCACGCTCTGTGCATCTACGACGACCTCTCGAAGCAAGCGGTGGCGTATCGCCAGCTCTCACTCCTCCTCCGGCGACCGCCGGGCCGCGAGGCGTATCCGGGCGACGTCTTCTACATCCACTCTCGCCTCCTCGAGCGCGCGGCGCGCATGGCCGACGAGGTCGCCGTCGTGAGGAAGGGGACGAAGGACTGGGGCCTCATCGGCTCGGCGAGGGTGCACATCGGCGCGCAGGGGAAGGAGACGGCCGAGCACGAGCTCAAGGAGAAGGGGGACGAGTACGAGATCCTCAAGAACCCAAAGTCCGGCGGCTCGCTCACCGCGCTCCCGATCATCGAGACGCAGGGCGGCGACGTGTCGGCGTACATTCCCACGAACGTCATCTCCATCACCGACGGCCAGATCTTCCTCGAGAGCGATCTCTTCTACTCGGGCGTTCGGCCGGCCATCAACGTCGGCATCTCGGTCAGCCGCGTCGGCGGCAGCGCGCAGATTGGCGCGATGAAGTCGATCGCCGGAACGCTCAAGCTCGACCTCGCGCAGTACCGCGAGAAGGCCGCTTTCTCGCAGTTCGCGAGCGACCTCGACAAGGTCACGCGCGACATGCTCGAGCGCGGCGTGCGCCTGGTCGAGGTGCTGAAGCAGCGCCAATACGTCCCGCTCGCGGTCGAGCGCCAGATCGTCATGATCTACGCGGGCGCCAAGGGCTACCTCGACGGTCTCGAGGTCGCGAAGATCGCGGCGTACGAGACGGGGCTCTACGAGTTCATCGAGTCGAAGCACGCCGACATCTTCGAGGGGCTGCGCACGAAGCGGAAGCTCGACAAGGAGATCGAGGAGTCCCTGAAGAAGGCGCTCGTGGAGTACGGCAAGGCGTTCGGCACGGGCGCGAGCTGAGGCCAGGATGCCGTCGCTCAAGGTCATTCGAACCCGCATCGCCAGCGTCAAGTCGACGCAGAAGATCACCAAGGCGATGAAGATGGTCGCGGGCGCGCGGCTCAATCGCGCGCAGCAGGCGATCACCGCGCTCCGGCCGTACGCCGTGAAGACCGCGGACGTGCTCCGCTCCGTCGCGGCCTCCGTGGGTCCGGGGGCCGATGGCACGGCCGCGCACCGGGAGGACGGCGCGTTCGATGAAGGGGCGGCGCTCCACCCGTTCCTCGCGCGAAGGCCGGAGCAGAACGTCCTCGTCATCCTCTTCTCGGGCGACCGCGGCCTCTGCGGCGCGTTCAACACGAACGTGAACAAGGCGGCCGAGCGTCACTGGCGCGAGCTCGAGGAGGCCGGGAAGAAGGTCAGCTTCATCACCGTGGGCAGGAAGGGGAAGGAGTACCTCGCGCGCCGCGGAGCCGACATCCGCCAAGACTTCCCCAAGCCGTACGACGGCCTCGACCTCGCCAAGGCGCGAGCGGTCGCGGCCGTCGTCGCCGCGGCGTACAACGCGAAGGAGGTCGACGCGATCTACGTCGTCTTCAACGAGTTCAAGAGCGCGATCACGCAGAAGGTCACGCTGAGCCCGCTCTTCCCGCTCGCCGTCGCCGTCCCCGCGGCGAGCGCGAGCGCCCCAAAGCCCGCCGACGTCGCGTCGCGCACCGAGTTCCTGTTCGAGCCGAACAAGGACGCGCTCCTCCGGCAGCTCGTGCCGCAATACCTCGAGATCACGATCTTCCGCGCCATGCTCGAGAGCCAGGCAGGCTTCTTCGGCGCGCAGATGACTGCGATGGACTCGGCGACCCGCAACGCGGGGGACATGATCAAGCGCCTCTCGCTCGCGTACAACCGCGCGAGGCAGGCGGCGATCACCAAGGAGCTGATGGAGATCATCGGCGGAGCCGAGGCGCTCAAGGAGTAGGCGTCGGGCTCGGCTACGCGATGCAGGGCGTCACCGTCGAGCTTCGATGAGCGCGCGCTACTTTCCCCGCTTGCCTTCGAGCCCGTGCTCCTCGAGCTTGGTGTACAGCTGCGGCCGCGCGATCCCGAGGATGCGGGCCGCCTCCGCGCGGTTCCCCTTCGCCCGATCGAGCGCCCGTAGGATCATCTCCTTCTCGAGCGCCGCGAGCGCGTCCCGGAGCGGCATCGACGAGACCGGAGCGTGTGCCGTCGGCGTCGCGCCCGCGCGCACCGAGACTGGCAGATCCGCCACGTCGATGACCTCCGTGCTGCACATCACTGCCGCGCGCTCGATGACGTGGATGAGCTCGCGCACGTTGCCGGGCCAGTCGTACGCGAGCAGCACGTTCATCGCGTCCTCGCTCACGGCGCGCGACCGCGTCCGTCCGAGCGCGTGCGCGACGAGGAGCGGGATGTCGGATTTCCTCGCGCGGAGCGGGGGGATAGTCACCTCGATGACCGCGAGCCGGTAGTAGAGGTCCTCGCGCAGCGTCGCGCCGGGCTGCCCCGGGCGCACCTCCTTGTGCGTCGCCGCGATGATGCGCGCGTCGCTCGCGATCGTCTCGCCGCCGCCGACCCGCTCGAAACGCCCGTCCTGCAGAACGCGCAGGAGCTTCGTCTGCAGCGTGGCGTCGAGGTCGCCGATCTCGTCGAGGAAGAGCGTCCCCCCCGCGGCCTTCTCGAGCCTGCCGCGATGCAATCCGACCGCGCCCGTGAACGCCCCCTTCTCGTGCCCCATGAGCTCGCTCTCGATGAGGTTCGCCGAGAGAGAGGCGAGGTTCACGGCGACGAAGGGGCCGGCGGAGCGCGGAGAGTTCTCGTGGATGGCGCGCGCGACGAGATCCTTGCCCGTCCCGGTTTCCCCCACGACGAGGATGGGTACGTCGCTCGCGGCAGCCCGGCCGATGACCTTCCACACGTCGAGCATCGCGGCGCTCGAACCGACCAGCGTGTTCCCGGACGGCGACGGCGACGGCGCGGCGCCCGCGTTGCGGAGCGACTTCGACTTGACCGCGCGCTGGACGGCGTCGAGGAGCGCCGGAAGGTCGAACGGCTTCGTGACGTACTCGAATGCGCCCGCCTTCATCGCCGCGATGGCGCGCTGGCTATCGCCGTACGCGGTCGCCATGATGACGGGAATCTCGGCGCCTCCGCTCCGGATCTCACGGAGGAGATCGAGGCCGTCGCCGTCGGGAAGCCTGACGTCGAGGAGCACGCAGTCGACCGAATCGCGGCGAAGAACCGCCCGCGCTTCGGCGAGCGCCCCGGCGACGATCGCCTTGTGACCCTTCGCAGCAACCGCCCTCGCGAGCCCGTCGCGGATGCTGGCTTCGTCGTCGACGACGAGGACGTTACCCACCGTGACACCTTACGCCTTGGCGAGCGCGAGCGTGAACTCCGTCATCCCGCCGCTCCGCGCGTGCCGCAGGCTGCCTCCGTGGGCCTCGGCGACCGCGCGCGAGAGCGCGAGCCCGAGCCCAGTGCCGCTCGACTTGGTGGTGAAGAACGGCTCGAAGAGCAGCGCGAAATTCTCCTCCGGGACCCCGGGGCCCGAGTCGCGGATCGCGATGAGCACGTTCGAGTCGTTCTCCGACACGCACGCCGTGACCGAGGAACCCTTCGGCGAGGCCTCGACGGCGTTCTTGAGGAGGTTGTCGACCGCGCGCGTCACGGAGTCGTCGTCGACGCGCGCGTCCCCTGCCCCGGACGCGCTGAGAGTCACGCCGCGCTCCTCGGCCCATGGGCGGAGGAGCTCGGCCCGCCTCTGCACGAGCGCGGCGAGGTCGACGCGGTTTCGCGACAGAGGCTTGCGATCGGCGAGGAGCAGGAGATCGCGGACGAGGCGGTCGAGGCGTGCGACCTCCGAGCCGATGAGGGCCAGATCCTCGCGGACGGGGGTCGGGATGTCCGGGCTCGTCTCGGCGAGGTCGGTGCGGAGCTTGATCGCCGCGAGCGGGTTCCTGACCTCGTGCGCCACGCCCGCGACGACGCGGCCGAGCGCGGCCCACCGCTCGTGCTCGGCGAGCTCGCGTGTGAGGCGGCCCTTGTCCTCCTGGGCGCGGGAGAGGTCGCGCGCGAGGGAGTCCAGGCCTTGGGAGACCTCGGCGAGCTCGCGCAGCTTCGGGCGCGACACCTTGGCGTGGAGGTCTCGACCGAGGGCAGCGACGGACTCACGCAGGGCGCTCGCTCCGCGGTCGAACACGATGAGCGTGTGCACCGACGCGAGCACCATCGCGAGCATCGCGACCGCGAGGCAAAGGACGGTCACGCGGAGCGAGCTCATCTCCGGACCGACGACGACGCGCGAGAGAGCCCACGCGTAACCCCCGCCGTCGAGCGGAGCCGCGCCCGCGACGACCGTCACGCCATCGGGCGCGCTCGCCTGGTCGACGACCATCTTGCCGGACGCCTCGGCCTCGGCCACGAGGCCCGCGATGCGCCCGTTCTCCGCCATGCCCACGCCATCGACGAACCCCGAACGGAGCTCGCCGGCCCCGTGCCGACCCCTCCGCATGCGTTGCGCGCGAGGGAGGCCGGGGCCGAGGTCGGCGAGACGTTCGAGCTCGCTCTCCACCCGCTCGCGCGCGCGGACGATGCGCTGATCGCGAGAGGTGGAGGCGAGGTTCGAGAGCGCGACGACGGCGAACGCGGTCGCGCCCAAGCCAAGAATCATCAGGACGATCAGGCGCCCTCGAAGAGAAGCGAGGAAGCCCGATCGCAAAGCCAAGCGAGAGCCCTCAGCGAGGCGCGCGCGCGCCGCCCTGCACCTCGAAGTGCGCGCCGTCGCCGAACGTGATCGAGCGAACGACGACCGACGAGCCGAGCGGGTAGATGCCCCCCTTGCCCGACGCCTCGATGCGATCCCCCGCACGGACACCGCGGGTCATGACCTCCTTCGCGAGGCGCGGGCGAAGGAACACGCTCGTACCGTCGGTCAGGACGAGAGCCTCGGGCATCCCTCTCCTGCCGATGACCACCGTTTCGACGGTGCCGTTCGCGGAGACGGGCGGGAGCTTCGCGAGCTCGGCGCGCATCTCGCCCCGCCGCTCGCCTCGTGCCGACGGATCACGACGGCCCTCGCCCTTCACGGGCGGCGCAACGATCTGCCCGTGCTGTCCGTAGACCGCGGCGCGCCGAATCTCCTTGCCGCCGCTCGCGGCCGGGCTCCAGCCTTCGACGCGCACGGGCTGTCCGATCGGTACCTGCCGTGCCATGTCATCGCCGGAGTTTCCGCGCACCATGACGACCGTGCGATCCTTGAGGATGAAGCCGCGAACGTGTCCGAGCGGTCCGACGATGTAGCGACCGACGTCTCCGGCGACATTCACGCGCGTGCCCTGGTGACGCGGAGCACCCGCGACATCGGCGGCGACCTCGGCGCCCGCGACGGGGGGCCCCTGGTCGGCGAGGGCGGTGCTGCCGAGGCTCGCGAGCATGGGGACCGCGAGCGCGACGGAGGTGACGGCGACGACGAGCGAACGACGGGTACGAAAAGCAAACGGGGTGACCGGGATCATGGTGAAGCCTTCCTTCCTGCTGACGTACCCGGTCATCGCAAGCGTCGTGCCGCCCCTAACTCCGCGAAATAGCGTAGCATCTACGCGCCTCCGACGTATGGAATCGCGACGCTCCGTCGCGAATCGGGACGCGCGGGGCGAGCGTCGATGCCAGAGGGCGCTCTACGACTGCGGGAGCTGGATACGGAAGCAGGTCGTCGCCGGCGGCGCGTCGATGAGATCGATGCGCCCGCCGTGCGCCTCCACCGCGATGCGACAGAAGTAGAGCCCGAGGCCGCGGTTCACGGCCTGGCTGGGCGCAACGTTCGGGTACTTCTCGAACAGCAGGGCACGCAGGTCGGGCGAGATGGGTCTGCCGTCGTTGCTGACGGTGAGCTCGACGTCGCTCCCCGTTCCGGCAGACGCGCCCAGGACGATGCTCCCCCCCGCATGCGCGTATCGGAGCGCGCTCTCCACGAGGTTCGCGAGGACGCGCGCCAGGATGTCGGGGTCGGCCTCGATGGTTTCGTCGAGCCTGAGGCGCTTGGTGATCGTGACCTTGCGCGCGGTGGCCTCGGCGGCGTGGTTCTCGATGACACGAGCGAAGAGCGCGTCGACGTCGACGGTCGATCGCTTCGGCACGAGCCGCCCGTCGTCGCTGCGCGCGATGTCGAGGAGGTTCGCGATGATGCGAAAGAGCTTCGAACCCGCCGCGCGGCTCTCGGCGAGCGCGTTGTGGACGTCCGCGCTCTCCGGCTGGACCGGCAGGTCGTCGAGCGCGAAGTCGAGGTTCATCATCATGGCCGACAGCGGGCTCTTGAGATCGTGGACGAGCATCGCGGTCGTCTCGTCCTTGAACCGCTGGAGCGACTTGAGCTGGGCGTTCTGCACGGCGAGCGCCTCCTGGTGGGCGCGGAGCTGGAGCAAGCTCTTCACGCGCGCGCGGAGCTCATGCCGGTTCACCGGCTTCTTCACGATCTGCTCGGCCCCGGCGTCGACGGCTCTCACGCGAGCGTCGTCGTCGACGGCCGCCGTCACGAAGACGAGCGGCACGAACCCGCGCGCGTTGCTCGCCTTGAGGGCCCGCGCGAGGTGGAAGCCGTCGTCGCCGGTGAGCGGGTCGATGAGCACGAGATCGGGCGGGCGCGCCTCGGCCTCGTAGAGCGCCTCGTCGGCGGCCGCGAGGAGCACGAGGTCGTAGCCGCGGTCGCCGAGGTACTCGGCCACGAGCTCGCGGTTCGCGTCGTCGGCATCCACGACGAACACACGCGGTCGCGTCGCGCCGTCGAACCGCGCCTCGGCCTCTCGGGCGGGCCGCTCCGCAGGTTCCGGCTCCTCGCCGGCGGGAGGGGAGGCCTCCGGAGCGACGGGGAAGGTGCCCGAGCTCACCCAGTCCTCCGTCAGGTCGAGCCCCTTCCCGTCACGCGAGCGCCCGAGCACCGACATCGTCCGCCGGAGGGTCGCGGCCGCTTCCCGAACGCGGGAGGCGTAGCGGTGCCGGAGCTCGGGCGTCAGCTCACTGCCCCCCTCAGCGAGCATGGTCGCGAAGCCGACGAGGGCGTTCAGCGGGTTCAGGACGTCGAGAACGGGCCGCCCCGCGGCAGGAGGGGTGGCAGGCGGGGCGGATGCGGCCGGCGCGCCCGCGTGGGGTGCCTGGCCCGCGCGGGGCGACGGAGGGGGCGAGCTCGAGCCATCGCGGGTCGACGGTGGGCTTCCGCCGCTCAGGAAGAAGCGCATCCTTATCTCGTCCCTTCCTCGAGGCTCGAAGCGGCCCGGGCGTCTCGCGTGGCCCCCGTTCGCCGGCTAGCGGATGTGAGCGACGACGCTCTGCCAGTCATCACGGTCGATTCGGGTGAAGGCATGGTGGATGTCAGGGTCGAACTGGGAGCCGACGTGAGCCGCGATCTCGAGTCGTGCCTCCGAGTCGGTCCGAGCCGCGCGATAGGAACGGCCATTATGAATCGCATCATAAGCGTCGGCTACCTGGAATATTCTCGCCGCGAGCGGGATCGCATTCCCGCGCAGCCCGCGAGGGTAGCCGTGCCCGTCGATGCGCTCGTGGTGGGAGCGGACCACGTCTATGCCGCGCCGCAACACCGCGAGATCAGTCAGCATCACGGCGCCGAGGTCGGGGTGCCGGCGCACCTGCTCCCATTCGGCGTCCGTCAGCGGGCCCGGCTTCTCGAGCACCGCCTCCCGCACTCCCACCTCCCCGATGTCGTGGAGCAGCGCGCCGAGCTCGAGGTCGAACAGCTCGGGACCGCGGAGACCGCACTCCTGGCCGATCCGGCACGCCCAGGCCGCGACCCGATCGCAGTGGGCGGCGTCCTCGATCCGAGCGAGCGCGCGGATCATCCCGCGGGCCGCGCTCCGCGCCTCGTCGGCGCTCATGTCCCCGTCGTTCTGCGCACGATGTGTGACCAGGTGGCGCAACGTCGGGACGAGCCGGAGCGATGCGTCCCGCTTCGGAAGGAAGACGTCGACCGAGCACGGCACCGAGAGCGCAGCGACGTTGCCGAAGTCGTTCTCCCCGGTCAAAAGGACCCTGGACGTGGTCGGCGCGGCCTTCGCGAGCATCGCCAGAACGACGTTCCCGCCCATGTCGGGCATGTACAGGTCGCTGACGACCACGTCGGCGCCGTCGCACACGAGCGACTCGAATGCGCGCCGCGGATCATGGGTCGCCATCACCGAGAAGCCGGCCTTCGCGAGGAGCCGTTCGAGCGCGCGGAGCATCGCGAGGTCGTCGTCGAGGACGACGACGCGCTTCGGTGCGGCGGGCCAGACGGAGGCGCTGGGGCGACTGTCGACGGTGGAGAGGGTCATCGGGGAGTCGGCCTCCGCGGGTGGTGCCGGGCGAGGACGGGCGCGCGGCGACGTCGGACGAGGAGCCGCACGCCGCAGAGGAGCGTGAGGCCGAGAGACGTCGCGACCCACGCATGTCCGGCGGGAGGCCGCGACGGCGCGAGACTCGACGACCCGCAGCCGTGCGCCGCGGCGAGAGGGACTCCCGCATAGAGAGCCGCCACGCCCGCCGCGTCATCGGCGTCCGGGGCGCGACGCCTCGCGTCGCCGGGCATCGTGTAGAGGTACATCACGTCGGACGCGTCCTCAGCCGCGTCGCGGAGGCCGAGCGCGTGCCCCGTCTCGTGGGCGAGGACGTGGACGAGGTCGAAAGGAGCCGCCGCCGCGCCGAGGTCCGTGAGCCCCAGGAGGTCCCCTTGGCCTCCCGACGGGACGTCCGCCGCGACCGCGAACGGGTCGCTCGCGACGGGAGCCGCGCCGCGGCTCGGCAGCGCGGACGGCGCGAGGACTGCGAAGTCGTACCTGCCATCGAGGACGACGTCGGCGTCGAGGATCTCCCCCGTCGTCTCGTCGAACGAGACCAGCGTCACCGCGAGCGCCGCGCCCATGCCGGGGTAGCCGGTCGGGCTCCAGTACACCACGTTGCGACCATCGACGGCCGGCGAGGACGACGTGTCCGCCAGCGCGACGCTGAGCCGCGGCCCGCCTCCCGACTCCGTCCAGCCGGACGCCGCCTGCTCGAGCGCGGCGAGCGCCCCCGGCACGCCGTTCACGAGCGACGGGTCGAGCTCGAGCGCCACGGAGTCGTCCGGCCAGTGAACCGGGAGCCCGGACGCCGTCGTCCGCATGACGTACGCGTGCGACGTCGCGGCCGCGAGGAGGCTCGCCGCGAACGCCGCGAGAGCGGGCGCACGGGTGAGCCTTCTGTGGCTGCGAATCGACGACACTCTCTGCTCCTTCGAGGCGTGACGCCGCATCGGGCGAGCTCACGACGTGAGCGCCCACGTGGGTCTCCTCGAACAACGGAGGCTCGCGTCAAACCTTGAGGCGGCGGTCGCCCTATCCCGGGTGCGCGCCCGACGGCGCCGGGGCCCGCGCGATCTCGTCCGGGCCCGGCGGGTTCACGAGCTGGTTGAGGTCGGAGACCCCGCCCTGCAGGAGCGTGAAGAGCGGCGCCGGAAAGCACCCGAGGGCCACGGACAGCGCGAGGAGCGGAAGCACGGCAACGAGCTCGCGCGAGACGCGCGGCTCGCCGGCGGTGTCGTCTTCGGTACGCTCGCCGGGGCTCGCGTCGTCCCGGAAAGCCCCGTGGAGCGTCCGGAAGAGCATGGCGGCCGAGACGGCCCCCGCCAAGGCTGCGGTCGTGACCAGCGCGCGCTGCACGGGGAATGCGCCGACGAGCGCCGCGGCCACGCCCCAGAACCCGGGCAAGCCGGGGAGGCCCGTGGACGCGAGGAGCGCGACGCCAAGCACCGTCGCGTGGAAAGGCCGCTTTCGAAAGAACCTGCGCAGGGACGCGTGGTCGCCCGTCCCGGGCTCGCTCCGGAGCGCGCCGACGAGGACGAACGCAATCGCCACGACGACGCCGTGGCTGAACGCCTGGACGAGGCAGCCGGCGATCCCTTCTCGCGTCATCCCGCCCAACCCGACGAGGCAGACGCCCATCTGCCCCACGGCCGCGTAGGCAACCATGCGCGCGACGTCGGCCTGCAGGACCGCGAGCAGCCCGCCCACCACGATCGTGAGGACCCCGGCCGCGACCAGCGTCGTCGCCGCCCAGCGAGACCCGTCCGGCAAGAGGCCGAACGACACGCGCAGGAGACCGTAGACGCCGACCTTGGAGACGACGGCGAGGGCGACGGCTCCCACCGGCGACGGGGCGAGGACGACGGCGTCGACGAACCAGCGCTGCAGCGGGGCGAGCGGGATGGCGATGGCGAACGCGAGGAAGAGCAGCGTCCACACGGCCTTCACCCAGGAGACGCCGAAGAGCGTGAGGTGCTTCGCGTTCCACGCCACGCGCATCAGCTCGGGGAGCGCGAACGTGTGCGCGACGCGGGTGCCGTCGCCGAGGTAGTTCGGATCGGAGTGAAGATAGAGGGCGCCCACGGCGAACGCGAGCAGCGCCGTGGAGAGCGCGGAGGCGAGGGCAGCCTTCCGCGCCGCGCTCCGGGACGTCACGGCGGCGCCCGCGAAGAGGAGCAGAGTGAGCGCCCCGAGCATGACGGCCCAGGAGCCCGTGAACAGGACGAGGTCGAGCGAGACGAAGACCCCCATCGTCCCCGTGAGAAGGAGCCCGTAGAGCCCGTAGAACGTCGTGAGCCGCCTCCCCGCGTCGGCCGTCACGCGATGCGCCGCGATCGCGCCGGCGAACCCGACGAGCGCCGTGAGGAGCACGAAGGCGACGTTCGCGCCGTCGACGCCGACGTAGTACTCGACGCCGACCGACGACGCGAGGACCGACCGCTCCACGAACTGGAAGCCCTCGTTGCCGTCGCCTCGCGTCACACTGCCGTCGAACCCTTGATAGAGGACGATCGCGAGGAGGCACATCCCGCCCGTCGAGAGGAGCGTGAGCCCCCGGAGCTTCTCCTCCCCGGCGTAGTCGGTCACGCGCATCGCGAAGGCGACGACGGCCACGAGGAACGGGAGGAGGAGGAGGAGCGTGAGCAGGTGCGACGTCAGGAAGCCCATCGCCCCCGTCTGGGGGACGACGAAGCCCATCGCGACCTCGCCCGACGCCTCGTCGTTGGACGTCAGGACGACGTGACCGAGCGCCTGGTGCAGCTTCGGCTCGCGATCGGGGATCCACGTGATCGTGATCCGCTTCGAGCTCCTCCCGGGGATGACGCCGCTGCCGCCGCCTCCGTCGGAGAAGCGCGCCGTGAAGTGCGAGGGGAGCCGCGGATCGTCGTCGTCGCCTCGCAACGCGACGCGCGAGACCGTCATCAGGCCGGGGCCATCGTTCCAGACGACGAGCTCGCCGATGTAGCCGCCGCTCCTCGGGACGAGGGTCACCGGCCCGCGCTGGCCGTCGGCGTCGGTGACGCGGATATGGACGGGGCCGCCGCTCGCGGGCGGCGGCGTCGACGGCGTGTGCGGGAATCGACGCGGACCGGGAGGCGTGCTGCCGAGCTGGGCGAGCGAGGGGCGCGCCGCGAGGACGAGCGCGGCACACGCGAGGAGGAGCGCCAAGAGGCGGACGACGCGGCTCATCGGACGCCCGCCCCGAGCCGAAGGACGAAGAGCGACGACTCGCGCGCGGCCCAGTCGTCCGGGCGCCCCTCGCCGTAGCGGTGACGGGCGATGGCCCACCCTGCGTACGCGAACGCGAGGCCGAGCCCCACGAGCCCGAGCCTCATGGCGACCGAGACGTCCAGCACGCGCAGGCCGACGGTGGAGAACGCCGACGCGAGCCCGTTCTCGAGGAGAGGCTCGCTGTCGCTGCCAAGCTCGCGGCCGCTGATGCCGAGGCAGAGCCCCGCGAGCGCCGCGAGCCCCGCGAGCGCCGTCATGACACGCGCGGACGCCGCGGGCGCCTCATCCGACGCGCGACCGCGCCGCGACGGCCCGGTGAACGCGAGGTAGTAGCTCCGCCACATCCCGAAGCTCGTCAGCGCCGACGTGACGAGCACGACGGCGTAGAGCCCCTTCGCGAGCGCGCCGTCGAGGACCGTCGCGGTGAACGTCCCCTCGAGGATGGCCGCCTGCGCGAAGAACCCGCCGATGAGCGGGATGGGAACCGCCGTCAGCGCGGCGCACGCGACGCGATACGCCCACGCCGCGCGAGGGACCGCCGCCGCGAGCCCCCCCATCTCCCGCAGATCGAAGCCCTTGGCCCCCTTCTTCTCCGTGGCGCGCGTCGCGCCCAGCGCCGCGCCCGCCGCGACGAGCAGCGCGGTCTTCGCGGTCGCGTGGGTCACGAGCTGGAGCACGCCCGCGGGGTAGGCGCCCGCTCCGAACGCGAGGAAGGCGAGCCCCACCTGCGACATCGTCCCGTACGCGAGGATCCGCCGGAGGTCGTAATGAGACGCGCTGGCGAGGGCGAAGGCGAGCGCCGAGCAGGCGCCGAGGATCGCGAGGGCCGCCGAGGCCGCCTCGGAGAGCGAGAACAGGAACGAGAGCCGCGCCAGGAGATACGCGCCGACCATGACCGTCCCCGCGCCCTGCACGAGGGCGCTCAGCGGGATCGGCCCCTCCGCCATCGCCACGAGCCAGCCGTGCAGCGGGAAGGCCGCGCTCTTCGCGGCGGCGCCGACGAGGACGAGGAGGCACGCGAGCGTGACGAGCCCGATGCGCCCGCCGACCCGCTTCGCGAGGAGGTGGTCCTTGAACGGGTGCGTGCTCCGTGCGTCCGTCACGACGAGCTGATCTTCGATCTCCCGGAGCTTGAGCGTCGGCCCGAGGAGCGCGAGCGCGACCTCCCGGTCGGCGCCGAACGCGGTGCGCGGGATGCTGTAGTTCGGAAGGACGCCGCCGATGAACGCGAACCCGGGCTTCGGGTCGTGGCCGACCGCGCGGAAGCGATCGTCGGGCGCGACGCGGAACGAGTGTGCGCCCCCCTCGACGGGGTGGCGGCGGAACGGCGTCACCAGCGGCGCCCCCTTGTCGTCGAGCATCGGCGAGCGCGACTCGTCCATGTAGACGAGCGCGCCGGGGAGCGCGGTGACGGTCAGGAACCCCCGCCCGTGGGTGGCGGCGCCGCCGCGCAGCGTGGGGTCGGCGTCCGGACGCGGCTGGCCGGGATGGACGACGCTCACGGCCGAGAGGCGAGGATCGAGGTCGGACTGGTACTCCCCCGCGGACGTCCACTCGCCGCCGAGCCCCCAGAAGAGGAGCGCGACGCCGAGGGCGAGCGCGACCTCCGCGAGCCGCTGCACGACGAACCCCCGCTCGCCGCGCGCGTCGCCGGCGAGCCCGTACCCCGCGACGCCGACCCCCGCCCAGCCGACGAGGACGAGCCCCAGGTTGTCCGCGAGGACGACGACGAGCACTGAAGAGACGAACCCGCCGAACCAGGCCTGGACACGCCAGGCGTGGACCGACGCCGCCGCGGAGCCCGGCGCGACGAGCGCGAAGCCGACGAGCGTCGCGAGCACCGTGACGACGAGCGCCATCACGGCGGAGAGCGGGTCGAGCGCGAGGTCGAGCCCCACGTCGAGCGGACCGACGCGGACGAGCTGCCAGAGGTGGCGGAGGAAGAAGCGGTCTTCGGGCTCGCACTGGAAGAGCGCGGCGGACTCGGCGGCCGCGGCGGCGAGGCACAGGAGCATGCTCGTCTGGGCGATGCGTGCGACCTGGGGCGCCCGCGCCGTGACGCGCGGCGTCAGCGCGGGCTTCGGGCCGTCGTCGTCCGCAAATGCGAGGCGAAGCGCCTGGAACGCCTGCGCGAGAAGACCTGATCCCCACAGGGCATTGACGAGCGCGCCAAGCAGCGGCGGGAGCGGGATGAGCCAGAGCCAGCTGGCGAGCTCGAGCGACTGAATCGGGCCTACGAGATCGGGCATGAGCGCGGGCGGAGCCGGCGGACCTTAGCCTCTGGCGATTTCCTTGGTCAAGCGAGGGCTCCCGCCGGTAGTGGCTGGATTTGACGGACATTGACGCGCCGCGTTGCGCGATCTTGGCACTGCGACGGGGCTAAGCTAGTGGGCATGAAGTCCGCGCCGATCGTTCTCCTCGCGTGTCTCGCCGCTCGTGGGGGCAAGACGTCTGGTGGCAACGTTCCTCCCTCGGACGCCTCCGCGAGCTCGCGACCCGACCCAGGAACGCCCGCGTGCGACACGCCCGGCCCGTCGGCCGGCTACTGCATCCAATGCAGCGACGAGATGTGGCACTGCACCGGACAGGATTCGGGGCTCTCCGTGTGCTCTGCCGATGCCGACCAGAATGCAGCCAACGGCTGCATATCGGTCCCATGCGCAGATCATGGGTCGGGGATCGTCAACGGTGTTCCGGCCACATGCAAATGACCGACCCCACCGGCATCCCCGCCCTGGTCGACGCCATTCGCCACATGCACGGCGTCGAGGCGAAGCACCTGGAGACCACGCACGTTCGCGAGGAACACCAAGCTCGCGCGGCCTCCGCGCAAGCGGCTCAGTTCCTCGTCTTCTTCACCTCCGCCAGGATGCTCGCCCTGACGGCCATGAATGACGGGCTCGTCGACCGGGGGAACCCCCAACACGGCTTTGAACTTCCGGCGCGTGCCCTCGGTGCGGGAGCTCCACGCCGAGGGATCGTTTCGCGCCGGACGGGTGCCCCGTGAGGTCGAACACTTCGACTGCGCCTTGCCAGACGACCTCGTCTTTGAAGCGTTCGTCGACCTCGACGGTCTCAACGTAGCGGGCCGGCACGCCGTGCATGTGCTCGACGACTTCGCGCAGTTCGTCGAGCGAGGCGGGGCCGGTCACGGGGGGCACGACGCCACCGAACTCCAGCCGGGCGCGAAGGGGTGCCAGTCGCAGCCGGTGGTGCAGAAACACTCGTTGTCGTCTCTGATCGCACAGCATGTCGCCGCGTACCCGCATCCGGGTATCGTCGGCCCCGTTGCCCAGGAGGCGTCTATGGGGATGGTCACGCACCCGCACGCCTCGGGCGTCGTCCCGAAGCATGTCCAGGGGGCGGCATCTTGGCCGCTCGCGGCCGCGTTGGTTCCATCGGACGAACCGACAGCGCCTACGGTAGTCCGTCCGCCACACGCGGAGAGCACAACCGCAACGATGATCGCCGACCTCATGCCCGCGAGGCTAGCCACCTGCCGAGCCGAGGTCTCGTTACACAGTGCGCCGCGCCAATTCAAACCCGATCAGTACCCTCCCGCCGCGGGGCACTCGCGACATTCACGACATTCGGGACAACGAGCGCATTCACGACGGTTCAAACAGAAACTCGACGATTCGCGTCCTGTGTAGAGGCACACGAGGTCCCCCGGCAGGCTCGCCGGGCCGTTCGGGCGCCTCTCCGGTGCGCGCGTGGTGACGACGGCAGAACGTGACGAGCGGTCGCCTTGGATTGACGAGCGGTCGGCTTGGATTGCCGAGCGGTCGGCTTGGATGGCCGAGGGGTCGTCTCGGCTTGCCGAGCGGTCGGCTTGGATGGCCGAGCGGTCGCCTTGGAGCGCCGAGCGGTCGCCTTGGAGCG
>Ga0209415_10005556_pt1 | contig 22609 bp, 20 predicted proteins | sample PeaSoiSIISIP2007_FD_187696 | JGI IMG/M metagenome (GOLD analysis project Ga0209415, IMG submission 187696) | Peat soil microbial communities from Weissenstadt, Germany - SII-SIP-2007 (SPAdes) (version 2) | ecosystem: Environmental > Terrestrial > Soil > Wetlands > Peat | place: Germany... | reverse complement strand
GCGTGATGCTTGCGGTGCACCGCCACCCACTCGCCGGTGATCATGCCGGACGAGGACCAGATCCAGAAGCGGAAGATATGCCGCAGCACGGGATGCAGGTCGACCGCCCGGTGCGCCGCATCGCGGTGCAGGTACAGGGTGACTGCCATCATCGTGACCTGCACGAGCAGGAACGTCACCAGCACGTAGCCCCACAGGCTCAGCCTCACAAAGCCATACAGGAAGTCGAGATTCACGTGCGCGTTACTCCGAGCGGCGGGTCGCGGATGCCGGCAGCTCCATTGCCATCGGCGCAAGGAATCCACTATACAGCGGAGCCGCGCCCGCGACCCGGCTCCTTCATCCCATATTGGGGGCCAAAGACCCGTTTTGCGAGGCAGATCCGGCCACTGGCCCGACCTTTAGGCCGGAACTCGCCAGCCAATGCCTGAACTGCCCGAAGTGGAGACCACCCGCCGGGGACTCGAGCGGGTGCTGGTCGGGCGCCGGATCGTCGCAGTGCACGTGCGTGAGCGGCGGCTGCGGTGGCCGCTGCCGCCCGGCTTCGAAGCGCAGCTGACGGGGCGGCGAATCACCAGCGTCGGGCGCCGCGCCAAGTACCTGCTGATCGGCACCGATGCCGGCACGCTGCTCGTGCACCTCGGAATGTCCGGGAACCTGCGGGTGCTCGCCCGCGAGCAGGTTGCGCTGACCCACGATCACGTCGACATCGTGCTCGATTCGGGGCGCTGCGTGCGCTTCAACGACCCGCGCCGCTTCGGCACCATGCAGTTCGTCCGCGGCGACCCCGGACGGCACCCGCTGCTGCGCAATCTCGGGCCCGAGCCGCTGGCCGCCGGGTTCGACGCGGCGCATCTGTGGCGCTGCACGCGCGGACGGCGGGTCGCCGTCAAGCAGCTGATCATGAATGCCGGCATCGTGGCGGGTGTCGGCAACATCTATGCGAACGAGGCGCTGTTTCGTGCCGGTGTGAACCCGCGCCGCGCCGCGGGTCGGCTGACGCGCGCGGCCGTGGCGCGTCTCGCGACGGCGATCAAGCGGGTGCTCGCGTCCGCCATTCGCGCCGGCGGCACGACCCTGCGCGATTACCGGCGCACCGACGGCACGCCCGGTTACTTCCGCCAGAAGCTCTTTGTCTACGAGCGCGACGGCGAGCCGTGCCGCGTGTGCGGCACGCCGATCCGCCACGCGGTGCGGGGCCAGCGCTCGACGTACTGGTGTCCTAGCTGCCAGACCTGAACTGCACGCGCACCGCGGGCTGGACCAGCAGCCAGACGAGCGCCACGCCGAGCGCGATATTCACGAAGCCCACCTGGCCCGCGAGCGACTCTGCGGTGCGCGCGAACCCGGCCCGCTCGGGGTAACCGCGGGCCAGGTCCTCGAGCGCGACCCGCACGCCGACCCACACGCCCGCCGCGGTCACGGCCCAAAGGCCGGCAAACACAAGCCCTGCGCGTCGCGCCCACGGCCGGCGCCATAGCAGCCCGAGGCCGAGCCACGCGACGAAGGCGTGGAACAGCATGGCCGCGGCGAGTACCAGCGGCAGCCAGGCGAACAGCGCCACCATCAGATCGCCGGTCAGCCCCGAGTGGCGCCAGATATCGGCCACCGATGGCAGCCCGCCGGTCACGGCCCAGCCGAGCAGCTGCCAGCAGGCGAGCATGACACCGAGCATGCCGAGGCACGCAAGACACAGCCCGACGGAGGTCAGCATCGTCACGGCCAGCGCCAGCTGCACGGCGATCCCTCAGTACACGAGGCCGGCGCCATAGCCGCGCGGATCCGACGCTGCCTCGACCTTGCCGCTGCCGAAGTCCCAGGTGACGGCCTCGGTGTTGCCCCACTGGTTGCGCGCCTCGCGCAGATGGTGGCCGAGTTTTTCGAGCTGCGCGCGCTCCTCCGGCGTCAGCGCGCCGGGTTCGAGCACGATGATGTCCGGGACATACTGATGATGAATGCGCGGCATAGACACAATCTCGGCCGCGCTCTTGCCGTCAAGCCAGTTGAGTACGCTGAATAGCAGGTTGCTGATGATGGTGGCGCCGCCGGGCGTGCCGATGATCAGCATCCCATGGTCCGTGTCCACGAAGGTCGGCGTCATGCTGGACAGCGGGCGCTTCCCGGGCGCGATGGCGTTCGCGTCCGCGCCGACCAGCTCGAAGGCGTTCGGCACGCCGGCCGCGACGGCGAAGTCGTCCATCGTGTTGTTGAGGATCACGCCGGTTCCGGGCGCCATGTAGGTCGCGCCGAAGAACAGGTTGATCGATAGCGTCGCTGCGACCCGGTTGCCTTCCCGGTCGAGCACCGAAAAATGGGTCGTGGACTGGCTTTCCTCGCCGGTGAACGCCGGGCGCAGCGTCTCCGATGGTGTCGCACGATCGAGGCGGATCGAAGTGCGCTGACCGGCCGCGTAATAAGGACTCAACAGCTGCTCGACCGGGATGCTCACGAAATCGGGGTCGCCCAGGTACTCGGCGCGATCGCGGTACGCGTGGCGCAGCGCCTCGATGATCAGGTGCCGCCGGGTCGTCGCATCGAGCCCGGCGAGGTCGTAGCCGGCGAGGATATTGAGCGCCTCGCCAATCACGATGCCGCCCGAGGCCGGCGGCGCGGCCATGACCAGCGTCGCATTCCGGTAGTGGAGCTTGATCGGCGCGCGCTCGACGATGCGGTAGCCGGCGAGATCCGCCTCGCTCCAGATGCCGCCCTCGTGGCGCACGTGCGCGACCAGCTGCGCGGCGAACGGTCCCTTATAGAAGGCTTCCGAGCCGCTGCCGGCAATCAGCGCGAGCGTGCGGGCGAGCTCCTGCTGGCGGATCAGCGCCCCGACCGGTGGCGGCTGATCCTTGATGAGGAACACACCGGCGGTGTCGCGCGACCTGGCGAGCTGCGCCTGTTTGACGTGGATTGCATTCGCCAGGCGCGCATACAGCGGAAACCCTTCGCGCGCCACCCGGATCGCCGGCGCGAGGCTCACCGCGAGCGGCAGCCGACCGTATCTGCGGGCCAGCCATGCCCATGCGGCGGGCTCGCCGGGAATGCCAGCGGCCAGCGGCCCCTCGGTCGAGGCGCCCGGCCGCGGCTTGCCGTTCGGCCCGATATACATGTCGCGGCGTGCGGCGGCAGGCGCCGTCTCGCGGGCGTCGACCATGACATCGTGGCCGTCCGCAGCGACGTGCAGCAGGTAAAAGCCGCCACCACCGACCCCGGAGCTCGCCGGCTCCACGACCGCGAGCACGGCGCTGACCGCGATCGCCGCATCGAAGGCGTTGCCGCCCCGCGCGAGCATGTCAAGGCCGGCCTGGCTTGCGAGCGGATGGGAACTCGCGATCGCCGCCTTCGGCGGTAACGGCGCGGCCGACAGCGCCGGCGCGCAGGCGAGCCAGACGAGCGCTGCGAGCAGCAGCGCCCGCGGCCAGGCGAGCCGCACGGGCTGACCGGCTCGCATCACTCCGCTCCCGGCGGCGCCCGGCGCGCGAACAACGGGGCGCGCTGCCTGAGCTCCTCGGCGACCAGCGGATGCACGAACTCGCTGACGTCGCCACCAAGCGAGGCGATCTCGCGGATCAGCGTCGAGGAGATGAACGTGAACTGCTCCTGCGGCGTCAGGAACACGGTCTCGACCTCGCGCGACAGGTGGCGGCTCATGTTGGCGAGCTGAAACTCAAACTCGAAATCGGACACGGCCCTGAGCCCGCGAATCACGACGTGCAGGCCGTGGCTGCGGGCAAACTCGACGGTCAGCCCCGAATAGCCCTGAACCTCGACGTTGGGCACGTCGTTGAGCACCCTGCGCGCCATGTCGATTCGCTTGTCGAGTTCAAACATCGGGGTCTTGTTCGGGTTGGCGGCGATCGCGACGACGACGCGCTCGAATATGCCCGCCGCTCGGCGCACCAGATCGTGGTGGCCGTTGGTGATCGGATCGAAGGTGCCCGGATAGACGGCGTGCATCTTGCGGTTCATGTCTCGTCCACCCGTTCGGCGGCGCCCGCGTAAAACCCCGGTGCGCGGCGCCGCGCCAGCAATCCGCGGACCTCGCCCGCCCGCGTCTCCCGGCTGAGCGTCCACTCAGCGGGCACTGCCGGGGCCGCCTCGCGCGCCGCCGTCTCGAGATAGACCACCGCGCCCGGTGCCAGCCAGCCTTTGGACTCGAGGAGTTTACACAATTCGGCCATCCAGCCCCGGGCGAACGGCGGATCGAGGAACACCACCTCGAAGCTCTCGGCCGGGCCCGACAGGAAGGCGAACGCGTCGCGCTCGAGCACCTGCCCCCGCCGGTCCTTGAGCGCGGCGAGAGAGGCCCGCAGCGCGGCCGCCACGGCCCGGTCGTGCTCGATGAACACGACCTCGCGCGCACCGCGTGATAGCGCTTCGAGGCCGAGCGCGCCGCTGCCGGCAAACAGGTCGAGGCAGCGCGCGCCGGCGATTTCGCCCTGCAGCCAGTTGAACAGCGTTTCGCGCACACGATCCGGCGTCGGGCGCAGTTCGGCCGCCGGGGGAAAGTGGATGCGTCGGCCGCGCCACTCGCCACCGATGATGCGGACTGCGTTGCGCGCGCCGGCCTTTTTTTGCACTGCGGCAGACCGCATCGTGCGCACTGCGCGCGCAGCCGGATCCTTAGGAGTGTTCCTAGCCAAGGCGTCCCCGTGCGCCGCAGATGACGGCGCGATGATACGCGCCTCATCGCGCACCGCCGCGCGCGCAGCACGCGTCAGGCGCAGCACGCCTGCGGAGGCCGGCGATTGCCGCGCGGCGGGTTTCCTCTGCGAGCTCTTGGACCACCAATGCCGTATCGGGTATTGGCGCCGGCCGGGCTCTGTTCCTGTCGGCGGTGCCGTGGGCGCACTGTCTCATGCCGCGCCGACGCAGCTGCCGCCAACGGGTCATGCTCGGCGGCGTGACCTCGCCGCCTGGGGTCACGCCGCGCGCCGCTGGGGGTGAGCGCGGTCGACACTGCCGGCGGCGACGATGAGATCCCCGCACAGTGTTGAGCAGGGTCGCTGCGGCCGCCGCGCGGTCATCAAGCCGGACGAGGCGCCTACCCGACGCCAGGCATCATCCGGCCGTGTGAGTGTGCCGGCGCTAATCGCCGGTAGAATGCCCGCGGGCCCCGGATGCACCCATGTTCGATGTTGGCAGCAAACAAGCGCCTGCGGCCGGCGACGCCGGCCGGGACGCCGCCGAGGGCGCGACGCCGCCCGGCGGCTTGCGCGGCTTGTTTTCGCGGCTGCGCGCGCGCCTCAACCGCGGCGAGGGGCTGCTGACGCGGGACCTCCGCGAGCTGCTGCCCGGCCGGCAGATCGATGCGCAACTGCTCGATGATCTCGAAACCCGGCTGCTGAGCGCCGACGTCGGCGTCGATGCGACCGAGCGCGTCCTCAAGGACCTGCGCACGCGCGTCGCGCGCAACGAGCTCGCGGACGTCGATGCGCTGCTCGCGGCGCTCGGCGCTGCGATCACGGCACTGCTCGCGCCGGTGGCGCGGCCATTGATCATTGATCGGCAGCGACGGCCGTTCGTCGTGCTGGTCGTCGGGGTCAACGGTTCGGGCAAGACCACCTCGATCGGCAAGCTCGCGCGGCGCCTCAAGGACCAGGGCCTTAGCGTCATGCTCGCGGCCGGCGACACCTTCCGGGCGGCTGCGGTCGAGCAGCTGGAGGCCTGGGGGGCACGCAATGAGGTGCCGGTCATCACGCAGGCCACGGGTGCCGACCCGGCGGCCGTGATTTTCGATGCACTGTCGGCCGCCAGGGCCCGCGGGACAGATGTGCTGCTCGCCGACACGGCCGGCCGGCTGCAGAACAAGGCCCACCTGATGGACGAGCTCGGCAAGGTCAAGCGCGTGCTGGCGCGCCTCGATCCGAGCGCGCCGCACGAGGTCCTGCTGGTGCTCGATGCGAGCCAAGGACAGAACGCGCTCTCGCAGGCGCGCGTATTTCATCAGGCACTGGGCGTGACCGGTATCGTGCTGACCAAGCTCGATGGCACCGCCAAGGGCGGCATCGTGCTCGCAATCGCCGCCGAGCTCGGCATCCCGCTGCGCTACGTCGGCATCGGCGAGAGCGCCACGGACTTCGGCGAGTTCGACGTCGCGGACTTCGTGAGCGCGCTGCTCGCGCCGGCCGGGACGGGCGGGCGGCCATGATCACCTTCGAGGCCGTCGCCAAGCGCTACCCGAGCGGCCGCGAAGCGCTGAGCGACCTGTCATTCACGGTCAGCGCCGGCGAGATGGTATTCCTGACGGGTCATTCCGGAGCGGGCAAGAGCACGGCGCTCAAGCTGATCGCGCTGATCGAGCGGCCGACGCGGGGCCAGATCCTGGTCGGCGGTCAGGGCATCGCGGGGATCAGGCGCCGCGGAATTCCGGGCTATCGGCGCCGCATCGGCATGGTGTTCCAGGATCACAAGCTGCTGCACGACCGGCCGATCTGGGACAACGTTGCGCTGCCGCTCGTGATATCGGGAACGCCGCGCCGCGAGCTCGACAAGCGCGTGCGGGCGGCGCTTGACCAGGTGGGGCTGCTGGGCCGCGAGACCAGCTTCCCGGTCGAACTCTCGACCGGCGAGCAGCAACGCGTCGGGATAGCCCGTGCGGTGGTCGCAAAGCCGCCGATCCTGATTGCGGACGAGCCGACCGGCAACCTCGATCCGGATCTGGCGATGGAGGTCATGCGGCTGTTCAAGCGCTTCAACGACGTGGGCGTCACGGTCGTGATCGCGAGCCACGACCTGCACCTGATCGAGCAGTTCAGCGTGCGGCGCATCGCGCTCGCCGCCGGGCGCCTCGTCGGTGAGGCGCATGGCTGAGGCCAGCGCCCGTGGCTCTGAGGCGCGGGGCCTCGGCACGATTGCCGTGGGCTGGTTCGAGCGCCATCTGCAGACGCTGGTCGCCTCGCTCGGGCGGCTCGCGCGCGCGCCCTTCGGGACCGCGCTCACGATCGGCGTGATCGGCATCGCGCTCGCGCTGCCGGCGTGCCTCGAGCTGCTGGTGACCAATGCGCGCGCGCTGTCGGGTGGCTGGCAGAGCGCACTCGACCTGACGGTCTATCTCAAGCCGAAGCTTGCGGATCACGATGCGCAGCAGCTGACCGAGACCATCGCTGCCCGCCCCGACGTTGCGAGCGCGCGCCTCGTGACGTCCACCGAGGGGCTCGCGGAGTTCCGCCGCTGGTCAGGACTCGGTGCGGCGCTCGATGCGCTGAAGGACAATCCCCTGCCGGCATCGATCGTCGTGCGGCCGCGGGTCGTCGAGGGAGCTGGCGATTCGACTGCTCTCGGCGGTCTGGGCGATGCGCTGCGCGTGCTTCCCGGTGTCGACCAGGTGCAGCTCGATACAGAGTGGGTCCGCCGTTTCACGGCGATTCTCGATGCGCTCAGGCGTGCCGTCCTGCTGCTCGCGCTCGTGCTCGGGATCGCGGTACTGCTGGTGGTCGGCAACACGATCCGGCTGGACATCGACACGCGGCGGGCGGAGATCGAGGTCACCAAGCTGGTCGGTGGCAGTGACGGGTTCGTGCGGCGGCCGTTCCTCTACGGAGGATTCTGGTACGGCCTTGGCGGCGGTGTCGTCGCGTGGCTCCTGGTCGAGACCTTGGTTCGCGCCCTCGGTGGGCCGCTCGGGCGCGTCGCCGCAGCCTACGGCAGCCAGTTTCATCTGAGCGACCTCGACGCCGCGAGGTCGCTCATCCTGCTCGGCGGGGGCGCGCTGCTCGGCTGGATCGGCGCATTTGCCTCGGCCACCCGCCATCTGCGCGCGATCGAACCCGGGGCCGAACCCTGAGCCGTCGGCCTACTCTAAGCCACTGATATACATTATAAAAAACATGGAACCTGCCAACCACTTAGCACTCTAAATCAGCGACTGCTAAGATTGCGGTACCCGGAGCTTCTACTGACCCGGGCAAAGGAAACCAACGAGCCATGACTGTCGCGCTGGCAACTGCGGGCCTGCCGGGTAGCACCGCGCTCACTCTGCGCGGGCCGGTCGGCAGCCTCGATGCCTACATCGAGACCGTGTCGCACATCCCGATCCTGTCGCGTGACGAGGAGCTGCAGCTCGCGACGCGCTTTCGCGCCGAGGATGACCTCGAGGCTGCGCGACAGCTCGTCCTGTCGCACCTGCGTTTCGTCGTCCACATCGCCCGCGGCTATTCAGGCTACGGGCTGCCGATGGGCGATCTCGTGCAGGAAGGTAACGTCGGCCTGATGAAGGCCGTCAAGCGCTTCGATCCGACGATCGGCGTGCGGTTGGTCTCGTTCGCCGTGCACTGGATCCGTGCCGAGATCCACGAGTACGTCCTGCGCAACTGGCGACTTGTCAAGATCGCGACGACCAAGGCGCAGCGCAAGCTGTTCTTCAACCTGCGCAAGGCGAAGAAGAACCTGGCGTGGCTGTCCGCCGAAGAGACGCGGACGGTCGCGAAGGAACTCGGCGTGACGCCGGCCGAGGTCTCACAGATGGAACAGCGCCTGGCGGCGCGAGACGTTGCGTTCGATCCGGCGCCCGAGCACGGTGATGACGATGCTGTGTATTCGCCGTCGGCGTACCTGCCGGCGCCGGATGCGGATCCGGCCGTTGTCGTCGAGCGGGACGAGTGGCAGGACGCTTCCAGCCAGCGGCTCCGGCACGCGCTGGCCACACTCGATGCGCGCAGCCGCGCGATTGTCGAGCGCCGCTGGCTCGTTGAGGACGGCAAGGCGACGCTCCACGAACTCGCGGCCGAGTACTCGATCTCCGCCGAACGCATCCGGCAGATCGAGGCGAACGCGCTGAAGAAACTGAAAGGCGCGATGGTCTGAGCGCCGGTCCGCTGCACCGGGCTCTCAGGAGCCCTGCGTCAGCGGCGACAGCGTCAGCTCGACGCGCCGGTTGCTGGCGCGGCCTTCGAGTGTTCCGTTCGTCGCCACCGGCCGCGTCTCCGCGGCGCCGATCGTCACGAGTCGCGCCTTGATGATGCCGCACTTCTCGAGAAAGGCACCGACCGTCGCGGCCCGGCGCTCAGTCAAGCGCTGGCCGTGCTCGTGCGGTCCCGTGCTGTCCGTGTGGCCCGCGACCTCGATGACGGTCTTGTCATACTTCTTCAGCACCACACCCACCGAATCGAGCGCACCGGCGATGGACGGCATCAGTTCCGCGCTGTCCGCGGCGAAGGTCAGTGCCTCGGGCAGGCTGAGCGTGATCTCATCGCCGATGCGGGTCACGCTCACGCCCGTACCGTGCAGCAGCTCGCGCAGCTTCGCCTCCTGAACGTCCATGTAGTAGCTGATCGCGCCAGCGGCGAGCGGACCGACCCCGGCCTCGATCGCCGCCCGTCGCCGGATGGCCTTGGCGCGGTCTCCCGAACTCCAGCCGACGGCGGATCCGGCGCGCGGCGCGAGCGCCGGACTCGGCTGGCCGCCCGGGGATGGGCCGACCGTCGCGCAGCCTGCCGTCAGCCAGGCGGCGCAGCAGCCGGCGAGCAGCGCCCGGCGGGCGCGCACGCCTCGCTCACTGCGTCCCATCTGAAGTCTCCCACCGGTCAGGGTCCTGCACCCGCGAGTCCTGGCGTGCCGCGCCGGTCGCAGCCTTGCTAGAGTGCCAGACCCGTGACGCCGAGGGTATCCGATGCGCAGCCTCGATACGTGGCTGACCGAGTACGGTGACAGCCACCGCCATCCAACCAACGAGCTGCTGCACGTTCTGTGCGTGCCGCCGATCGTGATCGCGGTGCTGGGCTTGCTGTGGTCGCTCCCGGTGCCGGCGGCGATCCGCGGCCTAACGCCCCTCGCCAACTGGGCCTCACTCGCGGTACTCGCCGGACTCGCTTACTACGCCACGTTGTCGCTGCGCCTCGCGCTCGGCATGCTGCCTTTACTCGCCATCGGACTCGGGCTGATCGCGGCGCTCGACCGGCTCACAGTGCCGCTGTGGCAGACCTCCCTTGCAATCTTCATCGTCGCCTGGATCGGTCAGTTCGTCGGCCATGCGGTCGAGGGCAAGCGTCCGTCCTTCTTCAAGGACGTTCAGTTCCTGCTGATCGGACCGTTGTGGCTGCTGAGCTTCGTGTTCCAGAAGCTCGGGCTGCGCTACTGACTCCGAGTGCGCGACCCGCCTGCCGTGCGGGCCCGGGCGCGCAGCGCTCGAGCGCACGCGCTCCCGCGCGGCTCATCGCCTGCTGGCGCAGGCCGTGCGGATGAGCGGACGTTGCGAGTGAGGCGGCAAGCGCTGCTGCGCCCGCCACCGATGCTAGCGGCCGCGGCGTCTCGCGCGGCGGCGGCGCGGGCTCATGTGCTCCGTCACGATTCGCTGGTAGACCGCCGACACCGTGCGGCCCAGCACCTTCGCGATGGCTGCTCGCGGAGCACCTCTCGCAACGAGCGACTTGAGCTTCTTGAGATCGGACGGCGTCCAGCCGTGCCCGTGGTGAGCGCGCTTATTGGTCATGAGATTTGAACTCTTAGTATCGTTGAGGCGTGTTGCAGCGAGCGTCGCCCGCCGCGGGGTTGGCAATGATGCACGTTAAAAACGGATTAGCCAACCTCAGATTTGAATCTGCTATTCAAACAGGTCGATTGTAACAATTACTCGATCGCGGCCTGCCGGACCGATTCTGCGACCGCAGCGTGCACGGCCGGATCCAGCGCGCCGGGTACCAGGTCCGCCCCCGGCGCGAGGTCGGCGATAGCACGGGCGGCGGCCATCAGCATGCGGTCGGTGAACTGGGAGGCGCGCGCCTCGAGCGCGCCTTTGAACAGCCCCGGGAAGCCGAGCACGTTGTTGATGCCCTTGCCGTCGGCTGCGAACACCGCACCGTGCGCCAGGGCGAGGACCGGCTCGATCTCCGGGTCCGGATTGGAGAGGGCGAATATCACCTGGCCGGGCCGCACCATTTCCGGTCGAATCAAACCCTTGACGCCGGTCGTCGCGATGACGATGTCGCACGAAGCCATGATCGCCTCAAGCGTCGCGCGCCGGCCGCCGAGCGTTTCGAGCCGGTCGAGGGCGAGAGGATTGCGGTCCGCGCCAAAGATCCGCTCGGCACCGTGGGCACGCAGCAGGCGGACGATGCCGCAGCCGGCGGCGCCGAGGCCGATCTGTCCGATGACGCTGTCCTCGAGCCGTCGCTCCAGACGCCGCAGCGCGTTGTGCAGCGCAGCCAGTACGACGACGGCCGTGCCGTGCTGGTCGTCATGCAGCACCGGCTTGCGCAGGCGCTGACGCAATTGAGATTCAATCTCAAAGCAGGCGGGCGCCGCGAAGTCCTCCAGCTGAATGGCGCCAAAGGACTTCTCGATCGACGTGACGGCCGCAACGACGCGCGCCGGGTCCTTCTCGTCGACCAGGATTGGAATACCGTTGATTCCGACCAGCGATGCGAACAGTGCCGCCTTGCCTTCCATGACCGGCAGTCCCGCGAGCGGCCCGACGTCGCCGAGCCCGAGGACCGCCGTGCCATTGGTCACGACTGCGACGGTGCGCCCGAGGCTCGTGTAGTCGTACGCGCAGGCAGGATCAGTGCGGATCGCGAGGCACACGCGTGCGACACCCGGCGTGTAGACATCGCGGAGCACCTGGTTGGTGTTGATCGGCAGGCTGGCCGACATCCGGATCTTGCCGCCGCGATGACTGTTGAACACCCGGTCCGACTTGCCGATGAAGCGCGCGGCAGGCAGCTTGGCGAGCCGTTGATACAGGCCAGGATCCGCGGCCTCGTCCATCTCGAGCGTGATCTCCCATAGCGTGCGTCCCTGGTCGCGCTTGAGCTCCTGCAGGTGGTCGATCGTGAGCCCGGCCTCGGCAATCACCTGTAGCACCGCCGCGAGACTTCCGGGCTGGTGTATCGTCTCGATCATCAGGATCTCTGGGATCTTCATCGCTCCCTCCGGCGGCGGCCGAACCGCCACGCCTGCGCAAAGACTATCGCATGCGGTTTGGCCGTGGGCACCGCGCCTGCACAGAGCCATCGGTCAAGCGCGGTGCACGCGATCCCGCCCTCCCGACCGCGGTCGGCCAATGGCCGCCGCGGGTCGGCCAGCCGGAGCGCGCATGATGAACCGCTGCGTGCGAGATCGTGGCCAGCCGCGCACCGGTCCCCGTCCATCGCCGCTGCCGCCGCCCGAACCATTGTCCAACGCGCAGGATTGGCGTAACCTCGCCCGCCCCGGCGCTTGGAGGCGCCCGGACCCTAGACGCCCTGGAGGACCCTGAAGATGAAGCGCATTCATTCATTGAAGTTTTTGGCCGCACTGGCCGCGAGCCTCGTCCTCGCTGCCTGCGCCAGTCAGCAGGAGCCTGCCAAGAAGCTGCTGGCCGATGTGGAATCGGCGGTCACGGCGGCCGGCGCCGATGCCCAGCAGTATGTCCCCGACCAGGTCGCGTCCGTGACCCAGAAGCTGGGGGATCTCAAGGCCGCGTTTGACAAGCAGGATTACAAGGCCGTGGTCGAGGGCGGGCCGGCGGTCCTCACCGAGGCCAAGGCTCTCGCCGATGCGGCGGCTGCGAAGAAGAAGGAAGTGATGGACGCGCTGAACGCCCAGTGGAGCACGTTCTCGACGACACTGCCGCAATCCGTGGCGGCGGTCGAAGCGCGCGTCGCCGCACTTGGCAAAGGCAAGAAACTGCCGGCCGGAGTCACCAAAGACGCCGTGGCGAGCGCCAAGTCGGGTCTCGACGAGGCGAAGGCGGCATGGATCGAGGCCAGCACCGCGTTCGGCTCGGGCAACGTTCAGTCCGCGGTCGACAAGGCCAAGGCCGTCAAGGCGAAGCTCGACGAGGTTGCCGCCAAACTCGGCATGAGCGGCGACGCCGCGAAGCCGGCCGGCTGACAATCGCCGGCGCACACGCGCCGCTGGTCGAAACGGGCTGCGTGCCTCGGCGCGCGGCCTGTTTTCGTGCGTGGCCCCAGGCCTGCGAGCCCCGCGGCAAAATGTTCGGGCTATGATCGTGCGGCCGACATCCCGACGCGCGGGATGACGCCGCAGCTTCAGGAGCCCTTCATGCCCGCCTCACGCCCCGACGCACCACCCAGCCAGCGCAGCGCGACCTCATCCCTCGACCCGCTCGACCTGTACGGAGTGCGCGACCAGCTCAGCGAGGAGGAGCGCATCGTACAGGACGCGGTGGCGCGTCTCGTCGACGAAAAGGTGCTGCCTGTCATCCAGCAGCATTTCGAAAATCACACCTTCCCACGCGAACTCGTGCCCGAGCTCGCCGGCCTCGGTCTGCTCGGCTCCTCGCTCGAGGGCTACGGCTGCGCCGGCATGAACGCGGTGTGCTACGGGCTGATCTGCCAGGAGCTCGAGCGCGGCGACGGGGCGATCCGCAGCTTCGTCTCGGTCCAGTCCTCGCTGTGCATGTACCCGATCTACTCCTACGGCAGCGAGGACCAGAAGCAGCAGTACTTGCCCCGGATGGCGCGCGGCGAGCTGATCGGCTGCTTCGGTCTGACCGAGCCGCACGGCGGCTCGGACCCGGGCAACATGAAGACGCACGCAAAGCGCCGTGGCCGGGACTGGGTCATCAATGGTGCCAAGATGTGGATCACGAACGGCGCGATTGCCGACCTGTGCGTCTGCTGGGCGCAGACTCCAGAGGGCATCCGTGGCTTCATCGTGGAGACGGACACCCCCGGGTTCTCGGCGCCGGCAATCGAGCACAAGTTCAGCCTGCGAGCATCGGTGACGAGCGCGCTGTACTTCGACAACGTGGTTGTGCCGGAGCGGAACGTGTTGCCGGAGGTCGTGGGACTCAAGGGACCGCTGTCGTGCCTGACACAGGCTCGCTACGGAATCACCTGGGGCGTGACCGGCGCTGCGCAGGCATGCCTCGCGCAGGTGCTCGAGTACACCAAGGACCGAGTGCTGTTCGGCCGGCCGCTCGCGGCCAATCAGGCAATCCAGATCCGGCTCGCCGAGATGAGTCGCAAGATCACGCTGGCGCAGCTGCTGTCTCTGCAGCTCGGGCGACTGAAGGACGCGGGCAGGATGAAGCCGGGCCACGTGTCGCTCGCCAAGTGGAACAACTGCCGTGCGGCGATCGAAGTCGCCCGCGATGCGCGCGACATGCTCGGAGGCTTCGGCATCAGCGCCGAGTATGTGCCGATCCGGCACATGCTCAACCTCGAGAGCGTGATCACCTATGAGGGGACCGAGACGGTGCACCAGCTGACGATCGGGCGCGAACTGACGGGCTTCAATGCGTTCTAGCGGAGCGCCGCATGTTCGGACGCGCGACCGGACCGGACGCGGCCGTTCTGACTCCACCTACCGGCGAGGACCGCGCGCCGTGCGTTGCTCGAGGTCACTGCCGGTGCCGGCGACACCTCCTCGCGCGGGCGCAATGGTTATAAAATCACCTGTCTCGCCGCCTTCGGCCTCGACGATGACCGCAATGCATGCCATCGACCACGCCCGCACGTCGACCCGGCTGTTGTGCCAGCGGTTGGTCGCGTGCCTCGCCACGGCGCTCGTCGTGCCGCCAGCGACCGCCGCGCCGGCTGGCGATGCGGCCTATGCCGTCGTCGACCGCTGGATGCCGGGAGGAGCAGGCGGCTGGGATTACCTGACAGCCGATGCACCGCGACACAGACTGTTCGTCACGCGCGGGGATCGGGTCGAGGTCCTGGACACCGACTCGGGCAAGGTGATCGGTGCCATAGCAAACACGGCCGGTATCCACGGGGTCGCGCTCGCTCCGGACTTGAAGCGCGGCTACACGAGCAACGGCCGGGCGAATTCGGTGACGGAATTCGATTACGACACACTTGCCGTGCTGCGCGAGGTTGCGGTTCCCGGGGCGAACCCCGACGCGATCCTGTACCAGGCGCTGGGCCATCACCTGTTCACGTTCAATGGCCGCAGCAAGGATGCGACTGTCTTCGATGCGCGCACGCTGGCGGTCATCGCCACGCTGCCGCTGCCCGACAAACCCGAGGCCGCGGTCGACGACGGCAACGGTCGTGTCTACGTCAACATCGAGAGCGAGCAGGGCCAGCTGGCGGCGATCGACACCGCGACGCTCGCGCTCGCGGCGACCTGGCCGCTGCCTGGCTGCACGCGCCCGACCGGACTTGCGCTCGATTCGGCCAACGGCCGGCTGTTCTCGGTCTGCAGCAGCAACGTGATGGCGGTCACGGACGCGAAGACCGGCCGACAGGTCGCGCGCGTCCCGATCGGGGCTGGCCCGGATGCGGCCGCGTACGATGCTGCCCATCGCCTCGTGTTCAGCTCGAACGGCGAGGGTACGCTGACGGTCGTCCGCGAGGTTTCGCCGGACGAGTTCTCCGTCGCGGCGATAGTCACGACCCAGCGCGGCGCGCGCACGATGGCGCTCGATCCGGCGACGCGCCGGATCTACCTGGTGACGGCGGACTTCGGCCCGGCGCCGCCGGCGACTCCCGAGCAGCCACACCCGCGGCCGGCGCCGCGACCGGACAGCTTCACGGTGCTGGTCGCAGCCCCAGGCGTGGCCCGGAAGGAGTGATCGACTCGGCACGGTCGCGCGCCGCCGACGCCCCTCGGCTGTTAAAGGGCCGTTTCTCGGACAGTTGCTGCGACCGACCGGCGGCCGGCACCGGCGACATCAGCGAAATTGCTGGCGTTCACCGCGCTTCGTTGCCCAAAATTGCGCGCCGGCCATCGGCCGGAACGCCCGGAGATTGACCTCATGCAAATCGTACGGGAGCCGCGGCTCCGCCCGATCGCCATCTACGAGCTGCACCCGACCCAGATCACGGTCGGCATGCGTGAGGTCCGTGCCAAACGCAAGAGCTGGCGGGACGCCGGTCACAAGGCGAGATTCCTCGGCAAGCACCTGATCCCCGTGATTCACGGGTACAAGGACCGTTACTACGTCATCGACCACCATCACCTCACGCGCGCGCTGTACGAGGAGGGGGTCCGGCATATCGCGATCCTGGTGGTCGCGGACTTGAGGAAGCTCGAGAAGGAAGCGTTCTGGACGTACCTCGACAACCGCGGGTGGCTGCATCCGTACGATGCACGCGGCCGCCGCCGGCCATACACCGAGTTGCCGCGACGCGTGACGGAACTCATTGACGATCCGTACCGCAGCCTCGCCGGGGAGCTGCGTCGCGCCGGGGGGTTTGCCAAGGACACGGCCTCATACAGCGAGTTCCTGTGGGCCGACTTCCTGCGTCGCCGCATCAAGCGCAGCCGCGTGGTGGACAACTTCACTCAGACGCTCGAGGTGGCGCTGCGACTCGCGAAAAGCGAGGACGCCGATTACCTGCCCGGCTGGTGCGGGCCTGTGCCGCGCGAGACCGGACCGGTACGCGGCGCTCGTGGCCGACCATCCGCGGCCGATTGAACTCGTCCCCAGAGTCGAGGACATCGCACCCGGAAAGGCGCCGTCGCAGCGTGCGGCGCTGAGCTCCGTCGGCTGACGCGGGTCAGGCGCGCTTCGCTTCCCGCGCCGATCCGGCCACCTCGAGCAGCGAGCGCTCGAGGATGTCGAGGCCTTCAGCGATGATCGCCTCGCTCGCGGTCAGCGGCGCGAGGAATCGGATCACATTCGCCCGTGTGCCGCAGGACAGGATCAGCAGCCCATTCGCCGCCGCGCGCTGTACCAGGGCCTTCGTCAGATCCGGGTCCGGTTGGCCCGCGTCACCGTTCTTGACGAGCTCGAGCGCGACCATCGCGCCCAGGCCGCGCACGTCGCCGATGCAGCTGAGCCCATGCTTGCCGCGCAGGCTGTTGAGGCGCTGCTTCAGCACGGCGCCGATTGCCTGCGCGCGCCCGCACAGGTTCTCCTTGTCGATGACCTCGAGCACCGCAAGCGCTGCGGCACAGGAAATTGGGGAGCCGGCGTAGGTTCCACCGAGCCCGCCGGGAGCCGGCGCGTCCATGATCTCCGCCTTGCCGATGACACCCGACAGCGGGAATCCTCCGGCCAGGCTCTTCGCGACCGCCATCAGGTCCGGCTCGATGCCGGCGTATTCGATCGCAAACAGTTTGCCGGTCCTGGCGAACCCGGTCTGCACTTCGTCGACGATGAGCACGATCCCGTGCTCCGTCGCAATGCGCCGGAGCTCGCGCAGGAACTCGACTGGCGCCGGGTAGAAGCCGCCCTCGCCCTGCACCGGCTCGATGATGATCGCCGCGACCTGCGAGGGGTCGACGTCCGCCTTGAACAGCGTCTCGAGCGCATGCAGCGACTCGCTGGGTGACACGCCCAGATACTCGGCCGGGAACGGCAGATGAAAGATCTCGCCCGGCATCGGGCCGAAGCCGGCCTTGTACGGGGCGACCTTGCCGGTCAGCGCCATCGCGAAGAACGTGCGGCCGTGAAACGCGCCGGAGAAGGCGATGACGGCGCTGCGCTTGGTGTAGGCGCGCGCGATCTTGACCGCGTTCTCGATGGCCTCGGCGCCGGTCGAGAACAAGATCGTCTTCTTGGGCGTCGGCCCGGGCGCGAGGCGATTGAGGCGGTCGGCCAGGCGCACGTAGCTCTCGTATTGCGTTACCTGAAAACAGGTGTGCGAGAACTTCTCCAGCTGCGCGGCCACCGCGGCCTTGACGGTCGGGTGCAGATGCCCGGTGTTGAGGACCGCAATGCCGGCGGCGAAGTCTATGTAGCGCTTGCCCTCGACGTCCCACTGCTCGGCATTGCCGGCCCGGGCCGTGAACACCGGCAGCAGACTCGCGACGCCGCGAGGCAGGGCCGATTCGCGCAGTTTCTGCAATTCCGCATTGGTAGTCATGATGGGCGTTGCTCCCGGTCGAGCGTGATCGCGGGCCAGGCGGCCGCGTTTCCACAGAGTAGCAGCGTCATGACCGCTGAGTCGACCGCGACCGGACAAGGCCGCGGTCGGCACACCGATGCGCGATCACCGATCATACGGCCGAGCACTGCTCGCCGACGGGCAGCGATCGCCTCAGATCAGCTTGACCAGCTGCTTGCCGAAATTCCGGCCCTTCAGCAGCCCGAGAAACGCGCCGGGCGCGCTCTCGAGTCCGGCGGACACCGACTCGCGGTACTTGATTGCGCCGCTCGCGACCCCGGAGCCCAGCTCCGCGAGCGCCTTCGGCCAGATGCCGGGATGCTCCGAGACGATGAAACCCTGCACCTTGAGGCGCGACATCAGGATCAGCGCCGGGTAGCTGAGCGGCAGCGGCGCGCCGTCGTAGCCGGCGATCATGCCGCACATCGCGATCCGGCCGAAGGCGTTCATCCTGAGCATGACTGCATCGAGAATCATTCCGCCGACGTTCTCGAAGTAGCCGTCGATACCCTTGGGCGTCGCCTCGCGCAGTCGCGCGCCGAACTCCTTCGGGTCGGGCGCCGCCTTGTAGTCGATGCACGCATCAAAACCGAGTTCGTGGACGACATAGCCGCATTTCTCGGAGCCACCCGCAATTCCGACGACGCGACAGCCTTTGGCTTTCGCCAGCTGCCCGACGACACTGCCGACGGCGCCCGAGGCGGCGCTGACTGCCACGGTCTCGCCGGCCTTCGGCTCGCAGATGACGTTGAGGCCGTACCACGCCGTGACGCCGGGCATGCCGACCGCGCCGAGATACGCCGACGGAGCGATGCGGCTCACGTCGACCTTGCGCACCGCAGTCCCATCGCCTCCGTCCGCGACGGCATACTCCTGCCAGCCGCCGGCGCCGACGACCGTGTCGCCGACCGCGAAGCCCGGATGGCGGCTGGTGATGACTGTGCCGACGGTTCCGCCGATCATGACCTCGTTGAGCGGCTGCGGCGCAGCATAGGACTTCTGCTCATTCATGCGGCCGCGCATGTAGGGGTCGAGCGACAGGTACTGGTGGCGCACCAGTACCTGCCCCGGGCCCGGGTCCGGGACCGGGACCGACTCCAGCCGGAAGTTGTCCTCGCGGGCCGCACCGCTCGGGCGCGAGGCGAGCACGATGCGCCGATTGATTGCCGACATGCGCGACTCCTGATGCCGATCGGGGCAGCCTCGCCCCGGCCTTACCTTACGCCGCGCGTACCGCCGTGGCGACGCCGAGCAACTCAAGAATGCCGGCGGCGGCCTCGCGGCCCTCGAACACCGCCGTCACGACGAGGTCGGAGCCGCGCACCATATCCCCGCCGGCGTACACCTTCGGATTCGTGGTCGCGAAGCGCTGCGGCCCGTGGGTCGTGACCCGCACCCGGCCGTTCGGGTGCAGTCCGATGTCGTGCCGGGCCAGCCACGCCGGCGGGCTCGGCAGGAACCCGAAGGCGACGAGGACCGCGTCCGCCTCGATGATCTGCTCGCTCCCCGGGATCGGCTCGACGAGCCGCCGGCCGCGCGGTCCCGGGGCGCCGAGCCGTGTCTCGACGACCTTGACCCCGTGTACTCGGCCATCGCCAAGGATCGCCACCGGCTGGCGGTTGAACAGGAACGTGACGCCCTCATCGAAGCTGTTCTTGTAGTCGCGCCGCGAGCCCGGCATGTTCTCCTCGTCGCGCCGGTAGGTGCAGGTGACGCTGGTGGCGCCCTGGCGGATCGCCGTGCGGTTGCAGTCCATCGCCGTATCGCCGCCGCCGAGCACGACGACCCGCTGGCCCCTGAGGTCGATGAAAGAGCCGCCGCCCGTCGCGAGTCCCAGCTCGCGGTTGATGTTGGAGACGAGGTACGGCAGCGCCTCGATCACGCCGGGCAGGTCCGCACCCGGAAATTCGCCTTTGACCGACGTGTAGGTCCCCATGCCGAGGAACACCGCGTCGTACTCGGCGAGCAGGGTCGCGAACGGCAGATCGCGGCCAATCTCGACGCCGAGCCGGAACTCGACCCCCATCTGCTCCATCAGCGCGCGGCGCGTCTCGACGACCTCCTTGTCGAGCTTGAACGGCGGAATTCCGAAGGTCAGCAGCCCACCGATTCGCGGGTAGCGGTCGAATACGACGGGCCTGACGCCGTGACGCACGAGGATGTCGGCGCAGCCGAGTCCGGCGGGTCCGGCGCCGACGATGGCCACGCGCTTGGCCGTCGGCCGCACGTGCGACATGTCTGGCCTCCAGCCGGCCTTCAGCGCCTCGTCGGTGATGTAGGCCTCGATCGTGCCGATCGTCACCGCGCCGAGGCCGTCGTTCAGCGTGCAAGCGCCCTCGCACAGACGGTCCTGAGGGCAGATCCGGCCGCACATTTCGGGGAGCGAGTTCGTCTGGTGCGAGAGCTCCGCGGCTTCGAACAGCTTGCCCTGCTCGATCAGCTTCAGCCAGTCCGGAATGTAGTTGTGGACCGGGCACTTCCATTCGCAGAACGGGTTGCCGCAGCCAAGGCACCGTCCGGCCTGCTGCGCAGCCGACTTCGGATCGACCGGCGCGTAGATCTCCCGGAAATCGCCGATCCGCGCCTCGACCGGACGCCGCGCCGGCTCGGTGCGCGGGATGTTGAGGAACAGCAGGTTTCGGTCGGCCATCAGGCGGCCCGGCGCAGGCTTTCGATCAACGTGTCGATGGCCGCGGCCTTGGGCTTGACCAGCCAGAACTTGCCGATGTACGTGCGGAAGTCGTTCAGGATCTCGCGCGCCCAGCGGCTGTCCGTCTGGCGCAGGTGCGTCTCGATCAGCGTCCGCAGGTGGTGCAGGTTCTGCTCCGTGCCCTCCATCGAGATGCGATGGATGTCCACGAGCTCGTGGTTGTAGCGATCGACGAAGTCGCGATCGAGGTCGAGCACGTAGGCGAAACCGCCGGTGAAACCGGCGCCGAAGTTGAGGCCGGTGCGACCGAGGATGCAGACGACGCCGCCCGTCATGTACTCGCAGCAATGATCGCCGGCTCCCTCGACCACCGCGACCGCGCCCGAGTTGCGCACGGCGAAGCGCTCGCCGGCGATGCCCGCGGCATAGAGCTCACCGCCGGTCGCGCCGTACAGACACGTGTTGCCCATGATCGGAGTCTCGTTGGCGGCGTAGCCCGCGCCCTTGGGCGGCTTGAGCACGATCCGCCCGCCCGCCATGCCCTTGCCGACGTAGTCGTTGGCGTCGCCCTCCAGATACAGGTGCAGGCCGCCGGCGTTCCAGACGCCGAAGCTCTGGCCGATGGAGCCCTTCAGGTGCACTGTCACGGGCGCAGCGCTCATGCCGGCGTTGCCGTGCCGCCGGGCGATCTCGCCCGACAGCCGTGCGCCTATCGAGCGGTGGCGGTTGGTCACCTGGTATTCGAAGCGGCCACCGGCCTTCGCCTCGATGGCTGGCCCGATGTCGCGCACCATGCGCTCGGCGAGCTCGCCCTTGTCGAACGGCTCGTTGCGGTGCTCGAGGCAGAACTGTGGTGTGTCCGCGCTCAACCCTGCCGTCGACAGGATCGGCGACAGGTCGAGTTTGCGCTGCTTGGCGGTCGTCCCCTCGAGAATCGTCAGGTACTCGGTGCGGCCGATCAGGTCCGCGAGCCGGCGCACCCCGAGGCTCGCCATCAGCTCGCGGCACTCCTCGGCGACGAAGCGGAAGTAATTGACGACCATTTCCGGCAGCCCCACGAAAAAGCGCTTTCTCAGCACCTCGTGCTGCGTCGCGACCCCGGTCGTACAGTTGTTCAGGTGGCAGATCCGCAGGTACTTGCAGCCGAGTGCGACGATCGGTGCGGTGCCGAAACCGAAGCTCTCGGCGCCGATGATCGCGGCCTTGATCACGTCGAGCCCCGTCTTGAGCCCGCCGTCGGCCTGCAGCCGCACGCGGTGCCGCATGTCGTTGATCCTGAGCGTCTGGTGTGTCTCGGCGAGCCCCAGCTCCCATGGAGTGCCGGCGTACTTGATCGAGGACAGCGGGCTCGCGCCGGTGCCGCCGTCATAGCCGGAGATCGTGATCAGATCCGCGTAGGCCTTCGCGACTCCGGCCGCGATCGTACCGACGCCAGGCTCGGCGACCAGCTTGACCGACACGAGCGCACGCGGATTGACCTGCTTGAGGTCGAAGATCAGCTGCGCCAGATCCTCGATCGAGTAAATGTCGTGGTGCGGCGGCGGCGAGATCAGTCCGACGCCCGGGCGCGCGAACCGCAGGCGCGCGATCATCTCGTTGACCTTGTGCCCGGGCAGCTGCCCGCCCTCACCGGGCTTCGCGCCCTGCGCGATCTTGATCTGCAGCACCTCGGCGCTGATCAGGTACTCCGGTGTCACGCCGAAGCGCGCGCTCGCCACCTGCTTGATCTTCGAGTTCCGCTCGGTGTGATATCGCGCCGGGTCCTCGCCGCCCTCGCCGGAGTTCGAGCGTGCACCCAGCCGGTTCATCGCAATCGCGAGCGCCTCGTGGGCTTCAGGCGACAGCGCGCCCAGCGACATGCCCGCCGAGTCGAAGCGCTTCAGCACCGCCTCCACCGGCTCGACCTCGGTGAGCGGGACAGGCCCCGCACCGGGCCTCAGTGCGAACAGGTCCCTGAGGCACGACACCGGGCGCTCATTGACGAGGTTCGCAAACAGCTTGTACTGCGCGTAGTCGCCGGTCATGACCGCCGCCTGCAGCGTCGCGACCACGTCGGGGTTGTACATGTGGTACTCCCCGCCGTGCACGTACTTGAGCAGGCCGCCCTGCTCCACCGGCGCGAGCGGATCCCAGGCGCGCTCCGCGAGCAGCCGCTGGTCGGTCTCGAGGTCGGCGAGCGAGGCGCCCTGGATGCGGCTGACGGTGCCGGGGAAACACAGCTGCACCACCTCGTCGT
>Ga0209415_10005555_pt1 | contig 22612 bp, 14 predicted proteins | sample PeaSoiSIISIP2007_FD_187696 | JGI IMG/M metagenome (GOLD analysis project Ga0209415, IMG submission 187696) | Peat soil microbial communities from Weissenstadt, Germany - SII-SIP-2007 (SPAdes) (version 2) | ecosystem: Environmental > Terrestrial > Soil > Wetlands > Peat | place: Germany... | reverse complement strand
AGCATGCCCATGATGACGGGGAGGTTCGTTTCGAGCGGCGCCGTCCGGAAGTGCTCGTCCATCTCGTGGAACCCGCCCAGCAGCTCTCGGAAGTGTTCGGGGCCCACCGCCACCATGGTAGAGAGCCCTATGGCGGAGTCCATGGAGTAACGCCCCCCTACCCAGTCCCAGAAGCCGAACATGTTGGCCGTATCTATGCCGAAAGAGGAGACGCGCTCGGAGTTCGTGGATACTGCGACGAAGTGCTTGGCCACCGCGGCCTCGGCCCCGAGTTCGTCCACCACCCAGTTGCGCGCCGACGTGGCGTTGGTGAGGGTCTCCAACGTTCCGAAGGTCTTCGACGAGACGATGAAGAGGGTCTCTTCTGCCGACAGGCCGGTTGTGGCCTCAGTGAAGTCCGTCGAATCGACATTCGAGACGAAACGAAAGCTCATATCACGGTGCGAGTAGTGCCGCAAGGCCTCATAAGCCATCACCGGTCCGAGGTCGGATCCACCGATGCCGATGTTCACGACATTGCGGATCGGCTTGCCGGTATGACCCTTCCACTCGCCCGATCTGACCCTGTCGGAGAAGGCCGTCATTTGATCGAGAACCGCATGGACCTCCTGTACCACGTCCACCCCGTCCACGACGAGCGAGGTCTCCCGAGGCATGCGGAGAGCGACGTGCAACACCGCTCGGTCCTCGGACACGTTGATGTGCTCGCCGGCGAACATGGCGTCGCGTCGTTCCTCGAGGGCTGACTCCCGCGCCAGGTCGACCAGGAGACCCATGGTCTCAGAGGTGACGCGGTTCTTCGAGTAGTCGAGGTAGAGACCAGCGGCCTCGGCGACGAAGCGCTCGCCACGCCTTGGGTCCCCGGCGAAGAGGTCGCGCAGGTGCAGATCCTTGATGTCGTCGTAGTGCGTCTGAAGCTTCTGGAACGACCGATGCTGACGCAGGGGGCTCGGTGACACTGGTACTCGCCTTTCTCGTGACGTCGGGGAGGTGGAGGGTGTGGCTCTGCGATGAGTTGCGGTGGAAGGTCAGGTGACAGAGGACGCTTGTACGGCGATGTGTCGCATCAGATCATTCCGATTGTTGGCGAACGATGGCGTTCCGTCGTCAGTGGCCAGCGATTTGGCCGCCGTCGATGTGCAGGACCTCGCCGGTAATGAACAGCGACGACTCCAGGAAAAGGATGCCATCGACGATGTCGCGGACCTGGCCCACGTGCCCAACTGGGGGGAGCTGTGCTCCGAGTCCGACATAGCTCTCTGCCGGATGCACTGGCGTCTGGATGATGCCTGGCGAGACAGCGTTCACCCGGATGCCGCGGGATGCGTACTCGATGGCCAGCGACTTGGTGGCCGAGGCGAGGCCGCCTTTGGTGAGCGAAGTCAAGACGGAGGGCGTGCTCGAGTTGGCGTAGTCGGCCAGGGTAGTGGTGATGTTGACAACGTGGCCGTCTCCTCGCTTCAGCATTTCAACGATGGCGCGCTGGGTCAGCGTGAAGAATCCGGTGAGATTGACGCCGACCACAGCTGCGTAGTCGTCAGCGGTGTAGTCGGTGAACGGTTTGGAGATGTAGACCCCGGCATTATTGATCAGGGTGTCTATGCGGCCGAAGCGTCCGAGTGCCCCGTCGATGATCCTGTCGGTGGTGGCGGCTTCAGAAATGTCCCCATCAACGGTGAGCACATCGGGGTCCCCATCGGGTTTGATTTTGCGGGACGTGGCCACGACGGCCCAGCCCCGCCGCCGGTACTCGGCGACGAGTCCAGCGCCGATGCCTTGAGAACCTCCCGTGATGATGGCGACTTTACGGTCTTGTTCGCTCATGACCTCTCCCGTCGTCAGCCGCTGGTGAGCGCCAGGTCTCGGGGGTGACGGCGCGTAGCTGGTTGCGCCGCGGATCGATGTCGGCGCCGAGCAGTGACGCTGATAGAGGCGTGTCGACGAATCCGGCGGCGATCAGGTCGACTCGGACTGGCGGCATTTCGAGCGCCAAGTTGGCCGTGAGAGCTGGGCGTACAGCGGAAAGAATCGGTGCGATCCCGAGGTCGACGCCTGGCCGGCGGACGCCGGTGTCGGGTCATGAACACGAGCGTGCCTCGGATGCACCCGCTCGAATGTTGGGCGAGTCCCGATGAGCTGTGGAATTTGTCCGGCCCGGCTCCGGATTGCATCATGGCTATCCCGCCTAGGCCGGCTGGCGCGCCGCCCCGATCTGCTTGTGGAGCGCTTTGAGGGCGGCGACGTAAATCTCTGAGAAGGTGGGGAACGGCTGGATGGTGTCGCGCAGCACCTGGAGTGGCACCCTGGCCCGGATGGCCAGCGTGGCTTGCTGCAGCCACTCGCCGGCCTCGGGTCCCAAGGCGTAGGCGCCAGTTAACAGGTCGCCGTCGCTGAGGAGGGTCAGAAAGCCGTTCGATTGTGCGTAGGCGTGTGAGTACGTAGCGGTCTTGGCCACCTCGGAGAGGGGGGTGGTGGCGCGAAAGGGGGCCTCTGTGGCGCCGACCGACGCCGCTTGGGGGTCCGTGTACACCACGTTTGGGATGGCCTCGTAGTTGGCCTGACGGGGTTCGCCGAGGATGTTGGCGGCGACGACTTCGCCCTGGTACTTCCCCACGTGGGTTAGCAGCCGCACGCCCGTGACGTCGCCAATGGCCCACAGACCGTCGCCGGCGCGCAAGTGGGTGTCGACCGGGATGCCGTGCCGGTCAGCGTGGACGCCCACTGTGTCGAGGCCGATCCCGTCCACGCGGGGGCGCCGGCCCGTGGCCAGGAGCAGGTGGTCGCCGCGCAACTCTCGGCCGTCAGCGAGTGCCAGGATGTAGTCCTCGGCGTCGCGCCGGGCCGCTGTCGCCTGGACGCCCAACATCAGTTCGACCCCGTCGCCGCGTAGCGCCTCGCCCAGCGCCTCGCCCAGCGGCGCGGGCTCACGGGCGAGCACACGTCCCCCCGCTTCGACCACGACCACCTCGCCGCCCAGACGGCGCACGGCCTGGGCCATCTCCGCGCCGACGGGCCCACCACCCAGTATCAGCAGGCGCCGCGGCACGGCCTTCATACCGGTGACCTCGCGGTTGGACCAGACACCCTCCAAGTCGGCCAGGCCCGGGACCGGTGGCACGACCGGATCCGAGCCGGTTGCCACGACAATGTGTCGTGCGGTGTGGGGCACACCGTCCACTTCGACCACACCCACCCCGGCCAGCCGGCCGGTGCCGCGCAGCAGGTCGATACCCTTGTCCGCCAGCCAGCGCTCCTGGCCGGCATCGGAGTAGTTCGAGACCATGAAATCGCGATAGGCCAGGGCCGCCTCGACATCGACTTGGGCGCTGGATGCCGCTCCGCGTGCCTCCTGGGCCGCCTCCCCGGGGCGCAGCAGCGTCTTGGAGGGGATGCATGCCCAATAGGAACACTCGCCGCCGACAAGTTGGCGTTCGACGACGGCGACCCGCAGTCCACCGTCGGCCAGCTCGCCTGCGCAGTGCTCGCCTGGCGAGCCGGCGCCCAAGACGATGACGTCGTAGCTGCTCATGTGCTCGCCCCGGAGCTGGCCTGACCGGAGAGCCCGGACTGTACTTCGAGCTGCCTGTCCACGACCGCAGATCCTCTCCTCGGGGCCGAGAGCCACTGCCCCGCCCACGGGAGCCGGGACTCGCACCACGCTCGCGCCGCTCGTCGTCGAAGTCCAGGCACGAGCATCTGTGCAGGTGGCGGCCAATGACGGATTTCGATGACGTCTTCAGGCCGAGGACCTGCCCGGCCCCGATCGGGACCGGGTGCAAGGCTCGCACCGGCTCGCCCCGCGGCACCCAACCGGCCGTGAGTCCGACATGGCGGCTACGGGATTGCGACACCTTGGCGGCGCGACATGCCCGGCGAGCGGGGCGGGCCGGACGGCCACGACGGGAGGGCGGTATGGGGCGGGAGGAGCTCGGGGGACGCCTTGTGACGTCAGAATCCGGACCGGGGTTCGATGTTCCGGCGCCATTTCTCGAATCGGTAGTGAACGCCACTCTCCTCCCGGTCCTTGCTCTGTTCGAATCTGGTGAATCCGGTGCGATAGTCGGGGAAGAACTTTGTACAATGAAATTCCTCGAGAACCTGGGTGATGAAGAGCTCGTCGGCTCGGTCGATTGTCTGTGCAAATACGAAGGCCCCTCCGATCACCCACACCTCCTGGTTGGGGTGGCTTTTGATCAAGTCAGCCAGAGTGGCGATTGATTGAAAGCCAGACCGTAGGCGACTCGGTTCGCGGGTCAGTACGTAGTTGTCCCGACCATGCAGTGGGGCCGAGAACTCGTTGTACGTGGCCCAGCCCATGACGATCAGCCCGGTCGTGGTCTGGTCTTCGAAGTAGGCAGCATCGCCGGGCAACTTCCAAGGGATGCCGTTGTCGGTGGCGATTCCCCTACTCGTGTCCATCGCAGCGATCAGGCGGATCATGGTGAAGTAGTCTTTCGAGTTCAATCAGAAACCAGAGTACAGAACAAGACTCGATCCGGTTCCCGACGTTAGCTCTTTCCTCTACCGTTGACAGACACGTAGCGGGAGGTGCAAACATGAATACCTTCGACCCAGATGTTCCACCACGCGGGCCCGGTTGCGGAGTCTCCCGACCAACCCGTGCTTGGTCCAGCCCGACGGGTCCCCGCCGACTGGCTAGGCCTTTGGTGGGACTGTGAGGACGGAGTCCAACGTGACAACTGTCGATTCAGCACCAGTTCGGAAGGTGTGCATCGTCGGTGGCGGCGCAAGCGGTGTCGGCTTGCTGTGGTGTCTTGCCAAAGCACAACAGCTCGGGATTACCAACGACAGTTGGGCGATCACGCTCATCCACGACGGTGCAAGCGATGTAGGTGGACATTCGCGCACCGTCGAGGTGGAGATGAACGGCCAGCCTGTCCAGCTCGACACCGGCGTGCAGATGATTGCCCCCAAGATGTATCCCGGAGTGATCTCGATGCTGGATCTACCCGAGTTCGCTTCGGTGGAACTGCAGCAGGTCGATCTCCACATCTCGTGCACGTTCCCACCCGTGAACGGGATCACGCCATTCTGGGGCAACTTCGCCGCGTATCAGGACACCGACCTCTATCGACAAGGCGCCCCCTCGGCGGCGGTGTTCGAGGGCCTGCTCGCCGCCGCCAACCTTCGGAAAGATCCGATCGAGCTCGTGGCGACCGTGAAGACATTCCTCGACAAGAACGAGGCCGCCTTCCCGAGTCCGACCGACCTCGCGCTGTTCATGACCTACTTTCTCGATCCGTACATGAGCATCATGAACGGCTACGGTGAGGCGCGCCTCGACACTACCGCGCTGATCGACATCGCAGCGCTGTGGGATTTGGGATATGCCAGCTTCACGGCTGCCACCGAAGGGTACGCGCGGTTTGCCAACGGTGCACAGTCGTGGGTGCATCACATGGCGAGCTTGGCACAGGATCACTTCGGCCCCGAGCTCACCTTGACGCTCAACAGTTCGGTATCTCAGATCTACCCGACGTCACAAGGTGGAGCCGCCGTCAAATGGGTTGACCTCGGAACCGGGCTAGAGAGCCTCGACGTCTTCGACATCGTGGTGTCGACGCTCGACATGCAGACCAATGCCGCCGTGTTCAACTCCCCGAACAACCCGCTGTGGACTTCTCTCTATGAGCCCAGGATCGGCTCGACCCAAGGGCGGAAGGTCGGTACCAGCGTGTGGCCACTCATCCCTGGCTACTGCTACGTGCACCAGGACCCGAGCGTGCTCGCGCCTGGGATGCCGACGCCGTTGCTCGAGACCCTCCAGATGAACGCATCATTCGCAGGCGACGGAAACGGCGGCTTCGATCTCATCAAGACGTACACGACCTATGTCGAGAGCAATCTCCTCGGTATCACCTTGAAGGACCCCAGCGAGGAGTGGTATCTCACCATGTACGGGTTCGATCCGGCCGAATATGGGATCAAGCCGCCGGCGACCAGCCCGGGGCATTCATTCGAATGGGTGCACGGCATGTGGATGCCCACGTTCATGGTGGAGCAGAAGCTCGCGTTCCATTTGGCACAGAGCGTCAGTCCGTTCTATCCGGGACGCCCCGGTCAGCAGGACACCGGCATCTACTTCGCCGGGAACAACCTCACCATGGACAGTGAGGAGGGCGCGTTGATGTCGGCGTTGTGCCTCGCACAGTATGCATTCGGTGTCGACGCCATGCGAACCCTCCTCCCACCACCGGGACTGAAGGACTTGGCGACATGGCTCCTCGCCGTGGCCGAGTTCGACGTGTTGTATGCGTTGATGTTTCCGCCTCTGCTCTCGGACTCGACAAGCACGGCTCGCTCGCTCGATTCGCTCATGGGACGAATGATGGCGCTTCGCCGTTGAGGCCGGGCGCAGTGAAGGACGCGATGTTCCTTCCCATACTTATGCGATCAGGCAGGCGGATCGGCTGGCGGAGTGCAGACACAGGAATCACCCAGGATCAGCGATCCTCGGGCAAGAGGAGTCCGTTCACTTGTGTCTCCAGGGCGGCAAACCCATACTGCTTGGCGCGGTCGAGTTCCCTCGTGAGCATCGTCGTCGCTGTTCGTGCATCGTCCGAGCAGTTTCGTTGGAGCAACATCCTGGCCCACTCCACCTGGGTCAACCCCGCCCAGTACGGGGCCCGGAGATTCCGACTCACCTCGCGCGCCTCGGCAAAGTGGCCTTCAGCGTCCTCGTAGGCTCTGAAGAATGTGGACAGGGCGCCCAAGTACAGCGCCACTGGACCATCGATTGCCGAGCCGACGCTGGCGACCTGGGCATGTCGGGGCAGCATTCGCTGATAGAGAAGTCGAGCGGTGTCGGGCCGCACGAGTTGAATGCTTACATAGGCGAGATTGGTCATCGTTGGCAGCCAGGCGATGTCGTATGGGAACTGGGTCAAACCATCGGCCAAGTCGCTGTTGATGACGGCCAGGGCCTCATCGTTGCGATCCACTTCGCAAAGGATCCGGGCCAAGGCGGCGCGCAGAATGGGGAGGCCGGGGTTGTCGTCGGCGGCTTGGGCGATGAGGTCGACGACCTCGGCGACGCGGCCCTGAACCCGTCGTATCGATAGCAGCTGGGCGCCATACACCGAGAATGCCTCTGGAGCGCTGTCGGCTCCGATTGTCAGCGCGGCGTTGGCGTGTTCTTCAGCTCGACCCGTATCTCCCGCCAGCAGAGCGCGCGTCGAGCGCATGTAAGCCACAACCCAGCGCTCATACCTTTGGTCAAGGTGATCGGCGATGGCATTGCAGGCATCGATATGAATGTCGAACTGTGCCCCATTCCCGGTCTGTAGGCACGCGAATGCTCGGTTGAAGTTGGCGAAGAATTCGGCGATTGGATCACCGATGATGCGGGAGATTGACACGGCTTCGGCGAGGTCCGAGAGCCGCTCGTCGAGGTCATCCGATACCACCGTGACGGAATGCACGAGCGACATCACACGAACGAGAGCGAGCGGTTCGCCGAGACGTCGCGCCATTGCCATGGCCTCGGTGGCGAGGCGCCGCTGCCGGTCGAGCTCATCGCCATAGCTCAGCTCGGCGCACAAGGTCGCGAGGAGGAGAGCGGTCCGCCCACTGTCGGGGTCTCCTCCTGCTTCGAGCGCGTCCTCGAGTACCGCTACCCGCTCGGTGTCCAGCTGCCCAGCCGCACTGGCGGTACCCCGGTTGTTGGCCAGGGCGGCGGTGACCAGTCGATGGGGATCGTCGTGGGCTTTGGCGATGGCGGCCGCCTCGAGCAGGGTCTCTCGGTGGGCAGGATCACCCGTCTGACGCTGGGCGGTGCCGAGGCCGATGAGCAGGTCACAGCGAAGGGTCTCGTCGTGAGGCGCCTGTCCGTAGAGGTCGAGGGCCTGGCTGTAGTAGCGCAGGGCGTCGCCCGGGGCGAGTGCGCGGAGGGCGGTGTCGGCCGCCTGACGGGAGTAGTCGAGGGCCTTGACCACGTCCTTGGGCTGGCTGGCACTGAACCAGTGGCGGGCCAGTTCTCCCACGCGGTCCCCGGGGTGGTCGCCGTAAAGGGCTTCCAGCGCCTCGGCAATCTGTCGGTGGGCCCGGGCTCGTCGGGTGGGACCGAGGTCCTCCGACAGGGTGTGTTGGATAAGGGCGTGGGCGAAGTGGTAGAGCCCCGGTGCCGTCGTGGTCTCACGCACGAGGTCGGCAGTGGCCGCCTCGTCGAGGGTGTCGAGCAGGTCGTCTTCTGAGATCCCGGCGGCTCGGGCCAATAAGTCGGTGTCGAAGTCCCGGCCGATGACCGCGGCGAGGGACAGCACCCGTCCCGCCGTGTCTCCCAGACGCCCGACACGGGCCCCGATCACCTCGCGCACGCTGTCGGGCAGTCCTGCCTTCTCCAGGTCGTCCATACCCATCCACCGTCCGGTGGCGTCGTCGCGATAAATGGCACCGGTCTCCGACAGGTGGCGCAGTACCTCGCCCACGAAGAGCGGGTTCCCGTCGGTTTCGCGATACACCGCATGAGCAAGGGTCATTCCGGCGTCGTCGAGGGTCTGTCCGGCGGCGGCCTCCATGTACGACGCCACCCCGACGTCGTCGAGCCCCGGCAGTTGGATGCGGGCCACGTTGAGCTGTCGGTGCAGCGCGGCGAGGGCATCGAGCAGCGGATGGGTCTTCGACAATTCGGTGTCGCGATAGGTCCCCAGCACGAGGACGGCCATGGGCCGCTCGGCCGACGCCAGGTGACGGAGCAGCTCCAAGCTGGCGGTGTCCGCCCACTGGAGGTCGTCGAGCACGAGCACGACGAGCTGGTGTTCTGACACCTGGGAGAGCAACCCGACCACCGCACCGAAGCGCAGGAAGCGCTCGGTGTCGGAGTCGACTGCTCTTGACGGTGGGAGGTCTGGGATCCTGGCGGCCAGGGCGGGTACCAGCCGAGCCAGCTCCGACCCGTGGGCGGCGACATGGGCGAGCAGCTGGTCTTCGGGGGCGTGGGTGACGTAGTGGTTGAGCGCCTCGGCGAAGAGTTGGTAGGGGGTGGCCAGGTACTCCTCGCAGTGGCCGAACAGGACGCAAGCTCCGTGGTCGAAGGCGGTACGGGCCGCCTCGGCCACGAGCGTGGTCTTGCCCTGACCAGCTTCGCCCGAGACGAGCAGGACCTCCCGCCCTTCGCCACCGGCGACACGCTTGGCCGCGTCCGCCATCGCACCGAGTTCGGCTTCCCGACCGAACACGCCCACCGTGGGGCGCCGAGCCAGCCGTGCGGGAAGGGGCACCTCATGGGCGGCGGGGCCCTCCAGGGGCGTCCAGAGCACCTCGACGGTCTCGACCGGTTCGGGGAGACCCTTCAGGGCCACCGGGCCTCGACTGCGACACTGATGGGGGCTGCGGCGGCCCGCCATCGCTCGTACCAGGTCGACGGCCAGGATCTGTCCGCCGTCGGCCGTTGCGCACAGTCGGGCGGCCTCGACGATCGGTTCCCCGAAGTAGTCACCGTCCTCCGTGGTGACCTCGCCCCCGCTCATGCCGATCCGCAAGCCGAGCAAATGCTCCTGAGTGCGATTGTCGAGCTCGACACCCTGTTGCATGGCCACCGCACACGACAAGGCGGCCGACGCCGTGGTGAAGACCACCATGAGGCCGTCGCCCAGGTTCTTCACCTCGACGCCGCCGGTCTCGGCCACCGCCCGGCGCAGGACCGAGAAGTGATTTCGTCGCACCTCGTCGGACATGTCCGGTGTGACGCTCGAATGGAACTCAGTTGAACCCACGAGGTCGGTGAACAGGGCAATGACACTGTCGGTGGTCACCGATGCTCCCCTCGCACCCGCACGCTCCTACCCTAGGCGACCAGGGGATTCGCGTGCCGCGGGTAGCGTGGTGACCGTCAGGCAGAACGAGCATCCTCATTGGTTACATCGTTAGGCCTCTTCTGTTGCCTGTTGGCTTCTGTTGCCTGTTGGCTTCTGTTGCCTGTTGGCTCCGACTGCCTGTTGGCTTTCACCGTTGCCGGTCATGGTCGAAGGTGGTGGCTCGTCGCCACGCCCACGCCCTCCGCCCACCAGAGATCGGCTCCATGCGGCGGCGGTGCTGTCGCCGTGAGGTCCCGAGCCGAGCTGGCCGCGCATGCGATGATTCCGGGCCCTGTGTGCCCTTCTACACCATGACACAGGTCGCAGAGAGGAGGGTCGAACGCATGTCAATCCTTAGGGACTGTCGGCGCACCTATCGGTTTCGTTGGCGGCGCGAAGACGTCGGAGACCGAGCATCGGGAACAACAGCACCGACAACACGCCCGCACCCACCAGGGCGGCTGCATTTTCGGCGATCATGCGGCCCTCGGCGGTGCCGATGGCGGTGATCACCACGATGAGCGGCAATCCGGTTCCCGAGAAGAGTGCGAGGGAGGCGCGCTCGGCGCGGGGGAGGGCCCGCCGGTACACGAACAGGACGGGCGTGCCCCGGACCACGAGCAGCAGGACGAGGAACAGCAGGAGACGCAGGAGCGCGCTGGGCCGGGTGAGGAGGATGTGCAGGTCGAAGTGGATCCCACTCACGACGAAGAAGATGGGGATGAGGAACCCGAACCCGATGGCCTCCAGCTTGCTCCGGATGACAGCGTTGTCTTCCTTCTTCCCGCCCATGGTGAACAGCCGCACCACGATCCCTGCCGCAAAGGCGCCCAGGAGGACGTCCAGTTCCAGTTCGAAGGCGAGGTAGACGAGCACGAACAAGACCGCCACCCGCACGGGAACTGGAGTGGAGGTGCCGTTGCAGGAGGGCCACGACCTTGGGCGGATGGGCACGGGTGGCGAGCACGGTGCACCAGCTTGAGCACGTAGGGCCCCATGAGGATCCCCAGCCCGAGCTCGATGACCACCGAGGGGACGCGCAGCGCTTTGGTCTGCTCGGAGATGATCGGCTACAGCACCGCCGCCACCGCGATGAGGACGACCGTCGGGATGGCGGCCCCGGTCACGGCGTGGCTTTCGCACTCTTGGGGGTTCAGCCCCGATGGGGTGTGGCGGGGTCCGCGTCGAGGCGGGCGGCGCGGTGTGGGGTCAGCGCCTGATGGTCCACACGAAGCCGACCGCGGTGCTCGCCGACGTGTCGGACATCGTGACGATGGTGTCGAAGCGGCCTCGAGCCACGGGCGTCCCGGAGAGCAGTCCTGACGCCGGGTTGATCACCACGCCCGTGGGCAGTTCCGTCGCCGCGTAGTGCAGGGTTTGTCCTCGCAGATCCAAAGCGCCGATCTGAAGGGTGAGCGCTGTTCCCGTGGTGACCTTCTGCCTGCCCGGGTCGACTGTCGAGATGAGGGAGTGGGCGTTCTCGCAGCCACCCCTCTTGCCGAGGTCGTTGGCCCAGATCCCCTGCATGGCGAAGGTCCCGGTGGCGAGGGTGACGAACCTGGTCGCACCGGTGGTTCCCCCGGGAAGGTTCTCGCATTTGTCGGCCACCTCGTTGCCGCGGTGGTCGGTCCATCCTGACGGCGGGAAGGGATCGGTGAGCGTCTCGGCGTATTCGTGGGTGGTCGTCTCGTCGGCCCCGACCAGGATCCCCGGGTTGGCGTAGGAGCTGCAATCGGCGCCGACGTCAGGGACATAGGGCAGGTTGGTGTAAGGGACGTCGGGCCCGGTCACGGTCCCGAGCGACGGGTCCCCGGTGTTGTCGTGGTAGGCGCAGTACCCGAAGCGGGGGTTGAGCCAGCCGTCGGGGTCGGTGCCCGTGGGTGACACGATCACGTATTGCGCACCAGGGGGATTCGAGAAGTAGACGGCGGCGTTGGCCGCCTCCTGTGCGATCTGCGTTCCGGTCGATGCCGTCAAAGCGGCCGAGGTGTCTTCCCACACCCCGGCGAAGACGTCGCTGGTCGGGTAGGCCACGTGGTCCGACGAGGGCGTCAGGGGGCACGTCTTCGCCCCTGACGTCACCCCCTGGCAGTACTGGGTGACGATGGCGCTCCACTGCTCGTTGTCGGTGCCCAACCCGCTGAAGAGGGCTTGGAGATTCGGGGCCAGGCCGTCGGGGTCACCGGAATAGACGAAGTAGCCCTGCCCGTTGGTGCTCTGGGTACCCCACTGGGATCCCCAGAAGACGAGATAGACCTTGGGAGACCCGGTGACGACGGGTCCGCCGTCGAAGGTCACCACTCCTTTGACGCCGGGCTCCGCCGACGCGGCACGGGGCGTGGTCTGGGTGGGGGTGCCGCGGGTCGTGCCGAGGGGCGAGGTCGACGTCCGCAGCGGGACCGCACCGTGCCGGTAGGCGTGGCCCGCGGTGGGATCGGACACGGTGGCTTGGGTCCGTGCAGACCTGGCCGGGGCGCCTGCCGCCGTTCCTCCTCCTGCGCCTCCCACGAACCCCGCCATCAAGAGCGCCGTGGTGAGCACCAGGCCGCGTCGCCCTGGCATGGCAATCCGGCGCCGGGCCTTCGAGTGTTGGTCGAACCGTCCCATCCCCCGCCTTCCGAAGATCCGACACCCCAGGGCCGAAACAGTATCCGGTCGAGACGCCGGGGCACCGGCCCGACGTCTCGACATGCAGGCCGGCTCGACATGCCGGCCAGCTCGACGTCGAAGCCCGTCTTGGCCCTGCACCCGCTGGTCCGAGTCGGCACCTGCCGCCGCGCAGGTGTCGTGACCTCCTCCTTCGACACGGCATCGAATCCCTGCGAAGGTGTCGAAGGTGCGTCATGGGTCGGCTCGGCACGCACGGCATCTGCGCCAGGTCCCAAAGGTGTCGCCACGCCGGTCGCGTCGCGCCCCGAGGCACCGGCGCCGGCGCTCGAGCAGACGGGTGCCGCTGGTCTTGGTCGTTGTCGTGGGCCTCACGCTGGGACTGACCTCACTCTTCGTGTCGAGCCCCACCACGCACCACCGCGCGCCGCTCTCGCACGACGCGGTGCGGTCGGTGACGTCGGTGACGGTGCCGCCGCCCACGACGAGCTCTGTCCCCACGCCCCCGCCCACGGCGGCAGTTCCCTCCACGGCTGTGCCACGGACGGCTGCACCGATATCACGAAGGGGCGCTCCTCTCAGGGCAGTGGCTCCCCGGATCAAAGCAAGAGCTGCTCCCGTCACGAAGGCCGCCCCCGCCCTCGGTTCCGCCGCGCCGCACATCATGGTCGTCATCATGGAGAACGAGAGCCAGAACGAGCTCATCGGGAGCGCTGACGCGCCCAACACCAATGCCTTGGCCGATCAGTACGGAGAGGCGACGCAGTCGTACGCCATCGCTCATCCGTCGCTGCCCAATTACCTGGAGCTGTTGTCCGGCTCCGACTCCGGGGTCACCGACGACGGTGCGCCGTCCTCGGAGGGCATCCCGGCGAGTGCCACGACGTTGGCCAACCAGCTCGAGAAGACAGGCATTGCCTGGAAGGCGTACATGGAGTCCATGCCGTCGGCGGGCTACACAGGGGGCGACACCACGTGTTGCGGGGGGCAGTACTACCAGCACCACAACCCGTTCGTGTACTACCCGTCGGTCACCTCGCTACCGGACTTCACCTCCAAGATGGCGCCGTCGACCTCCATCGTGAGCGACCTCGATTCGCCGGCACCTCCGGACTTCGTGTGGGTGACCCCCAACGGGGCCGATGACATGCACGACGGGCCGACGAACGCCAACGGTGACGTGAATCCTTCGGTCGGCGACACGTGGTTGGGGAGCTTCGTGGCCCAGGTCCAGTCGACAGGGTGGTACGCGCAGGGCGGCCGGATCGTCGTCGAATGGGACGAGGGGGCCGATTCCGACACCTCGGGCGTGGGCCACGCCGGTGGGGGCGGCGGTGGCCACGTGGTGACGATCGTCGTCAGCACAGCGCTCAAGGCCAAGCCCCAGCAGGAGGCCACCCCCGTGAACACCGCCGGGGTGCTGCGCTCGATCGAAGGCGCCTACCGGTTGCCGTACCTCGCGGACGCCGCCGACCCGTCCAACGGCAACATCGACGCGCTGCTCGACGCGCCGTGACCTGGACCGCCCGGGACCAGGTCCGTGACGGATCGCCCCGCTCTCAGTCCCCGGGATGGGCGAGCTCGCGCACGAGCTCTGTGGACCCGGGCGGGGCACCCGGGGCCGCGGCCAGGAGCCGGCTGAGTGCCTCTGTGACCTCCACGAGGCGATCGCGGTAGGCGTTCAACTCGGCCCGGTACAGGGTGTTGTCGGTGGCGGCGATCTCGTGGCTCAGCTCCGGCAACGACTGCTCGAGCAGCGTCTTGAGCTGTTGGGCTTGCTCCATGGTGAGTTCCAGTTGCATCGTCGTTCCTCCCTTCGTCTCTTCACGCTGCCGGGTCGGCGGGACGCGACGGCCGCTTCAACCGACGCTCGACGTCGAGGACCTCGCGCGTGGTGGCGACCACGGTGTCGGGATTGAGGCTCATGGAGTCGATGCCGAGCTCCACGAGGTACTCGGCCATCTCCGGATAGTCCGAGGGTGCCTGGCCGCAGAATCCCGAGTGGATCCCGTTGCGGCGACAGCCCTCCACGGCCAGCCGGATCATCTCCTTCACTCCCTCGTCGCGTTCGTCGTAGTCGAACGCCACGATCTCGCTGTCGCGGTCCACGCCCAACGTGAGCTGGGTCAGGTCGTTGGAGCCGATGGAGAACCCGTCGAAGAGCTCCGCGAAGCGGTCGACGAGGATCACGTTGTTGGGGATCTCACACATGGCGAAGACTTGAAGTCCGTTCTTCCCGCGCTCGAGGCCCAACTCGGCCATGCGCGCCAACACCTGTCGGGCCTCGTCGATCCGGCGCACGAAGGGAAGCATGATCACGGTGTTGGTCAACCCCATGTCTTCCCGCACCCGCTTCATGGCCTTGCACTCCAAGGCGAACCCCTCGGCATAGGCGGGGTGCGCGTAACGCGACGCGCCCCGGAACCCCAGCATCGGGTTGGCCTCGTGCGGCTCGAAGTCGGCACCCCCGACGAGACTGGCGTATTCGTTGGTCTTGAAGTCCGACATGCGGACCACCACCGGCTTGGGCCAGAAGGCGGCCGCGATCGTGCCGATGCCTTCGGACAGGCGCTCGACGAAGAAATGCTCTCCGTCGCGGTAGGCCTTGGTGAGACGGGCCAGCTCCTGGCGTGCCGTGGGGTCCGTGACGCGCTCGGGGTGCAGGAGAGCCAGGGGATGGGCCTTGATGGACTCGTTCACGATGAACTCCATGCGGGCCAGCCCGACTCCGTCGTTGGGGAGGAACGACGTGATGAAGGCCAGGTCGGGATTGCCGAGGTTGACCATGATCCGGGTGGAAGGCCGTGGGAGGTCGTCGGCCTCGGTGCGGTCGACCCGGAAGGGGATGGTCCCCCGGAACACCTGGCCCGTGTCGCCCTCGGCGCACGAGACGGTGACCACGTCGCCGGTTTGCACCCGCACGGTGGCGTCGCCGGTTCCCACCACTGCGGGAATGCCGAGCTCCCGGGCGACGATGGCCGCGTGGCACGTACGACCCCCGCGGTTGGTCACGATGGCCGACGCCATCTTCATCACGGGCTCCCAGTCCGGTGTGGTGGTGTCGGCGACCAACACCTCTCCGGGGGTGAACTCCCTCAGCTGCGAGACGTTGTCGATCCGACGCACGCGCCCCGTCGCGATCCTCTCTCCCACAGCCCGGCCTTCGACGACGACCTCCCCGGGTCCCTCCAGCACGTAGCGCTCGAGGACGGTCGCCGAACGCTGGGAGATACTGGTCTCGGGCCGGGCCTGGACGAGGTAGAGAAGCCCGTCGATGCCGTCCTTGGCCCACTCCATGTCCATGGGCCGGCCGTAGTGGTTCTCGATGGCACAGGCATGGCCGGCGAGCTCGAGCACGTCGACGTCGCTCAGGCAGAACTGCTGACGGTCGGCCTTGGGGGTGGGCACGTTGCGGGTGGTGTGCTTGGTCTCACCTTCGACGAAGACCATCTTGACGGCCTTGTCCCCGAGCAGCCGCCGTAGCACCGCCCGGTGCCCCGACAGGTACGTCGGTTTGTGCACGAGGAACTCGTCGGGGTCGACCGCTCCCTGGACGACGTTCTCGCCCAGGCCGTAGGAGCCGGTGATGAGCACCACGTCGCGGAACCCCGACTCGGTGTCCAGGGAGAACATCACACCGGAGGAGGCCAGGTCGGATCGCACCATCTTCATCACACCGATCGACAGGCCTGTCTTGAAGTGGTCGAATCCCTGGTCGACGCGGTAGTGGATGGCCCGGTCCAGGAAGAGGCTGGCGAAGCACCGCCGGCACGCCTCGAGGAGGCTCGCTTCCCCGCTCACGTTGAGGTAGGTCTCGTGTTGCCCGGCGAAGCTCGCCGTGGGCAGGTCCTCAGCCGTGCCCGAGGACCGGACGGCCAGGCTCACGTCTTCGCCGTACTCCTCTTGCAGGCCCCGGTAGGCGTCGAGGATCTCGGCAGCCAGGTCGTCGGGGAGACCCGCCCCGTAGACGATGTCGCGGGCGCGCTTTCCCCGCCGGGCCAGGTCGACCACGTCGGAGATGTCCAGGTCGTCGAGGGCGGCGTGCAGCTTCTCCCAGGCCCCCGCCTTGTCCAGCATGTACCGGTAGGCCTCCGAGGTGATGGCGAACCCGTTGGGGACCCGCACACCCTCGGCCGCCAGGTTGCTGTACATCTCGCCCAACGAGGCGTTCTTCCCGCCCACGAGCGGGACGTCGTCGTTGCCGATCTCTCCGAAGGACCTGATATATCGCTGTTCTTGCACACCTCAAGGATCAACCCGGAGCGGACCCCGCAGTAGAGGCAAAATCCCCTAAGCGGACCCGGCGACCACGCCGGCGGAAGGGGACCTGTGGCCCTGGCCGCGGCGGCCACCCCGGTGCCTGAGCTCGGCGGAGAGGAAGATGAGGCGATGGCGGGGGCGCTGCTGACGGATCTCTACGAGCTCAACATGGCGGCGAGCTACCTGCGGCGCGAGATGACGGGTGCGGCCACCTTCAGCCTGTTCGTCCGGCGACTTCCCGTCGAGCGGGGCTTCTTGGTGGCGGCCGGACTCGAGGATTGCCTCGACATCCTCGAGGCGTTCTCCTTCGACGAGAGCGAACTTGCCTACCTCGCCGCCTTGGGCTTCGACGACGCCGCCATCGAGAGGTTCGCGAACCTGCGTTTCACGGGGGAGGTTCGCGCCGTGCCCGAAGGGAGGATCGTCTTCGCCGACGAGCCCCTGCTCGAGGTGACTGCCCCGATCGCCGAGGCGCAGCTGGTCGAGACGATCCTCTTGAACCAGATGACCTTCCAGACGACGCTTGCGTCCAAGGCGGCCCGGTGCCGGCTGGCAGGACGTGGGCAGGTGGAGCTGGTCGAGTTCGGTTTCCGCCGCACCCAGGGTGTCGAGGCGGGAATGGCCGTGGCGCGTGGGTCCGCCATGGTCGGCTTCTCCGCCACCAGCAACGTGGAGGCGGCCCGCCGCTACGGCCTGCGCCCGGCGGGGACGATGGCCCACAGCTACATCGAGGCGTTCGCCACCGAGCTCGAGGCGTTCGAGGCCTTCGCCCGAGACTTCCCCGGGCGAACCACCTTCCTGGTCGACACCTACGACACCATGGAGGGCGTGGCCCGTGCCATCGGGGTCATCGAGGAACTGGGTCTGCGTCACGACGTGGGCGTCCGCCTCGACAGCGGGGACCTGGCCGCACTGGCCAGGTCGACCCGCCGGCTGCTCGACGCCGCCGGCCACCCCGACGTGCGCATCTTCGTCTCGGGCAGCCTCGACGAGCACGACGTCGCCGCCTTTGTGGACCAAGGCGTGCCGGTTGACGCCGTGGGAGTGGGAACCCGCCTCGGGGTGTCGGCAGACGCTCCGTTCCTCGACAGCGTCTACAAGCTGGTGTCGTACGACGGGCGGCCGGTGGCGAAGCTCTCGACCGGTAAGGCGACGTATCCGGGAGCCAAGCAGGTCTTTCGTGCCGACGGCCTAGTCGACCAGCTGGGTTTGGCAGAGGAATCCGCACCACCGGGTACCGGCCCCGTGCTCGAGGTCGTCATGACCGGTGGCGAGCGTCTGGGCCCGCGCACCGATCCCGTCCCCGCCCTGAGCGCGGCGCAGGCCCGATTCGAGCTCGACCTCGCCGCCCTCCCTGGTCCGGCCTGCCGCCTGCGCCACCCCCAGCAGCCGACGCCGACACTGACCCCACGACTCCGCCGGCTCACCGACGACGTGCGTGCCGGGCTCGGCCGCTGAACCAAGCATTCCGATCGCTAGGGCCCTGCCGGTCAGGTCAACGCCGCGGCCATGTGGTCGGTGAACCACCCGCTGGCCAAGGAAGCAGCCGCTTCGAGGGCGCCAGGCTCCTCGAAGAGATGGGTCGCGCCGGGGACGACCTCCAGCCTGCGCTCGCAGCGCAGCTGCGCACGTGCACTGCGATTGAGTTCCAGCACCACTTCGTCGTGTCCTCCGACGATGAGAAGGGTCGGGGCGGTGACGAACGCCAGTCGCTCGGCGGCCAGGTCGGGGCGTCCTCCCCGGGAGACGACCGCCGCGATCGCCGAGTCGGGCTCTGCGGCGGCCCACAGGGCGGCCGCAGCGCCGGTGCTCGCGCCGAAGTACCCGATGCGCAAGGACGAGGTGGCCGGGTCCTTCCGGAGCCAGCGTGTCACCTCGACCAGGCGGTCCCCGAGGAGGGCGATGTCGAATACGTTGGCCCGGTCGAGCTCCTCTTCGGGCGTGAGGAGATCGAAGAGCAACGTCGCAAGACCGTCGCCGTTGAGCACGGCGGCCACGAAGCGGTTTCGGGGACTGTGCCTGCTGCTGCCGCTCCCGTGGGCGAAGACCACCAGGCCGGTGGCGGCGGCGGGCACCCTCAGATGTCCCGAGAGGCCACCCGGTCCCACCGGCACGGTGAGGTCCATGTCCAGGGGTGGGGGATCGGCCGGCCCGGACAATGCGCCGACGTCACCCGTCGTCCTGCTCGCCAGCGCCTGTCGTTGGACCGCCTGTTCGAGCAGGGCCACCACCTCGTTGTCACCCGTCTGGGTGAAGTCCTCGTAGAACTGCCCGATGGCGAAGAACGAGCGCGGCATCTCAACGCACACCACCTCGTCGGCGGCGTCACGCAGAGCGGCGACCGACTCGCGAGGGGCGACGGGAACGGCCAGGACCACCCGGGCGGCGCCGTGGGCCCGCGCCACCTGGCACGCGGCCCGGGCCGTCGACCCCGTGGCGATACCGTCGTCGACGACGATGGCGGTGCGGCCCGCCACGGGCACCGGGGGGCGATCACCCCGGAACCGCCGCACCCGGCGTTCGAGCTCGGCACGTTCGCGTGCTTCAACGGCGGCGAACTCCTCGGCACTCACCCCGGCCGCGTGCCGAACCTCCTCGTCGACGACCCTCGCCCCCCCTTCGCCGACGGCCCCCATGGCCAGCTCGGGTTGGAAGGGTACGCCCAGCTTGCGGACGACGATGACATCCAGGGGTGCCCCGAGGACCCGAGCGACCTCGAAGGCCACCGGCACCCCGCCCCTGGGAAGGCCGAGCACTACGACGTCCGGGCCCCGCAGGTGCTCCAGCAGCATGGCGAGACGCTGTCCAGCATCAGCACGATCGATGAAGGGCATGGCGACCTCCTTCTCGCCTCCAGGGTCTCGCAGACGCTCCCGTCACGCCAGGGTCAATTGTCACTGCAATTGGTACCGGTGGCGATGGGGTTGAAGGCGATTACCCCGAGGACCGGCACGTGCCCTTCGGGACGGCGGTTTGGGTCGATTGAGGCGACGGAGTGGTCCGAGGAAGAAGGCGGAGCGGATTCCCGTCTCCACCCGTGGGAATCGATGACCATCGACCCTGGCATCACGAATGCGAGCAGACGACACTGGGCTCATGACCTCGACCCTGGACTCCGCGGCGATCATCGATCACGGTCGTCCCATTCGAGGCGAGCACCAGGACTACGATGCGCTGCTCGACATTGTGGGCGATCGGCGTCTTGTCCTGATCGGCGAGGCATCGCATGGCACGCACGAGTTCTACCGGGAGCGGGCCCGGATCACCCGTCGCCTCATCGACGAGAGGGGCTTCACGGCGGTCGCCGTCGAGGCCGATTGGCCCGATGCCTACCGTGTGAATCGATACGTGATGGGGCTGTCCGATGACGAGGACGCGGATGCGGCATTGTCGGACTTTCGCCGTTTTCCGGCGTGGATGTGGAGAAACCGTGACGTCCTCGGCTTCGTGGAGTGGCTCCGGGCCCGCAACGACGCCCACAGGCACCCCGCAACCAAGGCCCGCTTCTACGGGCTGGATCTCTACAGCCTCCGTGCCTCGATGGAGGCGGTCGTGGAGTACCTCGAGCGGGTCGATCCCGGCGAGGCGGGTCGGGCCCGTGAGCGCTATTCGTGCTTCGACCAGGTCGGAGGCGAGGGGCAGGCCTATGGCTACGGACTCGCGTTCTCGAATGCGATTCCGTGCGAGAACGAAGTCGTGGCCCAGCTCATCGAGTTGCGGCGGCGGGCCGACGCCTATCTGCGGCGTGATGGCTGGATCGCCGACGACGAATTCTTCTTCGCAGAGCAAAACGCTCGTCTGGTCCGCGACGCCGAAGAGTACTACCAGCAGATGTATCGAGCCGAGGCCTCGTCGTGGAACCTTCGCGACCGGCACATGGCCGGCACACTCGACGCGCTCGTGGAGCACCTCGATGGCCAGCTCCCACGAGCGAAGATCGTCGTGTGGGAGCACAACTCACATGTGGGCGATGCACGTGCAACCGAGATGAACGCACGAGGAGAACTCAACGTAGGGCAATTGGTCCGCCAGCGCTATGGCAATGATTGCGTTCTGGTGGGGCTCACCACATTTGACGGCACGGTCACCGCGGCGACCAACTGGGGTGGCCCCGCCGAGCGCAAGCGAGTGCGGCCCGCCCTGACCGATAGTCACGAAGCACTCCTCCACAGGACAGGGATGCCGTGCTTCTGGCTGGATACTACGCAACCCGCCGTGCACGAAGCCCTGGCGACCCGGCGTCCGGAGCGGGCGATAGGGGTGATCTACCGACCCGCTACCGAGCGCGCCAGTCACTACTTCGAGGCTCGCCTTGCCGAACAATTCGACGCAGTCATCCACCTCGGCCATACCCGTGCCCTCGAGCCGCTCGAACGCACGTCGCTCTGGGACGCGGGCGAGCCACCGGAGACATTTCCGAGCGGGATCTGACCTGCGTGGCCGTCGACGGCGAGTGACCTGGACATCGCGCTGACGGGTTCGACGCCCGAGTCTGTCGCACTCGATGGCGTGTTCGCCAAGCGCTCGGAACGGTAGTCCGAGGCCCGGTTGGGTAGGACAGCGAGCACGACCAAGCTGGCCAATCCGACCATCACCGAACCCACCACAAGCCCCAGGTCCATACCGCTCACGAACGACTGCCGGGCCACGCCGGCCAGCTCCGTCCCGAGGGACCCCCCGACGTGCTGGGCCACGGCGAGCGCCCCGCCCAAGGATCCCAGGATGAGGTGACGAATGTCACCGGGGACGGGCTGGTGGGCGAGGAGCGGAGTCATGCGCCCCTGATAACGGAGGTTGAGCGCGGTACCCAGAACGGCGACGCCGAGAGCCCCCCCGAGCTGCAAGGCGGTGTCACTGGTGGCCGAACCCACCCCGGCCTCCTCGCGGGGAACCGACCCCAGCACGGACTCGATCGAGGGGGCCAATGCCAGTCCCGTACCCAACCCGATGAGGGCGAACAGCGGGAGGGCGTCGAAGTAGGTCCCGTGAACGGTCGTCCGCGACAGCAGCCCAAGCCCGACAGCGATGAGGGCCATGCCGGAGAAGACCACGGGTTTGGTGCCGACGATGCGAGCCAAGACGCTCGACAGGGGCGCGGCGACGAGCAGCACGACGGCAATGGGTCCGACCCGTACCCCCGTCTGCAACGGGCTGTAGCCGAGAGAGAACTGCAACCACTGGGTCAAGAGGAAGAACATTCCCAGCAGGCCGAACAGCACAAGCCCCATGGCGCCGATGGCGGCGCTGAAACGCGGGGAGCGGAAGAAGTCGAGCGGCAGCATGGGATGATCGGAACGCAGCTCCCAGAGCACGAAGGCGCTTAGCACGACGACAGCCATTGCGAAGGCCCCCAGCACCAAGGGGGACGTCCACGTGCGGTTGGGCGCCTCGATGATTCCCCACAGCAGGATTCCCATCCCGGCTACCGAGAGCAGCGCGCCGACCGGATCGGGCCGCTTGGCAGCCATGTTCCGCGAGTTGGGGACGAGGAACGCCGCGGCGATCACGCCCGCGAGAGCGATCGGCACGTTCACCAGGAACACCGAGCCCCACCAGAAGTGCGCGAGCAACCATCCACCGACGATGGGTCCCGCGGCCACCCCCAAACCGGTTGTGCCCGACCAAATCCCGATGGCACGCGCTCTGTCGCGATCCGCAGTGAATACGTTGGAGAGGATGGACAGCGTGGACGGCATGATTGCGGCCGCCCCGACACCCATACAGGCTCGGGCGATCACCAGTCGATCGGGAGTCCCCGAAAAGGCCGATCCGGCGGATCCGCCCGCGAACACGGTCAGCCCCGCCAGGAAGATCCATTTCCTGCCCACCCGGTCGCCCAGGCTTCCGAGCACGAGCAGGAGCCCTGCGAACACCACGGCGTACGCATCGACCGTCCATTGCAGCTGGCTAGACGTGGCCCGCAGGCGTCG
>Ga0209415_10005554_pt1 | contig 22615 bp, 20 predicted proteins | sample PeaSoiSIISIP2007_FD_187696 | JGI IMG/M metagenome (GOLD analysis project Ga0209415, IMG submission 187696) | Peat soil microbial communities from Weissenstadt, Germany - SII-SIP-2007 (SPAdes) (version 2) | ecosystem: Environmental > Terrestrial > Soil > Wetlands > Peat | place: Germany... | reverse complement strand
TGGACCCCGCCACCCGGTCGGCGTACGGGCTGGTACCGGGGAAGCCGTACCCGGAGGGACCCGAGGTTCTCCAGGCCTTCCGCCTCACGGGGGGTTCGGCTCGCAACGGCCCGACGTTTAGTCTCGGGGGCGGGTACTCCGACGCCCTGACGCTGGCCGACGGCTCCTTGTGGGTCAGCGGCTCCATCGCTCCGGGGAACGAGCCGCCTGGACCCCTGTTGTGCCAGATCGACCCGACCACTCTGCGCCTCGTGCGCCAGGTACCCCTTCCCCGGCCGGGGACCGGGAACGCCGTTGGGCTCCCGTCGCTCGTGGCCCCGGGGCCCCGGGGAACGGTCTGGGTCGGCTACCGCAGGACGCTCGTCCACCTGGAGGTGCGCAGCGGCGCCGTCCTGTCGACCGACACCGTGCCCTCGGGCTTCATCGTCAGCCTGGCCACCGACCCAGCCGACCGCCTCCTCTACGTGTCGGTCTCCTACCCGACCATCGACGGCAAGATGGTCGACGCCGCGGTCGAAGAACGCGCCGCGAGCGATGGGCGCGTGCTCGCCTCCACGTCGGCGACCAGCCCCGTGACCGAGGCCGTGGCCGGAGGGGTCCTGACGGCGCTCCCGGACGGGGTGGCCACCTCGTTCCGGACGGGCATGGACGGTTCCACCGTGCTGCTCCGTGCCGCCAACCTCGCTGCGATCACCCCGCCGGGCCTGGGCGCGCCGGGCCGGGGGCAAGACGAACCACCGGATGACGTCTTCGGCTGGCCCATGGACGCCTCGACCCTCTACGCGTCGGGCAGCCTCTGGATCGAGAACGAGGGGGGTGTGCTGGCCTGCGTCGATCCGGCGAGCGGCGCTGTCCGGGCCTCGGAACAGGAGCACAGGGACATCGGGGACTTGATCGAACTCCTCGGCACGGATGAACATGCACGCCAACTGCTCGCCACCAGCACTGGCGACGAGGTCCTTTCGGTCACGGCGCCGACGGCGTGCTGGCACTGAAAATTGGCGGATCGCAACTCAGCCACGCGGTGAGGCTGCTGCAAGACGTGAACGCCGCATCCCCGCGCCGGTAGCCCGAGCCTGCCCCCAAAGGCGCCCACGTGCTCGCATCGGCGCGACGGGGCGCGGTCAGACAATGAAGACCGGCGGTGCCGGGACGCGCAACTCGGGTTCGGTCAGCGCCTGTACGTCTTCGACGGTCACGCCCGGCGCCACCTCGCGCAGGACGAGGCCGCCGGACTCAACGTCGATCACCGCCAGATCGGTGATCACGCGATGCACCACGGCGCGCCCGGTCAAGGGCAGCGTGCACCGGGACACGAGCTTGCAGGCACCGTCCTTGGTGGCGTGCTCCATCATCACGATGACCCGGCCGGCGCCGTGCACCAGGTCCATGGCGCCGCCCATCCCCTTCACCATCGATCCGGGGATCATCCAGTTGGCCAGGTCACCCTCGGCCGAGACCTGCATAGCGCCCAGGATCGCCGTGTCGATGTGGGCGCCCCGGATCATCCCGAAGGAGAGGGCCGAGTCGAAGAAGGACGCTCCGGGCAGGACGGTCACGGTCTCCTTCCCCGCGTTCACGAGATCGGCGTCCTCCTCGCCCTCGTAGGGGTAGGGCCCGACCCCCAGGATCCCGTTCTCGCTCTGCAGCACGACGTTGACACCGGCCGGGAGATAGTTGGGCACGAGGGTGGGGAGGCCGATCCCGAGGTTCACGTACTCGCCGTCGCGCAGCTCCCGGGCGACCCGGGCCGCCAGCTCCTCGCGGGTGAGGCTCATCGTTCCTCCGCCTCCCGGGGACGGACCGTCACCCGCTCGATCTGCTTCTCGGTGGCCCCGACCGCCACGATGCGCTGGACGAAGATCCCCGGGAGGTGCACGTGGTCCGGGTCGAGCTGTCCGGACTCGACCAGCTCCTCCACCTCGGCCACGGCAATCCGGCCGGCCATGGCGCACAACGGGTTGAAGTTGCGCGTCGACTCATGGAAGACGAGGTTGCCCTCGCGGTCGCCCCGGGTGGCGCGCACGAGCGCGAAGTCCGTCGTGATGGACTCCTCCAGCAGGTAGCGACGCCCGTTGAACGTCCGCACTTCGCGCGGCGGGGACGAGACGGCCACCGAACCGTCTGGGTGGTAACGCCAGGGGAGGCCGCCCTCCTCCACCAGGGTCCCGGTGCCGGCCGGCGTGAAGAAGGCCGGGATCCCGCAGCCACCGGCCCGGAGGCGCTCGGCGAGCGTCCCCTGGGGGATCAGCTCCACCTCAAGCTCGCCGGCCAGGTACTGGCGGGCGAACTCCTTGTTCTCTCCGACATAGGAGCTCGTGACGCGGCTGATCCGGCCGTCGGCCAGCAGGACGCCAAGCCCCCAGTGGTCGACACCGCAGTTGTTGGAGACAACGCGCAGGTCCCGCACACCGGCCGCATGCACCGCCGCGATCAGCTCGGTCGGGACGCCGCACAGCCCGAAGCCACCGACGGCCATGGACGACCCCTCGGCCAGGTCGCCCACGGCCTCGGCGACGCTCTCGTAGACCTTCCCCATCGCGGCAAGCCTCTCGGCGGACGAACGGCCAGCGACACTACCGCCCGCGGGGACGTCCGCTAGGGGGTCGCCCGCCGCAGCTCCAGCCAGGACCGGCCGATGCGAGCCACGCCGTACTGACCGAGCGCGACCGACGCCGCCATCAGCGCCATGGTGGCCGCGAGCTGGGGGTTGAAGGGCGAGCCGCCGCTGCCCGCCGGCGTGCCGTGGAGGAACCACGGGGCATGTTCGGCCATGACCGCCCACCAGATCGCGGTGCCGACGGTCATGGCGACCATCGACGCGGCGACCCCGATGGCGAGCGACGACACGGCCGCCAGCACGCCGCGACCCAACTCGAGCCGTCGACCGGCGACGACCGCCGCGCGCGTCCACAGACCCAGCACCGCCACGAGAAGCGCGGCCGCCGCGACGACCGCCGCGCTGTAGGCGGCGTCCGTGCCGTTGCGCTGCCCGTACGAGAGGTGATGGGCCCAGGCGGCCAGCGGCACGATGGCCACGGCGAGCGCCGCGCTGGACACCGTGGCCTGCCAGACCGCTCGCGCGATGAGGGACCACCCGCCGCGGCGGACGAAACGCATGAACGCCGGCAGCACACAGCACCCGGCGACCACGAGCAGGGCCGCGGCCACGACCGAGACGATCTGCACCTGCCGGTAGGCGCCCCCCGGAAGGCCCCGCGAGGCCCGCGGCACCGCCGCGTCGAAGTGCTCGGAAAGCTTGGCGAAGCTGGCGCCGGCGACCACGAACGTCGTCCAGGCGCACAGCACCAGCAGCGCGCCGGCCCGGGCCCGCTCGGCCGCCGATGCGCCCCTCCCGACGATCCCGGCGCCGTGGGCGCGCTCGCGCAGGCCGGCGAGCGCGATCGACAGGCGGAACCGGATCGAGGTGTCCCGGCCGCCCAGCTCGTCCTCCATCAAGGCGACCAGCTCGTCGCCGTAGCGCTCCCGCCAGGCCGCCGGATACCACCGAAGCAGCCGCGCCGCGTCGCTCGCCGTCATCAGGCGAGGGTCCCGAGGGAGATGCCGAGGCGCGATGCCCCGACGGCCGCGATCCGGCCCATCTCGGCGACGGACACGGCGAGCACGGTGGCGCCGGCGGCCGTGATCCGATACGGGCGGCGGCGGTCGTCGCTCTCCAACGCCTCGATGAGCCCGCGCTCTTCGAGGCGGGTGATGGCGCCGTAGAGGGTGCCCGGACCGAGGGCGACCCCGGCGAACGCCTCGATGTCCTTGGCCAGGGCGTGCCCGTGCTTCGGCCCGGCGGCCAGGCTCGTGAGGATGAGGACCGGGGGGTCGTTCGGCCGGCGCAGGACCGCTGACGGGTCGGGCGATCTCATGGCGCCACCATACTACGTGCTACGTAGCTATGCCAGGCGTAGTAGCGGATCGCCGGCACCCCCACCCGGCCCGTGTCGCCGAGATCTCCACGTGGGCCGCCCTCGAGGACCACCGCCACCAGCGGTGAGGCCGCTCGATACCCTTCATCCGTGGCCGGAAGCCCGTTCGAGACCGAACGGCTCACCCTCCGCGCCTGGCGGGAGGAGGACCGGGCGCCGTTCGCGGCGATGAACGCCGACCCGGCCGTGATGGAGTTCTTCCCGGCCCTGTTGACCACGGCCGAGAGCGACGACCTGGTCGCGAGGTTCGCGCTCGAGCTCACCGAACGGGGGTTCTGCCCCTGGGCCGTCGAGGAGCGGGCGAGCGGCGCGTTCATCGGGTTCGTCGGGCTCCACCAGGTCTCGGCGGACCTCGCGTTCGCCCCCGCGGTCGAGGTGGGTTGGCGACTGGCCCGGCCGTTCTGGGGTCAGGGCTACGCCACTGAGGCCGCCGCGGCGGCGATCACCTTCGGCTTCGAGGGACTCGACCTCGACGAGATCGTCGCCATGACCACCGTGGCCAACCTGCGCTCGCGCCGGGTGATGGACCACCTGGGCATGACCCGCGACCCGAATGGCGACTTCGAACACCCCCGGATCCCGGTCGGCCACCCCGTTCGCCCCCACCTCCTCTACCGGCTGGCCCGCCAGGACTGGCGTGGGCGGCCGTCGGGCGGCGGTACCTAGGCGACTCGCCCCGAACGCGTCGGCAGTCACACGCGAGGTGATGGTGATCGTCGTGTCCGGGATGAACCCGACGGTGGACGGGACGCTGCTCGGCGCGGGCGCGACGGCGATCGTGCCCCAGGGCTGGTCAACGGTCCGACCTGCTGGACCGACCCGGGAGCCTCCTCGGTCGATCCAGCACCTGAGCTCAGGAGCTCGGTCTCCGCCGCCCGCCGGGGCGGGGCCTCCCCGAGCGCAGCCGGTCACGATCCTGGTGCGGCGGAATTACGCTCTTCACGTGGGAACTCTCTCCCCGGCGCCCGCCGCATCGTGCTGACGGTCCCCTCCGATCAGGCGGCCGAACCCGACACCGATCTCGCGCGGGTCGCGACGTCCGAGCTCGACCTGCAGGGCATGCATTGCAGCGCCTGCGCGACCCGGATCGAACGGGCGCTCGCCGATCAGCCGGCGGTGCTCAGCGCATCGGTGAACCTGGCCACCAACCGCGCCTTCGTCACCTACGACGCGACCGCGACCGGGCCGGTCGACCTGTGCGCGGCGGTCGACGCCGTCGGCTACTCGGCGGCCGAGGCCGAACGCGACGAGACGGCCGTCGCCGCCACCGACCCCGACCGCTGGACCGTCCGGGCCGCCATCTCCTGGCCGGCCGCCCTGGTCGCCCTCGCGGTGGCGCTGCTCGCCCCACAGGACACCGCATCGGGGTGGGCCGTGCTCTCCCTGGGCGTCTTCGTGGAGCTGGCCGGGGGGTGGCCGTTCCTGCGGACGGCCGTCCGCCTCCTGCGCCACGGTGCGACCAGCATGGACACGCTGATCACCGTCGGAACGCTGGCCGCCCTGGCGGTCAGCGCCGTCGAGGCGATCGCCCTCGGCGGCCGACACGTGCACTTAGGTGGCAGCGGCGACTTCGCGGCGCGGCTCCACGGCGTCATGGCCCCGCTCATCGTGGCCATCCTGGTCACCGGTCGTTCGATCGAGGCGACCGCCCGTCGAAAGGCCGCCGGCGCGCTCCATTCCCTGCTGTCCCTGCGACCGCCGACGGCGCGCCTCGTGTCGGACGTGCAGGACGAGGTGGGGCATCTGGTGCCGCCCGAGAGCGTGCCCGTCGGCGCCCTGGTGCGGGTCCGCCCGGCCGAGGCCATCCCCCTCGACGGGGTGGTGGAGCGCGGCTGGTCGGCGGTCGACGAGTCGATGCTCACCGGGGAGCCGCTCCCGGTCGAGCGCGGACCGGGTTCGTTGGTGACCGGCGGCACGCGCAACGGCGCGGGAGCGCTGGTCGTGCGGGTGGAGGCCATCGCCGCCGAGTCGGTGCTGTCCCGCTTGCAGCGCCTGGTCGAAGAAGCCCAACGCGACAAGCCGCCGCTGCAGCAGCTGGCCGACCGGATCAGCGGGGTCTTCGTGCCCGTCGTCTTCCTGGTGGCGGCGGTCACCTTCCTCGCCTGGTGGTTGGCGGCCGGGAACTTCGGCATCGCGGTGCTGAGCGCGGTCGCGGTGCTGCTCGTGGCCTGTCCGTGCGCCATGGGACTGGCCACCCCCGTCGCCATGATGGTGGGCACCGGCCGCGCGTCGGCCCTCGGGATCCTCATCCGCAGCGGTGAGGCGCTGGAGCGACTGGCCCGGGTCGACACGGTCGCCTTCGACAAGACCGGCACGCTGACCGAGCGGTTCGCCACCGTGACCGGCGTGGCTTCGGTCCCCGACGTCCCCGAGGACCGAGTGCTGGCCCTGGCCGCGGCCGTCGAGGCCGAGAGCGACCACCCGATCGCCGTGGCGATCCGCGCCGCCGGCCGACCCGCCGGACCCGCGACCGCGGTCGAGGTGCGGCCGGGCACCGGGATGCTGGGCACGGTCGACGGTCACCGGGTGGCGGTCGGTCGGCTGGACCTGGCGTCGGCGCCGCCGTCGCTGCGGACCGCCGTGGCGGCGGCGGCCGGGCGGGGGGAGACGGTGGTCTCCGTCGCCTGCGAGGACCGCGTGGTGGGGGTCATCTCGCTGGCCACGCCGCTGCGGGCCGACGCGGCGCCGGCGATCTGCCTCCTCCACCGCATGGGCCTGCGCACCGCGATCCTGAGCGGCGACGCCGCGCCGGCCGTCGACACCGTGGCGGCGGCCCTGCACATCGACGCGCCGGAGAGCGGACTGCTCCCCTCGGCCAAGCTCGACGCCCTGCGGGCCATGCAGGCCGACGGCCACCGGGTCGTGATGGTGGGGGACGGGGTCAACGACGCGCCAGCGCTGGTGGCTGCCGACGTCGGCTGCGCCGTCGGCAGCGGCTCGGACGTCGCACTGGCCAACAGCGACGTCGCGCTGCTCGGGAGCGACCTGCGGGGGGTCCCCGCCGCCATCGGGATCGCCGGCTCGACCTCGGCCATCATCGTCCAGAACTTCGGCTGGGCGATGGGCTACAACGTCTCGGCGCTGCCGCTGGCGGCCGCCGGACTCCTCGACCCGCTCGTCGCCGCCCTCGCCATGGGCCTCTCCAGCCTGATCGTGGTGCTGAACAGCCTCCGCCTCCTGCGCCTCGGCCGGGGGGGCATAGACCAGATCCGGGCTCCGGTCGTGTTCCGGGGCGTGCGCGGGTTCCTGGCCTCCGTGCTGGTGCCCGTGGTGTTGTTCGGCGGAGCCACCGTCGCCTCCCAGGTGTTCTCGCCCAGCCGCGGCCAGTCGCTCCTCCCGCGGCTCTACAGCATCTCGACCGTCGCCCTGGGCCACGGTTCGGACGCCGAGGTCTACCTGCAGTCCTCGAACGCCGGCGTGAACCAGTTCCACCTGATCTTCACGGAGCCGAGCGGCGCCGGCGGGCCGGTGTTCGGCGCGCCCCGAGCCCGCGCCTCGCGGGCGGACGGAGCCTCGACCGCGCTGCGGCTGGTGCGGCTGAGTCCCGACCACTACATCGCCTACGCCGTGTTCGGTCCGGGCACTTGGGGATTCACCGTGTCCGTCCCGGTCACCGGGCGCTCACGGACCTTCACGGTCGACCGCGTCCTGTCCTGACCGGCGGTCAGGGCGAGAGTAGGGATGGGCGCGGCGGCCGGCTCACTCAGAGCAGCAGCACCAGCATGAAGGCCATCGCCGCGCACATGGCGATGTGACAGCCCATCTCGAGGCGGGGCGCCAGCCAGCGGGCCTCGGGACCGGCCCCCACTTCCCCGCCCCGCGACGCAGCGCCGGCGCGGACCGCGGCCGCCACCACGGCCGGGGTGAACCGGCTGAGCGCGTCGACGTGCCAGACGGCCGACGCGCAGAGCACCAGGATGAACACGAGCGGCAGGCCGACGAAGGCGGCCGTGCCGGGGGCGGGCCCCATGGCCATGGCGGCGGCATGGGCGGGGACGGGGGCCGCCGCCAGGTACATGTAGAGCATGGCGAACGACATCACCAGGTGGGTGAGGTAGTGCGTGACCCGGTGGAAGTGGTCCCGCGAGAGGCCCGTCAACCCGTGGCGGGCGACGAACGACGCGGACTGGAACGCGAACGACACGGCGAAGCCGGCGAAGAGCGCCTCCCACACCGGGTTCGGCCACGCGTTGAGGACGGGAACCAGCATGCCGGACATGGCGAGGCCCATGGCCACGTGCGCCGAGTTCACGCCGTAGTGAAGGGTGCGGTGCAGGCGCCGGACGACGACCAGCCGGACGGCGCAGTACGCGGACACCGCCAGCATCACCGCGGCGAAGAGGTCGAGGAGCCAGCTGGGGTCCGACACGATCAGGCGGCCGCCTCGACCCACCGCCTGGACCCGGCCCGACGCAGCGGCCAGTAGGCCACCGCCAGCAGCACCAGGAGCGGCCCCGAGTTGGGATCGGTGCCCGAGCCCGAGAAGACGGTGCCGAAGTCCTCGCCCACCACCCAGATCGCGAGGCCCACGACCATCGCCACCGCCAGGACGACCCTCGCCGGTCGGGTGGGCAGGAACACGGCCACGGCGATGACGACGAACAGCAGGCCGACGACCACCGCCAGGAGCGGACCCCGGCTGGCCACCAGGTCGGCCGCGTGGCGGTTCAGCGCGGCCAGCCATCGCGGTTCGCCGGCCTCCAGGCCGGCCAACAGGGTCCCCGGGTGCCGCGTGGGGGACCCGAAGAACGCGATCCCGGCCAGCCATCCCCAGATCGCCACCCAGAGGACCTTGGCCACCGGCGGGCCGACGAGGCGGGCCGCAGTGCACGGGGCGGCGGGGCGGCGCGCGGTCGGCCAGAGCAGGACCGCCAGGACGGCGTAGAGGAGGACCGCCCCCGGTGCGCCGGTCAGCGGGCTGGCGGTGCCGGCCAACACACCCCCCAGCCCCTCCCCAAACCACCACACGAGAAGGGACCAGGCGACCGACAAGACGAGGCCCAGGCGAACGGTGGGGCGGTGCGCGATTGCGAAGGCGATGAGGAACTGGACCAGCACGAAGGCCGCGTTGGCGCCGACGGAGTGCTGGCCGATCGATCGGCTGACGTCGGTGATCGAATGGGCGACGATCCCCGGGTTGCCCCGCGCGGTCGGTCCCAGCATGAGCGGCCCGAAGGACCGGGAGAACATGAAGGGCTGCAGCTGCAGCACGGCATCGAGGAACCACAGGGCGGCCAAGGCGAGCTGCAGCGTCCGGCGCCGATCGGGTGGGTCCCACGGGGCTTCGGTGGCCGTCGGGGCGACCGGCGATTCGACGGCGGACGCCTCGTTCATCGTGGTCAGACCGCCACCTGCCCGCGCCCCCTTCGGTGCCCAAATCGCAGGCTACCCTGGGGTTCGTGCGGATTTTGCGCGTCACCAGACTGCTGGCCGGTCTCGCCTTTGTGGCCGCCGCATTGACCGCTGTGGTCGGCGCCTCGGCCGCCGCCGCGCCCGTCGTGAGCACCATCATGCTGCGCCAGGCCCAGGCGTACACGCCGGACGCGCCGCCCGGAGCCACCGACGACTACCACTGCACGCTCATGAATCCGCACGTGACCACCAACTCCTACATCATCTCCAGCCAGTTCTTCCCGGGCAGCGCCGAGGACCACCACGCCATCTTGTTCTTGGTCCCACCCGCGCTCGCCTCCGCCGCCGAGACGGCCAACGTGGGCGGGAACGGCTGGGCCTGCTTCGGTGAGACCCCGATCCCCAACACCGGGCTGGGCCAGATCTCCAACACCCCCTGGCTCAGCGCGTGGTCGCCGGGCCACGGCGCCGACAACCTGCCGAAGGACACCGGCGTCTACCTTCCGGCCGGGAGCCTGGTGGTGATGCAGGTCCACTACAACCTGCTCGTCGGGGACAAGCCGGTGAAGAACTCCCTCGCGCTGCACACCGTGCCGGCCACCACCCCGCTCCTGCCGCTGCACCTCGGCCTCATGCCCGCCCCGCCGGACGTCCCCTGCGCCCCCGGCGTGACCGGTCCGCTCTGCGACCGGGCCGCGTCGCTGGCCAACCTGGGCCAACGCTTCGGCCCCGGTGCGGTGGGCTTCGTGAACGGACTCGAGGCGATCTGCGGCCGCAATCCCGCCAACCCGCCGGTCGGTGACACGACGTCGTGCAACTGGCCGGTCAACACGTCGGGCTACATCGTGCGAGTGGGCGCCCACATGCACCTCTTGGGCACCACGTTCAAGATGGTCCTCAACCCCGGGACGCCGGGGGCCAAGACCATCCTCAACGTCCCCGTCTACAACTTCCACTACCAGAAGGCCTACAACCTGGCCACCCCGGTCGCCGTGGCCCCGGGCGACACCGTGCAGGTCAATTGCACCTACAACCCGGCCCTGGCCCAGCAGCAGCCCCTCTTGCGCAAGGTCGCGCCCCACTTCGTGACGTGGGGCGACGGGTCATCCGACGAGATGTGCCTCGGGCTCATGTGGACGTCGGCCTCCATCCCCAACTCCCACTACGTCGTCTGAGGGCTAGTCACCCGCCCAGCAGCTGAGGATCACGTCGGCCACGGTGACGGCTGCGTTGGTTGGGCTGGTCGGAGGCACCGCGAACTGGGCGGGGAGCCCCGCGACGTTCACCAGGAGCACCTTCCAGTCCTTGCGGACGACGACCGAGCCGTCGGTGGTCTGAAACGCTCCCTGTCCCAGGTTCGGGAGCGACCGAACGCGCCCGAGTTCCTGGCCGAGCGAGCGGTAGTAGGTGAACGTCTGGTCCCAGCTGGAGAGCTCCTGCACCGAGAGTACGTAGTTCCCGTCCGGGTAGGCGTAGGTGCAGGTGTAGCGGTGGTCCACCCAGGTGCGGGGACCGACGGTCGCCTTCACGCCCAGCACCAGCGCCAGCTCCCGCTGCGCCTCGGGCTGGCACACCATCTTGGCGATCTCCGACGGGTGCGGACCGGCGGGGAGCGGCCCCCGGGTCGCCTTGCCGGGCGTCGCGGACCCGCACGCGCCGAGGGCCAACGTCGCGAGGCCGACCGCGGTCAATGCCGCGACGGACTGCAACACTGCCGGACTCCACCGCAGACGTCCTGGCACAGCCTGATCGTAGGTGGGGCGATCCGCCGGCACGGGGCGGGCGGCCGATCGCCCGCGACGCTTCTCGAGCGGGTGCGCTAGGCCCGGTTGGCGAGGGTGGCGAGACCGTCGCCGGTGAGGTCACCGAGCGCGCCCTTACGTCCACCCATGGCCAAGATCAACGAGATGAGGGGCCCCGAGACCTCGGGGCCGTCACCGGTGGCCCAGTCGGCGTCGGTGGCTCGGAGCCGCAGACCGGCGATCCGCCGCTTGGCGCCGATCAGGAGGTTGGACTTCTTCCAGTTGTCGGCGAGCGCCACCAGCGCCGCCGCGGGCGCCCGGTGCTCCAGGCCGAGGGGCCGACGGATGTCCTCGCCGTGGACGACGATCTCGCCCAGCATCGCGATGACCGGAGCCGGTGGGTGGTTGGTCGTCGAGGTCCGGGCCTGGAGGCGGTGGATCAGCTCTTCGGGACCGGCGGCGCCGATGCGCTTGGCGGCGCGGTCGGCGAACACGTTGAACTTGAAGCCAGCCGACGCCAACTCCTTGAAGAAGTTCCCTGGCGTCTGCTCGGCGGCGGCCACGATGTGGCCGGCCAGGTCCTGGACCGACCAGCCCTCGCACCACGACGGGGTCGTCCACTGGGGGGCCGAGAGTCCGGACCAGGTCTCCGCCATCTTCGCCCGCTCGGCGTGGATGAATTTCCAGGTTTCTGCCGAATTCATGCGATCCTCTTCCCTCGCCGAACTGGGTGGGGGGGAACCTACCTGCTTCTTCGCCGGGTGGCCCTCCAATCGGAGCCCACCCACCGGGGCAGACCCGAGAAGGGACCTAGGCCCCTACCGCAGGCACGGCCGAAGGGTCAGCCTGGCTCCATGGGCGCGGAACTGTCAGGCACGGAGCCTGGCCAGCGGAAACGGGTGCTGTTCCTCCAGGACTTCGTGGACGTCGACCGCCCCCTCGGAGCGGTGCGGGAACGGTTCGTGCGGGGCGCAGATTGGCTGGCGCCGCTGGCCAGCGCAGCCGAGGAGGACGGGGAGGCGCTGCGGCTGCGGATCGGGCCGTCGTGGGGAACCGGCCAGATGACCCGAGAGGTCCGGATGACCCTCGGCCCGCCGCGGGATCGGGGCGACGCCCTGGTGGTGCCCTTCGCCTGGGAGGCGACCGGACTCCGGACGCTCTTCCCGCTGCTGGAGGGGGACCTCGAGCTTGCCCCCCTCGGGGCGGAGAGCTTCCGGCTCACCCTCTCGGCCACCTACGTGCCACCCCTGGGTGAGCTCGGCGCCCGCCTCGACCAGGCCCTGTTCCATCGGGTCGCTCTGTCAACGGTGCGCTCCCTGCTCGACCGGGTGGCGTCGACCCTCGACGGGGCGGTCGACGAGCTGGCAGCGGGGCCGAGCGAGCAGCCGATCCCGGCGTCGTCGAGTGCCCCAGCGCGGGGGGACGGACCCGCGCCCCGCTGGCGACGAGGTCGTCGGCACTGAGCGCGGCCGGCGGCGCGGGCGGGTCCGAGCGCGTCACCTAGCACTGGGCCAGCCGGCGGCAGCACTAGGGTCGATGCGCAGATCCCGGACGGCACGCGCCGGGAAGGGAGCAGGCCGTTCGTGTCGGGACGAGGGAAGCGCAAGATTCGCTCCAAACTGGCGCGCCGGATCGGGCGCTTCCTGGGCGTGTCCGACCTCTCCACCGAAGTGGCGAACCTGCGCCAGCGCGTCCAGACGGTCGAACTCGAACTGACCACCCGCGCACCACCCCGACCGGTCGCGGCGGATCAGCCCCTCCCGGCCGGCGGCCGCGGACTGTTGTCGCGCTTCGCCGGCGAGACGCTGGGGCGCCTCCGCCACGGCAGGCCCCGGGCATCGGTCGCGCCGGCCGCCAACGGGAGGGCGGACTCGTCCGGCGCCCCGCCGGGGGAGATCTACGCCGGCTACTCCCCGGACGACCTGTGGGTCTTCGACCTGTTCGATGACGCCCGTCCGCAGCCGGCGCCGGGCTTCGTCACGGACTTCCTCGGCACCCGCACCCGCACCTCCTCGCTCTGGGACGCCGCCCGCGCCTGGGACGGGCAGGTCATGGATCGGCCCGTCCCCCACGATCTCTTCGAGGCCGTCGAATGGGTCGGTCTGCTGAAGGCCGTCGCCTCGGCCGGCCACGGCCGCTTCGCGGCGATGGAGCTCGGGGCGGGCTGGGGGCCGTGGCTGGTGGCCGGCGCCCGGGCCGCGCGACGACGGGGACTGGAGGATCTGCGCCTGCTCGGCGTGGAGGCCGACCCGGGCCGCTTCGCGCTGATGCGCCAGCACTTCCTCGACAACGACCTCGACCCCGACACCCACCGCCTGCTCTGCGCGGCCGTCGGGGTGGAGGCCGGCCACGCGCGCTGGCCGCGCATCGCGGATCCGGCCAACGCCGGCGGGGCGCGGCCCGTGCGGGAGGCGGCGGGGGAGCTCGACGCCGGCGACGAGGCCTACATGCAGGGCGCCATGGCGGACTTCATCGAGGTCGACATCGTGGCGTTCGGCGACCTGCTGGCCGCAGAAGCCTTCTGGGACCTCGTGCACATCGACGTGCAGGGGTGGGAGGCCACCCTCTGCGCCGGTTGCCTGGAGCAGCTCGGTGCCCGCGTCCGCTGGCTGGTGATCGGCACGCACTCGCGGCTGATCGACGGCCAGGTCATCGAGATCCTCCACGGCGGCGGCTGGGTGCTCGAGAACGAGAAGCCCACCCGGTTCCTCTTCGACGCCGCCCAGTCCTCGCTCGAGCTCATGACCGAGGTGGACGGCGTGCAGGTGTGGTCGAACCCGCGGTTCTCCTAGCCGGCGGTGGTGGCCCGGCTGTCCGGCACCCCCGAGGCGGCGCCGGTCGGCGTCACGATCTCGGTCCCGGGGGCTCGGACAACGGCGTCGAGGGGGTCCTCGTCGACCACCATGATCTGGGCCAGCAGCACGTCGTCGTCGTAGTCGTCGAACTGCTCCTCGTCGGGGGCCGGGGTGAGGAACCCGAGCGCCAGCCCGATGGCGCTCGGGATGATAAGCAGCGGCAGCCAGTGGCCGGGGCCGGGCGTGAACACGTGGAACGCGGACAGGCTGAACGTGAGCACCAGGCCGATCCCGAATCCGGGCACGAGGAAGCGCACGCCGCGCAGCCAGCGGTTCTCGGGCAACGTGTGGCGGGCCATGGCCAACAGCGCCAGCGCCAGCGACGACACGGTGAGGACGAGGACGGCGAGCCCGAAGAAGCCGTAGATCGAGTTGAGCGAGCCGTGCACGTTCGCCACGAGCGACTGCGACGCGATCGCCGAACCGTCGGCCGCCAGCAGGGTGATCCCGGCGACCAGCAGCCCGGTGGCCTGGCTCCCGACGCTCGTCAGGACGAGCGGGAACGTGAGCGACGTGGTGCGATGCGGCGGGACGAACAGGTTCACCGCGGTGTCGTAGGAGAAGAGCGGGAGGTCGAGCACCTGTCCCTCGAAGCGGACGGTGGCGATCCGCAGGTTCGAGCCGGTGCGGTTGGTGACCGTGAGGCGCACCTTGGCCGGGCTGTTGGGGAACAGCTCGGCCGGATGGGCGTCCGAGGAGATCGCGTCGGGCTGGCCGTTCACGACCGCGCTGAAGGACACCCCCTGGACGTCCGCGCCGGCCGGGGCGGGGTGGACCAGGGCGACCGCCAGCACGAGCAGCACTCCCGACGCGCCGGAGCGAGCCCAGCGCCGGAGCGAGCCGCGGCGGGCGCCCCGTTCCGTGGTCACCGTCACCTCAGCTCCCGGCCCCGACGGCAGGAGGGTCCGTCGCCGGGGTCAACGTCGAACGCCGGGCCACCAGCACCAGCCGGTTGGCCTGGCGGTGGGCGCGCGTCCGGTCCCCCAGCCGCCACCCGGCCAGCCCCGCCAGCAGCCCGGCGCCCGCACCGAGGACCGCGGGCAGCACGAAGGCAACCAACGTCGGTCCGGTGATCTCCAACATCCACCCCCAGAGGGTGGCGGTCAGCCCCCCGAACAGGCCGACCACCACCAGCCCGATCACCGCCGGCACGCGATTGTCCCGACGGCGCCCGCGCCGAAGGCTGCGCAGCAGCGACTCGGCGTAGGCACCGACGACGAGGAGCAGCACCAGGCCCACGACGCCGCCGAACGTGCCGAAGGGGGAGCGGGCGAGCGCCACGCCGAAGTCGTCGCTCACGGTCCCGCGGGGGCCGACGAGCTTCAACGCGGCCGAGAGATGGCCGCCGACGATGTAGCGGCCGGCGCTGGCGTCCAGCGTCGTGACCAACCCGCCGCTGCCCTGCACGAAGGGCACCGAGGTCGAGCGCACGATCGACAGGCCGCCCAGGGACAGCACCAGCTGGGCCGTCTGCGGGGTGCCGGCGCCGGCCGGAAGCTGCCCGACGACGACCCGGATCGGGCGGTTGAGATCGATGGGGACGCGGACGCCGGTGGCGGGGTCGTGGCCCGCCACCGTGACCGACCCCTTGGCCAGGGTCGGCGCCGGGGTGGACGAGCCGACGCCCAGCAGCCCGAGGACCAGGGCGATCACCCCGAGCAGCACGGCCGCCCAACTGAGACGGGTCGGAAACTCGGGCACCGTGACGGGGGTCTGGCGCAGGGGCATGAGGTCGCTGAGCTCGATCCCGGTCTCGGCGGCGCCCCCGACGTGGAGGTCCACCACCGGACGGACGACCGGCCGGTCGGCTCGGCTGGCGCCCGACCCCGTGCCCGACCCGCCCTGTGCGCTGGAGAGAATCGGCCCGGGTTCCCGCAGGGCCACCCCGAGGTGGTCCATCCAGCCGGCGCCCCAGGCGGCGCTCGCCGTCTCGCCGATGGCCACCCCGAAGGCCTCCGCGGTGTCGAACCGTTCCGCCGGGTTCCGGGCGATGGCCCGCATCACGACCTCGGCGATGGCGGCGGGAACTGCGGGCGCGACGTCGGCCAACGGCGTGGCGTCCTCGTTGATGTGGCGCAGGACGGTGGCGAGCGAGCCGCCCTCGTCGGGGTAGGGGAGGCGACCCGAGAGCAGCTCGTAGAGCATGACGCCGACGGCGTAGACGTCGGTGGTCGGCCCGAGGTCGGCCCCGCTGGCCTGCTCGGGTGCCATGTAGGCCGGCGTGCCGAGAATCTCCCCGGCGCGGTTGGCCAGCGCGTCGTCCTCGCCCAGGACCCGGGCGATGCCGAAGTCGGTGACCTTCAGGACGTTGTCGTCCCCGAAGAGAATGTTCTCGGGCTTCATGTCCCGGTGCAGCACCCCGTGCTGGTGCGCCGCGCTCAGGCCCGAGCACGCCACCATGGCGATCGCACAGGCGGTCTGCTGGTCGAAGCCCCGGTTGACGAACCGGCTCCACACGGTGCCGCCGGCCAACCGCTCCATCACTAGGATGCAGGCGTCGTCGCGCTCGACGTAGTCGTAGACCGGCACGATGTGGGGGTGGCTGATCGAGGCCAGGACCTGCGCCTCCACGAGGAAGCGGGAGCGGACCGACTCGGTGCCCACGAGTCCGGGCGCCAGCTGCTTGATGGCCACCTCGCGCCCGAGCTGGCGGTGACGCCCGGCCAGCACCACCCCGAAGGCGCCGCGGCCCAGCTCCGCACCGATCTCGTACCCCGGTAGGGCTGCGCCGACGGTGCTCTCGCTCTCCACCCCGCCCCTCCGTTGGTGGACCAGACATCCCGACAACGGGATGTTCCCCCGCGCCCACCGACACGGGGGGCTGCAGGCGGCGACGATACCTCAGGTTGGTTGCCGATTCACCCCCGTTCGTCTACCGTCCGACACGTGACCCAGCCTGGTGGGTCGAAAGGGAACCAACCGAGGGCGCTCCCCGCCTGCGCCACGCGGCCGAGGCCGCGGATTGCATTGCTCTCCGGCGCCTTCCAACCGAACCTCTGCGACACGGCGCGGGGTCGGGCCCGGTGAACGGGGACGGCGTTTCGACCTCGGCCGAGGGCCAGCCGTTCGGCTACCTGGTCCTCGACCCCGGGAGCCCCGGCGAGACCGTTCTCCCCCTGGTGGACCGGCTCTTCGTCGGCCGCGAATGCTCCGGGGTGGACGACGCCCACCGGATCCTCTTGAGCCACGACCTCGCCGTCTCGCGCAACCACCTCGAGGTCCGGGTGAACGCCGAGCTCTCGCAGGCCGTCGTCGTCGACACGTCCAGCAACGGCGTCCGGGTCAACGGGGTGCGGATCGAGCGCGCCGTGGGGGTGCCGCTCAACGGCGGCGACCAGATCCAGGTGGGCAGCCACGTGCTCGAATTTCGGGACGCGGCACTGACCACCAGGAAACCCGCCAGGACCGAACAGCGTTCGACCACCTCGATCGCCACGCCCATGACGATGGCCATGGTGGTCGGCGACCTCATCAACTTCTCGACCGTCTCGGAGCAGGCGGAGCAACAGGTGCTCGCCCGGGACGTGCACGTCCTCTACACCAAGCTGCGCGAGCTGCTCACCCAGCACCGGGGCACCCTCGTCGACTACGTCGGCGATGCCTTCTTCGCCAGCTGGGAGCTCGAGGTCGACCCCGCGGCGGCGGTCAACGCGCTGAACTTTGCGCTGGTCGCCCAAGCCATGGTGTCCGAGACGACCGCCGGCTTCGAGCTCCGCTACGACGATGGCACCCCCCTACGGATGGGCTGGGCCATCACGATGGGTCCCGTCACGATGCAACTCATGCCCGGCTCGGTCGTGATGGTGCTGGGCGACGCCGTCAACGTCGGCTTCCGGATCGCCAGCATCTCGGGACGGGAGGGGCGGCCCAGCATCCTGGCCACCCAACTGGTCAAGGACTCGGCGGACGGTGCGTTCACGTTCGGCGAACCCGAGACGGTGACGGTGAAGGGGCGGGTCGGCGAAGAGACGATCTACGGCGTCTCTGCGCTCTAGCCAGCGCACCCGATCCCACCGGCTCCTCTGCCGAAGATCATCGGCCGGCCCCTCGACGGGTTGGCTACCCCGCGGGCCGCTTCCGGCGGCGCCGGCTGGCGCCGCTGCCGAACTGGCCCCAGAGCAACACGAGGCCGAGCAGAACGAAGACCCCGAAGACCGCGGTGGTGCTCTCGGGGGTCTTGGCCGCGACGGTCGCCACCACCGAGAGGAGGACCCCGAACGATCTCGAACCGCATTCCACGGTCACCGTCTCCTGACCGATCTTGTAGCCGTGCGGGATGATCGAGGCCGCGAACATGCCCTGGTCGTTGGCCGTCGTTTGACCCACCACCTTGCCGTCCAGGGTCAGGACCACCTGGTCGTTGGGAGGGCATCCCCCGCCGCGCACCACGGTCGACTCTCCGGGGTCGACCGTGCTGTGACTGAGCAGCGGGACTGCGGTGCAGCCGCCCTTGCCGACGGTGAAGTCGGTGCTGGCGGTGTCGCCCGTCTGGCCGGTGGCGACGACGGTGTACTTGCCCGAGGCCGTGCCGACCGGGATTGTCAAGGAGGCGAAGAACGACCCGTCCCCCCCGGTGGTCGTCGGGCCGAGCGACACCGGTCCCGGCGCCAAGATCAGGAGCACCGATTCGTCGGGCTGAAATCCCTGGCCGCTGATGAGCGTCGTGCCACAGGGAGCCAGCTTGGCGGTGCCCGTCCCGATCACCGCACCGTGCGGGCCGTAGGCGAACGCGGCCATCGGCCAGCCCACGGCCGCGGCGATGCCCGCAGCGATCAAAGGCATGGCGATTCTCCGCATGGCACGCCTCCGCGACGGGTGGCCCCAGACGCTAGCGCCCCGGCCGCCCGGCCTGAAGGGCCGCTCGTCGTGGTCGGGCGATTCGAAGGTGATCCCTCCCCTTCGAGCGTCGTCAACCAAGCATCACCCGGGTGCGAACGGCCGACGCGAAGGCACCGCGGGGCAGGCTGAGAGTGGCCACCGGACTGGCGGCGGTCACGCCAGCGGTTCTCGGCACCCCGTGCAGAAGGGCGATCTCGCCGAATTGGTCCCCAGGTTGGAGCTCGCCGACCGCTCTCCCGTCCACCGTGACCGTGGCCGTGCCCTCCAGCAGCACGAAGAACCGATCGCCCTCCTCTCCCTGCCCGATGATTGCTGCACCGGCCGGCCACCGATCGAGGTCACTCTCGTCGGCCAGCTGGCGCAGCGTTCCAGAGTCCAGGTGGCTGAACAAGCCGAGACGCGCGAGCACCGCGGCTCGTTCGCGCCGAGTCCACTCACCGGTGCCGGTGGGGGCACGAGGAGCGGCCGTGGAACTTGCCGCTGCCTGGCCCGTGAGCGCGGTCAGGAAGTCCTCTCTCGAGAGCGCCAGCAGCTGCATCGGCTCGCGGGCGCGGATCGTTGCCGTGCGCGCGGAATCGCGCAGGAGCGCCCGTTCGCCGAAGCTGCCGCCCGGCGCCACCGACCCCACGCAGAAGCCGTCCACCAGCACGTCTGCGGTCCCGGCCTCGACGACATAGAAGCGGTCGCCCGGGTCTCCCTGGCGGACGACGTCAGCCCCGGCGGGCACGGCGAGCCTGACCACCCCTCCGGCCAGGGACTCGAGCGCCGGCATGTCGAGCGGTTCGAGGCACGACACGCCGTGCAACAGCCCGAGGGTCCGGGTCCGATCCCCTGCCGTGGCGTCCAACCGGTGCAGCATCTTCCACCCCGCCGCCACCACGACCGGGAGCGGGACGGCCGCCGCGACGAGGGCGCCCCGAACGCCGATGGTCGACACCAACACGGGGGCCAACAGCGCACCCAGACCCTCGAGCGCGAGCTTGGCCGACTCGATCACCGCGGTGACCTTCGGCAACAGTGGGATGTCGAGCAGCCGGTAGAGCAGGGACAAGGTCGCGACGTCGGCTACCGCCATGCCGATTCCCCAGGCGGCCACGAAACCCAGGGCCACGTCGAGCACGGGCACCCCGGCAATGAATCCGAGGGGGATGCCGCAGGCGATCAGCGCCAGGGCTGCCGGCGTGCCCAACCGGGGGCGATCGATGAGCGCTGCCGAGAGGGGGACGGCGGCCAGCGACCCGACCCCGGCGGCCAGCATCAAGAGGCCGACCCCCGCGCTGCCGCCGTGCAGCAGCCGCAGGGCGGCGATCACGGCCAGGGCGATCCACATCCCGCGCACGAACGTCCGCAGCCCGCTCACCACGAGGAGGCCACCCACATGTGGCTCGCGGACCACGTCGAACATGCCCCGCATCCGATCTCGGATCCGGCTCGGGGCGAGGGCCCATTCGACGGGGATCGGCCCGTGGACGAAGCGCAACGTCACCGCTCCCGCTATCAGCAGCAACGCCGCGGCCGCCGCGAACACCGTGGCCGGAGACGTCACCTCCAGCAGGAAGCCGCCGCCGACGGCGCCCACCGCCTGGCTGAGCGTCTTGACGGTGCTGACCCCGGCCGCGGCCGCGGCCACCTCCCTCGGGTTGCGAGCCAGCGCCGGGAGCATCGCAGACTGGGCCGGTCGGTAGGCCGCGGCGGCCACGGCGTCCAGCGCCACCAGGATTAGGAGCGGGGTCAGCGGGGCGCCAACGGCGGCCAGCGCCGAGCTGGCCCCCACGATGGCAGCTCGGACGCCCGCGACCGCGGTCAGCACCTGCGCTCCGGGATGTCGTTCCACGAACGGCAGACTGAAGAAGCTCCCGAACGCGGCAAAGAAGAGCCGAAAGCCAACCAGTCCCACCGCGATCGCGCCGTGGGCACGGAACGCGTCGATGGCCAGGGCCGTCACGTACCCCCACTCGGCGACGGTGAGGGCGGCGAACGCCACCACCAGCCAGGTGAGCAGCCGGTTGCCGAGCAGGATCCGGAGGGGTTCGACCAGCCTGCCGGGCCCGACGGAGCTCCGCGGCGAGCCACTCCGGCGCCCCGGGGCATCCAACCGGCCGCGCTCGTCCGACGTCATCGGGGGACAACGTGGCTTGGGCGAGACCTCTCCGCAAATTGCTCATGTAACCGCTCATGCCATCGTGGGGCGACGGCGCGCGGCAAAGATGAACTTTGCGCGACAACCCGGCGACACGGCCGCTCTCTCCTGTACGGAAAGCGAACCCGACTGGTACCGTCGCCGCCGCAGGTTGCCCCTCCGGGGACGGCCAGAGTCCAGTGACGACCGTTGTCAGGAAGACCGGCTGCTGCGAAATGATGATCCTCGCCGGAGGCACAGATGAAGGTACTCGGGCTGTTCAACAACGCTCAAAGCATCATGGCCGTGCCGGCCGACACCGTCGTGTTCTCCGAGGGCGACTCGGGGGAGGAGATGTACGGCATCATCGAAGGGGAGATCCAACTTCGAATCGCCGATCGGGTCATCGCGAACCTGGGCGTCGACGACGTCTTCGGCGAGATGGCGCTCGTCGACTCCTCGCCCCGCTCGGCTACCGCGGTCGCCACCTCGGACACGCAGCTGGCCGTGATCGACCGACACAAGTTCCTGTTCTTGGTCCAAGAGACGCCGATGTTCGCACTCTCGGTCATGTCGGCGATGGCCGACCGCTTCCGAAACCGGAACTGACGGACATCGCACAGTCGTTTCGGTCCCGCAGGGGCCAGTGAGCGATCGGGTCGTCTGTAGGGCGCTTCGGAGCTCGGAACGCAACGAACTTCACGTCGGCTTGATGGCCACCCCTTTGTACAGGTAGTTCCACGGCTTGAGCCACCTGGGGCCCGCGAGCCACCCCAGCTTCAGCGACGCGATCTCGAAGCCCGCTTCCCCAAGATGGAGGTCGATTGGCCGATCCAAATTGCACCCCCCGGCAACGCGCCGTTGGAAACCATTGAACCGGTGCTGTCGGTGGGCGATCTCGGGATCAGCCGCGAGCCCATGCTCGAGAAAGTGAACCTGGCCACCCGGACGCAGCACCCGGTGCAGCTCAGCGAGGGCCCGACCAAGGTCGGGGATCGTGCACATAGTGAACGTGCTGAGGGCCCCATCGACCGATGCGTCACCAAGCGGGAGGTCCTGCCCGTCCAGGCCCACGAACTCGACCTGGGTTGGCGATGCGCGCAGTCGCTTCGCGCTGAGCTTGCGGCCCACTCCGGATGGATCGACCGCGTACACCCTGGTGATCTCCACCGAGTAGAGGGGCACGTTCAGTCCCGACCCGAAGCCGATCTCGACAACGGAGCCGTGCAGTCCGGCAACCACCTCTTCACGATGGCGGCGGAGCTCCTTGGTCCCACACAACACGTTGATGGCCCTGGGGAGCACTTGGTCTTCCCACCAACTCATCACCCGAGCCTATGAGCGGGGGAAACGGCTCATCACGCTGATCGGCCGCCGGCGCCTCCGGAACGGAGGGACTCGCTGCCTCGATGGCGCTCTGTGGAGACGACTAAGGAGCCAATCCCCCCACCGCGGGCGCTCCACTTCAATGGCAGACCCTGGGCATCCTGCCGGCTCTGTTCAAGCCGGAGACCTGCCGGGGTGGGTGCCTTGCTCGGCTCTGCGCAACTCGTAGTGCTCGAAGGCCTTCTGGACCATGGGCCGGCGCCGGCCGTCGGGAAGCCGCAACGCGTAGTCCGGGTCAGACTCCCCAGCGGACGACATCAGATGCATCAGGTGCGCGGCGGTGATGTGCGCCTGAAAGCCCTGGACGTCCTGCATCTGATTGACGGCCATCTTGGTCATTCGAAGCTGGAAGGGGTCGTTGTCTGCGATGCGGCGCGCGTAGCC
>Ga0209415_10005553_pt1 | contig 22620 bp, 19 predicted proteins | sample PeaSoiSIISIP2007_FD_187696 | JGI IMG/M metagenome (GOLD analysis project Ga0209415, IMG submission 187696) | Peat soil microbial communities from Weissenstadt, Germany - SII-SIP-2007 (SPAdes) (version 2) | ecosystem: Environmental > Terrestrial > Soil > Wetlands > Peat | place: Germany... | reverse complement strand
CCTCCGCAGTTACGGAAAGGTAGCTGAATACCCGGTTGACCTACTGCGAGTGACATTCGCCGAGTGGGGACACTGGTCCGGGTACTGCTACGACTTTTCGGCGTTGAGGACCGAACTAGAGCGCGCCGGATTCGTCAACGTCGTACGGGCCGAGTCTGAGCAGAGTGGAGATTCGGTATTTCGCAATCTTGAGTCGCGCGCCGGTTCGATTGAGACTGAGTTACAACTCGTAGTTGAGGCGGACCGGCCGCTTCGCTGATCGACGAAGCCGGCGGCTGACCTGCGACGCTGGTGCATCCTCGGGCTTCGTCCGCAACATGACTTCGATCACCTTCTCGGGGTCCAAGCCGTAGAGGCTGCATGATTCGTCTCGTTCTTCGGGTGTCGGATCGTGAGCCTTTGTCATCAGGTCTCATCTGCAACCACAACGCCACAGGACAGGTCGGCACCGGGAGCGGTGGCGGCGTGGCCGCCGAGGCCGAATCGCCGCCGACCCAGCCCTCCGGTACGGTCACGGCGTTGCAGCCGCTCGGGACGGAGGTGTCGTGGTGAGGCGCGCGCGGCCCTCGGCGCTGATGGCGACGGTCGCGCTGGCGTGCCTCCTGCTCGTCTCTGGCGGGGCAGCCGCGGTGCAGTCGAGGGCTCGCCCGACCGGCACCTGGGTCGACAGCCCGGTGACCTTCGGGGCCGGCGGGATCACCGTCTACGCCACCTACCGGCACCGCCTCCCCCCAACGGGCTCCACGCCGGCCGCGCTTCTCATCGCGGGGAGCGGCCCGACCGACAGGAACGGCAACAGCCCCGAGCTCTCGGGGTCGGTCGACACGCTGAAGACCGTGGCGGACTGGCTGTCCCAGGACGGCGTCGCCAGCCTGCGCTACGACAAGCTCGGGAGCGGCCGGACCGGGCTCGGTCCCTACCTCCTCGATCCGGCCACGATCGGGATCAAGCCGTTCGACGAGGAGGCGGTGGCCGCCCTCACCTACCTGGCCGGCCGGCCCGGTGTCGATCGCCGGCGGCTGGCGGTCGTCGGCCACAGCGAGGGGGCCCTGTTCGCGCTCCTCCTCGCCACCGGCATGGCAGGACCTGCGCCGGCCGTCCACGCGCTCGGACTGCTCGAACCCCTGAGTGTCCGCTACCTCGACCTGATCAGCGATCAGATCACCGCGCAGATCGTTGCCGCGTCCGGCAGCGGCCAGATGACGGCGGGGGCGGCGGCCACCCTGGAGCACCAGCTGGCGGCGGCGATTTCGTCGCTACGCGCGGACGGGAAGCTGCCGGCCGACGTGCCCCAGGTCCTCTCGAGCGTGTTCTCTCCGGCCAACGCGCTGTTCCTCTCGCAGGCCGACCGCGATGACCCGGCGCAGCTGGCGGCGCAGCTCCGCCCGCCCACCCCGGTGCTCGTCTCGTGCAGCAACGATGACATCCAGGTGAGCTGCGCCGAGGTGGATCACCTGGTGAGCGGGCTGGGTGAGTCGCACGTGCAGATCGACTTCGTCCAACTGGCCGGTGTCGACCACGTCTTGAAGCAGGATCCGAGCCGGACGGCACTGGCCTACACCGAGCCGCTCCCATTCTCCCCGCAGCTACGAGCGGCACTGCAGACCTTCGTAAGGCAGCACCTGTAGGCGGCATCACCGGTGGGCGCGCCGGAGTGCCCGGTCAGCGTTCGACGGTCGCCCAGATGCCCCGGTCCTGGAACCGACGGGCCGCCGCCACGGCCTCCTCCTTGGGCCGAACCGCCACGACCGCCTTGCCCGTGTTGTGGACCCGGAGGGCGAGCTGCTCGGCGCGGGCGCGGGAGTGGTTGAGGATGTCGATGAGCGCCTTGATCACGTGATCGAACGTGTTCACGTCGTCGTTCCAGACCAAGACGGCCCAGGGGTCCTCCTCGTCCAAGAAGGTCTCGATGTCGTTCTCTTGAATGACACTCGAGTCGAGCGTCTGGCTCACCCGAAGAGCTTCGCCTCACCGCCGACGGCGCGCCACCGACCGCTGCCCGTCACCGAGATCTGGCGCGCCATCCAGGCCGCGAGTCGCCGGTCCCTCACGGGTGCTGCTCGGCCAGCGAGATGCCGACGACGTCCTCGTCCACCCAGAAGAACTCGGTGCGAAAGCCGGCGTCTGCGCTGATCCGGGCCACGTAGTCGAACACCTGGGTGCCGAGGCCCGATCGAGGCGCCGGCACGGGACGACCCTCCTGGTCGATGTAGCAGGGCAGGTAGCCCGCGCAGAGACGTCCCTCCTCGTCCAGCCCGAAGCGGGCGATCGCGGTGTGTCGCGAGTCGGGGTGGAAGGGGTAGGTGGGCATGGCCGGATCGGGTTCGAATCCGAAGAGCTCACGGCGCCGACGGGCGTGCGCCAGCCGCTCGGGGTCCGTGTTCTCCGCGGGGTTGGTCGACAGTGCGTGCGTCACCGTGACGAAGTTCCCGAGGCCGTGGTAGATCGGCCGGCCTCGGTAGATTTCGACGCCCGCCATGATGTGGGGGTGGTGGCCGATGACGACATCGGCCCCCGCGTCGATGGCGGCGTGCGCCACCTGCTTCTCGTACCACTGCGGGGTGGTGGAGGCGTTCACCCCCTTGTGCAGCGCCACCACGAGCAGCGCCGAGTCCCGTCGCGCCTCGTCGACGTCGGCCGCCAGGGTCTCGAGCGAGTCCGGGGCCGTGAAGGTGTAGGCCTGGGGCCGACCGCCCGGCGAGGCGTGATCGAGCTCGTAGTGCGTGAGGACGTGGAGGTACGCGCAGCCGGGCTTGGCCGGACCGGCCCAGGACTCCCGCGGGCCGACCGTGTTGTAGCTGAGGACGGCGACCGTACCGCCGGGCGCCGTCACCCTCGCCGGGCGCCGTGCCTCCTCGAGCGTCATCCCGGCGCCGGTCGTGACGAGCCCGTTGGCCCGGAGCCGGGCCAGGGTGTCCGCCACGCCGGCGTGTCCCTGGTCGAAGATGTGGTTGCCGGCGAGCGTGGCGACGGTGAAGCCGGCCCGCGCCAGCGCGTCGAGCTGCTCGGGGGCCACGGCCGGCGCGGGGACGCCGAGCACGCTCTGCATCGCGGTCCTCGTGTACGGCGTCTCCACCTGGCCGATGACCACGTCGCCGCGCTGGAGAAGGGCGCGCGTCGGGTCGAAGTACGAGTCCGGATCGGGCTCGTCGAGGATGAGATCGCCGACCGCCAGCACCGACAGTCCCCGCCGAGGGGTGCCCCCCGGCGAGCCGCTCACCGGCATCGAGGGCCCTCCGCTCGGTGCGGCACCCCCCGCGTCAGCGGATGACCCTCGACCACGGCCGCGTCTCGGGGCCGGTCGACATGTCGTCCCAGAAGCGCCGGGTCTCGGCGAGCGGGTCCTTCTCCAGCCTCCACTCGTCGTCGATCACCATGGTGGCGCGTTCTGCCGGGGTGAACGGCTCCCACCCGGGGAGACCGTCGAGGGACGGGATCCCGGTGCGGGCGAAGGCCCCCCACAGCGAGCACATCCGGTCGGCCAACCGTTCGGCCCCGGGTGACGTGGCGAGGCCCCGCATCGTCGTGAGATTGGCGAAGACGAATGGCATCTCCAGCCCGTGGAACGAGCCGAGTCCCGCCAGCGTGTCGGTCCGCCAGCAGAACAGGTAGCTGTAGACGGGGGCCCGGGAGCCCCGCGCCTTGTGCTCGGCCAACCGGATGGAGCGAATGCGGAACTGGTCCGACTCGATCGCCAGCAGGAGATCGATGTTCGACAGCTCCGGGTACACGGTGCGGTAGCGGTCGATGAGCGGCGCCACGTCGTTGTCGAAGCCGGGTTGGAGCCGCTTGATGAGTTCGGCTTCCTCGATCGCCTCGCCGCCGTCGGCCAGGTGCGGCGCCATCACGATCATGAACCGGGCTTCGTCGCGATTGGTCCCGATGATGAGCGGGATGTCGGCCGAGGCGCCGGTGGTCAGGGCCTGCTCGGGGTACTGAGGGAGTACCCGCCCGTCGACCGTGGGGGCGAAGGACATGCCGCCCGGCGACGGGCCCCCACCCGCGCCCAACGCCACCTGGACGTCGAGCAGCTTCTGGGCGTCGAGCGTGAGCAGGGTGTCCAGCTCGGCCGCCGAGAGACCGAGGTGGGCGACGACCTTGCGCGCGGTGGCGGTGGCCTTCTCCTGGTCGGGGAACTGGAAGGGTGGGCCGCTCTCGATGATGGCGCGGTGGAACAGCCCGACCGCCCGGGGCATGCACAGCAACGCCGACACCTTGCCGCCGCCACCGGACTCGCCGAAGATGGTCACGGACTCGGGGTCGCCCCCGAAGCGGGCGATGTTGTCGCGCACCCACTCGAGGACGGCGACCCAGTCCAGCATGCCCACGTTGGCGGAGTCGGCGTAGCGGTCACCGAGGAGCTCTCCCAGCGAGAGGAACCCGAAGATCCCCAACCGGTGGTTGGCGCTCACGACGACGACGTCGTTGCGGCGACTCATATTCGCCCCGTTGTAGAGGTCGCGTGAGGAATTGCCCACGCTGTAGCCGCCGCCGTGCAGCCACACGAGGACCGGGCGGGCACCGGTCAGACCGGGCGTCCAGACGTTGAGCGTCAGGCAGTCCTCGCCCGCGGCGACCGGCGGCCCCCCGCCCAGCGCCGATCGCCGACCGCCCCCTCCGGTTAGCTGCATCGCCATCGTCCCGAACTCGACGGCCGGGCGGACGCCGGTCCAGCCGGCCACCGGTTGGGGCGGCTGGAACCGTCGCTCGCCTGTCGGGGGCGCGGCGTAGGGGACGCCGAGAAACACGCTGAGGTCGTCCTCGTGGGTGCCCTCGATCCGACCGCTCGTCGTGTCGACCTGCGGACCAGTCATGGCCGCCTCCACTCCGATGGTTGTCGCCGGGGTGCTCGGACCTTCCACGGGAGTCCGCCCTGCGCGATCGATCTTGTTCTCAATCAAGTTGATACGCAAGCTCACCTGTCCCGGAACGCCTCGCCTGGCCGGTGCTCGACGCCCAGATTTGAGCACGGCTCATCAATCTCCCGAGGCTTGCTCATGGATCGCTAACACCCGAGACGTATGAATGCAGGTATGAGACGAATTCACGCGATGGGCCCGTCCGTCACCCGCCTGCTCGCCGCGGCAGCGCTCGCCGCGGGCGTGGCCGTGGGGGCGGTTGGGTCCGCGGCCGGGGCGGCCTCGGGTGGTCCCTCGCCGCGGCTCACGGTCAACCCGCAGCCACCCGGGCCGGTGCCGGCGCAGTACGCCGCCGAGTACGCGGCCGTCTCGGGGCAGGTCGCAGCCTTTGGCAAGGACGCGGGCACGCCGCCCGCTTCGGCGTCGACCACAGTCGGGACGGAGCTGCTCTCGGCCAACGGCAACATCGGCGCCCCCCTGCTCGCCCCGGGGGCTATCAACGGGGTGAGCAACGAGCTCAACGCGTTCCGGGCACTCGGCGTGACCGGGGTCACCGTCGACGTCTCGTTCCCGCTCCTCCTACCGAGCACCGCGGGGGCCGCCGGATACCGCGCCTTCTACGAACAGGTCGCGTCCCAGGTGCGCGCACGCCACATGGTGCTCTCGGTCGAGGAGAACCCGATCTTCTCGGGCACGCCCCTCACCTCGCTGTCTATCAGCTACGCCGGGCTGACCCTCGCTTCCTACGCGGCCGAGCAGCGGACCCAGGCCCAGACCATCATCGACGATCTCCACCCCGCCTACCTGTCGCTGCTCACCGAGCCCGACACGTTCACCGACACCCTGGGCATCTCGCTCGACACTCCCAGGAACGCCACGGCCGTGGTGCGGGCCGAGCTGACCGGGCTGCGCCGACACGGCACGTTGGTCGGCGCGGGTACCGGGACGTGGTCCAGCCCGGCGATCGACGCGGCGCTGCTGCGCGGCACCGCCATCAACTACCTCGACGTCCACGTGTACCCGATCGCCCCGGTCGGTGTGGCCAATCTGCTGACCGACGTCGCGGCCGCCCAGCACACCGGCAAGACCCTGGTAATGGACGAGACCTGGCTGAACAAGCCGACGCCGACCTCGGGCGACGGCCCGGCCGGAGCTCCCGAGTCGCTCAAGGTCAAGAGCTACAGCTTCTGGGAGCCGCTCGACCAGACCTTCGTCACCTCGATGCTCGAGTACGTCCGGACGCAGGGCTTCGCCTACGTGGCGTTCTTCGACGGGGCCCGAGCCTTCTTCGGCTACCTCGACTGGTCGCCGGCGCTGGAAGCGGCTACCTACCAGCAGTTCAGCATGGAGTACAACCGTCTGGTGGCGGCCGACATGGCCAGCCTCACGATCTCGAGGACCGGTTACGCGCTGGTGCAGGCGATCGGCACCGCGTAGCGGCCGATCCCCCGGCGTGCCCGGGCTGTCCGGCGTACGTCTTGGGCCCGCGGGCCACCACCACCCGCTTCGCACGCCCGAGCCGCCGCGGGCAGGATGTCTGGTCGCGGCGACGGTGCTGTGGATGGGCAGGTGGCCATGAGCGAACCGGCGGTCGGAGCAGTCGACTGGGGCGAGGCACGCCACAAATTGATCACCTGGTACGACCCGGCGGTCACCGCCGCCGCGGTGACGACCCGTAGTGGCCTCGACTTCGTGAGTGCGACGGCCATAACCGACGGCCCACCGGACGCTCCGGGCCCAAGGAGGGGGCCGGTCGAGCCCGCGGGTCGACGCGGCGATCGAGCGGTGCGAGCGGTGCGAGCGGTCAGTCCGCGGCGAATGCGGCAGCGCCGACCAGGATCGGCTCGAGGAGCGATTCGTCCCCTTCGACCGTGACGTCGAAGTCGGCTCGGGCCAGGCGGTTGGCGGCCAGCCGGCAGAGGTCGATGACCTCCGCTGTGAGCGTGATGTCGGGGGGTCCGACCGTCTCGCCGGCTGCGAGGGTCACGTCGAAGCTACCGCCGCCCGCCCCACGGAGGTTGAGCCTGGCGGTGCGGCCCGGCTGCGGGCAGCCGGACAGCTCCAGGCCGAGCGGCAGCACCCGCATCAGCTCGCCGGCCATCAGCGCGAGGCGCGCGTCGTCGAGCAGGCTCAGGGGGAGGCCCACACCGTGGCGGATGTCGTCGCCGTGGGTCCACAGCTCGAACGTGCGGACGACCAACATGCCGCGCAGCGAACCGGCCAGATGGTGGTACGAGATGCCCTGTTCGGGTCCGAGCTCAGCGCAGGCGGCGATGACGGCGAGCACCTCGGACCACCAGCGTTGCGCCACCACCGCGTTCGGCTGGTTGGTCAGGTCGAGCGCCGCGGCGTTGGTGACCGGCCAATGATCGGCGCGGCGCGGCGCGTCGAGGGGGGTGCGGCGGCCGAGCTGGCCGAGGACGTAGCGCTCGACGCCGACCAGATGCTCGATGACGCCGCGCACGCTCACGTCGTCCACTCGCGTCGTGCGCTCCCAGTCCGTCGGGCCGAGGTGATCCAAGAGGTCGGCCAGCTCGACCGCCGTCTGGATGAACGCGTCGAGCGAGCCGAGTGGGGCGCCGTCGTCGGACCACGCCGGGTGCCGCATCGGCGTGCTGGCGCGGGCCCGGGCCAGAACACGAGCCTCCAGCCCCTCGGGGAGGTCGGAGGGCTCGGCCGCCGCGATGTCGAAGGCCACGCGGAGCAGTTGGTCGGTAGTCAGGTCCATGCCGGGGCTTCCTGATCGGAGAGGTCGGACCGGAGCAGGGCGTCGAGGCGGCGGAGTGCGAGGCGCACCCGGGACTTGACGGTGCCCTCGGGGAGGGCCAGCTCGACCGCCACCTGCCGGTAGGTCCGGTCGCCGAAGTAGGCCAGGACGATCGCCTGGCGCTGCTCGGACGGCAACTTGTCGATCGCGTCACGGACCCGGCCGCTCAGCCAGTTGGCGTGGAGGTAGTCGTCGACGTCGCTCGTGATCGAGTCCATCGGTTCGCTGCGCGCGTCGCGCGCGGTGCGGCGGCTCTCCGAGCGGACACGATCGACGGCCCGACGGTGCGCCAGCAACCCGAGCCAGGACCGGAGCGAACCGCGCGACCCGTCGAAGCGCTCCGGGTGCTGCCACAAGAAGAGGAACACCTCTTGGGTCACGTCCTCGGCCAGCGTTTCGTCGCGCAGCACTCGGCGGGACAAGCCCAGGACGAGGCCCGCGTACTGCCGGTAGGCCTCGCTGAGCGCGTCGGGCTCGCCGGCCGCCAGGCGGGCCACCAGCAGGCGGTCCGAGCTCGGGCCGGGCCCTGGGTCAGTGCCTTCGTCCCCGCCCCGCACCCGGCGAAGCGTACCGACGCCGGCCGGCACTGACCAGGGCCGTGGCTGCAGTGCGCCGAGGGTGGCTGCGGCGGTCCGTGGCACGGTCTCGGCAGGGTTCGGAGCGTGGCGTTGGGCGATCAGGCGGCCAGGCGGCTGCGCAGGGTCGTGATGCCGTCCCCTTGCAGCTCGTCGAGCGCGGCGGTCCGCCCGCTGGCCGTGAGAAGGAGCGCCTCTCCCGAGCCGCGCACCTCGGGACCGGCTCCGTGGGCCCACGAGACGTCGTCGGCCACCAGCCGCAGCCCGGCCACGCGGGCCTTGGCTCCGACGAAGCCCGAGAGGGACGGCATGATCTCCAGCGCGGCGACGAGGCGCTCCTCGGGCATCGCTCGGGGGCGACCGAGGGGGCGCCGGATGTCCTGGTGGTGGATGAGGTGATCGACGAGTGCCTCGGCCGGCTTGATGATCTTGGCGATCCCCTTGCGCACGTTGTGACGATGGATCGAGTCGAACACCTCGAGGATCTCGCTCGGCGAATGGGTGCTCCCAAAGGCGATGGACTCCTCGAAGGAGGCCTTCGGCACGTTGAACCGGCGACGGGCGAGCTTGCCCACCATGATCGGCATCGGCGTGGTGTAGCCCACGCACAGGTGACTGATGACGTCGCGCACCCGCCACCCGGTGCACAGGCTCGAGTGGTCCCAGTCCTCCGGGGCGAGCTCGTGCAGGAACTCGCTGATCGCCGCCATCTCCTCGAGTCGGAGCTGATCCTGGTCCATGGGTCCCCCGATGTTTCGCGCTCTTGTCACCCTCCATTCGCCGCCCGGCCGGCCGGCGGATCACCGTGGGTGATCCGCCGGCCCCGGCGGGGACGAACGTGGTCCAGCGATCAACCGAAGGGAGTCTGGCATGAGCGCCGAGCAGAACATCAAGGTCATACAGACGGTGTACGAGGCATTTTCTCGTGGCGATCTGGGGGTCATCCTGGACGCGGTCACCGACGACGTCGACTGGGCGACGGAAGCGGCCGGTAGGGGGGCGCCCTGGTATGGCCCGCACAAGGGTCGGGACCAGGTCACCGACTTCTTCACGCAGTTCGGGTCAGCGATGGAGGTCGAGGAGTTCACCCCCACCGCCTACGCGGGCACCGACACCGATGTCCACTCGGTGGTCCGGTGCCGCACCAAGTCCCGTGCCACCGGTCGGGGTGTCGATATGGAGCTCCACCACTACTTCCGCTTCGAGGACGGCCAGATCGCCTACTACCGGGGCACGGAGGACACCGCCCAGGTCGAGGCCGCGCTCAAGGGCTGACGCGCCCGGCCCTCCAGCAGAGGTCGGCCGCGACGCCGACGGATCGTCTCGGGACCCGGGCTCAGAGGCCCGAATCAATGACGGCCTCGATGAGCGAGGGACCGGGGGTGGCGAGCGCCCGCTCCAGGGCCACGGTGAACTCCGCGGCCGTGGTGGCGCGCGACGCCCCGACGCCCATGGCCTCGGCCAGGGCCACGAAGTCGAGCGGCGGTCGCGCGAGGTCGAACAGGTCACTCGCGCGAGGGTGCGGAGCACGGACACCGGTCCGCTCGAGCTCGATGCCCAAGATGGCGTAGGACCGGTTGTTGAAGATGACGGTCGTCACGTCCAAGCCCTCGCGGGCTTGGGTCCACAACGACTGGAACGTGTACATGGCGCTGCCGTCCGCCTCGAGGCACAGGACCTTTTGGTCGGGGCAGGCCACCGCAGCGCCGGTGGCCAGCGGAAGTCCCTGGCCGATGGCCCCGCCGGTGAGGCAGAGCCAGTGGTGTCGGGGCGCGCCCGCCGTGGCGCCGTGCACGAAGAAACCCGACGTGTTGGCTTCGTCGCACACGATCGTGCCCTCTGCGAGCAGCGCGCCGATGGCCGCTCCGGCGGCGACGGCGTCCAACCGGCCGGCGGGGCGACTCGGGCGCTCGCCGGGCTGCAGGCGGACCTCGTCGCCGGACGCGCCGAGCGCCTCGGCCAGCTCCTCCAGGGCGCCCGGGACGTCGTCACCCGCTCCGGCCAGCCCGTGCACCTGGCACCCGTCCGGCACGAGGTCGCCGGGCACGCCCTCGTAGGCGAAGAACGACACCGGCGAAGCGGCCCCGGCCAAGACGAGGTGCCGGAGGCCCGAGAGCTGCCGCGCCGCCATCTCGGGGAAGTAGCCCAGCCGCTCGATCGGAGGCAGTCCGGCGCCGCGCTCGAGCACGGCCGGGAAGGTCTCGCACAGCAGGGTGGCCCCGGTGGCCGCCGCCGACCGCGTAGCCGCGGCCAGCCCGCGCGCGCGGGTGGCGGTGCCGCCGATCAACAGTGCGGCCGGCTCGCCCGAGCGGAGCGCCTTGGCTGCGCGCTCGACGGCGTCGCCCGTCACGCTGGCCGGGGCCGTGGCCGGACGGGCGGGCGCCGGATCCCCGGCGACGGCCCAGGAGACGTCGGCGGGGACGACCAGGGTGGCCACCCCGCCGGGGGGCCCGATGGCGGCCGCCACGGCATCGGCGCCGTCCGCGGCGAGCTGTCCCGCCGTTTCGGTTTCCCGGTACCAGCGCGAGACGGGCCGGGCCAGGCTCTCGATGTCCGACTGCAACGGTGCATCGAGGGCCCGGTGGGAGGTCGCGTGGTCGCCCACGATGTTGACGACCGGCGTGCGGGCGCGGCGGGCGTTGTGCAGGTTGGCGATCCCATTCGCCAAGCCCGGTCCGAGGTGCAGCAGCGTGGCGGCGGGGGAGCCGCGCATCCGTCCGTAACCGTCGGCCGCCCCCGTCACCACCCCCTCAAAGAGCCCGAGCACGGCGCGCATCTCGGGGACCTCGTCCAGGGCGGCCACGAAGTGCATCTCGGAGGTTCCCGGGTTGGCGAAGCACACGTCGACACCGCTGCCCACCAGGGTGCGGACCAGCGATTCGGCTCCGTTCATCGCTCTCCTCGTGTGACGGGCGGGTCGCCGCAGTCACAGCCGCCCGCCGGAGTCGTTCCGCCGCGCCGTCCCAGTTGTACTCCTGCTCGGGGCCGAGTGCGCCCTCGCCTCCGGGTGCCGTGCTCGGAGGCGAGCTGATGCGGGACCGGTCGGCCCGGGAGGGCACCGGCCGGGGCGATCGATGGCGGCGAGGACAGCCGAACCAGCGCGGTACGGGGGGAATGGCTCGACGCGAGACCTACCCGGCCGCCTCCCGCCGCCGCCGCTAGGTCTCCTCGTCGTCGTCGTAGGGGACGGGATGGTTGCCGCCGAGCTCGACGAAGCGCTCGTTCAGCGCGTGGGCGATCACGTTGTGGTCGTGGGAGGTGGGTTGGAGCGCGCCGTAGAGGAAGGCCTCGAGTTGCAAGGCGGTGCTCATCCCCCCGAGCGCGAAGTAGCGCAGCCAGAGCTCGCCGTGCGAGAGGCCGGCGTCCTGGCGGGATCGATCGAGCACGTCTCCGTGCGTTGGCCGCATCTCAGTCCGCCTCTGGCGGGCCGAGGTCCAGCTCGGTCTGCCGCGTGGAATCGACCACGTCCTGCGCCCGCGCACGGAGCGACAGGTCGGACTGCTGCGAGAACCGCCGCAAGATCTCGAAGGCTTCGTTCTCGCCGACCCCCTGGCGCTCCATGATGACCCCCTGCGCCTCCGCGATGACCTCGCGGGTGCGCAGCGCCCCTTGGAGCCGGTCGGTGAGCTGGTCGTCGGACGCCGAGGAGTGGGCGGCGCTCAACAGGCGCGACGCCTCCGTGGCGAGCATGGCGGCCAACCCCTGTTCTTTGGCGGCGAAGGCCATGGCGGTGCGCGAGTAGATGTTGAGTGCGCCCATCGGTTGGCCCTGGGCCAGCAGAGGGGAGGAGAGGATGGCGCTGATGCCCAACGACCGAGCCCTCGGCGTGAAGGCGGGCCACCGGGTCTCGTTCTCGAGGGATTCGGCGTGGTACCAGCGTCCCTGCAGCGATGCGTCGATGCAGGGGCCTTCTCCGGTCGCGTACTGATTGGCATCCATGTCCGAGATGGTGGCGTCGCTGGCGGCCACCGTGGCCAGCCGCCCGAAGCGCCGCAGGGTGACGCTGGCGCCGTCCGCGCCGCCGACCGTGGCGCGGGCAAGTGCCACCACCAGGCGCAATGCGCCGTGGACCACATCCTCATTGGCGAGGGTCCCGGTCACCGTCTTCAGATCGGGAGGAATGCGGGGAGCGGTCTGCGTGAGGCTCTCCAAGGTCGTCTGCTCGGGGCCCAAGCGATCCTCGTCGGGTCCTCGGAGCTCCTGGTTAATCAATCCGGCCAGCCAGCCGAGGTCGATGGTCCGGGCGTTCTCGGTCAAGGGAGAGCGAAGCATCAGCTGCCCTCCCTGTGCCACCAGCCGGCTGGCTGCGTCGGCCGTCACCGCTAGCCCAGCCGCGTCGATCGAGTTCGCGTCTTGGAGGTCCAAGAGGACCGAGGGGTACCCACTGGAGATCACCGCGTCGAAGAGGGCCGCCAGCACCGGGGCGGTGACGCGGTCCAGCTCACCGCGGACGCCCAGGACCGCCTGTTCCCCGGCGAAGCTGGCGGCGACCCCGAAGTCCGCGAGGGGTCCGATGCCGGTGGTCACTTTAGGTCCGAGAGAGTCGGCGCTGGCGAGCCATTGGGCGATCACGGACCAGCCAGACGGCGGCCGAGGGCATGCCCAGCAGGGGGAGAGGAGCGACTTTTCTTGATCGACAGCGAGGAACCCGACAGGAGCCGCAGCCTCCGAGCGCAACGGGTCGGCACAGGCCGACCCTCCCAGACCCTCGCTGTCGAAAGTGATTTCGACCCTACACCTCGGCGGGGCGAGCCGCGGAGGACGGTTCTCGCGGGCGGCGCGGAGGCGCGAAACTGGGGATGGCAAGGAGCACCTCACTATGGAATCGCCTCACCGACCCGCCGGCGTCGACGCCGACCCGCTCTCCGAGCTCACCCTCAATTTCGCCGAGACCGCTCGGATCCTGTTCGCCGCCGGCAGCGTGACCGAGACCCTGTCCCAAGTCGTGGAGCTGGCCGTGGCCACCATCGAGGGCTGCGACTTCGCCGGCCTCTTCCTGGTCGAGCAGGACGCGGTCTGTTCACCGATCCACTCGGACCCCGTGGTCGACGAGGTCGACGATCTCCAGAGCGCCCTCGAGGAGGGACCCTGCCTTGATGCGATCCGGCAACGGCTCATGTTCTATGCCGTTGACCTGGTGGAAGACGATCGCTGGCCGCGCTTTGGGCCCTCGGCCATCGCGGCCGGGATACGGAGCATCCTGGCGCTGCCGCTGGCCGAGAACGAGGACCTGGGTGCACTCAACCTCTACGCCCGCTACCCCGGCGCCTTCAGCGCCGTCGACCGGGCCAAGGCGGCGATCCTGGCCTCGTTGGCCGGCCTCGCCCTGTCGACGGCGCGCTCGCACGAAGACGAGGAACGGCGCGCCGAGAACCTCCACGCGGCCCTCGCCACCCGCGAGGTGATCGGCCAAGCCCAGGGGATCCTCATGGAGCGAGAGCGCGTCAGCTCCGGGCAGGCGTTCGATGTCTTGCGCCGCGCATCCCAACACCTAAACCGCAAGCTCCGCGATGTCGCGCAAGATCTGGTCGACACCGGCGAGCGACCGGACACCGGGTCCTCCTAGGGACCACCGGGGAACGACGCGCGCCCCGCGCGCGATCGCTCGGTAGACCCCCGCGCGCCGCGGGTGTAGGTCGAGTTGCACCTCCGACGCCCCGGCGGGGGCGGACGCGTCCTCAGACCACCTCTGGCTGCACGTCGAACGCCCGCCACATGCTGGCGTAGCGGCCACCGTCCGCCACCAGCGCATCGTGTGACCCCGTCTCGACCACCCGCCCACCGTCGAGCACCAAGATCCGGTCGGCCCGGCGGGCGGTCTGGAGCCGGTGGGCGATGAGGATGGTGGTCCGGCCACTCGAGACCACGCCCATCGCCCGATTGACCTTGGCCTCGGTGCTGAGGTCGAGGTTGGAGGTCGCCTCGTCGAGCAGCAGGATCGACGGGTTCACGAGCTGGGCGCGCGCCAGGCACAGCAGCTGGCGCTGCCCGATCGAGAGCGAGCGCCCTCGCTCGGACACCCCTTTGCGGTAGCCGCCGGCCCCCACGATGAAGTCGTGCGCGCCGACCGCCCGGGCCGCCGCCTCCACCTCGGCGTCGGTCGCGTCGGGCCGGCCGTAGGCGATGTTGTCGCGGATGGTCCCGCGGAATAGGAACGGCTCCTGGGGCACGTAGCCGAGCTGGCGACGGTAGGCGCCGAGGTCGAGGTCCCGCAGCTCGAGGCCGTCGACAGCCACCTGTCCCTCGGTCGGGTCGTAGAAGCGGGAGACGAGCTTCACGATCGTCGACTTCCCCGCGCCCGTCTCGCCGACCAGCGCGACGGTCTCGCCCGGAGCGACCTCGAAGTCCACCCCCGAGAGCGCCTCGTTCGTCGTGCCCGTGTAGCGGAAGCGAACGCCGCTGAAGCGGATGCGGCCCGAGAGCCGGCCCGGCACGATCGCGTCGTCCTTCACTGGGGTGTCGATGGGGGTGTTGAGGACGCCGCTGATCTTGCGCAGGCCCGCGGTCGCCTGCTGGTAGGTGTCGAAGACCTGCGAGAGCTGCTGGACCGGGGCGAATAAGAGTGTGAGGTACAGCAAGAAAGCGGTCAGGCTGCCGACGCTGAGCGTGCCGGTCGTGATCTCGTGGCTGCCGACCCCGAGCACGATGATGATGGCGATGTTCCCCACGAAGGTGGCGAACGAGAAGTAGATGGACGAGACCTTGAGCGAGCGCAGTCCGGCGTCTCGATACCCAGCCGTGAGGCCCAAGAAGGTCTGGTTGTTATGCCCCTCGCGCCGGAAGGCCTGCGTGACCCGGACGCCCGAGATGTTCTCCTGTAGGTCGGCGTTGACCGCCGAGATCCGGTCCCTCTGACGGTCATAGGCGCGCCGGGACTGGATGCGGAACCAGACGGTGGCCAGGGCCAACGGAGGGACGACGGTGAGGACGAGCAGGATGAGGTGCGTGTTCCGAGAGGCCAAGATCGCGATCACGCCCACGAACTGCACGACGTAGACGAGGGCGTTCAACAGGCCGGACTGGAGCAGCTGGGACAGCGTGTCCACGTCCGAGGTCATTCGGGTCAGGATCCGCCCCGTCATCTCGTGGTCGTAGAAGTCCATACCCAGCCGTTGGAGGTGGGCGAAGATGCGCACCCGCATCGAGAAGAGCATCCGCTCGGAGGTCCGGCCGGTCCAGAACGTCTCCGCCCACATGTCGGCCCAGTCGAGCATCGTGACGACGAAGAAGAGACCCGACAGCAGCCACAGCACGTGCTCCTCGTGGTGCAGGAGGACGCTGTCGACCGAGGTCCCCGTGAACGACGGGCCCACCAGCCCGGCGGCGGCGTCGAGCACGACCAGGATCACCCCGACGCTCAGCTGGGGGAGGAACGGGCGGAGGAAGGCGGCGAACTTGAACGGCTGGCGCAGCCGGCTGCTCTCCAGAGCGAGGCGCGGGTCGGGCTCGTCGACCACCGGCGGGAGCGCCTCGATGGCGGCCATCAGCTCGGGGGTGGGTGGTGCCGAGAGGCCGGCGCGCATACCGCCACCGCCGCGGCCCATGCCCCCGCCCATCCCGCCACCGGTGCCGGCGACTCCGTTGGTCGACGAGCCGAGCGCGGTCGGCGTCTGGAACACGCCGGGCGCGTCCGCGTCGTCGATCGCCCATGCGGTGGCCGTGACCTCAGGTGCCAAAACCCCCTCGGTGGCGTCGGTTCCCAGGTCGACGCCCTCCCCCTCGGCGTCCTCCCCGGGGCCGGCCAGCAGATCCCGGTATAGGGGGGACCGGTCGAGCAGCTCCTCGTGGGTACCCGAGTCGACGACCCGGCCCTGGTCGAGGACGACGATGCGGTCGGCCAGGTGCAGCGTCGAGCGTCGGTGGGCGATGAGGATGGTCGTGCGACCGACCATCAGGCGGCGCAGCGTCGAGTGGATCTCCTCTTCGATGCGGCTGTCGATCGACGACGTGGCGTCGTCCAGCAGGAGGATCCGAGGATTGGTGATGAGCGCCCGGGCCAACGTGATCCGCTGGCGCTGCCCCCCCGACAGCAACAGGCCGCGCTCGCCCACGACCGTGTCGTAGCCATCGGGCAGCTCCATGACGAACCGGTGGGCCTCGGCGGCGCGGGCCGCCGCCTCGACCTGTGCCTCGGTGGCGCCGGGCCGGCCGTAGGCGATGTTGGCCTTCACCGTGTCCGAGAACAAGAAGCTGTCCTCGAAGACCACGCCGATCTGGCGACGCAACGAATCGAAGGTGACGTCGCGGACGTCTATCCCGTCGACCTGCACGGATCCTCGCTGCACGTCATAGAAGCGGGGCAGGAGCAACCCGACGGTCGACTTGCCCGAGCCCGAGGTCCCGACCAGCGCCACGGTCTCGCCCGCCCGCACCTGTAGGTCGAATCCATCGAGCACCGGTTCGGAGCGCAGGTAGCCGAACGAGACGTCGTTGAAGCTGATTCCGCCCTCGAGTTCGGGGAGCCGAATGGCGTCGGGCTTCTCGACGACGTCGGGCAGCGAGTCGAGGAGCTCGAGCACGCGTTCCGCGCCGGCTCGGGCCTGCTGGGCCACCACCAGTACCCCGGCCATCTGTCGGGCGGGCGACGTCAGCTGGGTCAGATAGCTGAAGAAGGCCACGAGGGTTCCGACGGTCACCTTGCCGTCGAAGACGAGCCACCCGCCGAGTGCCAGCACGGCCACCTGTCCCAGCTGGGGGATCGTCTGCAGGGTCGACGTCCGGCGGGACCGAAGCCGCCAGTTGCGCAGGCGTGACCCGTAGAGCACGCCGAGGGCGCCGGTCACCTTCCCGAGCTCGCGCTCTTCCTGTCCGAAGCCCTTCACGACGCGCACGCCGCTGACCGAGTCGTCGACGGCCCCGACCATCTCGGCCATGCGAGCCTGCATCTCCCAGCTCGACGGATACACCACCCGGCGCATGCGGAAGGCCAGGAAGAACAGGAGCGGCATCAGGGGCACGACGATGGCGGTCAAGAGCAGAGAGAGGTGGGCCATGATCACGACGGCGAGCAGGAATTGCAGGACGTTGGCCAGCATCAGCGGCAGCTGTGTGAGCAGCGTCCGTATGAGGACGAGGTCCGAGTTGGTCCGCGACACGAGCTGTCCGGTCTGCAGCTGGTCGTGCCTGGCGAAGTCCAGTCCCTGGAGATGTCCGAACACGGTGTTGCGGAGGTCGTAGTCGATGTCCCAGCTCACCCTTCCCGCGCTGAAGCGGCGGATGCCGCTGAAGACGAACTGCAGGGCGAAGACGCCGGCCATGAGGAGGAGCAGCGGTTCGAGGTGATAGGTGTGGTGCAGGATGGCGCTGTCGATCACGATCTTCTGCAGCCACGGTGTGACGGCCAGCGTGGCCGAGGAGACGACGGACGCCACCAGGGCGATGATCACCACCCGCCGGTGCGCCCACCAGAGGGGGGACATCCGGCGCAGCCAGCCCCCCGCCTCGGCACCCAGCGGCTGGGTCATCGGGGCCCGGCGGCGGTCCCGGTCGCCCCGAGGTCGTCCCGAAGCACCGTTCGGTGACGAATCTGGCGCAGCGCGGAGCTCGGCGGGCGAACGCATGGCTGGCGCAAAGTGTAGCGGGTCGAACTATTCGAGCCCCTAATCAGTTTGCGGGTGCGCGGCGGCGGGTCGGGCGGATCGACCGTGGTCGTCAGCACCCGAGGAAGGTCAGCCGGTGCCCCGGATGCCCGCGAGGGCGACGGCCAGCGTTCGCGCGCCCTGCAGCCCCAGGCCGGGGATGCGCTGGGTCAGCACACACGAATAGTGCAGCGAGATGTGCCGGGGCCCACCGTCCAGTCGCACCGCGTACCAGGACCAGCCCGGTGCGAGCGCCAGGTGGCCGACTGTGGTCCGGCCCTGCTGCACCGACACCCGCGGCGGCTGGCCGCCGGCACAGGACACGGGGGAGAGGCGCAGCGAGAGCCGGTGCCAGCCCGGCCGCAGGTCGAGGGTCGAGACGGCGCCCCTCGAGTAGTTGAGACCGATCCACACCGGTCGGGATGCGCCGGCGGCCGACGGGAACTGGTCGACCTCGAGCGGGTACCAGCCGGCGCCGAGGGAGGGCTGGTACTGCGCGGCGACCTGCTCGGCCTCGCCGCGGAGTCGGGCTTGTGTGAAGCCGCGGAAGAAGACCACGAGCATGGACACGACGACCCAGACCGTCACCGCCAGGAAGACGACGCGTCCCCAGCGGATCGCACGCCGCCGCCCCGTGGGCGGGTCGTTTTGGCGGGTCGCCGCCGGCCCGCCTGCCGGTGGCGGCCCGGCTCCGGGCGGGCTCGCCATCAGTCGGTGAACAGGCGCTGGGCGAGGAGCGTGAGCCAGAAGCAGCTGATGGCCAGGCACCCGAGGTACGGGATCGCCCAGCTGAGCCGGTCCAGGAGCCCCCGGAAGCGGGCGTTCATCGGCAGGACCAGCCAGAACGGATACGACAGGCGGATGACGCTGAAGGGGTACCCGGCCTTGGCCGAGTTGTAGAGCACGAGCGCGGCGCCGCCGGCCAGGAGCCAGGTCTCGATGCCGTGGCGCCCGCTCAGCAGCCATACCGCCGCCACGATCAGCAACAGCAGGAAGGGGGCGTCCAGCAGGTGGCTCAGGTCGGCGAGCTGGCGCTGGCCGATGTAGCCCAAGACGCCGTTCGGGACGGGGGACAGCGTCACCATGCGTCGGAGGACGGTGCCGAGGGACGCCGTGCCGGTCCAGGCCTGCTGGACGGCGAGCGACGCGAAGGGGTGGTGGAAGCGCGCGCCGAGGTACACCATGAAACCGACCACACCGCTCACCCCGAGGAGCATGCGGCCGACGCCGAGAGGGCTGAGCACGGCCCGGACCCCGCGCGCGCGGACCTCGGCCACCACCAGCGCCACCGGGAGGGCGAGTGCCGTGTAGTAGACGGCGGTCGCCAGGCCGGCCACGACGAAGGCCAGCGTCACGTGGCCCCGGCGGTGCGCAAGGAGCGCTCCGACCACCAGGAGACCGAGCATCGACGTCGCAAACCCGGTGACCGCGAAGAGCGCGGCCGGATAGAGGAGGGCGAAGCCGATCGCCCACTTCACCTGCGCGGTGCTGGCTTGGGAGGCGACCAGCAGCCGGCCGAGGAGGACGAGCATGAGACCCTGGCAGAGCGCGCTGACGAGGAAGGCCGAGCCGTTCCACCCCAGCCCCAGCGCGTGCAACGCCCCCACCACCATCGGATAGAGGGGCAGAAAGGCGATGTCGCTGGTGACGTTGGTGCTGCCGGTCCATTGGTAGCCGCGGACGTCGATCTGGCGCAGCCAGCCCGCGTCGCTGTTCACCACGATGTTCCTAAACCCCTGGTGCAGCGACAGGGACGGGGCGAAGACGCGCAGGCAGACGAAGAGGCCGATGCCGACCACGATCAGCCAGGCCACGAAGCAGGCCAGGATCCACCGATCGAGATCCGTCGGCGCCGGGACCGGGCGCCGCGCCGTCCGCCGTGCGGGATCGGCGGTCAGCTCGCCGGTGGCTAACGGCACCCGCACAACGTATCCCCGCCCCTACCGGACCCCGATGCCGTGGCGACCGTTCTTGTCGCCGTACGCCCTAGGCGGGCGGGCCGCTCCGATTTTCGTGCGGGACGCCCGGGCCGGGGGCGACAGCACACCGCCGGCCCGTCGGGCCGGCGGTGTGGGGGGATACAGCTGGGGGTGTGGCTCTCGGGCGGCTCAGCTTTGGAGCGACGCCTCGACCTCGAGCTCGATCGTCACCTTGTTGCCCACGACGACGCTGCCGTCGAGGAGCGAGTGGTTGAAGCTCACGCCGAAGTCGCGGCGGTCGATGTCGGCCGAGGCGGAAAAGGCGACGACGTCCTTGCCCGCTTCCATGGAGGGCCCGGAGCCCAGGAATTCGAGGTCAAAGACGACTGGCCGGGTCACCCCGCGGATCGTGAGGTCGGCGGCGAGCTGCCACTCCCGGTCGCCCACCCGGCTAAGCCCGGTGCTGGTCACGGTGAGCGTGGGGAAGTTGGGTGCGTCGAGGAAGTCGTTGGTCCGCAGGTGGTCGTCGCGCATGGCCACGCCGGTGCTGATGCTGGCCGCCTGGGCCTCGGCCCGCAGGGTCGAGTCCTCGATCGGGTCGGCGACCGTGAAGGTCCCGTCGAACTCGGTGAACTGACCTCGGACCTTGGTGCCAACCAGGTGTCGGGCGACGAATCCCACGACGGTGTGCGCCTTGTCGATCGTGTAGGTCCCCGCCTTCGGAAGGGTGGTGGTGATGGTGTCGGTGCTCATTGTGGGCCTCTCTTTCTGGGAGTAAGAACTATCGAACCTGTAACTAATCTACCTGATTCTTCAACTACTTGTCAATCAGATACTGTAAGAGAAGCAAGTGATAGGATGATCGCATGATCGGGGAGAATCTGGCCGTGCCGGGGGAGCCGTCCGTTGAGACCGCCTGCGAGGGGCTGTTCCAGCGGATCGGGGACGAGCGGATCACCCTCATGGGGCTGCTGCTCGAGACCCACGCCAAGCTCACCCGGGTCTTGAGCACGGAGCTCGAGGCGGCGTGCGGCATCCCTCTCACCTGGTTCGACGTCCTCATCCGGCTCGGTCGGAGCGACGGGCGGCGCCTGACCATGTCCCAGCTCGCCGCCCAGGTCTCCCTCACCACGGGGGGAGTGACCCGCCTGGTCGACCGCATCGCCGAGGCCGGCTACGTGGAACGGCAGAACTGCCCGTCGGACCGCCGGAGCATCTACGTCGCGCTGACCGAGGCCGGGACCGGCAAACTCGAAGAGGCCACCACGACCCACCTGGACGGGCTCGAGCGTCACCTGCTCGAACCACTCGACCCCGACGAGCGCACCACCCTCGCCCGAGCTCTGCGCAAGCTCCGCGGCGAGTGGGGATCTCCCTAGTCCGACCCGGCCCCGCAGCGAACGTCTGATGTCAGCCCCTCGCTGCCCGTCGGCCACCGAGCCGGCCCGAGAGGCGCTGGTTGCCGCACGGCTCACGCCCGATGAGCAGGCGTCGCTGACGGCCGGCCGGGACGTGTGGCACCTCCCGGCCATTGACCGCCTGGGCATCGGCGCGCTCAAGATGTCCGACGGCCCGTCGGGGATCCGTGGTGAACGGATCGGCCGGCGGCGCTCGCTGGCGTTCGCCTGCGGGACGGCGGCCGGCGCGACCTGGGACGTCGATCTGCTCGGCCGCTACGGCACCGCGCTCGCCGCCGAGGCCCGGTCCAAGGGGGTGCACCTGGTGCTCGGCCCGACCGTCGGCATCCCGAGAACTCCGCTCGGTGGGCGGACCTTTGAATCGTTCGCCGAGGACCCGCACCTGAGCGCCCGGCTGGCGGTCGCCTACATCCGAGGCGTCCAGGACCAGGGGGTGGGGTGTTGTGTGAAGCATTTCGCGTGCAACGACCAAGAACACGAGCGGATGACCATCAGCGCCGAGGTCGATGCGCGGGCACTGCGTGAGATCCACCTCGTCCCGTTCGAGGCGGCCGTGCGCGAGGCCGGCACCTGGGCGGTCATGGCCGCCTACAACAAGCTCAACGGCACCCACTGCAGCGAGCACCCTGAGCTGCTTGACCGGATCTTGCGAGACGAGTGGGGGTTTGACGGCGTCGTCGTCTCGGACTGGTTCGGCACCCACTCGACGGTTGCCGCCACGACCGCGGGGCTCGATGTCGAGATGCCGGGGCCGGCCCGGTACCTGGGCGCCGAGCTGGCGGCCGCGGCGGCGCGAGGCGAGATCGATCCCGCGTTGGTCGACACCCACGCGCGCCGGATCCTCCGTCTTGTCGATCGCTGTGGCCTGTTCGACGGTCCGGGGACGACCGAAGAGGAGGAAGACGACGACCCGGGCCGACGCATGGTCGCACGCGAGCTGGTCGTCGGCTCGACCGTGCTGCTGCAGAACCGAGGTCTCCTGCCCCTCGCGCCGGAGAACCTGCGCCAGGTCGCCGTCATCGGGCCCAACGCCCGCTGGATCAGGACCGGCGGCGGGGGGAGTTCGGCGGTGACCCCCCTCGCCGAGTCGTCCCTCCTCGATGAGCTGCGTGGGCAGCTCCCGGGCGTCGACGTCGTCTACGAGGAGGGTTGTCGGATCGATCGGGGCGTCCCTCCGCTCGATCCCCGCCTGCTCTCGGACGGGTTCGAGCTCGAGTGTTTTTCCGGCGGCGGGTTCGACGGAGAGCCGGTCGCGATCGAGCACATCACGACGGGCGAGTACTTGACGATCGGCGATCCGATGCCCGGAGTCGACGTTCGCAATTTCTCGGTGCGAGCCCGTGCCTCGTTCACGCCCGACATCCCGGGCTCCTGGCGGATCGCTCTGGCCAACACCGGGACGGCGCGCCTGCTGGTTGACGGAGCGTTGGTTGTCGACAACGCCGAACCCAGCCGCGGCGCCACCTTCTTCGGCTACGGGAGCGCCATCGAGGAGTCAGAGATG
>Ga0209415_10005552_pt1 | contig 22621 bp, 20 predicted proteins | sample PeaSoiSIISIP2007_FD_187696 | JGI IMG/M metagenome (GOLD analysis project Ga0209415, IMG submission 187696) | Peat soil microbial communities from Weissenstadt, Germany - SII-SIP-2007 (SPAdes) (version 2) | ecosystem: Environmental > Terrestrial > Soil > Wetlands > Peat | place: Germany... | reverse complement strand
TCGAAAGCCAGCACGTCCGCCGCGAAATGCCGAACGGCGGCGCGGGCGATCTCGATCTGCGCATTCTCCAGTTGTGCATCGGTAACCTGCGCGGCCAGCCGATGAAAAACCTGGCCGGTAAACACCGCAGGCGGCAGGCGCTTCGGCGCTTTCGAGAAGTGACCCACCCGATCGGAAATGGCAAGACGGCCATACGCGGGGGAATGGCGATCCTCTACAATCCGCGTCTGAGCTTTTGGTCCCCGACCTCCGAGGCGTGGACTCCAACGACCAAGCCCATAACATGACGTTCAACTACACGTGGATCAGTATCAACCGGACCTGCTCTATTCCGACGGCCGCCTGCCGTTCGAAAGCTACGGCTTGAGCGTAGTGGCGAACCTGTACAACCTGAGCGCGCAAAAGCACGGCAAACGAGTAGAAGCGGTCTACACTAGCAAGCTGAACACCGACTGCGAGACCGGCACCTGCGTGCTGGACCTGGAACGGACTATTGTCGACCGGGTCTGGCAGGTTCCCTGGCAGACCGACACGTGTGTCGGCAACTGGCACTACCTGAGAGGCGTGGAGTACAAGTCGCCCAAAGTAGTGATCGACATGCTGGTCGATATCGTCAGCCGCAACGGCAACCTGCTGCTGAACTTTCCGCTGCCCAACAGCGGCGAGCTGGATGCCGAGGAATTGAAGATTCTCGAAGGCATCACCTCCTGGATGGCCGTCAACGGCGAAGGCATTTACGCCACGCGGCCCTGGAAGATGTTCGGCGAAGGTCCCGCCAACCCCAATCCGGCGGCGGGACGCGGCCCCGGCGGTCAGCCCCCCACTGCGGCGGAGCAGGCTACACGATCCGCGCGTTTCGGCGAGCGCAGCCGCCCCGACCTCACCGCGCAGGACGTGCGCTCCACCACCAAGGGCGATACGCTGTATGCGTTTGTCATGGGTTGGCCCGAGAAGGAAGCCGTGATTCGGCCTCTGGGCGCCCGGAGCCAGCCTGGCGCGGGCAAGATCCGCAAAGTGGATCTGCTGGGGTTCAAGGGCCGGCTGGAGTGGGTGCAGGGCGATGACGCTCTGAGAATCCAGGTGCCGGCTGAGAAGCCTTGCGATTACGCGGCCACCTTTAAGATCGTCGGAGCGTGAACCAGGCAAGGGCCGCCTGAAAAGCCGGGCTTGTTGTCTGACTGCGTGATGTCGTGCTTCTGCTGAAAACCGCTCCCTCACGGTCGCGGCTCCGATCAGAGCCGCGACCGTGAGGGAGCGGTTTGGGCGGGAGACCCGATTTTTCGGACAATGGATAGATGCACAACCGCAAGCCGCCGAAGCCCCGGATCGGGCTGTTCGGCATCGGCCTGGACGCCTACTGGCCGCAGTTTCCCGGCCTGGAAGAGCGATTGAAGGGCTACACCGCGCGCGTGGCCGAAAAACTCGCGGCCTTCGGCGCGGAGGTGGTCAACCTGGGTCTCATCGATACGCCGGAGAAGGCGCTGGATGCCGGCCACCAGTTCCGCCAGGCCGATGTCGATCTGATCTTCCTGTACGTGACTACCTACGCACTGTCTTCCACCGTGCTGCCGGTGGTGCGCCGCGCCAAGGTCCCGGTGATCGTCCTCAACCTGGCGCCCTCAGCCTCGATCGATTACCAGACCTTCAACCGGATGGGCGATCGCACGAAGATGACCGGGGAGTGGCTGGCCTACTGTCAGGCCTGTCCCGTGCCCGAGATCGCCAACGTGTTCCAGCGCTGCCGCATTCCGTTCTTCCAGATCGCCGGGACGCTGGAGGACGATCCCGAAGTCTGGCGGGAGGCCGCCGGCTGGGTCGCCGCGGCCCAGGTGGCCACCGTGATGGAGCACAACCGCCTGGGCGTGATGGGCCACTACTACGGCGGCATGCTGGATATCTATTCCGACCTGACCCGCCAGTGCGCCACTTTTGGGGGCCACATCGAAATGATCGAGGTGGATGAGCTGGCAGCCCGGCGCAACGACGTTGGCGACCAGGAAATTGCGCGACGTATAGCGGATTTCGCCGGCCAGTTCGACATCCAGCCCGATTGCCCGCCCGATGAGCTGGCGCGCGCGGCGCGAACCTGCGTCGCGCTGGATGGCTTGGTGGACGCGCACGCCTTAGGCTCCTTAGCCTACTTCTACAGCGGGACCGGCAACCCGGCCAACGAGGATGCCATCAGCTCGATCATTCTCGGTAACAGTCTGCTGACCGCGCGCGGCATTCCCGTGGCCGGCGAGCTGGAAATCAAGAACGTGCAGGCCATGAAGATCCTGGATGCCTTCGGCGCGGGAGGCTCCTTTACCGAGTTCTACGCCATGGATTTTGATGACGACGTGGTGCTGATGGGCCACGACGGCCCCGGCCACATCGCCATCGCCGAGGGGAAGACGAAGGTGCGGCCGCTTTCCGTGTACCACGGCAAGGTGGGCCGCGGTCTGTCCGTCGAAATGTCGGTCAAGCACGGGTCGGTGACGTTGCTCTCGGTGGCGGAGACGGGGGATGGCAAATTGAAGCTGCTCGCCGCGCAAGGAGAGTCGGTGCCCGGCCCGATTCTGGAAATCGGCAACACCAACAGCCGGTACCGCTTTCCGATCGGTGCGCGGCGTTTCGTGACGGAGTGGAGCGCGCACGCGCCGGCGCATCATTGCGCCGTGGGAGTGGGGCACATGGCAAGCAAGCTGGAGAAACTCGCATGCCTCTTGGAGATCGAATGTATCCGCGTCTGCTGATCGCGGGTCTATCCGGATCATTCGCCGTGACCTGACCCAACAGCCCGACGCCACCGTCCTTCTTGTTTGCCACACGCAGATTGCGTATAGTGAAGGTTCATGGCTGACGCCCCGATGACGGTCGTCGAGACCAGAGAATTCCTGCGGAAGGCGAACCCGTTAATGTCCGAATCGGAGCGGGCGGACCTGGTGGCGTTCATTGGGGCGAATCCCGAAGCCGGAGAGGTCATCCCGGAGACTGGTGGCGTGCGGAAGCTCCAGTGGGCTTTGGCGGGAATGGGTAAGCGGGGCGGCGCCCGAGTGGTCTACTACTATCACAACGAGCAACTGCCCATCTTCTTGCTTTCCGCGTATGCGAAGAGCTGGAAGGAGAATCTGAGCAAGGGCGAACGCAACGCGATGAAGCGCCTGGTGCCGGCCCTGATCGCGGGATATCCGAGGAAGGCATAGGAGGTCAGATTTGGCGGCGAAGAAAACACCCAAGGCCAAGAAGAAGACGACCAGCCCACGAAAGCGTCAGACGGTTGGCGACAGCGTTATTGAAGGATTGAAGCAGGCCATCGCATGGACGCGCGGCGAAAACGATGATGTCCGCGTTACGTTGGTGCATGTGCCGAATGTGGACGTACGGGAGGTCCGGACGAAGATGGGGCTCAGCCAAGCGCAGTTCGCGACCAAGTTCGGGTTCCCGCCAGCTACGCTCAGAAACTGGGAGCAGGGCAGGTCGCGTCCGGACGCGCCCACGCGCGTGCTGCTGGCGGTCATCGCGAAGCACCCCGAGGCGGTGGAGGACGTCCTGCGAAAGGCGAGCTAACGGACGGGTTCAAATGAGTCATTCCCGTGGCCGGCGAACTGGAAATCAAGAACGTGCAGGCGGTGAAGACCCTGGATGCCTTTGGTGCAGGAGGATCCTTTACCGAGTTCTACGCCATGGATTTCGATGACGACGTGGTGCTGATGCGCGGCGTTTCGTGACGGAGTGGAGCGCGCACTCGCCGGCGCATCATTGCGCCGTGGGAGTGGGGCACATGGCAAGCAAGCTGGAGAAACTCGCATCCTTCTTGGAGATCGAATGTATCCGCGTCTGCTGATCGTGGGGTTGATCCTGGCCGGGGCTTTGCACGCAGCGTCGCTGCGTGTGACTGGAATCCGTTGTGAAAGCGAGCAGAACCCGCTCGCCGTCGAAGCCGTCAGGCCGCGCCTCAGTTGGCTGGTGGAATCCGTGGACCCGGCGCGCCGCGCGCTGCGGCAGTGGGCTTACCGCATCCTGGTGGCGTCATCCGAAAAACTTCTGGCGCAGGATCGTGGAGACCTTTGGGACAGCGGCAAAGTCGAATCGAATGCAACCATTCAGATTCGATACGAGGGCCGGCCACTGGCGCCGCAATCGCGGGCTTATTGGAAGGTCGCGGTGTGGGACCAGGATGGCAGCCGATCCGACTGGAGTTTGCCCGGGGAGTGGCGCATGGGGCTGCGGCCCGAGGACTGGAAGGCTAAGTGGATCGCCGCGCCGGTCGCTTTGGGATCGGCCGCGCAGATGCCGATCTTCCGCCGCTCTTTTCGCCTGCCGCAGCGCTCCGATCGGGCCATTATCTCCATCTCCGGGCTCGGTCAGTACGAACTTACCTTGAACGGCCGCGAAGTGAGCGAAGACCTGTTTACGCCCGGCTGGACCGATTACCGCAAGACGGTCTTTTACAACACCTACGATGTGACCAGCCAACTCGACGCTGGCGAAAACGTCCTCGCGGTGATGCTCGGCAACGGAATGTACAACGTGGTGCGGACGCCGGACCGCTACACGAAGTTCGCCGGCACGTTCGGTGAACCCCGGCTCATCGCCCAGTTGCACGTGACATTTGCGGACGGAACGTCCACCGAGGTGATTACCGATGCCTCGTGGAAGTGCCGCGCCGGCCCGATCGTCTTCTCGTCCATTTACGGCGGTGAAGACTACGATGCCGGGCTCGATCCGGAGGGTTGGAGGAGCGCCGGTTTCTCCGATGGCTGGTGGGCGGCAGCGCGGGAGACGTACGGTCCTGGCGGTGCGCTCCTCGCGCAATCCAATGAACCGGTCCGCGCGCTCGAGACATTTCAGCCGGTCCGGATCGCGGAGCCCAAGCCCGGCATTCGCGTCTACGATCTGGGCCGGAACTTCTCCGGATGGCCGCAGATTCGTATCAAAGGCCCCGCTGCCCGAACCGTCAGACTCATCTGCGGCGAGCTGCTCGACGATGCCGGCCTCGTCACGCAGCGCTCCTCAGGCGGCCCGCAGTGGTTCACTTACGCGCTGCGCGGCAACGGCGAGGAGAGCTGGCATCCGCGGTTCAGCTATTACGGATTTCGCTACGTGCAGGTGGAAATCCCTTCCGGGGTCGAAGTGCTCGAGCTGGACGGCCAGTTCATCCACTCGTCGGCCGCGCGCGCCGGGGAGTTCTCGTGCAGCAAGGATCTGTTCAACCGAATTCATCGGCTGATCGACGCCGCCATCGACAGCAACTTTCAAAGCGTGTTGACGGATTGTCCGCACCGCGAAAAGCTCGGCTGGCTGGAGGAGTCTCATCTTCTCGGCGCGGCAGTCATGTACAACTACGACTCCGAGCGCCAGTACCGGAAAATCGCCGGCGACATCGCGGCCAGCCAGACCGCCGACGGCCTGGTGCCCGACATCGCACCGGAGTACACCGTTTTTGAAGCAGGTTTTCGCGACTCTCCCGAGTGGGGCAGCGCCGCAATCATCGACCCCTGGCTGGCGTATCGGCATTACGGGAACCGTGAAACCCTCGAAACGCATTACGGCGAGATGAAGCATTATGTAGAATATCTCTCGGGCAAAGCCGCCGGCGGCATCATCTCCTACGGCTTGGGCGACTGGTATGACATCGGACCCAAGCCCCCCGGCGTTGCTCAGCTTACCAGCCTGGGAGTGACGGCAACTGCCATCTACTACCAAGACCTGGTGACGCTGGGCAAGATCGCCTCGGTCTTGGGCAAGCCAGAGGATGCCAGGCGTTTGGGGGCGGACGCCGAAGAGATCCGCGCGAAGTTCAACAGCCAGCTTTTCGACGCGCAGGGCGGTTTCTACGATCGGGGCAGCCAGACCGCCAACGCCATGCCCCTGGCGCTAGACATGGTGCCGGATCAAGCGCGCCGGCAGGTTCTGGATCGCCTGGTGGCGGATATCCGGCAGCACGGCAACCACACCACCGCGGGGGACATCGGCTTCCACTATGTCCTCCAGGCGCTCAGCGAAGGCGACCGCTCCGACGTGATCTATGACCTCCTGGTGAATCCTGAATCGCCCAGCTACGCCGCCCAACTCCTGCGAGGAGCCACGAGCCTCACGGAAGCCTGGGATGGCAACCCGCACTCATCGCAGAACCATTTCATGTTGGGACACGCCGAGGAGTGGTTCTATAGCTCGCTGGCGGGCATCGATTTCGACCTCTCCCGCCCGCCATGGCAGCAGATTATCTTGCGGCCACAAGTGGTGGGAGACATCGCCAGCGCGCGCGCCACGTACCGCAGCGTGCTCGGCACGATCGTCAGCAGTTGGAAGATCGAAGGCGGCAGGTTTGTTTACGATATCGAGATTCCCGCCAATGCGAGCGCGGTGGTGTACGTGCCGTCCGGCGGCGCCCCGGCGGCGCGCCGCGTGGAGTCGGGACGCTATCACTTCGAGGCGGAGCGATAACGTACCTGAATGCTATTCGTTGGGACGGCGGAAAAGATACCGGCTCACACGAGATCCCCGACTTTGTCGACTTCCAGGACCATATCGCCGGAGTCGTCGACGGAGAATGCCGGGGCGAAGCGCTTGCCCCAGACGATCTCGTCATGGCGGTAGGAGTAGCGCGCTAGCACTGTCTGGGCGAAGGTGTCGTCGTAGGCTTTGATCAGGATGAGGAACTCGGCCTGAAGCCGGTCCATGTCCTCCGCGGTCTTGCCCCAGAGGGGACTTTCGTTGTCGATGGGGTGCACGATGGTCCAGGTGAGGGGCAGGAACAGAACCTGCTCGCGCTCCATGCGCAGCATTTTGTAGGTCCGTTTCGATTGGCCGTTCTCCGGATCGACAGTCATGAGCATGGTGCGGACCTCCAGTTCCATCAGCGAGTTCTTGCGCAGGTTGACAACGCGGAACTGCAGACTGGTGCCATCCTGATAGGGCGTGATCAGAACGTTCGGGCTGAAGCCGATGCGGGCGGACGGTCGCGATACGCGTCCGAACAACAGCCCCGTGGCCAGGGCGAATCCCAGAACGCCGAGCAGTGCCTCGAAAGACGCCAGAAAGTTGGCCGCGATTCCCTTGGGAGAGATATTGCCATAGCCGACGGTGCTGAGAGTATGGGCGCTGAAAAAGAACGCGTTCAAAAAGCGGCCGAACGAGGTGGCCGCTTCGGCGCCCTGAAGCTGGCTGGTCCCTATGGCGCAATAGGCCAGCGCGAAGACGGTATTGGCCAACACGTAGCCCAGGAACAGAAGGCCGAGAAAGCCGGCCCAACTCATGTTGATCAGATGCAGGTAAGGATGAAAATCGCGCCATGTGGAGCCGCGGCGGTGCACGTTGAAGCTGCCATCCTTGTTAATGGCGCGCCGGAAAGGCGCGGTGAACTGCTGGGTCAGGCCGGGATCGAAACTGGGTTTCCGCATATGTATGAGATTAGCGGAGAGGCGGGACGGTCGCGGCTCTGAGTGCTTACTCGCAGCGCAGGGAGACCATGGGATCCACGCGGGAAGCGCGGCGCGCGGGAATGTAGCCCGCCAACAAGGTGGCCCCGAAGATGATGGTGACGGCCAGCGCGATGGTAGCGGGGTCCGCCGGAGTCAGCCCGAACAGGCGGGCGGCGATCAATCTGCCGGCGGCCAGCGCGCACGGCAGGCCGGCCGCGACCCCCAGAACTACCAGCCAGAAAGTCTCCCGCAGCACCAGCCACAGCACGGAGCGCTGGGAGGCCCCCAGCGCCATGCGAATTCCGATCTCGCTGGTGCGCCGGGTCATGGAATATGACATCACACCGTACAGTCCGATGGCGGCCATCAGCAACGCCAGGCTGCCGAAGAAGGCCGACAGGTCGGCAATCAGGCGCTGAGTGACGAGGCGCCGGTCAATCTGCTCGTTGACCGAACGAATGCCGAGTACCGGCAGTCCGCGGTCGATCGCTGAGATCGCCTGGCGCGCGGCCGATATCAGCGCGTTAGGATCTCCCGAGCTGTTCAATATGAAAGTTGCGCGCTCGATGGTTCCGATGGGGTGAAAGAGATTGCCGTAGAACCGAGGCCGGTCCGGTTGGGCCAGGCTGTGTTCCCGGGCGTCGGCCGCCACGCCCACGATTTCGAAAGTCTCGCGAGTGGTTGGGTACTCGTCGGTGACATGCTTGCCGATGGGATCGGAGTTGGCGAAGAAGTAGCGCGCGAAGGATTCGTTGATCACGCAGACGGGCGAGCCGTGAGCGGCATCGGCGGCGTCGATGTCGCGGCCGCGCAGCAGCGGAATGCCGACGGCGCTGAAGTAGCCGGGGCCGACCAGGGTCCAGCGCGAGCGCAATTCGCTGGCGCCGCGCCGGTCTGAGCCTTCGAGCGAGATTTGATCGCCGGCGTCGCCGCGGAAGAAGCCGTTGTTGGAGATGGTCACGGCGCGAACGCCGGGGATGGTTTGCAGGGCTTCGCGCAGCTTCAGGTACAGCGCGGGGACCGCGGCACCCTTGTATCCGCCGCCCGTGGGATCGACCTCCACCATCAACAGGTGGTCGCGGTTGAAGCCGAGTTTCTGCGCGACCAGGTTATGCAGGCTGCGCACGAACAGGGTGGCGCCCATGAGGAGGAGGAGCGAAAGCGCGACCTGGGCGACCACCAGCACGCGGCCGGTCCGGACGCTGCCGCGGCTTCCGGACGATCCGCGGACGTTGGCGGCGAGGGCTTGGTTGACGTCCAGGCGGGTGGCCCTCATAGCCGGCGCCAAGCCGAACAGAATTCCGGTGAGTAGGGAGATCCCCGCGGTAAACAGGAACACGCGAAGGTCGCGGTAGCTGCCTAGCGCGGGATCGCTGCCGCCTGCCGCGACGAGCTTGATCAGGACATCGGTTCCCGAGTTGGCGAGGAGGGCTCCGAGAATTCCGCCAAGAGCGGCCACGAGGATGCTTTCGGTGAGCAGTAGGCGGATGAGCCGCGCGCGTCCGGCACCCAGGGCCAGGCGCACACCGATCTCGCGCTGCCGGCCGTTGGCGCGGGCCAGCATCAGGTTGGCGATGTTGGAGCACGCGATCAGCAGCACCAGCCCCACCATGGCCATCAGGAGAACAAGCGGATCCGAGAACTGGTCGCGCAGCGGGGAGGCGCCGCGGGCGCCCGGGCGCAGTTCGATTTTCTGATCGAGCATGTCGCGGCGTTCCTGCTCATTAGGCAGCGCGGCGGCCCAGCCGCGCAGAATCTGCTGGAACTCCACATTAACCGCGGCCCCGGCCTTAGCTCGCGAGATGCCCGGAGCGAGACGGGCCATCACCTGGAGCCACAGCACATCGCGGGGCCGCAGGTAGTTGCGTCCGGGAAGCGCTTGCTCCTGCATGGTGAGGGGGAGCCAGAGGTCGGCTTCCGACCCAACCAGCATGCCGCGAAAGCCTTCGGGCGCCACGCCGAGAATCTGAAAGGTGGCACGGCCCACGCGGAGGGTCTTGCCGACGATCCCGGGATCTGCGCCGAAGCGGCGCTGCCAGAATCCGTAAGAGATCACCGCGACGGGATTCGCGCCGGGTGTCCGGTCTTCCGCCGGCGTAAAGGCGCGGCCCAGGACGGGCTGCACTCCGAGAACGCCGAAGAATTCGCCGGAGACCAATTGCATGCGGGCCTTGGCGGCCTGCTCCGCGGCGCCCCGGCCGGTCACCACGTCCACTTGGCCGAGCGCGCTTTGGGCGGCGAACATTCCGGAGAAGACCTGATTGTGGGTGCGCAATTCTTCAAATTCCGGGTAGGCCAGAATCTCGCGCACGCCGTGCTCGGTGGTGTCGATGTGGATGCCGCTCGCTCCGGGGTCGGTCAGCAGGACGAGCTGCTCGGGATGGGCCACCGGAAGGAGCCGCAACATCACCGCGTTGATCAAGCTGAAGATGGCGGTGTTGGCGCCTATGCCGAGACCAAGCGAAAGCACGGCCACCAGCACGAAACCGGGACTCTTGGAGAGTGTGCGTCCAGCGAAGCGGAAATCCTGGAGGAGACTGCCCATGGGGATTAGACGGGGCCAAGGCATGAGGGTTAGGGCAGGGCGGCCGACTAGGAAAACGGTTCACCGCGGCCGATTCGGGTCTGAGCGCGCTGCGGAATTTCCTGGACGTGCCTTCGCCCGAGGAGCGCAAAGCGGAGTTCGCCAAGCCCGAGCCGGCGTTCGTTCTGCCGGCCCTGACGCAGCGGATCTCGTCCCAAATATCGGGGCTGGAGAGCTGGGCCGGCGGCGCCCATCGAGACGCAATTGACGCAGACCATGCTGGTGAAGACGGCGGTTGGTGACGCGGCGCAACGCGTGACAAACTGCGGGGCGAGGTGACGAAGTTCAATGATGCGATGAATCGGGCGAAGGTGCCGTTCGTGGCCGTTCCGTGAGTAGGGGCGCGGTATGCTGGGAATCAGGAGGCGGAATGCCGATCACTAAACTCAGTCCGGCGTATTTGAAGGAATTCGACGAGAAGGTGCAGCAAGCGGCGAAGAAATTCCCCGAGATCGTCCGGGTTCGCTACAACTTCGATGAGGACTGGACCGGCGAGCCGGCCATCTATTTTCGGATCGTTCTTTCGGATGCCGTAGGTCTTGATGAGATCGGCGAGGTCGGGCGCCGCATTCGGAATAGCATCACTGACGACCTTCAAATATACGAAACGGAGTATTTTCCGTTCTTCTATTTTCGTCGGAAGTCTTCCCAAGACAGGGTGAAGGAGCCCTCGTGGGAATAGCGGAGGATCTGCTGACGCTGGCGGGCCGCCTTGCCACTCCAGCGGCAACCGATCCGGAGCAGGCATGGCTTCGGCGTTCGATCTCGACTGCTTATTACGCACTATTTCATCTTCTGGTCGGGGAAGCGGTCCAATGCTGGAATGGTTCTCCGGCGTCCAGAGTGGGACTGGAAAGAGCATTTGAACATAAGAGAATGATGGAGGTAAACCGTGCGGTCTCAAACGGTACGTGGAAGGGCTGGGGCACTCCGCTACCTCCCGTGCCCGGGGAGTTGAGGTCCGTGGCGCAAACCTTCATCGACCTGCAAGATGCCCGCCACCAAGCCGACTACGACAATGCGAGGATCTGGGCGTCAGACCAATGTCTTGAACTCTTCGCGGACGTACGGACCGCTTTTGAAAACTGGCAGAAGATCCGCACCGATCCCGCGGCGAACGAGTATCTCCTCTCGCTGCTGATGGGCAAGAGACGGGAATGAACTCGCGCCGCCCGTGGGACTTCACGACCTTCGCGGCACGAGAGGGCCCAGCAGCGTCCACAGCAGCGTCGCGCAGATCAGCGGAAGAATTCCGAAGCCGATGAACACCGGCGTGTAGGAATAGTGGTCCACCACCCAGCCGGTGGTGAGCGTGAACAGCATACCTCCGAATCCCGCGCCCATGCTGGCCAGACCGTAGACGGAGGCCACGGCATGTTTGGGAAACACATCGGCGGGCATGGCCAGCATGTTGGCGAGGCTGCCGGTATATCCCAACATGGCGATCGACACCAGCGCGATGGAGACCCAAGCCTCGCGCGCCAGTACGGCCGGAATGGCCGAGAGCATCAGCGCGGCAAAAAAAGTCACCGCCGATTTCCGCGCCACGGTCATGCTGCAACCGCGCTTTAGCAGGAACCCCGAGAGCCAGCCGCCCAGCAGATTGCCCATGCCCGCGACGGCGAACGGGATCCAGGAATATGTCCCGATGGCAGCGAGATCGAAATTCCGCGCGCGCTTCAGGTACTCGGGAAACCAGAAGATGTAGAAATACCAGACCGGGTCCATGAAAATCTTGGAGAGGGTGAAACTCCACACGAAGCGCGTGCGGAACAGTGCCCAAACCGGCTCGGGAGCGGCGGGCTTTCCGCCTGAAGGCTCGGAGGGCGTCCGGTAGACAGGCCACCAGAGCAGCAGCCACACGAAGCCTGCGACCCCGATGGTCACAAAGGCCGTCCGCCATCCGAAGCGCAGCAGAATCGCGGCCACCACCGGCGGCGCCAAAATCGCGCCTACTGAAGAGCCGGCATTGAACAGGCCCGCCGCCAGCGCCCGCTCCCGATCCGGAAACCACTCCGCGACCACCTTCACCGCCGCCGGCCAGTTCCCCGCCTCGCCCATGCCCAGCAGAAAGCGGAACGCGCCGAGCCCCATCGCGCCGTGTGCCAACGCGTGCAGCACCGCGGCCGCCGACCACCACGCCATGGTGAGCGCATAGCCCAGTCGCGTTCCCAGCCGGTCGATCAGCGGACCGGAAGCGCCGTTCATGATGGTGTAGGCCAGCAGGAAAGCGAACACCACGCGCGAGTAGGCCACGTTGCTCATGTGAAACTGCTCGCGCAGCACGGGTGCGGCCACCGAGAGCGTCTGGCGATCCAGGTAGTTGATCACCGTGGCCCAGAAGGCGAACGCCAGCATGAGCCAGCGTTGGGGAGAAGGCTTCACGCCAGGTCAACCCGGTGATCGGCGGCGTTCATGCCTTCTTCCAATACTCCATCGTGGGGCCGGTGTAGACGCCCTGCCCGACCACGGCCTTGCGGCGCAGGTCCGCGAGATCAGCCGGCGCCAGCGGCTTGAAGGATTGCGCGGTGCGTATGTTGTCCTCCATCTGGCCCTCGGTACCGGCGCCGCAAATGGCCACGTGGACGCCCATGCTGAGCGTGTAGGTGAGGCACTCGCACGGGCTCAGCGCGCGCAGCAGGAACGCCTTGCAGAAAACCTTGATGGCCTGGATGCCAACACCCTTCTCCACAGCCACTGGCAGCGCCGTCTTTTCGAAGCTCAGGTAGGCGTGGTCCGCCGCATGCACCGGCATCAGCACGGAGTCCCAATGGTCGTATGCTTTGAGCATGGCGGCGTGAGTTTGGGGGTCGAAGTGGCCGGTGAACCCGATGAAGCGGCACTTGCCCGCTTTCTTGGCAGCCTCGAACGCCTCCATCGCGCCGCCGGGACCGAGGATGCGGTCGATCTCCTCTTTGGTTCGCACGTCGTGCATCTGCCAGATGTCGAGGTAGTCGGTCTTCAGCGACTTCAGCGACAGGGCAAGTTCCTGCTCGGTCTCAAGGCGGGTGCGTTTGGTGGTCTTGCTGGTGAGGAATACGTCCTTGCGGACGCCTTCCAGGCCGATGCCGTAAGCTTCCTCGGACTTGCCGTTCCAGTATGAGCGCGCGCAATCGAAATAGTTGACGCCCATCTCGTATACCCGCCTCACGTGCGCCGCCGCCTCGGCAACATTGGGATGCAAGTCCATGCGGGCGCCGCCCTGCGCGATGATGGTGACCTTGGCGCCGGTTCTGCCATACAACTTCATCGGGACATCGCCCGCTTTCAGCTTCGGCGGTTGGGCGTACGCACCGGTCAGCCCCAGTCCGGCGAAGGCGCTTCCTACAAAGACCCTGCGCTTCATCACGGCTACTCCTGGCTACGAGACTAGCACCACTCGATGGGCGGGAGGTGCACGGTGCTCCGACCGTGAGGAAACAAGCGTTGGACGAACACCGCTCCCTAACGGGTCCCGGCCCCGTTTCGAATGTTGTGCGTTTGCAGTTGCAGAGCCGCGACCGCGGACTGGGGCCAACTTGCCCGCTGCCGTCGATAACCCTGGAACGGCCGGCGCCCGCGCCCTACCCCTTCAACACCGCGGGATGTGCATCGTGGAGCTTCACGATCAGCTCGCCGAAGAGCGAGTTGGCCCAGGCGAACCATTTACGCGTGTAACGAGTGGCGTCTGCGCGTGAGAAGGATTCGTGCATGAAGCCGGTGCCGGCGTGCGTGGCCTTCAACATCGCCAGGCACGAGGCCATCTCTTTTTCGTTGGTGCTGGTCAACGCCCGCGTGATGATGCCCATGGGCCAGATCATGCCGGTGCCGGAGTGCGGACCGCCCAACCCTTCACCGGCCGGGCCGCGGAAGAAATAGGGATTGTCGTCGCCCAAAACCAGCGCGCGCGTGCGCTGGTAGAGGGGATCGTCCGCCTTCGTCGAGCCCAGGTAGGGCAGCGACAACAGGCTGGGAATGTTGGCGTCGTCCATCACAAGCTGGTTGCCGAATCCGTCCACTTCGTAAGCGTAGACTTCGCCATGTCTCGGATGCCGCGCCCGGGCGTTGGCCGCCACCGCCGACCGCACTTCCTCCGCAAAATTCTGGCACTCTCCGGCAAACGGCTGGTTGTTCAGCTCCGTGCCGTAGATTTCGGCGAGTTGATCGAGCGATACCGCGGCGAAAAGATTCGAAGGGATCAGGAACGGAAAAATGCACGCGTCGTCGGAGGGGCGGAATCCGGAGTGGATCAGCCCGCAGGGGCGCGTGGGGTTGCCATAACCGCCCTGCGGCAGCGAATCGCTGGGATTGGCAGTCGTCCGCTGGAATGTATAGGGGCCCAGGCTGTAGAGACGCTGCTGGTCCCGCAAGGTCTTCACGATGAGCGCCGTGGCATCCTGCCAGGACTTGTCGAAAATCGACGCGTCGCCGGTGATCTTCCAGAATCCGTGCGCCAGGCGGACGGGATAGCAGAGGGAATCAACCTCCCATTTGCGCTCGTGCAACTCGGGCTTCATGCGCGTCAGGTCTTTGGCCCAAGGGCTGCCCGTGGGTCCGAAGTTGAAGGCGTTGGCGTAGGGGTCAATCAGGATGCTGCGCGACTGGCGGCCGATCACACCCGCCAGCAGGTCGCGCAGCTTTTTGTCGTCCTTGATCAGCGGCAGATACGGCATTACCTGGCCCGTGGAATCGCGCAGCCACATGGCGTTGATGTCGCCTGTGATCACGAACGTATCGAGCTGGCCGTCCACCTCGCCCGCCCGCACAGTGGTGTCGAGCGTGTTGGGATAACAGTTTTCGAACAGCCACGCGATCTGCGGGTCGGCGATCGACTTCTTGACCTCCTGGATCTTGGCTTCCACGGCATCGCTGGTGAACTTGCGCTGGGCCGCGGGAGGCCTCTGGCTGGCGAGGGGTCCGTCGGCGGCGAACAGCCGGGCGGCGCTCAGAGCGGCGGCGGATTGTAAAAAACTTCTTCTGGTACGCATGCGAGACTCCTACTAATACACCACAAAATTTCGGCGCTTGCCTTCCTAACCTTTCCTGACATAGACTGTCTATGTGATCAGAGGGCAACGCGACGAAATCCCTCCGGGGACGCTCGATATGCTCATTTTGAAAACCCTGGCGCGGGGCGGCGAGTTGCACGGCTTCCAGATTGCCGACTGGATCCAGGAAACTTCCGACGCTGTGCTGCACGTCGAGGAAGGCTCGCTCTATCCTGCCCTGCAACGCATGCTGATCAAAGGTTGGATTGTGGGCGACTGGGGGAAGACCGAGGAGAACCGGCGGGCGCGCTATTACCGGCTGACGGCCGACGGGCGTAAGCAGCTCGACCGCGAGCTGGAGCGCTACGGCAGGGTCGCGCAGGCCATCGCGCGGATCGTGCAGCCGGCGTGACACGAGGATCTGAAGATGGGTCTTGGCGAATCTTGGCGCCGCTTGACATATCTGTTTCGGAGAAATCGCCTCGCCCGCGATCTCCAGGACGAAATGCGCCTGCACCTCGAGCTGCGCGCGCGCAAACTCCGCGATCGGGGCGTCGCCGACGCCGCGCACGCCGCTCATCGCCAGTTCGGCAACCGCACCGCGCTGCTCGAGACCAGCGCCGAGCTGTGGGGCTGGGGAGCCCATCCGACCGGGGATCTGTCTCCCGGCCGCGCAGACGGGCGGCTATCCGGTGCGTCTGGAGGACTTCGCGGTGCGCACGGCCGGCGATCCGCGGCAGCTCGCGAATGCCATTCAGGCGGAGGTATGGGGGTTGGACCGCAATCAGCCCGTCACCAATGTGAAGACGCTCGAAGAGATCGTCAACATCTCCGTCGCCGAGCGGCGCTTCGAGACCCTGCTGCTCATGGCGTTCGCCTCGGTAGCGGTGGGGCTGGCGGTGATCGGAGTCTTCGGCGTGCTCTCCTACTCGGTAAGCCAGCGGACGCCCGAATGGGGCATTCGCATTGCGCTGGGCGCCCAGCCGTCCGCCATCCTCGCGCTCGTGCTGAAGCAGGCCGGCCGGTTGATCGCCGTGGGAGTCATCATCGGGCTGGCCGGAGCTTATGCTCTGACCAGGTTCCTCGAGAGCATGCTGTTTCAAGTCCATCGCAACGACGGGTGGACGTATGCGGCGTCCGTGGCGCTGCTCGCGGTGGTCTCGCCTCGCAGCGTCTCCGATTCCGGCGAGGCGCGGCGCAAGGGTCGATTCGCTTAAGGCGCTCCGGTATGAGTAAGGCCCATGAATTCTGCCGGCGCCTGCGCTACTTGCTCCACCGGGACGAATTCGCCGGAGATCTCAACGAAGAAATGCGCCTGCACCTCGACCTGCGGGCGCGCAAGCTGCAAAAGCAGGGCATACCGGAAGATGAGGCCACACACATGGCACAGCGCCAATTTGGAAATCGAACCGTAGTGCAGGATGTCAGTTCCGAGCTGTGGGGATGGACGGCCTGGGAGCGCCTGTTTCAGGACTTCCGGCTGGGCGCGCGGACGCTTCGCAAAACTCCGGCCTTCACCGCCGTCGCGGTGCTCACCCTGGCCATAGGGCTCGGCATCAATACCGCCGTCTTCAGCGTGGTGAACGCCGTGATGATCCGTAGCTTGCCCTACCCCGAACCGGCACGCCTGGTGTCGCTCTGGGAAGAGACCAGCCGCCAGCCACCGGCGAGCTTTAGTAGTTCGCGCAGCTCGGTGGGGGGCGCCGGAGGTCCACGGCGGACCACTGTATCGGTGGCCAACCTCCAGGACTACCAGCAGCACGGAAGCTCGTTCGCCGGCCTGGCTGCGTATGCCCTGACTCCGAAGAACCTCACCGGAACCGGAACGCCCGAAAGAATCCAGGGCGAAAGCGTCACGTGGAACTTCTTCGGCGTGCTCGGCGTCGAGCCCTTGCTCGGCCGGACCTTTCTCCCTGAGGATGACCAGCCCGGCGTGAGTTCCGCCGTGATCCTCACGCACGACTTCTGGCAGCGCCGCCTCGGCGCCGATACGGCAGTCCTGGAGCGCGCCATTGCGCTGGATGGCCGGCCGTACCAGGTGATCGGCGTGCTGCCGCGTGAATTCGAATCGCCCACGCAGTTCGGCATCAAGGAACGGATGCAGTTCTACGTCCCCCCGGCGTATCCCAGGGACCTGCTCTCGAGCCACGGCGATCATGAGGTCAATGTCGTGGGCCGCCTCAAGGTCGGCGTCAAGGCGCCGGCCGCCCAGGCGGAACTCGATTCGATCTCCGCGAATCTCGCCGCGCAATACTCCTCTTCCAATCAAGGCATGCGGGCCGTGATTGCGCCCCTCCGGGACGACCTGGTGCGCAACGTCAAGGACTCGCTCTTGGCGTTGTTGGGCGCGGCCGGCCTAATCGTGCTCATCACCTGCGTGAACGTGGCGAACCTGCTCCTGGTGCGCGCGGTGGCCCGCCGTCACGAGTCCAGCGTGCGCCTGGCGCTGGGCGCAAGCCGGTTCCGCATGGTGCGGCAGTTCCTGGCCGAAAGCATGCTGCTGGCGGCGGCCGGATGCGCCGCCGGAATTCTGCTTGGGCGAATCCTGATGCGCCTGCTGATTTCCGCCGCTCCCCCAAGCATTCCGCAAATCGAAAGCGTCACCATGGACTGGCGAGTCTTCGCCGTGTGCACCGCCATCGCCACGCTCACCGGCTTGGCATTCGGCATCGCCCCGGCGTGGCAAGCCTCGCAGACCAGGCCGGTGGACGCCTTGAAGACTACCGCCAGAAACACCGGCGGCAAGGCCCAGGCACGCTGGCGGACCTCGCTGACCGTGGCCGAGATCGCCCTCTCCATGGTCCTGATTGTCGGAGCCGGCCTGCTGCTGAAGAGCTTCATCCTGCTCATGGGCGTGGATCTCGGATTTCAGCCCGACCGGGTCCTCGCCATGTCCATCAACCTTCCGGCCCTGCGGTATGGCTCTCCGGTCGAGCGGCTGCAGTTTTTTCAGCAACTGGAGGAGCGCGTGAAGGGGCTGCCCGGAGTGCAGGCGATGGCGTACGCCAATCGCATGCCGATGCGCGGCGGCTGGGGCGGAAGCATTATTCTGGACACCGCGCCCAATGCCAATTTCGAGCCGGATTTGCAGGCCGTGAGCCCGGGCTACTTCGAGACTTTGGGGATTTCGCTGCTGCGCGGCCGTCTCTTGACTCCCGGTGACCGCGCCGGCCTGCAGAATGTATGTGTGGTGAACCAGGCTTTCGCGCGGCAGTTTTTCCAGGGCCAGGACCCGATCGGGCGGCGTCTGGCACGCAACAGCGGCCGCCCGTGGATCGCAATTGTGGGTGTGGTCAACGATATCCGCCGCGGCGGCAAGACCTACGAGATCAATCCGCAGGTCTATCTCTCCGCCGCGCAAACCGACCTCTATCCCGTCCAGCTCGCCGACCTCGCGGTGCGAGCTTCGGGCAATCCGCGCCAACTCGTCAATGCGATTCAAAGCCAGGTATGGGGATTGGACAAGGACCAGCCCATCACGGACGTCCGCACGCTCGAAGAAATCATCGACGCTTCGGTCGCGCAGAGGCGCTTCCAGACCATGCTCCTGGTAGTCTTTGCGGCCGTGGCGGTGGGGCTCGCCATGATCGGAATCTTTGGCGTCCTTTCCTATTCCGTGAGCCAGCGCACCTCGGAGTTGGGGCTCCGCATGGCATTGGGCGCGGCGCCGCGCAACATCCTCGCCCTGGTGTTGAAACAGGCCGGCGCCTTGATTGCCGCGGGTGTTCTCATCGGACTGGCGGGGGCGTTCGGTCTTACGCGATACCTGCAGAGCCTCTTGTGGGGCGTCCAGCGCACCGACTGGAAGACTTATGCCGCGGCGGTTGCCCTACTGTCTCTGGTGGCCGTGGCGGCAGCCGTGATTCCCGCCCGGCGCGGCTCGAAGGTCGATCCGATCGTGGCTCTGCGCTACGAATAGCCATCGCTACCTATCAGAGCCACGACCGTCAGGGAGTGGTCTTATTTCCTTTACTCGCCACCTCGGCGGCCCGGCGGTGTCTCGCTTGAAGGCGGCACAATCCCCTTGATCCGCATGTACGTGACCAGATTTCCGTAGTGCTCCATGGTGTGCGCGATGTTGAAGTCCATCGCGCCGATGCGCGTCAACTGGCGACCAAAGAGACCCACCAACTCTACCGCACTGGCGTCTGTCATCTTGGTGTACGCGGCATCGCAATAGGCAAACGCCTCCTTCAGCGCGGCCATAATCTCGGCCTTCGTCTTGGCAGTCTTCTCCACGCCTTGGGCGACGACCTTCCCCTCCGACGCCACGCCGCAGAATTCATACTGCCCGTCGGCGACGTGCGCAAACAATTGTCCGATGGTGCGTACCTCGGGGGTCGGCTGGAACGACCAGAGGTTCTCCGGAATCTTTTCCGCCGAACGCATGATGTCGTTCTTGGCGATGCCATACATCCCCTGCGAAGTGCCGATGAGCGCGCTCTTGGAGTTGGTCTGTGCCGCGAGCGCAACGGCAAGCAGGACCATGGTGGCTGTAAGTTTCATGGATATCCATATCATACGGGTTTCCTGGCGGGTATGGGCGCCGCCCCGCGGTACTACAATCGGTAAATGTACTTCCGCCTGCTGCTCTTCTTCCTCTCCGCCGCTGTTGCCTTGGCGCAAACGCCGTCAGGCAGAATCGTGATCCGGGCCGGCACCATCCTCGACGGCAAAGGCGGCACGCTGAAGAATCGGCAAATCGTCATCGAAGGCTCCCGCATTCAGTCCGTCGCGCCCGGCAACCAGAAGGCCGACTACGATCTGCACTCCCTCACCGTCATGCCCGGGTGGATCGACACGCACGTCCACATCAATTGGCACATGAATGCCGAACACAAGTCGGTGAGCGGGGGCGACAAGCCCGAGGACGCCGCGCTTTACACCGCCGGGGACGCATGGCAGACCCTCGAAGCAGGATTTACCACCGTGCAGAGCGTGGGAGCGGCCATCGATGGCGTGGTGCGCGACCGCATCGCGCAGGGCGTGCTCCCGGGCCCGCGCATTCTCACCTCGCTCGGCCAGATCAACGACCGCAGCGGCGAACCCCGCGGCGACCCGCAGGCCTTGCGGGCGCTGGTGCGCCGCACGCAAAGCGAGGGCGCCAATCTCATCAAGCTGTTCGCCACCACCGGCCTGGGCGCTGGCGGAAATCAGAGTATGGCGGACGAGCAGATCCAGGCGGTGTGCAGCGAGGCGAAGGCTCTCGGGTTGCGCACCGTGGTGCACGCCATTGGCGATGCCGGCGCCAAGGCGGCGGTGGTCGCCGGATGCACCTCCATCGAGCACGGCACATTCCTGGAAAATGCCACGCTCGACCTGATGGCCGAGCGAGGCACTTACTTCGATCCGAACCTTTTGGTGCTGCACAACTATCTCGATAATCGCGGCAGCTTCACATTCACCGAACAGGCTCTCGCCACGCTCGAAAAGGGCATCGCGCCCACTATCGACGTTCTGCAGCGGGCGCGCGCCCACAAGGTGAAGGTGGTGTTCGGCACCGACGCGGTGGCCGGCTCACACGGCCGCAATGCCGAGGAGTTTGTCTACCGCGTCAACGAAGCGCACGACAAGCCCATGGATGCATTGATCAGCGCCACCTCGCTCTCGGCCGAATCGCTGGGCTTGGGCCAAGAGATCGGCACGATCGCGCCGGGTTTTCAGGCGGACCTGGTGGCTACCGAAGGCAACCCTATCGAGGACATCACCGCCGTGCGGCGCGTGGTCTTCGTGATGAAAGGCGGCAAGGTTTACAGGGGAAGGTAGCGGCTACCCAAAGATCTCGTCGACCGGCAGCGTCTCACCACCGAAAGCCGTCAACGGTATGGACTGCCCGGCGCCGAAGACGGAGGTTTTGCCGTTGCCGTGGATCACCGTTACCGAGCCGCGGTCCAGGTCCACTATCCAGAATTGGAGCGATCCGTTTGCGAGGCACAGCGAAGCCAGTTCCACCAGTTCCCCCTTCGTGATGGACGGCGACTTGACTTCGATCACCAACTCCGGAGCCCCGTGCAGATTGTCTTCCGGGTCGGTCGCGGCCCATCGAGCCTCCGACACCACCGCCACGTCCGCGCATCGAAACTCGAACTCCTTCAAGGCACGGTATGGGAACTCAAACCCGACTTCCCACGATCGAGCCAGCCGCGTCTCCAATAGATCGACGAGCCGTTCCTGCAGGTTGTAGTATTTCTGCTTTGGGCAGCCCCGTGGGACCACCTCTCCATAGTGAAGCTCGTACCTCTGACCGTCGTCCGGTATTTTGTCGAACTGCTCGACAGTGATGAGATCGGGAAGTGCAGCCATATGTTTACCCGAAAACCTCGTCCACCGGCAACTCATCTCCGCCGAAAGCACTCAACGGTATGATCTGCCCGGCGCGAAAAACGGAGGTGGTGCCGTCGCGGTGCATCACGGTTACCGAGACGCGGTCCAGGTCCACCACCCAGAATTCGCGCGATCCGTTGGCCAGGCACAGCGAAGCCAACTTCGCCAATTCCCGCTTGGTGTTAGACGGCGATTTGATTTCAATGACGAGCTCCGGAGCCCCGCGCGGGTTGTCGTCTTCGTCGGTCGCGTCCCATCGTGCTTCCGTCAGCGCCGCCACGTCTGCGCACCGGAACTCGAACTCCGGCAGGGGGCGGTACGCGAATTCCATGCCAACTTCCCACGATCGCGGCAGCCGCGCTTGCCGCGCTTCCAATAGCTTGACAAGCCGTCGCTGCCTGCGGTAGTGTCTTTTCTTCGGATAGCCCACGGGGACCACCTCTCCACGGCGCAGTTCGTACTTGCAGCCGTCGTCCGGCATATTGCGAAACCGCTCGACGGTAATGAGGTCGGGAAGCGTAGCCATGTCTCATCCCAATGATATCTTGAAAGTGTGAAGGGCACGTGGGTCTGGATCTCCCTGCTGGCCGTCTGCGCCGGAATCGCCGCGAGCGCCCTTTCCATGCGCCGCCACCGCGCCCCCGCCCCACCCCCGCGGACCACCGGCGCCGCCGTCATCTCCACCACGGACGTCACCCTCAGCGGCACCATCCGACCGCAGCACATCACCGCCGTCACTTCCACCATCAACGGCAACGTCGAAGCCTTCATGGCCAATGTCGGAGACGAGGTCTACCAGGGCCAGGTGCTCGCGCGCATCGGGGCCGCGGGCCTCGAGAGTGAGCGCGAAGCCGCGGCCCACGCGGTCGAATACGCGCAGGAACAAGTCAGCAAAGCCGAGGCCGCCGTCAATTCCGCTCGCCTCGAAGCCTCGCGCGCCAGTGCCGACGCGCAGCGCGCCCAGATGGCGCTCGAACGCGCCGAAAAAAGCTACTCCCGCCAGAAGACCCTCCACGCCGCCGGCGCCACGCCGCGCCTGACCTACGAAAAAGCCGAGCAGGATTACGAGAGCCAGCAGCAAGAGGCCGAAGTCATGGAAAAAGCCGTGCGCGCGTCCGGCGACAGCGTCCAGAGCGCCCTGGATCAAGTGGCCGCCGCCAAGAAGGTGCTGGCCGACAAGAGCCGCGAGCTGGAGGAAGCGCAGGGCGCCTTCGAAGCCGCCGAAGTCCGCGCGCCCGTGGACGGCCTCGTGGTCGAGCGCAAGGCCGAGGTCGGCAAGCCCGTGCAGGAGTCGGGCGGCGAGTTGTTCCAGATCGCCACCGATACCTACGCGCTGGAAC
>Ga0209415_10005551_pt1 | contig 22624 bp, 16 predicted proteins | sample PeaSoiSIISIP2007_FD_187696 | JGI IMG/M metagenome (GOLD analysis project Ga0209415, IMG submission 187696) | Peat soil microbial communities from Weissenstadt, Germany - SII-SIP-2007 (SPAdes) (version 2) | ecosystem: Environmental > Terrestrial > Soil > Wetlands > Peat | place: Germany... | reverse complement strand
TAAAACCCAGTGTTCATCAATCTTTTAGAGCACCTTTTCCTTTTTCGCCAGCAAAATAGTGAATAATTCAGGCTAGGACGCATTGTCGATCTGCGATTCCGGGCACGATAGCTCCGTCGAGAACGGTGCAGGCGGCAAATCAGAAGGTCAAGACCCACCGTGTATGAACCAAAGGCTGCCGCACGCGACTACGGGAGTCCAATCGGGCTTCGTCTATAAACATTTTACAATCAGGAAATGTGAAACGGCCCCTTTCTGCGTACCGGGACGGTGTTCAAAACAAGACACCTTCCTGACGCAAGAGACCTAAAACGCTCGACTTATCTCTGTTGGCGAGGGGAGTGCACTACTGCCAATGAAGGTGATGAGTATGAGCCATCCACAATACGTCAAAACAGGGATATGCGAAATATATCAAACGCTACTGGAGGAGTGCGAGAATGCCTTGGCGATCTGGAACGAGCATCGCGCTGAAGTTGCTAAGTCACCAGTGATCGCAAAAGAAGCAGGCGACGAACTCCTGCGATTGCAGGCCAAGTATGCTCGAGCTTATACAGTGTTGCTGAACCACGCGCGCCTCTGCTCCTTTTGCCAGTTGCTGAAAAGACTTGAGGAGCGTTGGGTCCGAAAGTAATTCGGATGCCGTCTTTGATGACGCACGTCACCGCTGAACTTCCCCAGCCCCAGCCCTCACGGTGTTTGCCGTTAGTGCTCGCGATCTCCGGAAAATCCTGAAGGACGATGCGGAGGTGGTGTTTGGGATCGTCGAAACAAGGAATTGGGAGAATCATCGCGCCGGAGTCGCGCGATGGAGCAGAACTGGAGTGAGGGAAAAGAAGTCGGTGGAATATGGAGAGATGTGGGCGTGGCGGGCGCAGCAGGGCTGCGCCCCTACAAGAACAAAGATTGGCCCAGGGCTATGGCTGGGTGGAAGGGGCGGAAGACGCGGAGGCGGTGTTGCCGATGGCGTCGCCGTTGACGACGAGTTCGACGCGGCGATTGCGCTGGCGGCCTTCGGGGGTGTCGTTGGAGGCGACGGGCTGCGTTTTGCCGAAACCGCGGGCGGTGATGGAAGAAGCGGGAACGCCTTGCTCGGCAAGAAAATCTCGGACGGTATCGGAGCGGCGTTCGGAGAGCTGTTGATTGAAATCGTCGCTGCCGACGCTGTCGGTGTGGCCTTCGATCTGGAGAGAGAGGCCGGGATGCGCGAGGACGATGCCGGAAATTTTGGCAAGTTTTTCGCGGGCGCCGGGCTTGAGAGTGTAGCTGCCGGTGTCGAAGAGAACATCGGACATGTTGATGATGAGGCCGCGGGCGGAGTCGCGAGTTTGCAAAATGGAATTGAGTTGAGAGAGAAGCTGGGCGCGGAGCTGAGCTTTTTCGGCTTCGGCCTGGGCGGCGGCCTGGCGCGCTTTTTGCGTTTCGGCTTCGGCGGCTTGCTGCTGGGCGATGGCGGCGGCGCGATCTTTTGCGGCTTGGTCGGCGGCGGCTTCGGCGGCTTGCTGCTGAGCTAAGGCCGCGGCGCGGGCGGCTTCGGCTTCGGCTTTCTGGCGAGCGGCTTCGGCGGCGGCTTTCTGAGCCTCCTGCTGCATGCGGAGGGCTTCGGCCTTGGCGGCTTCGGCCTGCTGGCGAGCTTGCTCGGCTTCCTGGCGGCGCTGGGCTTCAGCAAGGGCGTCGGCGCGGGCTTTGGCTTCGCGGTCTTCGGCGGCTTTCTTGTCGGCGGCAATTTTTGCGTTGGCGTCTTCTTCGGCTTTCTGCTTGACGGCCATGACGCGAGCTTCTTCGGCGGTTTGCACGGCTTCGCGGGCGGCGGCGATTACGGATTTCTTGTCACTCTTATGGGCGTAGGCTTCCTCGGCGCTAGTGAGCTGCTGCTGGGCTTTGGCGAGCGCGGAAGGGGCATATTTGTCAGCGAGCGCGATGTGCGCGATGCGCACGGAGTTGCGGGCTTCAAAAAGTTCGAGGGGAGTTTTGCGGTCGATGCCAAAGATAGCGCTTTCGATTTTGGTGTTGGAAGAGGAGTAGATGCCGCGGCCGAGGAGTTCGTAGCTGGCGTCGATGTTTTCGACTTTGCCGGCGGTGGCGGGACCGAAGACGTTTTCGAGAACCACGGTATTGCCAGGCTGCGTTACCGCGAAATAGGGCTCGGCGGTGACGATCATGCCGAAAGTTTGCATGTCGGAGATGGCTTTCACTTCGCCGGCACCGTTTTTGAGAACGACTTCGCCGAGATTTACAGCGCGGCCACCCGGAGAGACGGCCCAGAGAACGTAGGTGAGATATTCAAGGCCGAACTTGGTGGCTTCATCGAGGCCCATGAATTTGGCTTCGATCTCGGTGCGATTGCCCTTGTTCTGGACTTTGGCTTCGCCGCTGGCTTGCTGCATTAATTCGGTACCTTGAAAATCGATCTTGGCGGCACCGGCGCGGCGGTAGTTGACGGCTTTGGTGGTGCGGGAGACGCTTTTGGCCGGAGCGGCAGACGCAGAGGAGGCGGGCGCTTGAGCGAGCGCGGAGCCGCCGAGAATGCTGGCCGTTCCAATGAATGCAAGAAATGCTGATGCGATTTTCACGTCAAAAACCCCCGTCGCCGATGAAGGCGAAAATATTTTGAGGACCGCGGAGCGGTCCAGCCGCGCAAAGCCGCACCCGCCCCACTCTCAAGAGAGTTCAAAGCTAGCTGCGGAAGCGCATGTCTTTACTTATATATAGGCTAGCAAAGAAGGACGGGGATGGGAGGCGGTGCGGAAGGGACTATGCGCAAAGAATTACCGCGGGAGGCGTGTTGGAGGCGAACTAGACCGGGCGGCGGATGCCGAGTTTGCGCATGCGCGCCTGGAGAGTGGTGCGCTTGATGTCTAGGAGGACGGCGGCGCCTTTGGGGCCGGCGATGCGCCATTGGGTTTGCTTGAGGGCACGGAGGATGTGCTGGCGTTCGGCTTCTTCGAGGGTGGAAATGGCGGAGGTAGAGGAAGTAGAGGAGGTTAAGGAGGAAGAAGGATCGGTGGCCGGGGCCGCGCCGGTGATGGATGCGGATTTCAGTTCGGCGAAGGGGATGCGGAGCTCTTTGCCGGGGGAGAGGAGCACGGCGCGTTCGATGAGGTTTTCGAGTTCGCGGACGTTTCCGGGCCAGGAATAGTGGGTGAGGGCGTCCATGGCGTCGGCGGGAATGTATTCGACGGCTTTGTTGAGCTGGCGGCTAAAGCGCTGGACGAAGTAACGAACCAGGAGAGGGAGATCTTCGGCGCGCTCGCGGAGGGCGGGGATCTGGATGGGGAAAACGTTGAGGCGGTAAAAAAGGTCGCTGCGGAAGGCACGCTCGGAGACAAGTTTCGCGAGGTCCTGATTGGTAGCGGCGACGACGCGGACATCCACGCGCTGGGTGCGGTTGCCGCCGAGGCGTTCGAATTCCTGTTCTTGGAGGACGCGAAGAAGCTTGGGCTGAAGTTCCAAGGGGAGGTCGCCGACTTCGTCGAGGAAGAGCGTGCCGCGGTCGGCGAGTTCGAAGCGACCGATTTTCTGGCTGATCGCACCAGTGAAAGCGCCACGCTCGTGGCCGAAGAGTTCGGATTCGAGAAGACCGCTGGGAATGGCGGCGCAATTCACTTTGACAAAAGTACGATCGCGGCGGGGGCTGAGGTTGTGGATGGCGCGGGCGAAGAGTTCTTTGCCGGTGCCGGTTTCGCCGAGGAGAAGGACGGTGGTGCCGGCGGGAGCGGCGAGCTCGAGCTGGGAGAGGGCGCGCTTGAGAGCTGGACTTTCGCCGATGATTTCCTCGAAATTAAATTCACTGCGAATTTCTTCTTCGAGGTAGAGTTTTTCCTCGGCGAGTTTATTTTTCAGGGCTTCGATTTCCTTGAAGGCCAGGGCGTTTTCCACGGCGATAGCGATTTGAGAGGCGACTTGCTGCAAGAGCTCAACATCTTGAGGAAAGAAAGCATCGGTCCGGCGGCTGGCGACATTGAGGGTGCCAAAGGCCTGGCCCTGGGTGATGAGCGGAACGCAACAGACGGTTTGCACCCCGGAGGTGCGCAGAGCGGTGATAATTTCGTTCTGATAGCGGTCGATCTCCGCGCCGCGCGCGAGGAACGGCTGGCCGCTGGCAATCGCTTGCCCGGAGGGAGAAGTGTCACGGGGAACGGTGATTTCCTGCTTGAAGAGGTTTTGATTGCCAGGAAAATCGAGGGCGTGGATTTTGAGCAAGCCGGTTTGGGAATCGAGGAGCGCGAGGCTGGTGTAGTCGTGGTGAATGGCGCGCTCGAGAGTTTTGACGATGCCGCGGAAAAGTTCAGGGACTTCGCGGCTGGTGATGAGGACGTTGTTGATCTCGAGAAGGACCTGGAGGCGGTCGCGTTCGCGGGCGAGTTGCGATTGATAGGCCTGGGAAGTCGCGAAGTTCAGGGCGTTATCGACAGCCACGGCGACCTGGCTGGCGACGCGCTCCATGAATTGGAGTTCGGTGTCGGTGACGCGCTGGGGGACGAGGCGGCCGAAGCCCATGGCGCCGAGGCGGTGCTGGGCGGTGGTGAGCGGAAGGATCGCCAGGGAGCGGACATTGTGGGCGCGGTAGCGTTTCAGGAATTCGGGAAAGCGCGTTTCTTCCTCGACGTCACTGGCGACAAAAGCCTGCTGCGCTTGCCAGACCCAGCCGGCGGGGTTGCCTTCGACCGGAGATTCGGTGCCGGCGACTTTTTCGCCGGGGACTCGGGTTTCCAGAACGTGGAGACGCATGACGTTTTTGGCCGGGTCGTGAAGGACGAGAGAGAGGAAGTCGAAGTCGACGACGGAATGAAGGCGTCCGGCGAGGTCGTGGAACAATGCGGGGAGATCGCGCTGCTGGGCGATGGCCTCGCTGACTTCGAGCAGGGCTTCGAGCTGACGCCGGGAATGTTCAAGCGGGGAGGTGAACGCCACTTCCGGCGGGGAGATGACGGGTTCCGCCATAGGAGGCAGGATAACATCTGGGTTGGCGGGGGCTCAACCTTGAGCGTGGCTCGGCGTGGTTAGGACTCCACGCAAGCATCGTCTAATTAGCGCGGCAACCTGTAAAAAACGAAAGCTCTACTGCTTGGCGAGAAGTTTGAGCCCCGTTCGCCCATCGTCCGGAACTTCCATAAACATTTGTGTACCAACGGTTTCGTACAAGTCTTCTCGCTGCTGCCTCAGCACGCCTGGCGTACCGCTCGGTAGATTTTCGCGTATCGCGGCGAAGAGTTTTTCCCGTCCGGAGAATGCGGCTAGATTCTTGTATTCTGTCAGCAACAAAATGGTGTTTGGGTCTCCTGCTTTGACGCCGGGAGTTCTCAGCACGGTTTCTTGGATGCGGTGATAGCTCAGAATCTCACCTTGGCGCTTGGCTTCTTCTCTTATGCACATCCACTGGTCGTCCAAGTAGCCTAGGGCCAGGCCGAAGTTTTCGGGTCTTACTTTAATAAATTCTATGGTCCAAACCGGCCCTTCCCTGACTGCCTGGCTTTGAGCATCTCCATTCAAAATGATGAAAAGAAAACAAAGGGAGAGAACTGCGAATATGCGACCTTGTATGTGTGCATCTCCTGTGTGTTCAGACGCACCCAAACGGCAGGAGTTATCGTAGCAAAAAAAAAACGCGAAGTTAGTGGCTAGGTCTGGATAAGTGGCCAATTCTTTCGGTTTAGCTTCGGTGTTTTACCTGGGCGTCCGGTCAGGGAATGTTTGCGCTTAGCTTGAGGTCGCGAGAGGAGGATCCCACACTGATGCGTCTAGCACCCGCGCGGATCCAACGATTCTCTGCGATGGACCAGTACTCCAAGCTGCGCGGCGACACATGCATCGTTACTTCCCTGGATTCTCCGGGGCGAAGCGTGACGCGATCAAAGGCGGCCAGTGTCCGTACGGCGAACTGCACACCTTCGGGGCGCTGCCCGGGTGCATCCAGGTAGACCTGGGGAACCTCGTCGCCGATCACTGTGCCGGTATTCTCGATGCGAACGGCAATATCCAAGCCTTGGTCTGAGGCAGGAACCACATTGAGATGAGAGTAGCTGAAGCTGCTGTAGGAGAGGCCAAATCCAAACGGAAAGAGCGGCGCAATCTTCTGCTTGTCGAACCAGCGATAGCCGATGTCCACACCCTCCGAAAAAGTTGTTTTCCCGTCCACACCCTGGGTGGAGCGCTCCGGGTGAGCGGGATCGGTGGCGGGATAGTCCTCGAGGCGCTTGGCCCACGTAAAAGGCAACCGCCCCGCGGGGTTCACTTTGCCGAGCAGCACATTGGCGGTGGCCCATCCGCCTTCGTCTCCGGGCCACCACATCTGGAGAACAGCTTTCACTTTGCCAATCCAGGGCATGGCCACCGGCTGGCTGACGTTGAGAACAACGATGGTGTTCGAGTTGACGGCGGCAACTTCCTCAACAAGTTTGTCCTGCTCGCCGGGGAGGCCGAAGTTTGGTTTACCACGCGTCCACAGGAAGACCACCGCGGTATGCGCGATCTTGGCAGCATCGATCGCGGCTTGGTGAGCGCGGCGCCGCTGCTCGGGCGTCCTCCAGTTCAGACGAATCTGCTCCGGGGCGTTCGAAGTATCTCCGCTGGCGGTGACGGTGAGTTCGTGCGGGCCTGCAGTGAGGGGAACGGAACGTCGCACATTGTCCAATCCATCGACGGTGGGAAATCCATTGTCCTGCGTGGCGTGTTGGATGTCGCCGTGGACCGAACCTTTCGACGCTCCAGTTCGGCCGATCCCCTTGCCGTCAATGCTTAAAGTGCCGCGCGCTCCGAGCGCCTGCAGATAAATCCAGTAATCGCCCGCAGTCGGTACGGTGAGCGTGCCCTTCCAGGTGAATTGCCCATTGGCTGGCAGCGACTTATGGTTGGTGTGCGTGAAATCGAGCTGCGCATCCACGGACGTATGCCCCGCGAAATCGGTACGCAGCAAACCGGGTTTGCCTTCATGCGATATCAGCGCGGCGTCAACTGGTGTGCCGGTCATGTCGTCGTCCACGGCGTAGGTGATCTGCGCTGTCGGAGCGAATTTTCGCAGAGCCTCGAGCGGGCCGATCTGGCGTTCGGGAAGTCCGCCAGAACGCTCTCCAAAAGTGCCGATGGCAGCGACTTGCCCTGCACCGGGGCCGATCAGGGCCAGCGATTGCAGATCGTCGGATTTCAGAGGAAGGGCGTGCTCGTTCTTGAGGAGATCGGCGGCATCTTCGGCCGTCTTGCGGATGACGTAGGCGTTTTCCTCAATATCCTGAGGCGTGATGTTGTGCTTTTGCTTGCCATCCAGATAGCCAAAACGATCCATTTCATAGAGGACGCGCCGCGCGGCGGCGGTGATGGTGGCCTCGGTGACGGTTCCTTCCTTGAGAGCGTCACGCATGGTCTTGGAGTCCGTGTCGTGGGGAAAGGCGGAAAGATCCATGCGAGCGATTCCCAACTCCTCAGGAATGGTGCCGCCGAGTAAGCCCTCGATCGCTTCATCATTGGACTTCGCGGGTGCAGCGGTGCTGGGAGGAGCAGTCTCGAAGAAGGAATGCATCATTGCAGCAAAAGGGCTGTCCGGATTTACAGATCCGGGCATCTCCATGTCGAGCCCTTCGTTGATAAAGGAGACGCTATGCACGGCTCCCCAGTCGGAGGTCACAAAACCCTTGAACCCGAGTTCGTCCTTCAGCAAGGCTTTAAGTGTGCTGGCATTGCCGCAGGCAAATGGTCCATTGAGGCGATTGTAGGAGCACATGATCGAGGAGACTCCGGCTTTCACGGCTTCTGCGAAGGGCGCGGCGTAAACCTCGTGTAGTGTTTGTTGGTCCACGAAGACGTTGTAGGAATCCGAGTCATAAGCAACGTAATGTTTGGCCTGCGCCATGACGCCTTGGGCCTGCGCGCCGCGAATCTGGGCGGCTCCCATTAAGCCGGTGAGAAAGGGATCTTCGCCGAAGGTGTTGTAGCCACGGCCAAAAGTAATATCGCGATCGATGTTGATAAAGGGCTGCAAGACAACATCGATTCCCAGGGAACGCGCTTCTCGTCCGATTACAACGCCGTTCGCTTCCGCATCTTTCGTGCTGAACGTGGCGGCAACGCCCATCGTTGCCGTTTCCGCTTGCGCGGGGACTCGCGTCAGCACGCCCGGAGGACCATCGGCGAAGCGGAGAGAGGGAATGTACAACCTTGGAACTCCAGGCAGGTATCCGGCTTGTCCCTGATAGACGGAAGGGTCTTCGATGCCGCCGCGAATGAGATTCATCTTTTCTTCCAGAGTGAGCTGACGCAGCAACCGGTCGATACGAGCGTCATCCGCCTTTTCCGGAGGAACGGCCTGCCCGTGGGAAACGGAACTCACAGCACCGAGTGCCAAGAAGACAGGAAGCCATCGCTTTAGAATCACAAAAATATCCTCCTACCTTTATTCAAGCTGCATCCAAAGTCGTCTTGGGGTCAACTCGTTGGGGCGGCACCCTTATACCATAAAGCCTAGCTTGCTCTTGGTTATCTGGATCACAGAAGAGTGGTCAGTTGTTTGGGCCAAGCTCGATGACTAGAAGCCATTAGATAACCTCTAGTAAGCGTGAGCATGGCGAGCGCCGGTGGCGATGAGTTGTTCGATGGCTGCGACGGGCTGGATGCCGGCGCGGGCGCCGAGGGCGGTGCAGTTGAGGGCGGCGGCGGCGCAGGCGAAATCGAGTTGGCGGGGCAAGGGCCAGCCTTGCAACAGGGCGTAGATGAAGGCGGCGTGGAAGATGTCTCCGGCGCCGGTGGTGTCGACGGGATCGATGCGGAAGGCGGGGGAGTAGTGGAATCGCGAGCCGTTCCAGGCTAGGACGCCTTCTTCGCCGAGGGTGGCGGCGGTCAGGCGGGAGCCGAAACGTTTCTGGAGGGCGGGCAGGGATTTTTTCAAATCGGGATCTTTCATGAGGCGGCCGGGAATGTCGCGGCTGGTGATTAGGTAATCGACCGACTTCAAGAGTGTTTCTACGCCAGGGTATAGATCATCCACATCGGCGATGACGGGAATGCTGCTGGCGCGGGCCCAGCCTGCGGCGGTGACTGCGGCGGCGGTGTCGTGGCCGTCGACATGAAGAGCGCGGGCATTCACGATCCAGTCCTGCTGGAGTTCTTCGGGGCGCAGGGTGAGGCGGTCATCGCGTTTCCAGAGAACGGTGCGCTCGCCGGAGTCGTCGACGAGGATGAAGGCTTGCTGGCTGGGGCAGCCGGGAGCGGTGAAGAGATGGGCTTCGATTCCGGTGCGTGCAAATTCGGCGCGATGGAGGGCGGCGGCGTGGTCGTCGCCGATTTTGCCGACGTAGCGTGTGCGCAAGCCCCAGTGCTGGCAGGCGATCATGGCGGTGGCGACTTGGCCGCCGGGCAGAACTTGCGCGGAGCGAAATTCGACTTTGGAGCCGCGGGCGGGATAGTGCGCTACGGGAATGAAGGTGTCGGTGGCGTTGAGGCCGACGCCGACGACGTCGAGTTTGGGGGAGGGCGGCATGGAGGGTCACGACACTTTAACAGGAAGGTGAAAAACTTCCATGAGGAACGTCATTAAGAAGTGCAGAGAACTATGCTTGCACTCGAAAAAGCAGATCCCTCGCTGCGCTCAGGATGACAATCGCAGAACGGGGGCTTCAGTTGAAGCGGGTGGTGCGCCAGAGGGCTAGACCACAAATAAAAAGGAGCAGGAAGAGGGCCGCGGTCAGGAGAGCGGCGGGGCCCCAGTGGAGGGACATCTGCGGGACGCGAGCCATCGCGGCGAAGATCACGAAGACGCTGGTTGCGGCGATGACGAGGAGCCAGTCCAGCGCGCCGCGGGAAGGTTTTTGTTCACCTGTGAGCTGACGGCCGTCCATGCGGGCTTCGACGAAATCGGGGGCGACGTTGTAGCGGTCACTTTCGCGGATGGCGGCTTCTTTCCAGCGGGATTGCTCCTGCCCGGTGGCGGAAGAAAGTGCGATGGCGGCGACGCCGAGCATCATGAGGAGAGAGCCGCCGATGACTTCAAGGTAGATGGAAGAACTGCGGCCGTGCAGCTCTCCGAAAACAAGAATGCCCCAGAGCAAGCCCCAGAGCTGATTGGAGTTGGAAAGAGGAATGCCGCGGCTGATGCCGACGTACTTGGCGGCGTATTGCTGGAAGATGTCGCCAATGACCCAGACGAAGCCGCCGAGCATCAGCCAGAAGATGACGCTACGGGCGCTGAGCAATTCCTGCCACAGCGGAGCCAGACCGAGAGAGCTTACGGAGAGGATCGACATCATGCCCAATTCGCCGAAAGAAAAAAAAGTGACAAAGGAAAGCGGGTTCATGCCGGTGAGGTAGGCTTTGCGGTAGGGGATATACATGGTGCCCCAAAGAATTCCGGCGCCGAGTGCGGCCCAGACGCCGTGGAGAGAATGCGCGGCGGCGGGGCTTTGTCCTGAGGAAGCCACGGCCAAGAGCGTTGCGCCGACGCACATAACAAGTGCGCCGCCCAAAACACCGGCGAGACGGCGCCAACCGGCTTGACGCAGCTCATTGAAGAAAAGAAAGCCCCAGAGGATGCCGAGAAGGCTGTTGGAGTTCCACAGAGGGAAGGCGATACTCAAGCCGATGTCGCGGATGGCGTAAATCGTGAGCGTGTTGGCAACCGCCCAAAGACATCCAGCGAGAAGCGCCCAAATGACGAGGTGGGGCGCTCGGCGAACGTCTGCGCGGACGGAAGAGGTGCCGAGGATGAGGGCGGGGAGGCTCCAGCGAGCGAGAAAAACGCCGATGACCATGATCAGCGAAATAACCATCGGGGAAATGCCGATGGAGACGAGTTTGGTGGGCGCTTCGGCGGCGCCGAGCCAGGCACCGGCGGCGAAGCCGGAAAGAATGCCTAGCAATTGGAGTTTTTTCGAGCGCGACAAGTCCTGGATTGCGGGTGGAAATTCGGAAGGGGAGGCAGGCGACATTTTTCTCCAGTCAGAAGATCAGCGAATGAAACGAAGAAGAAGCAATCCGCCGACCAGGACGGCGACGGGCACCCAGAAATGGATGTCAGTGAAGATGCTGATCCACCAGTTGCCCGGTCTCGAGTTCGGTTCAGATGGTTGCATAGCTCATCGGTTACAAATGGCGGCCATCAGCGGAGACAACGATAGTAAATCGTGTTGTCGGTGGATAGACTCACGATTGGCGCGAATTATAGCTCGAAATTTAGCAAGATGGTTGATGAAGGAAGAAGATGGGAAGCGCACTGGCGAAGACTTATGTTGTGCTGAGCGGGGCGATTTTGGTGGTGGTGGGTGTCGTGGGATTCTTTCGGCACGAAATGTTCCATCTCACGTTTCCTCCTGCGCATAACGTTTTTCACCTGGTCAGCGGATTAATCGCGCTGTGGGCGGGGCTGGGAAAAAACGTGAATGGTCCGCGTTTGTTTGGGCTGATTTTTGGGGCGATTTATACTCTGGTGGCAGTCGCGGGTTTCGCGGGGATGCGCGACCTCGGTCCGATACAACTGGATTTGAACGCACATTTCAATTTCATTCATCTCGGAGTTGGATTGCTCAGCTTGGTGGCTGGATTGATCAGCACAAAACCGGTTGAAGGTTAGTCCAATCGGGGATCAAGAAAATTAAGTGGTGAGGCGATCGGGAGAGATGGCGTGCAACTGCCGGGCTTCGAGTACTGTGGGCGCGAAAAGTTCGTTCTCGCTGATGCGCGCGTGGAGAGGTCCATCGGGTTTGCGATAGATACGGGTGGTGAGGGCATGCTCGCGGTTGCAAATGAGTTCGGCGACGGAAGCGTCCAGGAAAAGATGAAACTCGATTTCGCTTGCCGATCTTAGCGGCAGTTCAAACGAAGTGCCGTTCACCGTCAGAGTCACCGCAGAATCACCCCTCCCCGCTATTTTGGCGGACCACCAGGTGCCGCTGCGATCCAACAGCTTGAATTCGGAGTTCAGGGACTTGGTTTTCCAGGCGATTTCCCCGGCCACATTTTCGATCTGGATTTCTTCCAGCGCCTGGCTGGTTTCGGAAACGGATGCGTTACGGCGAGGAAGGACGAAAGATTTCGCACGGAGTGATTGTGCTGCCGGCGCAACTTGCATTTCAAGGCGTCCGTCAGAATCCAGCGACAAAACTCTGGGTAGGGCCATGCAGCCGGCCCAACCGGAGGCGCTGAATTCGGTTTCGGGGCGGGTTTCGGGAATCCAGCCCCAAAGGATGCGATTGCCTTTGGCGTCGAGCTGCGTTTTCTGCGCGTAGTAGGCGCCGTGATCGAGGACGCCGCGCCGCTCGGAATGGAAGACGAGTTCCTTGCGGTCGAGCTGGCCGGATTCCCAAATGACCTGGCCTGCGGTCGAATACAGAAGGACGTGCTTCTTTCCTAGCGGGAAAAAATCGGGGCATTCCCACATTTCGCCCGAGTCCACGGGATTGACGGATTCTTTTTCGGTCCATTTTCCGGACGCAAGAGGATGGAGGTATTCCCACTGGTGCAGGTCTTTCGAGCAATAGAGTAGGACGCGGCCGCCTTGCTTGGAGAGACCGGAGCCGACGCCGAGAAGCCAGTTTTCACCTTCGCGCCAGAGAAAAGGATCACGAAAACCCGACAGGCGAGGATCGTTGGGCGGCTGGATGACGGGCTGCTTCCATTTGTTCCAGGTTAGGAGTTGCGGATCGGAGGAAGTAGCGAGGCACTGAACTTCGCGGAAATTGTTAACGTTGTCGCGGAGAGTGGCTTGTTCGCGAGGGGAGGACTTTACGCCAGTGTAGAGAATGGTTGCGGTGCCGTGATCGTCGACGGCGCTTCCGGTAAAACAACCATCGGCGTCGTCCCAGCCAGGAGTCGGAGCAAGCGCGATGGGAAGATGGCGCCACTGAATCATGTCCTCGCTGACGGCATGCGCCCAGTGCATGTCGCCCCAGACGGCGGCATTCGGGTTGTACTGGAAAAACATGTGGTAAAGGCCCTTCCAGAAGATGGGACCGTTGGGATCGTTCATCCAGTTTTTGGCGGGGAGCAGATGGAATTGCGGGCGAAGTGGATCGGCGGCGAGGCGCTGGCGCAAATCAAAGGACTGGCAGCTCCATAGAGACGGCGGCAGCGCGGCGAATGCTCCGGAGACTCCGAGCGTTCTTAGAAAATCTCGGCGCGAAGCGCGCATCGCCGTTCTCATGGTTGAGTGAATTAGAAGAGCCCTTCGATCTCTGCAATTTAAGACGGATTCAGTTACGCGATTGATGGTCGCCTAGTAGTTCTCGCGTTTGGTGTGGGCGACTTCCTCCTCGCCTTTGTAAGCTTTCCAGGCCTGGCTGACGACGTAAGCGTGAACGGCATCGGCTTCAGCGACGGTCATGCGAGCATTTGGGAAAGCAAACTTCGGCGGATCGGCGAGTCCCGGCATGCCTTTCAACCAGTGGCTGCCGCCGAGGACGATGCCATACCAATCTCTATGGACTTCGGGCGGAGCGTAGCGCAAATCGGGAACGGCGCCGTCCTCGACCCAAGCTCCGCTGCCATCGATGCCAGGAGAGTGGCAGCCTTCGCAGTAAAACGAGACATAGAGTTTTTCTCCCTTGCGAATGATTTCCTCGCTCACTTTTTGGTCGGGTGGCTTCGGCACGGGCGGAACTTCAATGTGCGGAGTTGGAAATGGAACCTTGCCGCCGAGCTTGAAGGCGTAGAGGCGTTCGGGGCCGCGCTTGGATTCGGGCGTGGCCATGGTGCGGGCGGGAGCGAAGAGGCGAGATCCGGAACCCCAGCCCACGGAAGTAATCACGTACTGTTCGCCGTTCGTGGTAAACGTAACCGGGATGGATTCAATCGCGGATTTTGTTTGGATGAACCAGAGTTTTTTGCCAGTGTCGGCAGTGTAGGCCGCGAATTCGCCGGTACCTTGTCCTTGAAAAACCAGATTGCCCGCAGTGGAAACGACGCCGCCGTTGACGGCAATCTGCTCTTCGACGGACCAGCGAGCGCTTTCCGCAACGGGATCCCAGGCGATTAGTCGGCCAAAAAGTCCCTCGCCACTTTCACCTGCTTCCACGGCGGCCTTGGTGTCGGAGTGGCGGTCGGTCGTCGGGATGTAGACGAGTCCCGTTGACGAGCTATAGCTCATAGGCCACCAGTTGTGGACTGTCCACTGTCTGCCGCCGCCTTGCGACGCGGGAATCAAGACGGGCTTGGCGGTTTGAAGGTCGTAGGAAGTGGCCCAGGTGGTCTTGACGAGCGGCTTGGCGGAAAGCAACTTGCCGGTCTTGGCATCGAGGATGTAGAAGAAGCCATTTTTGGGGGCGGTCAACACCACGTGGCGTTTTTCGCCGTTGATCGGCAGGTCCGCCATCATGATCTGATTGTTTTCGTTGTGAACGTTTTCGGTGCCGGTCTGGTAGTGCCAGACGTATTCTCCGGTGTCCGCTTTCACGGCGATGATGCACTGAGAGAACAATTTTTCTCCGGTGATTTTCACTCCGGCCATTTCCCCGTAGCCGACATCCGCGCCTGCTGTGCCAAATATCACGTAGCCCGTGGCCTCGTCGTAGGTGATGGCGTGCCAAACGTCACCGCCACCGATCTTCCAGGATCCTTCTCCGGACCAGGTCTTCGCGGCCATTTCCAATTCTTTTGTTTCGTAACCTTTTGCGGGAGCGCCCGGAACGGTCCAGAAGCGCCAGACTTCCTTGCCCGTCTCCGCGTCGTAGGCGGCGAGAGCGCCGCGGACAGCATCATCGGAGCCGTTGTAGCCCATGAGGATTATTCCCTTGGCAACGCGGGGAGCGCCGGTGATGCCGGTTTGCGTGGGCTCGCAGACGGTGGCTTCCCAGATTTTTTTGGCGGTGGCGGCATCGATGGCAATCAAGCGGCAGTCGCCGGTGCCGACATAGACTTTTCCATTCCAGACGGCCACGCCGCCATTGGTGCGCGCGGAGTACGAGCCGTTCAGCGCTTGATCGAGCCGGATTTGCGGATCGTACTTCCAGAGGAGTTTTCCCGTGGCAGCTTCCACGGCGTAGACCTTGGAGAGCGGGGCGCTGATATAGATGACGCCACCGACGACAATCGGCTCGGAGACTATACCCATCATGCCGTCGTAATCGAGATACCAGGCGAGGCCGAGACTGCCGACATTCTGATCGTTGATCTGCTTGAGCGGGCTGAAATGTTTCGAATCGTTGGTGCGGCCGTTGACCAGCCAGTTGTTCCCGGTGGCGGCGTCGGCCACGATGCGCGCTTCGTTGACGTCGCCGGGCTTTACCGTCGTGTTATCGGCCAGGGATTGGAAGGCAATCGCTACTCCGATCGCGACGATGACGAGAGCCAAGCCGAGAATGCGCCGTGTGTCCATATTGAACCCCCTTTCGCTCGAGCCGCCGAGCGTCCACTGCTGTGATGCGAGATCGCTTGCCAGAACCTGATTGGCTTGGAATTTCCCGTCTCATGTTAGGTGCGCGGCGGAAAGAAAGTCAACGCGAGCACCTGCAAGATAGTTGACCCTCTCCGATAAGCGCTCCTTATCGGGAGCTAGGGCCGTCTCATGGTGGTGAGATACACTCCTTCGAAGCCGACCGGGAAAGTGACCAGGTTGTGGCGCCTGGTGGGAGTCCAGAGGACAACGATGGACAAACAACGTCTCGAAGCGTTCACGGATGGAGTGCTGGCCATCGCCATCACGATTATGGTGTTGGAGCTGAAGGTACCGGCTGGTTCCGATTTATCCTCGTTGGCATCCGGTTTACCGGTATTTCTGGCATACGCACTCAGCTTCGTGAACGTCGGAATTTTTTGGAATAACCATCATCACATGCTCCACGCTACCGAGCGGATCAATGGAATGGTGCTGTGGGCCAATCTGTTTCTGCTGTTCTGGATGTCGCTGGTGCCGTTCGTGATTCGCTGGATGGATGAAACGCATTTCGCCGCTACACCCACCGCGGCTTACGGCGTGGTTTTGGCGATGGCCTCGATTTCTTACATTCTGCTGGAACGGTCCATCATTGCTTGCAACGGTCCCCACTCAAAGCTAGCCCGGGCTGTCGGCGGCGATGTGAAAAGCAAGGTGTCGCTGTCAATTTACGTGCTGGCGATTCCGCTAGCGTTCGTGCGGCCGCGGATCGCGATCGTGCTATACGTGGTGATCGCCATGCTGTGGTTTATACCAGACCGACGAATCGAATCGATCGCGTAGCCGAGCCGGAGAGTGTCCCTATTCAGGCATGATGACTGTTTTTTCCCGCGGTATCGCGTCCAGCGTCGCTTTATCGAGATTCAGGTGAGCCGCTACCAGCTCCGGCGGCGTGTGCGCGAGCCATTCGGAGAGCGAGAGGTCTTGGTAGTAGCTGCTCTTGAACATTTCCAGGAACTTCAGGTCGGTGGTGCCAGTGTTTTCGACGTAGTGAGGAAGCGTTTTTTGGATGTAGCCGACGTCGCCCGTTTCAAAATCCATGGTGCGGGCGCGGCCGCCGGTGGCAAAAACGGTCATGCGGCCTTTGCCGGCGTAGAAGTATTGCCATTCGTCGGCGTTGGGATGCCAGTGGAGTTCGCGAACACCGCCGGGCTTGACCGTAACGAGGGCTGCGGAGGTCGTGGATATTTTGAAAGTGTTCGCGTCGATGATGCGGACTTCCCCGCTCTTGTTGCGCTTGGTGGGCGGGAATTGCATGGTTCGAAAAGCAAAATCAATGGGTGAAGGACCAAGCTTGCCCCCGGCGACGCGGCGATCCTCCGCAAGCGGACCGGGCACATCAGCTTGAAAGATGAAGAGTTCTTTCTTGGGCATGTTGGCGAGAGCTTTTTGGCTGACGCCAAAATTCTTGGCCACAACGTCGGGGGGCGTGTGCGCCATCCAGTCGGAGAGAAGCACGGTCTCGTATTCGGAGAAGTTGCCGTCATCGAAGACCAGCAGGAATTCGCAGCCGTCGGGAGCGAGTCCTTGGATCGAGTGGGGAATGCCCGGCGGGAAAAACCAGAGTTCGTTTTCTTTGACGTCGGTGACGAAGCTTTTTCCTTCCGCATCGATGCAGGTGATCCGGGCGGTGCCATAAAGCATGAACGCCCACTCCGCAGCGGTGTGCCAATGCAGTTCGCGGACGCCGCCCGCGGTGAGCCGCATGTCCACTCCCGCCAGAGCTTTTGAGACGGCGAGTTCGCGCTGAGTCACTTCGCGGGACCAGCCGCCTTCATGAAGCCGCTTGTGGGCAAACGAAAAAGGGTATTTGAAGGTCTGCACTCCGCCGGCATCCGTGGGAAGGGGATTGCCGGAATCCGGATTTGCCGCATCGATAACAGGATTGGTTGGACCCGGATCACTTTTACTTCGATCGGACTGGGGCTTGTAGTCCGATTGCTGCTGCGCGGCTAAGTTTTCCACGGAGAGGATGCCCGCAGCCGCGAGAGCTGCCGATCCCACTCCGAGAAATCCCCTTCGGGTCAGACGGTCCCTTTGTGTTTCGTCGAGCATGCCAACCACCTTTCTGAATCGAAGAGAATTCAGATTGCTACATGACAATCCGGGCGAGATTGTCCTACTTTGCCGCCCGATATTGCAATACTCGGGCTGGATCGTGCTGGAAGCGGAGTTAGTTCTTGACGTGGAGGAAGGCTTTCAGGATTTGCCAGGTGCTGAGCTTGAATTTATACAAAAAGAGATATGACTGCCCCTCATCCGGGACTGGGTCAAACCCCTCATTGGAGGCGGTTTTCGATTCAATCTTAAACAATTTTATCCGCTCACTGCGCGTCGGAGGAAGCTCGACACAAACAGTATTCGTAGTCTCGCCATAACTAGGAACGCGTTCAATTTCAATTACGTAAGCTCTGTTTGCTCCTGCTACGTACAAGCCCTTCACGATTTCGAGGGAATCTTCAGGACTCTGTTCACCGATAGTCCTAATGTCCCCTGGCTTCGACTGTTGGAGCCAACCTAGAGCCTCGCGATTTTCTTTTTCAACGAGGAGTTTCCTGCATAGTTTCTCAGCACGCAGACCCGCTCCCGGTTCCGGGTGTGGAGTTGCATAATAAAACGCCGCAACCACAGCGAGGAGAACAATTACATAAATTAGTTTTCTTTTCTTCATGTTGCCAGTATCTACTTTTCCCGCAGCGTCTTGCTCATTCAAGAGTGGGTGTCCTCCTAGGCTGAGGAAGGAGTGTGCGAATTTCGGTCCAGAGAACGAATACGAAATACACAGAGAGAAGAAGAAGCGCGGGCTCGATGGCGTGGCGATATTTCGCGACGGGATAGACGAAATAATAAGGGACGGGATAGACGAGGAGGGCGGCGGAGAAGAGCAGCCATCCGCGCGGGCGCCGCGTCAGAACGAATAAAAGTCCAAGCCAGCCGCCAAGAGACAGCGGCCAGAATTCCCACGGCTGCCACCATTCCCGGCTTTGATAGAGCAGCGAAGTGCCGTCCCAGAACCACCAAGTGCGGTGGAGCGTCAGGTTGAGGAATTCGGACGGGTACTGGCGGACAAAACGCAGGCTGTCTTGCTTGTAATAGTCGATGTAGCCCATCTCTCCCAACGCCGCATATTTCTTGAACTCCGCGGCGTTAGCCGTGGGATGTTTTCCGCTGAAGCCCATGCCGTTGCTGTAGTGGTAGTTGCCGAGGTGAAATTCAAACCAGTAGTTGCTGCGAAAAAAAACGGGGCGGCCGAAGACACGCTCATTGCGGATCAGCCAGGGCGAAACCAGCGCTGCAAAGAGCACGCCGGCAAACGCCGCGGAAGCGAACCAGGGCCGGAAGGAGCGGTAGTTCACGAAGGCGGCGTAAAGAAAAGTAAACGGCATGACGCTGAGCAAAGCGGGATTGGTGAGGGCGATGAACGCCCATAGCGCACCCAGCGAGAGCCAGAGCTTGCGTGTGTTTTTCTCCGCGACGTCCAGGGTGACGATGAACACCGCGGAAAGGAGAAAAGCGCTGGCGGTGAAATCCCAAATCCAGGAAACAGGCCAGCGGAAAAAAATGGGGCTGAGCGCCCAGATCCACGCTGCCCAGAACCCTACCTGCGCGCCCAAGGTGCGGCGGCCCAGGGCGTGGATGGTGATGCCGGTGGCGGCGGCGATGATGCACTGAATACCGAGCAAAACAATTGCGGAGGCCACGGAGAAGATGCCGAACACCCGGAAAACCAGCGCCGCCATATAAGGATAAACAGGAGCGATCCAGGCGGTTGGTCCAGTGTCCTGGTAAAAGGGGGAACTAAAGCCTTTTCCGAGAACAATGTGCTCGGCGATGCTGCAGATTTCCGCGCCAAAAGGAAGAATCGAGCCCGGGGCGCGAATGTAGGTTTTCTTCAAAAGGACAAATCCGAAGCGCATGAGAAAACCGCAGACGAGCAACAAAATATATAGGTTGCGATAGCCGGTGTTCTCCGGCGGCGAGTCGGGAGTTGGAGGAGCTTCCAGGGCAGCGACGGGCATGTCATTTATTGTGGGAGAGAGACTTGCGCAGCGGCAAGATGCAGTTGAAATGTACATTCTTATACGGTACTGGCAAGGTGATCAGTTTGCGGAGAAGAACGAATCACGAAACGCGTCAGTGAGAAGAAACAGAAAAGATAGCCCGTTGGGCGGAAGAACACCTCCTGTCGGGAGAGGTGTCCGCTGGTGGGTCCACAAGGTAAACTCAGAAGAAGAAAAATTGCCTGGATGCGGACGTTAAGTCCCGAAAACGAGAGGCATTCGACGAGGTAATGGGCCAAACGTGAAAACAAGGCTACAGGTGATGAAATTCGGCGGCACGTCGGTCGGCGATGCGACTTGCATCGCGAGGACCGCGCAGATTATCGCCAAGGCGGCGAAAGAGAATCCTTGCATCGCAGTGGTTTCTGCGATGAGCGGAGTGACAAATCGGCTGATCGAAGCGGCCAAGAAGGCGGAAGCGGGAATCGCGGGAGAAGCTGGCGCGATCATCGATGAACTGTGGAGACAGCATGAAACTACGCTGACAAGCTTGGTGCCACGCGACGAGGATTGCGCGCGAATCCGCCTCCAGATGGAAGAGGTATTGGCGGAAGGGCGGAGGCTCTGCGAAGGAACCGCGCTGCTGAGGGAACTCACGCCGCGAACTTTGGACGCGATTTCAAGCCTGGGGGAAAGGCTTTCGGCGCCTCTCGTAGCAGCAGCAGTCCGAGAGCTTGGTCTGGCCAGCGAGCCGATCGAAGCTACAGAGTTGATCGTGACCGACGCGTTTCACGGAGGCGCGGAGCCGCAGATGGAATTGACGCGGGCGAAATCGCAAACGCGGTTGCAGCCGCTGCTGGAAAAAGGAATCGCGCCAATCGTGACGGGTTTCATCGGGGCCACTGTGGAAGGACAACTGACGACACTCGGGCGAGGCGGCTCCGACTACTCGGCAACGATTTTGGGCGCGGCGATGGATGCTGATGAAGTCATTATCTGGACCGACGTCGACGGCGTGCTGACCGCGGACCCGCGGCTGGTTTCGGAAGCGCGCACGATTCCGGTGATTTCGTACCGCGAAGCCGCGGAGCTGGCGTACTTCGGCGCGAAAGTGCTGCATCCGAAAACGCTGAACCCAGTTGTTCAAGCGGCGATTCCTGTGTGGATCCGAAACAGTTTCACTCCTGAGAGGCCGGGCACAAAGATCACGCCGGAAGGGCGCAGCATCGGCGGCGGCGTAAAAGCGCTGACGGCCATCCGCGACGTAACATTAATAAGTGTGGGCGGTCCGGGAATTGTGGGACTGCCGGATGTGGTCGGCCGCACCTTTTCGACGACCGCCGAAGTGCGCGCCAACGTCCTGCTGATTTCGCAATCGTCTTCGCAAAACGATATTTGTTTTATCGTTTCAACCGCGGATGCTCAGCGCACCGTGGAGGCACTTCGCAAAGAGTTTGCGCATGACCTGGCGCATCACAAGGTAGAGCACATCACCGTGGATTCGAATATCGCGATCGTGGCGGTGGTGGGAGAGAACATGCGCGGAACGCCGGGGATTGCAGGCCGAACTTTCAACGCGTTAGGGCGTGAAAACGTAAATTTGATTGCCATTGCCCAAGGCTCTTCGGAAAGCAACATTTCCTTCGTGATCGACGAAAAGTCCGTGAAAACGGCGCTGAACACCACGCATCGCGAGTTCGGCCTGGACGCCTCGCCGAAATAAGGGCGCCCCCCGCCTCGGATTACTTCCGCGTCTTTTTCTTTCGATTCTTGTACAAACTCTCCAGTAAGTATTTCACGGAAGCGCATTCCTGAATGACCGCCTCCAATTTTGGAATGGTGTTATTCAGCTCGCTTTCGTCCACGACGCCATCGGCGAGGGTATTGGCAATGCTCTCCAGCGCCACGCCCACATCCTTCATCAGGTTGGCAATAACCAGAAACTCTTTTTCCGTGGTCTGCTGCGGATCTGGAATCTTGAAGGCCACTCTTCCTGCCTGTGATTCGAGCATGTCCAGCGCTTCGAAATTCTTCAAAAGAACGCAAATTCGCGGCAGCAGTTCCGCAGGGATGGGGCGGTCGCCCCTGAGCCAATACATCAGCGAGCGGTAATTCGTTCCGAGTTGCTGGGCCAGGAGCCGGGTATCGTATTCGGCTTTGGCCTCTACAATCTGGCTCAACACTGCGGGTAGCGTCTTTGCAGCCACAGGCTAGTTCCTCGTCGAAAGTTTGTCAGTTCAAAAACAGCATCATTTTGAACGGTGAAAGTGTGCATTGTAGCTGAATTGCATGCTTTCCCTACAGGCGGTTTAATGGTGGCATCGAAGCAAGGGAATTGCGAGTTAATCAAATGCGATACCCTGGCGATTTCCTGATTGAAAGGCAAGCAGGCCCGGTCTACGATGGCCGCGTATCCCGAGTAAAACGCAAGAGTTCACCTATCTATAGGATACAATGCGGGCGGACTCGTATACCGATTTGGTAATGAAGGTCCGGTCGTGCCGAGCCCGGAAGTGCGAAGTGGTGTGTTTCCCGGCTTGGCGGCGGGATTGAAGAAGTAAGGATGTGACACATGCCGTTCATGGATCTGATCAAGAAGGCGATCTTTGAAGAGGAACCGCAAGCGGCGCAGCAGCCTGGCAAGCCGACGGCCAACCCGGCGACAGCAGGGCGCCCCATCGACCCGGCTCCCTCCGCCTACGTGCCGATGGGGACGCGAGACAATCAGTTCTACGCCCGGCTGGCCAAACAGACGGACCTTTCTGCCGTTGCAGAGTTGGCCAAGATTGAGGGGTTTGCGGCACCACTTGCGACGGTCATCACAGACAAGTCCTTGCGATATAAGGCAGCCTTAGCTACAGCCCAGGCACAGGGCGGGTTGACCAAAGACGCGATTTTGAAAGGTTTCGACTCTTTGCTGACGGTTCTGAACTCTTCGGCGACCACGTTCCACAAGCAAACCGACGACGTGTCGCGAACGGAAGTCGATGCCAAGATTGCCCAAATCGCGGACATCAATGAGTCCATTCAGCAAAAACAGAAAGAAATTGCGGACTTGCAGCAACAGGTAAAGTCCATGCAATCGCAGACGGAAGTTTCGCGGGCCAAGTTGCAAGAGGCCAAGAACAATTTTGCAGCCGCGCTAGAGAGGCGGCGGGCCGAGATTCAGCAGCAACGCAAGGAATTTGAAACGATTTTGGGATAGGGAGACGCCATGGCAACCACTCCAGGTTCCCCTGTAATGCAGGGTTTGAAGAATTTTTGGCAGCGGCCG
>Ga0209415_10005550_pt1 | contig 22626 bp, 18 predicted proteins | sample PeaSoiSIISIP2007_FD_187696 | JGI IMG/M metagenome (GOLD analysis project Ga0209415, IMG submission 187696) | Peat soil microbial communities from Weissenstadt, Germany - SII-SIP-2007 (SPAdes) (version 2) | ecosystem: Environmental > Terrestrial > Soil > Wetlands > Peat | place: Germany... | reverse complement strand
TCGCCGATCGTCTGCATCACCGGCCAGGTCGGCAGCAAGCTGATCGGGTCGGACGCGTTTCAGGAAACCGACATCACGGGCGTGACTCTCCCGATCACCAAACACAACTATCTGGTAACCCATGCGAGCGAAGTGGCGCGGACGATTCGAGAGGCTTTTTATGTGGCGCGGTCGGGGCGTCCGGGTCCGGTGCTGGTCGATATCACCAAGGATGCGCAACAGAGCACGTGCGAGTTCAACTGGGACGCGGCTAAGCCGCAGTTACCGGGTTACCGGCCCGATCTTTCACCGGCTCCCGAGGAGTATAAGCGGGCGCTGGAGTTGATCCACAATTCGAAGCGGCCGGTGATTCTCGCCGGGCATGGCATCATCATTTCTGGAGCCATGCGCGAGGTTCGCGATTTTGCCGAGCGGGCTGGCATTCCGGTCGCGCTTACGCTCCTCGGCCTCGGCGCGTTCCCGGCATCGCACCCGCTCAATTTGGGCATGATGGGCATGCACGGCGAAGCGTGGGTGAACCATACCATTCAAGAAGCGGATCTGCTGCTGGCCTTCGGCATGCGCTTCGACGACCGCGTCACCGGCAATCTGAAAACTTACGCGTCCAATGCGAAGAAGATCCACATCGAGATCGATCCGGCGGAGATCAACAAGAACGTCAAGGTCGACGTTCCATTGGTCGGCGATTTGCGGGAAGTTTTGCTGGAGTTGTTGCCGCACGTCGAATCCATCGATCGCAGCGACTGGCTGGATTCGATCGACAAACTGAAGGGCGATTCCGCCGTGCGCGACATTCAGAACCTGCCCGACAGCGGCCATCTCTATGCGGCGCATGTCATCAACGATTTGTGGCATCAGACCCGCGACGGCAACACGATTGTTGTGACCGACGTCGGCCAGCACCAGATGTGGGAGGCGCAGTATTACAAGCATGAGCATCCGCGCACGCTGATTACATCCGGCGGATTGGGCACGATGGGATTTGCGCTGCCCGCCGCCATCGGCGCTAAAGTCGCTTGCCCCGACGCCGAGGTTTGGGTGGTGGTGGGCGATGGCGGATTCCAGATGACGATGTGCGAACTGGCGACGCTGGTGCAGGAAAAGTTGAAGATTCACATCGCCATCATCAACAACGGATTTCTCGGCATGGTGCGGCAGTGGCAGGAATTTTTCTACGACCGCAACTACGCGGCGACGCCGTTGTTGAATCCGGATTTCGCCAGGCTGGCCGAGGCTTATGGCATACGGAGCAAGACGGTCTCGAGGCGTTCCGAGGTTGTGCCCGCCGTCCAATCGGCGCGCCAGCACGAGGGGCCGATGCTGATCAATTTCAAGGTGGAACAGGAAGACACGGTCTATCCGATGGTGGCGGCCGGCGCGGCACTGCACGACATGATTCGGCGGCCAAGCCCAATTGTGGAGACGGCCGAGGACTAGTAAATACGATTGAGGTATTGAGTCATTGCGTCATTGAGACATTGAACTAATGATTCAATACCCAAATGATTCAATGATTCAATAAAAATATGCTGAATACATTCATGGTGTATGTCGAAAACAAACCGGGCGTGCTCACCCGCGTGGCTTCGCTGTTTCGCCGCCGCGCCTTCAATATCGATTCGCTGACGGTGGGGCGGACTGAAAAACCAGAGGTGTCGCGCATGACCATCACCGTCGACGCCGATCGCGACCAGGCCCGCCGCATCGAGGCCAATCTCTACAAACTGGTGAACGTGCTGCTGGTCGAGAACATCACCCATCAGCCGGCCATCGTCCGCGATCTGGCTTTGATCCGGGTGGCGGCGACTCACGATGCGCGCTCCCATGTGCTGGAACTCGCCAGCGTGTTTCGCGGGCGTGTGGTCGACGTCTCTGCCGAATCCTTGACCATCGAAATCACGGGCGCGGAAGACAAGATCGATGGATTGATTGAAGTGCTGCGTCCGTATGGTGTGTTGGAAATGGTGCGCACCGGCATCGTGGCCATGCGGCGTGGCAGTAAGACTAACGGCTCCGTCTCGGCAGCGGAAAGCACGGCGCAAGGCGCGGCCAATGACGATGTCTCTTACTCCGTGTAAGACGACTCAGTAAGATCGGCGATTCGTCGAGACTGGGAGTATCCGATCTCGGCGCCGGTAAGACCGCGTTCTCCCGATTTTTTTGGTCCCGCCATTCCGAAATAGTTCCCGAATCCTCTCGGGATTGAAGTAGCGACTCCATCCTCTGACTGGGCGACGGATTCTTCGCCCATCCTTTAAGTTCTGACAAGAGTTTGCGCGATCGTCCGGGCAATCGTTCGCACCACCCACTGAGGTCGCGTACTGCCTGATGCGTCCATCGGAGAAGGTCGAGGACGCCCGTTTGGGCCCGCGAATGCTCCCATTCAGAATGGTCGGCCCACCGTGAGCGCTTTCTAATTCGAGCGGCACGTGGGATCGGTACGTGCCTACGACCACCGGTGTTCGATGGCGGAAGTCGAAATGGAAATCGGCCCGGCACCTCTGTGCTCAAGCAAGAGAAGGGCGGCGCCGATGGAGAGGGTGTTCGCCACGAATGATTCCGACGACATGGTCTTAGCGTTTCTGGTCGAGAGCGATGAGCGACATCCGTGCGGTGGGATCCCTTGCGGCAGTGGCGCGTGGTGAAAGCAGACATGCGGCCCGTTCGCATATTAGTTGTCGATGATTCAGCGGTCGCGCGAAAGCTGCTCAACGATCTGCTGGCATCCGACCCGGAGATCGTCGTCGCCGGCGCGGCGGGAGACGGCCGTCAGGCGCTGGCTCGGATTCGAGACCTCAAGCCCGATCTGGTCACGCTCGACATTGACATGCCAGGAATGGATGGATTGGAAGCCCTGGTCGAGATTCGCAAACTCTATCCCAAGTTACCGGTAATTATGTTCAGTACTCTTACCGAGCGTGGCGCGAAGGTAACCCTCGATGCGCTGGCGCGGGGCGCAAGTGACTATGTCGCCAAACCCTCCCCCAGCGAGACTCCGGAACGCTCCCACGAGCGGGTGCGGAAAGAGTTGATTCGAAAGATCAAGTCCTTGTGCGCGGAGCGTGCGCCGCAACCACAGCCTGAGCCAGCGTCCACCCGTCTATCGGAGCGCCCGCAGTCGCGGATTGACGTGGTCGCGATCGGCACGTCGACCGGCGGACCGAGCGCGCTGTCGGAACTGATTCCGCAACTCCCTGCCGACCTCCCCGTGCCCATCGTGATCGTGCAGCACATGCCGCCGCTGTTTACACGCCTGCTCGCGGAACGTCTCAATGTCATCGCCCCGCTCGAGGTGCGGGAAGGCAAGGAGGGGGAGAAATTGCGGCGAGGCCAGGTCTGGATTGCGCCCGGAGACCATCACATGACGGTGGCTCGCAAGGGAACCGATTTCCTGCTGGCCCTCAACCGCGATCCTGAGGAAAATTCATGCCGCCCCGCGGTGGATGTGTTGTTCCGCTCGGTGGCGCAAACCTACGGTGCCAACGTACTGGCGGTGGTTCTCACCGGCATGGGGTCGGACGGCACAAAGGGGGCGGCCGCCGTTCGGGAGGCGGGTGGGGAAGTCATCGTCCAGGATAAAGAGTCCTCGGTGATTTGGGGCATGCCCGGGAAGGTGGTTGCCGCCAGCCTGGCCGATCGCATCTTTCCGCTGAGTGGCATCGCGTCGGAAGTGGTGCGTCGGGTGTCGATGCGGAGGGCGTTGGCTGCCGCTGCCCGTCCGTGAAGCTGCATTGTTCCGGGACCGGTTGCGAGCAATAAAGAACGCCCTGAGCGTTTAACTCAGGGCGCCTCCGGCAGCCCTCCCCCAGAACTGCCATACCACGTGCCCATCCTAGGTCAGTCTAGTCCCACGGTAAACGTCACTTTCGTAACGTAAAGCTGGAAGTTAGTATCGCTGGTCATGCGCGGAGGGAATCGGCTTTTCGCGGAGTTAGCAGATGCTATCGGCTCAAGAGCGGATCAATCGTTCTGCGGACGGCAGCGCAGAAATTGCAGGTTGTGAGTTATACAGAACGCGGAACGTCAGAAGCTGCGATTACTTCTTGTCCCAGGTCTTTCCACTGTCCGCGCTGCTCCAGATTTCGTGGTTACTCGTGGAAATTACAACCTCCGCCGGACCCCGCACGTCGATGTGAGTTATGTCGGAGGTAAGCGGCAGGGCTTTGATGGAGGGTTGCACCTGCAACCAGGTTACGCCGCTGTCGGCGGAGTGGAAGAGCCTACCCGCCTGGCCGCCCGCCCATGCATCCTGGTCGTGACTCGCGTAGCACAGCAATGGATGATCCGCGCGCAAAGCTTCTTGCCAGCTCTGGCCGCTGTCCAACGACCGTTGCAGGACACCTGCTGTAATTGCCCAGGTGACATGGTTCGTCAGTGCCGGGCTTGCAGAGGACGTTAGTTTCGCGGCTGACATTGACATTACATTCCTGGCTTGTAACATCACAGTCCCGGGAGCAGAGGGCGCCTCGGCTTTCTGCAGCCTATTTCCTTCGATCCCCTGCGGTGCTGGCTTCGCTTTTACAACCGGCGCCTCGTTTTGCGCCATCACATCTAAGGCGGAGGATTCTGTCTCCACTCCGACGGCGCCTCCAGAAACCTCGACGGTTTCATTTGCCCCTCGACCTGCTGATGCCTCGTAGTTGAACGCCCGGGCTCCCGCGGATGGCGCTGCCGGCGCCTTGTCTGCCTGGCTTGAATCCTTCTTGTTGTCGGCGAGCAACATTCCGTATTCCGCCGGATGCGGCGGCATCGCCGCTTGTCCAGCCTTGAGTTTCTTGGACGCCCGCAATTCCGGCTTCGGCTGCGGTTCCTCGGTTTTCGCCAAGACTGCTAATTGGCCCGTGGAGGGCGTTGCGATTGGCGGCGACACTGCTGGCGAAGTTGCGATCTGCGGGCCCGAAGGCGCTGGCACAGCCGCACGGTTTGCGGAAGGCAGTGCCACCTGGTTCAGCTTTCCCGGATGCACCAGAAGCACCGCGGCAGCCACCGCAACTCCCGCAGCCAGCGCGGCCCAGCGCAGGGTGGGCCAGGCAAGGGCGGGCCAGGCAAAGTTCAGCTTGTGTGGCGCGGGCGCCCCTGCCCGCGGGCCCGTTGCCCGATTCGTGTCAGTCTCAATGGCAATCGGAGCGGCCACAATAGCCGCGGGCGGAAGCGCCAGAGCGAGCACTTCGCGGCAGTCTCCACAACGCGCCAGATGTTCGAGGACGCCGTCGCGTTCACTCGCCGAAAGCGCCTGCTCGGCAAATGCCGTGAGCACGTCCGCATCGGGATGAGCTTGCGCGGGCGCGCTCTCTTGGGGTCCAGAAGCCCGCAGGCGGTCATGTACGATTTTGGGAACTTCCGTCATGTTCGTTCAGTCGGCACTTCTTTCGCCCGTGCCTTGGGCCGGAACCTTTCCCTCAGGGAACGTTTTCGCTCCGGAATCTTGCGCCAACCGCGAGCGCAAATTCAACTGCAGGTCGCGCACGTCGGTTTCCAGCGCTTCCATGGCCTGGGCATGGCTCATTCCCCGTGCGCGGAGCCCCGCCAGAATGCGCTTCCGGAGCCCGGTGGAGAGCCGATCCAGCCGCCGGCTGACGCTCGATTCGTGCAGCCCCAGTGTGCGCGCAATTTCGGCCAGCGTCCGGCCATCCAGATAATAGGACGCCAGCGTAAACCGGTCCTCGGACGAGAGTTCCGCCAGCGCTTCATCGGTGGCCGCTTCCAGACGTTGGTTTGATGGACACGCGGGCTCGGGAATGGCCGCCGCAAACTGCGCGCCCTCTTCCGTTTGCTCTTCCAGACTGACCGTGCGTTTCTGCTTGCGATAGCGATTGATGAACTCCTGTGCCAGCACGGTGCGCAACCAGCCTTCGAGCGAACCGCGGCCGGTGTACGACACGAGCTTCGAGTTGCGCGTACGATTTCCGCCGCGCGCGTTCACGCCATACAGATCGGCAAACAGCGAATCGGCCAGCTCCGCGGCGTGTGCCGCGTCGCGCGTAATGTGCAGCGCCATACCGTGCAGCTTCTGCCGGTAGCGGCTGATGAAGTCTTGCCACGCCCGCTCGTTTCCCGCGGCACAGGCTCGGGCCAGCGCCAGTTCTTCCAGACGCAGCCCGGCGCAGAACTCGGCTTTCTGTTCCGCGGAAGCGTGGGCTGAATTGGAAGGCGAGCTGCGAGCCGAATCTTGAGAAAGATACTTGCGCCCAATTTCGTCGAGGATGGCCGCGAACTGCTCGGCCGTCACGCCGTAAGCCGCAGCCCCGCTGCGCTCGTAAAGAGCGGTGGCGGCGTCTGCTCCGCGGCCGGATTGGGCGGACTTCAGCATTACCACCTGGGCATGTCCCCCATGATGCTAACAATTATTTAGACGCAAGGAAGAAGAAATCGTGCGTTCTGTGATTAGCGAGCAGAGAAAGACACTCCTGGAAGACTCGTGGACGAAGTCCCCGGCACGCTCTAGCTTTGGTGTGCCGGGGCGTGCCGGGGGCGGCGCACGCGGGCTGCGTGGGTAGAGCAGCGCCCGCACGCGGGAGCCTTGGCATCTTCGCTGGTGTCTTTACTGCTGGGAGGCTCATTTATGCGTCTCGTCGTCGCAGTTGCTGGAATCGTTTTGCTGGTTGTGGCGGCGGTTGTGGTTCCGTGCCTACTGCAAGCGGGCGAAGTAACATCGGCGTCCGGTTATTCGCTGCTCAGCCCGATTCGCAGCGGCAACCTAACTGTTTTTCCCGTGGTGGCCAGTAAGTCGTATGACACGTCAGAATTTCTCACACTCGATGAGGGTCTGCGCAGCGGCGACGTTGTCGTGACCGAAGCTGGCCAGGCGCGCGGCCTCATCCGCCGCCGTCCTGGCGAACCGCCCATCATGCATCCGATGCGCGACGCGGAAGTGAATCGGCTGGTTCTGGTGAATAACTCGAAGCGGCCGTTGCTGCTCCTCGCCGGTGAGATCGTTACCGGTGGGAAGCAGGACCGTGTCATCGGCAAAGATCGCATCGTGCCCTCGGAAAGCGATCCCGTGGACCTCAGCGTCTTCTGCGTCGAACCCGGACGCTGGGTACCCGCGAACGGTAAGTACGGGTTCGGCAGTGGGGTGGGTGGTAGCGCGGGTCTTCTGGCTTCTCCCGTGGTGCGCAGCAAGGCGATGGGCGCGAAAGATCAGCAGCAAGTGTGGGACAGCGTCCGCAGCTCGCAGCGCGCCATGGCCGAGACCGTAGAGGTTACGGGCGCTGCACCGGCGGTGAACGCGACTACCTCTTATGCACGCGTTATGGACAATCAGGAAGTTCAAAAGAAGGTAGATGCCGTTGCCGAACCGGTGCAGCGCAACTACGAAAGCGTCATCCGCCAACTGCGCGATAAGAATGCGGTGGGCATCGTGGTCGCCGTGAACGGAGAAATTGTCTGGGCTGATATTTTCGCAAGCACTCAGCTGCTGCAAAAGTATTGGCCGAAACTAGTGCGCTCCTATGCCACCGAGGCCGTGGTGACGCGGGCCAAAGGCGGGGAAGCCAGCCTGAAAGACGCGCAGAAGTTTCTCAATGATCTGGAAGGCCGCCACGAAACCGCTGAAACCGAACCCGGCCTTTATCGCCAGACCGAAATCACCGGTGACGGCTTCAAGGTGTTCGAGTTAACCTCGCTGCTGCCGAAGACGGGCTTCCCGGTGCATGTGGCCAAGATGGCCGACTAGCCCGCATTATTATTATTGATGGGCCGGAGAACTGGGAAGGGCACGGCTTCAGCCGTGCCGCCCAGAGGCAATAAAGGCGTGGGCTTCAGCCCCTGAGGTCGTCAGTGTCGGCGCAGCCGCACACCAAACAGCGTGACCCCAGCGCCATCCCTCAGCGGCTGAAGCCGAATCTTATGCCGGGTCATACGGCACGGCTGAAAGCCGTGCCCTTCCCGATCATCTCCAAACTCGATACGAATAACCCAGACTAAGATGATCGATTGATACAGGCTGACAATCCCTTGCGCACGACATCGCTCGCATCGTATGCCAGGTTGAGCGCTGGCAATTCGTCACGCGTGAACCACCGAACATCCGCCGCATCGCTTCCTGCCTTGAGATCGCCGCCGACTGCGCGGCACAGGAAATCAATCAGCACATAGTGATACCGCACTCGTTTCTCGTCGTCTCGGATCACGCGTTCATATACGCCCAGCATCTCGGCCGTCTCCACCAACAATCCCGTTTCTTCGCGGGCTTCACGGGCGACCGCTTCGCGCAGGGTTTCGCCGCATTCGAGGACTCCGCCGGGCAGCGACCACTCGCCCAGCAGCGGCGGCTGTCCGCGGCGAATCAGCAGGACGCGGTTGTCGTCGACTACGACCGCGCCTACTCCCACCAGCGGGGACTCCGGGTATTCACGTTTCATGCTGCAGTCTTCATGCGAGTAGGTCATGCGCCGATGAGAGTTAGTTTCATGAATTCCTTTCAGTTCGGAGGACTCGTCCCTCAGGGGCTAAAGCCCGCATTCTTATTGGTTCTGAGCGGCACGGCTGAAGCCGTGCCCTTCCCAAAGCGATTTATGGGACAGTTTGCAGCTATTTCGCGCCCACTTGGTACTGCTCGATCTTGCCATCGGGCATGATCCGTTCCCACACCTCGACCGTCTTTTGCGGAAAGCGCACTTCGAACATGCGGAACGTCATGCCTCCGCGATCCTGCTTGTTAGTCTGCGTAAACTCGGCCGGCGATCCCAGCGGCCCCAGGCTGTTGGCGAAATCTTTCAGAGCCTGTTCGGTGAAGTAACTGTTGCAGTTTTCGGTGAACAAAGCGCGATCGATCTTCCCTTGCTGTAACGAGGCAAAGATTTCGCGGGATTGATCCTCTTGCTTGCCGGCATCGACCTCGCGGAAGAGTAAGTCGGAAATCTTGCGGGCAATGTCGCTGGAGGCTTCGACCGAGTCCTCATTGACCAGGACGACGACCGCCTTGCGTGCCTCCGGAAATACTATGTTGTGCGCGGTAAAACCGGAGACTTCGCCGCCATGCTCGATGGCGCGCTGTCCGGATTCTTGCCGCACCGACACGCCCAGGCCATAGCGCGTTCCGACGCCGTTCTTGAGTACGATTTCTCTTTCCATCTGCGCATAAGAGGACGGTTGGAGCACGCTCCGATTGATCATGCTGATATCCCACTTCGCCAGATCTTCAGCGGGCATGGCTAGTTCGCCCGCGGCAAACAGCCAGCCCTTGCCCTCTTTTGGGGCCAGCCGCAGTGGGCCGAGCGCATAGCGCAGATAGCCGGTGGCGTCGGTTTCGGCGAGCCTGTTCTGGTCAATGTTGAGGACGCTCTTCATGCCCAGCGGCGCGAAGATGTGCTCGCTCAGAAATTGCAGCAAAGGCTCGCCGCTGGCTTTCTCCACGATCAATCCGGCAATCACGAAATTGGTGTTGCTGTATTGCCACTCGGTTCCCGGATCGAAATCGAGCGGCTTGCGCGCCCACTGGTCGAGAATCTTGTCCGCCGTGATGGACTGGAGCATGAAGGGCGGAACATAATCTTGTGGCCAGTAGTCCTGATAGCCCGATGTATGCGAAAGCAATTCGCGAATTGTGACCTCGTTGCCGCGGGTGAGGTTGGGCACGAATCGCGACACCGGATCGTCGAGCGAAAGCTTGCCTTGCTCCGCCAGCAGCAGCACCGCCGCCGCCGTAAACTGCTTGCTGATGGAGCCGATGCTGTAACGCATGGAAGGCTGCGCGGGCGTGTGCGGATCGATGCGGCCCGCGCCGTAGGCCTGGAGATAGGCGATCGCTCCATCTTGCACGATGGCGATCGAGGCGCTCGGAACGCCGGTCGTGGTCAGGGCCTGGCGGACGACCCCGTCAACCTTCTCGCGCAGCGCGGGTGAGATTGGAGCCGGGGCTTGCGCTTGCACCAGAGATGCAGCAAACAATACAAAAATAGAAGCGCGCAGACTTCTGGATTGCGGCAGCCGATTCATCGATTACTCCTCAGAACTCGGACAGTATACGGCCTTGGCCAAGCGTTCCGGAGAATGTCGGCTCGCTAAGAGAAACTCCCAATCGCCGTGGCCACGGGCAACTGCCGAGCTTCGCTCGGCTTGGACGGGCGAGGGCGGCAGTCACTACGCTAGCCCCTCGGAATTACAATATCGACCATGTCGCTTGACGAATACAAACGAAAGCGGCGGTTTGAGGAAACGCCCGAGCCTCCGCCCAAGGTCGAAAAACAATCGCGGCACCGCTTTGTGGTGCAACGGCATGACGCCACGCGTCTGCATTACGATTTTCGACTGGAGATGGAGGGCGTGCTCAAGTCTTGGGCTGTCCCCAAAGGCCCGTCGCTCGATCCCGCCGACAAGCGTCTGGCCATGCAGGTCGAGGATCACCCGGTTTCTTATTACGACTTTGAAGGCACAATTTCACAAGGCAACTACGGCGGCGGAACAGTGATGGTTTGGGACGCAGGCACATGGGAACCGCTATCGCCGGTGCCGGTAAAAGGCGAGTATGTGCCGGGCACGGAAAAAGAAGCTGCCGCCATGCTGGTGAAAGGCGACCTCAAGTTTCGATTGAAAGGGAAGCGGCTCAACGGAGATTTCGCGCTCGTGCACATCAAGGGGCGCGCCGGAAGCAAAGGGAACGAATGGCTGCTGATCAAGAAGAAAGATAGTCATGTCGTCGCGGGATTCGACATCGACGCCTACGTCACTTCTATTCTCACCGATCGCACCATGGCCGGAATCGCCGGCGATCAAAGCTCGGCGGAATGGAAGAGCAGCCGTCCGGCATCGCGCGGGAGAGTGAAGGCGGCGTGGCTGGCGGACGCAATCGCGCGCGCCGACTCGAAGCGAAAGGCCTTAACCGCGGAGAACGCTGAGGACGCGGAGAAAAAATCCCACTTCTCGAAAACCGCGAGAAGTGGGGCACCCGCGCCGAAAAGTGCGAGTTCCAAATCAAGAAGCAAGAAATCCTTTGCGAACTCTGCGTACTCTGCGGTGAATGCTTTCCCCGGCGCGGAGCAGCGGCCCATGCCCACGATCATTCACCCGATGCTGGCGAATTCCACCGCCAAGGCGTTCGACGACCCGGACTGGCTGTTTGAGATCAAGTGGGATGGGTACCGTGCTGTCGCCTTTATCGAAGGCGGCCGGGTTCGTCTGGTGTCGCGCAATCAGAACGATCTCACCGCGCAGTTTCCCGAACTCAAGAGCCTGCCGCAATTTGTAAAAGCCGGACGCGCTATCCTCGACGGCGAGATCGTCGCGCTCGACGACGAGGGACGGCCTTCGTTCAGCCTGATGCAGCAGCGTACCGGATTCCAACCGGGCAAGCGCCGCCTGCCACGGCGCGAAGGCGTGCCGGTCATCTATTACGCTTTCGATCTTCTCTATCTCGATGGACTCGACTTGCGCCGCGATGGGCTTGAACAACGCAAGCTTTTGCTGCAAGAGAAAATCGTACCTGGCGGGGTGATTCAGTTTTCCGACCACTTCGCCGAGAAAGGTCTCGATCTGTTTGAAGCAGCGAAGCGGCGCGGACTGGAAGGGATCGTCGCCAAGAAACGCAGCAGCGCGTATGAAGAAAAGCGCTCGACCAATTGGCTTAAGATCAAAATCACGCAACGCCAGGAATGCGTCATTGGAGGCTACACCGACCCGGAAGGCAGTCGCGAATATTTCGGCGCGCTTGTCCTCGGCTTGTACGACCAGCAGGGACGCCTCATTCACGTTGGCCAGGCCGGCACCGGCTTCGATCAGAAGACGCTCAAAGAGATCTTCGCTGGTCTGCAACCGCTCAAGACGAAGCAGAATCCGTTTTACGGTGAGATCGGCGGATTGCGAAAAGTTCAGTTTGTGCGTCCGGAACTGGTTGCCGAAATCAAGTTCGCCGAGTGGACTCACGAAACCGCGGAGGGCGGCATGAAGCTGCGCGCGCCTGTATTCATGGGGCTAAGATTCGATAAGGCCGCAGAGGAGTGCAGGCTGGAAGACGCGGTGGCGAGCTAGGTGCCAAGGAGTAATGACCGCTATACTGAGAGTTCCGAGGTGAACGTGCCGATCCACTGTACCCGCTTCCATGCGCTGCCACTTGCGTGTTTCGCTATTTTTGCAGGGATGCTGGCGGGCGCACAGGCCGCACCCGGGGCGGACTTCTCGGGCATGTATAGTTTCTTGCGCGACGGCGAGTTTGTGCAGGTCACCGTCGAAGACCGGGGGCGCGTCACCGGCTATGTCTCGCGCTATGGCGAGTCGGAAAGCGATCGCGGCGTTTTTCTGGACCATTTTTTCAAGTCGGGCAAGCTTGATGGCAATCGACTCGCCTTTACTACCGAGACGGTGCATGGTGTATCGTTCGAGTTTCGGGGGACAGTCGAGCGGGGCGAGGGCAAGAGCCGGGGCGACGAAGCGTATTACGTGTTGAAGGGAACTCTTATCGAGAACACAACCGACGAGGCGAAGAAGACTTCTTCCCGCTCGCGCGAGGTGGCGCTGCAGAGCTTTCCGCAGGATGCGTCTCCTCCACAGACGGAAAAGAAGTAGGCCGTCGATCGTTACTCTCGCATCGCTTATTTACCATCGCATATCTACCATCGATCACAGGAGGGTTTATGACGAACAGGGTGTTGCTGGTGGTCCTCATGCTGGCATTGGTGCTGCCGGTTATGGGACAGAAGAAGGAAAACGAGCGCATCGACGAAGCCGCGACCGTGATGAAGGAAATCCTCGGCATGCGGGACAGCATTCCGAAGGATCTGCTGGACCGGGCGGAGTGCGTGGTGATCTATCCGTCGGTGAAGAAGGCGGCGTTTGTGGTGGGCGGCAGCTACGGGCGGGGACTGATCACGTGCCGCAAGGGCGAGGACTTTTCGGGGCCGTGGAGCGCTCCGGCGATGTTTGCGTTGGAAGGCGGGAGTTTCGGTTTCCAGATTGGCGCGCAGGCCACCGACTTCGTGCTGCTGGTGATGAATGAGAAAGGCGCAAAATCGGTGATGACGAGCAAGGTGAAGCTGGGGGCGGACGCATCGGCTGCGGCGGGGCCGGTGGGACGCGCCGCTTCCGCGGAAACCGATATCGTCATGAATGCGGAGATTCTGTCGTATTCCCGATCCAAGGGATTGTTCGCGGGGCTGTCGCTGGAGGGTTCGACGATGCGCTCCGACGATGGCGCGAACAAGGCTCTTTATGGGAAGGAACTGAGCGCCAAGGAGATCGTGCGCGAGGGGAAGGTGGGGGCACCGGCATCGGCGCAGCCGCTGCTGGCCCTGCTGAGCAAAGCTGCGGCGCGACACACGAGTAAACCCGCGGCGACACCAAAGAGCAAATCCAAGGCCAATTGATTCTGGAAGTGATTTCGGGAGTGATTTCGAACAAGAACAACGATGAGCGTTAGCACGAGCGATTTCCGCAAAGCGATGGGATGTTTCGCTACCGGAGTCACGGTCATCACCGTCGACCAGGACGGCGAGGTCCACGGCATGACCGCGAATGCCTTCACCGCTGTCTCGCTTGACCCGGTGCTGGTGCTGGTTTGCGTGGATCACCAGGCGCGGACGCACGCTCATTTGCATGCCCGGAAGCGGTTTGGAGTTAACGTGCTGCGCAGCGATCAGCAGGCCATCGCGGAATACTACGCCAATTCCGCGGAGACCCATCAGCATCCGGAAGCCGCGGGCGCCCGCTTTGATCGCACCGCGCACGGTACATCTGTGCTGCAGGGAGCTCTGGCGTACCTCGAATGCCGGCTGCACTCGACCCAGACCGCGGGCGATCACACCATCTTCATTGCGGAAGTGGAGGAGGTTGTGGTGAGGGATGGGGAGCCATTGCTTTATTTCCGCAGCCAGTATAGAGAGGTCAGAGGTTAGAGGTCAGATTGCAGAGGTAGAAACCAACGACAGCGGTTTTTACCTCTGCAATCTGACCTCTAACCTCTGACCTTATTTCCGACCTTATTTCCCCATAAGCAACTTGGCGATCGTCGCCAATTGCATGTTGGAGGTGCCTTCGTAGATTTTTCCGATCTTCGAGTCGCGCCAATATTTCTCGACCGGGTAGTCTTTCGTGAAGCCGTATCCGCCGTAGATTTCGATGGCCAGCGAGGTCACGCGCTCCGCCACCTGCGAGGTGAAGAGCTTGGCCATGGCGGCTTCTTTCACGAAATTTACACCGGCATCTTTCATGCGGGCGGCGTTGTAAACCATTAGGCGGGCCGCCTCGATTTCGGTCGCCATCTGCGCGATCTGAAACTGAATCGCCTGGAATTCCGCAATCGGTTTGCCGAACTGCATGCGCTCCTGCGCATACTTTGCGGCGCATTCCCACGCGCCGCGGGCTACGCCCAGCATCTGCGCGCCAATTCCGATGCGGCCTTCGTTCAGCGTCTCGATCGCGATCTTGTATCCCTTGCCCAGCTCGCCGAGCACGTTCTCTTTCGGCACGCGACAGTCTTCGAGAATCAGTTCACAGGTTGACGAGGCGCGAATCCCCAGCTTGTCTTCCTTTTTGCCGACGGTAAATCCGGGGAAATTCTTCTCGATCAGAAACGCGGTGATTCCCTTGTATCCCTTGGACGCATCGACGGTAGCAAACAGGATGAACAATCCCGCCTCTTTGCTGTTCGTGATCCAGAGTTTGCGTCCGTTGAGAATGAAGTCCGAGCCTTTGAGCTCAGCCTTGGTTTGCAGGGCGAAGGCATCCGATCCCGATCCCGCTTCGCTCAACGCATAGGCACCGACCGTATCGGCAGTCATCTTCGGCAGGTAACGCTTCTTCTGGTCTTCATTGGCCCAGCGCAGAAGCGCATTCGCAACCAGCGTGTTCTGCACGTCGACGATTACGCCGGCGGAGGCGTCGGCGCGGGAACATTCTTCGACGGCCACGATCGCGTCAAAAAACTTGCCGCCCGCGCCACCGTACTGCTCCGGAATCTCGATGCCCATCAGCCCGAGTTGAAAGAACTGGTCGATCAGGCTGTGATCGAATACCGCCTTTTCGTCCATCTCTTTCGCCAGGGGACGAATCTTGTCGTCGGCGAATTGGCGGACGTTGTCGCGAAACAGAATTTCGTCTTCGGTGAGAGTGGTGAGCGGCGTGGGATTCGTAAGCTGCAAAGTTTCGGGCATGAAGACACCTCAATGTAGAGACGCGGCTTGCCGCGTCTGGGAAGGATGGCGAACCGGAAATTGTAGCAGCAGAGAGCGGCGAGGCGGCGACCGCTCGGTTGGTTCGGGGCACTGGTAACCGGATCAGCGGCGGTTGATGAGCGAGGCTACGTAGCCGGCTCCGAATCCGTTGTCGATGTTCACCACGCTGACGTTCGAGGCGCAGGAGTTCATCATTCCGAGCAAGGCGGCTAGGCCTTCGAAGGCCGCGCCATAGCCGACGCTGGTCGGAACGGCGATCACCGGGACTCCGACCAGCCCGCCGACCACGCTGGGGAGCGCGCCTTCCATTCCGGCGCAGACTACGATCACACGGGCCTTGGCTAGCGCTCCGCGATGGGCCAGTAAGCGGTGAATGCCGGCGACTCCGACGTCGTAGATGTGCTGGACGTTGTTGCCCATCAATTCCGCGGTGACGACGGCTTCTTCGGCTACCGGGATGTCGCTGGTTCCCGCCGACACGACTACGATCACTCCCTTGCCATGTTTCTTGCGGTCACGCTTGAGTGTGATGGCCCGAGGCAAGGGACGATACTCCGCGCGGGGCAAGGCGGCGGCGACGGCGGCGTACTGTTCCTCGGTGGCACGCGTCGCCAGCACGTTGCCGCCGTGGGCGGCGAGGCGGGTGAAGATGTCTGCTACCTGGCGGGGCGTTTTGCCCTGGGCAAAGATCACCTCGGGCATGCCTTGGCGGAGGGCGCGATGGTGGTCGAGCTTGGCGAAACCGAGGTCCTCGAAGGGCAGGTGACGGAGGCGCTCGACGGCGTCGTCGGGGGAGAGGCGCTTTTTTCGAACTTGCTCGAACAGATGGCGAAGGGCTTGGGAGTTCATGGATACGCCATTGTAGGTGAAATCGGGTCATCGGGTGATCGGGCCATCGGGTGATCTAAGTTCAAATGCGCCTAGTTCTGTGGCCCTACCACCAGATCGCCCGGCTAACTTTTGAGATCTAGTGTTTTCAGTCACTTACGCAGATTACTCCAAAGGTTCTACGCCCTTCGGATAGATTGCCCTGGTCGGCGGCGCACCCTATAATCGGCTTACTCTGGTTCTGGATTCTTCGGCAGGCAGCCGGGTAGGGTTGGCCCTAAAGTACGTACGTGTGCCTTTTGGCCTGGCTTTGGTCTTGAATTTTGGCCGATGGCCGATCTTAACCCGCTATGCGAAAACGCCTGCAAATCGCGCTGATGACTAGCTTAACCGCGATCTCCTTTCTTTCCACGCTGTTTTCGACTATGCCGGCTTGGGCGCAGGGGGGCGGTATTACCCCTACCACAGACGACTCCGGCCGCAAGATCTACGTTAACGGGGATGGGCCTGCCATGGCTTCGAGAGAGGCAGCAGCACCCGCGCCTGCGCGGTCTCGACTGGTTTATTGGAGTTCGACCGAACATCGCTTCAAGCCGGTTCCGACCAACGGGGCGGTGATGCGGGCGGCGCGCTCGGCGGCTTCGGAGGTCAACACCTACCTCGACGGCAGGACGCAGAGTCACCAGATTCTCAACCGCGCTTTTACGCAGGAGGATGTCGACGCCGCAATTGAGCAGGCGGCGGCCCGGCACAATGTCGATCCGAACCTGGTGCGCTCGGTGGTCAAGGTGGAATCGAATTTCAATCCCAATGCGGTTTCGCGCAAAGGCGCGATGGGACTGATGCAGTTGATGCCCTCGACGGCGCGCTCGCTCAATGTGGCCAATCCTTTTGACCCGCAACAAAACGTCGATGCCGGGGTTAGACATCTAAGGAGATTGTTGGATAGCTACGGCGGCAACGTCAGCCTCAGTCTGGCAGCCTATAACGCGGGGTCGGGAGCGGTGGCGCGCAGCGCGGGGGTTCCGCATTTCCGGGAAACACAGAACTACGTGCGCCGGATCACGAACCTGTATAACGGTGGCAGCGAACCGGGGTCGTACATTTTCGGCAGCCCGGTGCATGATCCGGTGCGGGTCGAGCGCGATGCGCGGGGCGTGCTGCACATCAGCAATACGGAATGAGAGTATTGAATCATTGAGTGATTGAGGCATTGAATCATTTACCCCTGGACCCGATAATTCGAATGACTCAATGATGCAATGACTCAATGATTCAATAGCATGAAGACCCAGGTTTCTGCGACCCTAATTCGCATGACCCTAATTCGAGGCGCACTCGCCTTTCGCCTTGGCGCAGCACTGTTGCTCGTGCTGCTGCCGGTGGTTTCGGCATCGGCTCGCGTCCATCACAACGACTCCTGGGCTCGTCAACAGTTCACCAAAGCGGAGCGTGCGCGGGAGGCGCTGAACGGGCGTCCGGTGGGGGAGCGGACTCGCCGCGAATACCAGCGGGTAATTGATTCGTACCGGCGCGTTTACTTTGGCTCTCCGGCTTCCTCGAAGGCGGACCCTAGCGTGGTGGCTACCGCCGAACTCATGGTCGAGATGGGGCGGCGCTTTGACGACAACAAGATTCTGCGTGGGGCGGTGGAGCAGTACCGCTTCCTGCGCAAGGAATATCCGGGCAGCAGATACCGCTTCGACGCCCTGTTCACGATCGGAGAAATTTACAAAGACGACCTCAACGATCCCGAAGAGGCGCGCACCACCTTCGAAAATTTTCTTCATCGGTATCCGCACAACCGGCTGGCCGACGATGCCCGCTCGGCGGTGAAGGAAATCGACGCCGACGCCGACGAAATGGAACGGACGGCGGAGAAGGCGGCGCGAAAGCAGCGGTCCAATCCTGGCGCTAGGGCCCGTGCCGGCGTTGCCTCCAGCTCTGACGACGCGGCCGATTCGGCCACCGAGCCGGCGATCGAATCTACAAAGACCGCGAGCGCCCGTCGCAACGCCTTGCCGCGCGTCACCGGAGTTCGCCACTGGTCTACGCCCGACTACACTCGCGTCGCCATTGACGTCGAACAGGAGGTTACGTTCGATTCCCAGCGCATCTCGCATCCCGACCGCATTTTCTTCGATCTGCGCGACACCAAACTGGCTTCGACCCTCGTGGGCAAGACCTTTGACGTGGACGATGGCTTCTTGAAGAAAATTCGGGTTGCCGAATTCCAGCCTGGGCGCACGCGGATTGTGCTGGAAGTGGACGACCTGGCCAGCTACGACGCTTTTCTGTTGCCCGACCCTTACCGGCTCATCATTGATGTGCACGGCAAGGATGTGCACGGCAAGGAAATGCACGCGAAGCAGGATCAGGCGATGCTTGCTGCCCGGGTCAAGACAGACTCCGCCACCGCCAAAGGTCATTCCGCTACGGAAACATCTACGGCGGCTTCCTCGTCGGACGACGACTCCAGCGAGTTCGCGGTGACGTCGAGCGGAGACGCGAAATCCGATAGGAGGAAAGCGCGGGAGTCCGACAAAGACGCGAATGCGGTCGCCCTTTCGAAGCCGGCGCCCGTCGAAACGGATTTAGCTCCGGAAGCTGCGAGTGGCGATTCCAGACCATCCGGCTCCGCGAAGCCCGCCCAGGGCGCGGAAGTGATTAAGACGACGGTTGCGGTGAAAGGATCGAACCGCAGGATTCCGAAGACGATCGTCAAGGCGGACGCCGAGGCGGACGGCGAGACGGATGTCGGGACGAACGGCGAGACGAATGACAGAGCACCGGCGAAGGTTGCCACTGCGCTTGCGCACGAAAGGAATCGCCCCGAAGCAACGCCGAGCGACGCCGACGACGTCTCGGGCGCGGACGAAACCACGCTGGCGAAATCAGAGCTGCCTTCGTCGGCAAAATCTTCTTCCTTGCGCCGAAAGAAATCCCGCCCCGCCGCGGCCGCTCCCGACACGGCGGATCTTCATCCTGGTTTGCGTGAAACGACTCGCGAAGCTCGTCCCACCGCCGCGGGCGACCGGTCCCTGATTCGCGCACTCGGCCTGAAGATTGGCAAGATCGTGATTGACGCCGGCCACGGTGGGCATGACACCGGCACGATTGGTCCGAACGGCCTGCTTGAAAAGGACGTGGTGCTCGATGTGGCCAAGCGTCTTGGCCGCTTGCTCGAATCGCGGCTCGGCGCCGAGGTGATTTATACGCGCCAGGACGACACCTTCATTCCCCTCGAAACCCGCACCGCAATTGCGAACCGCGAGCGGGCGGATTTGTTCATTTCGATCCACGCCAACTCCAGCCGCGATTCCGATGCGCGCGGCGTCGAAACTTACTATTTGAATTTCACCTCGTCGCCGGAAGCGCTGGAAGTCGCCGCGCGCGAAAACGCGGTCTCGGAAAAGTCGATTCACGAATTGCAGGATCTGGTGAAGAAGATTGCGCTGAAGGAAAAGATCGAAGAATCGCGCGAGTTTGCCGGCGACGTGCAGGAATCGCTCTACGGAGGGCTGGCTCTGCACAACGCCGGCATCCGCAATCGCGGGATCAAGAAAGCGCCGTTCATCGTGCTCATCGGCGCGAATATGCCTTCGATCCTGGCCGAGATTTCGTTCGTATCGAATCCCACCGACGAGCGCAAACTGGAAACCTCAGAGCACCGGCAGCGGATCGCGGAGTCGCTCTATCGAGGCGTATCCAAGTACGCCGGCGGGTTGAGCGGCGTCAAGGTGGCGAGTAAGATCGACAAGCCCGAAGGGCAGTGAAGCGGCAACCATTCTGCGCGCAGCAAACACCCGGGCAAAACCGATGCCATGGATTTCCCGGTCAGCTTGAAGGTTGGTTTCTCTTGCGGTTGTCTTTCTTGCGGACGTGCAGCAACTTCTCGACCTCGGCAATGACATTCCCGGATTCGTCCTTGACCTCGACCGTGAACGTTCGCTCGATCTTTTCCTGGGAATCCAAAGCTTGCTTGATTTCGCGAATCTGCTCTTCCGACAGGCGGAAACTGGCGGATACCGTTCCGCGTCCCGGCTTCTTGAAGCGGATGCTCGCCGACTTGTCCCACACCAGGTAATCCTTCCCCAAGTTTTCAATCAGCATGAGCATGAAGAACGGGTCGGTCATGGAATACAGCGATCCTCCGTAGTGGGTGCCAACGTAATTCCGGTTCCACCAACGAAGCTTCATCTCCACATCAATCTCGGTCCAGCCGGGTCCGAGCCGCCTGACTCGGATTCCCGCGCCCAGAAATGGCGGCCAGATATTCAAAAGCATTCGCATGTGGCGCTTCAGAGCTGTTTTCACGCTACGCTCCTGCCGACCAGTATGCGGCATCATGCAGGGCCGCCGCAGCCGCTTGGACCGCAAGACGACTTTGTCTGCTCGCATGGCTGTCAAACCAGCGAATCAGTTTCTCATTAAACTCGTCAGGATTAGCGCCGATTGCGCCGCAGTGATCTGCGTTGGGAACTTCCCACAGGGACACAGCCGGATTACGGGCTGCGATCAATCGGGAATGACGCACGGGGATGTTGCTATCGATTTGCCCGTGGATTAGAAAGACGGGAATCTTGGTCGCGGCCACGACGTTCTCGGGCGAGACCTGTTCGAAGTCCAGCTTGTACTTCCACCGGGCGTAAACAAATGCGAACTCGATGGTTGGGCGCAGCAACGTGCGTCCGAGCCACGGCCCAGTGTGGAAGAACTGGCCAACGCGGTCGTAGCCGATCTCGCGGAAGCTTGCGAAGGGCGATTCAGCGGCAACGGCGCAGAAGCGAGTTTCGGATCGCAACGACTGCAGCAACAGCGCCGCGCCCATGGACTCGCCCAGGCCGAAAATACACTCGGGGCGGTCGTTCTGTTCCAGCCAATCCAACCACCGGTGGATGTCCTCCGATTCCAGCAGACCAAAGGTAGCCAGGTTGCCGCCACTGGTTCCGTGCGCCCGCGCGTCCGGCATAAGGACGCTGAAGCCGCGGCTCAGAAGCAACTCGGCATAGCCGGCCATTCCGACGCGGTTATCGGCGAGACCGTGCAGTAGGATCACCGCGTTCCCGTTGCCGTGGTCTGGACGAATGCTCCATGCACGGAGGGTTATTCCGTCACGCGCAGCGATAGCGATGTTGGTCAGTTCGGAGTCATGGCGGTGTGCCATTTCGCGGGTTTGCATTTCATCTTCCGAAGACTGGAGGTGTCGGACGGGATGCAGTGTCACCTCGGCCAGAAAGACCCCCGCAACCGCTGAGAAGGTCAGAAACCCCAGAAGGGCGATGACGATAAACCTTTGGAACAGCTTGGTTCCCATATGCTGAAGGTACGTAATTGCCCGGTAACACGTTCCCGGTTGGTGGCAGGCACACCTTTCTGATCTCGGTACTGCGGCTGCCCCACCCTTGCGCTACAGAGATGCACCAGTCTCGTCGCGCTCCCCCTAGTGTCTAACTGGAAACCGGGCTGCGAAATTCCGTGCCCGCGCCTTGACTGTGATCTAGCATGGTCGGTAGACCATGGTTGCCGAAGTGATCGGCGTTGGTCTTCAAACCGACATTTTTTCAGAGCGGCGTTTTCAGTCCGAAGAACGTTTTGCCAGCTAACTCTATGGGCCTTGCGGGAAAAACCCAACACGCCATTCGGCGCAGCACTCGGCTGCCGTTGGAAGTTCCCGTGCTGGTCACCAGCCTCGACCCCGCGCATCCGTTTTCCGAGCCGGGCAATACCACGCTGGTGAACGCCCACGGATGCGGGCTGATCGTTCCCCGCGCACTCGCGCACGGCATCCCGGTCCGCCTGGAAATCGTTTCGGCCAAGCGGCACACCACGGCGCACGTTTCCGAGGTGGTTCCCCTGGGAGGCGATCCCGAGACCTGGCTGGTAGGCCTGGAACTCGACGTTCCCGGCAACTTCTGGGGAATCGACTATGCGCCTTCCGATTGGAAGGTCGACGAGCCGAAGGTTGACGAGCGGAAAATGGACGAGCAGAAGAAGGGCCGGCAGAAGATCGTCGACGGCCCATCGCCTGCCGCCGGGCAGCAGGGTCTCGAGGCCGGACCGGCGGCGGCAAAGCCGGTTCGTTCAAATCGCTGGCGCCTCACCGACATCAGCGCCGGCGCCTGCTACCTGGAGGCGGCTGCTCCATTTCCTGCCAACACTCCGGTGCTGCTCAGTGTCCGGGTGTTGGATACGGAGTGTTTGCTGGAAGGAGTGGTGCGGGTGTCGCATGCGCAAACCGGAATGGGAATCGAGTTCACGCGAGCGCAAGGGCACGATCAGCGGACCAGGGTGGCCGAACTCATCGGCCAGTTGATGGACAGTCACGAGGTCCCAAGGATTTTTGTGGGATGGAAAGAGGACCGGAAACAAGGCCGGAACGACGGCAAGCATGCGGTGGCCAATCCCGCGCCCGGCGCGGCGCCGGAAGCCGAATCGCCCGACCCGCTTCTGGAACTCATTCGCACCGGGGCGTCGTTGACCGTGGAGCAGTTTCAGAAAGCCTTGCGAGCGCAGCGCCTCGCGGTGCAGTGATAGACTGCTGCGTCGAGAAGCTGGCATAATTCCCTATTGTCATCCTGAGCGAAGCGAAGGACCTATGCATGGCCGCGGAATGCATAGAACTGGTTTCATAAATGCCTTTCAACCCGGAAGGCACATCCCTCAGGGGCTAAAGCCCGCGTGTTTATTGGCT